>SXGR01500097.1_pt1 | contig 13931 bp, 14 predicted proteins | sample 3174711 | NCBI WGS metagenome assembly SXGR01 (sample SAMN11356860, study PRJNA531348) | freshwater metagenome | isolation source: freshwater sample F1-60 | place: China: Fuxian Lake, Yuxi | collected 2017-12-25
AGTCCGAGGCAGCTCCCGACGAATCACGACCATGCGGTTTCGACCCGCGAATATCAGTGTGATAATCGTCGCGCCAGCCGTCTGACTGGCACCTGCCATGCCTCTCGAAGATGAAAGGAGAAGACTTGACCTCAAGGTTCCGTCTTCGCCATTGACAGGTCGCTCCATATCAGTTAGTTCGGGTAGACCGTGAAGCTGCGGGGCGCACTGAGCACTCCCGTAGCGCCATTGCGGATCCCAAGCGAGTAACTACCGGCCGGCAGGGAATTGATAAACACCAGATTGGCGTCAGAGGCCGCAAAGGCCGCGCCGACGCAACCGGCCGTGCCGCAGATTCCTCCGGTGAACAGCCCCTGCACCTTGGCGGGGTCAAAACCGGTGCCCTGGAACAGTATCACGGTGGGCTTGCCGGCAACCGCGCGCGGGGTGACCAGCGCAAAGCCCGAGACGGTCAACGCGGTGGGAGCCGCGGGGGGCGGCGGCGGTATCGTGCTGTACAGCGCCACCACGCCAGCCTTGTCGCCAGTCTCCAGGCTCCGTTTCTTGGTTTCACCGGCGCCCGCCGAAGCCCACATCGTTTCCTCCGCGCCAGCCCGATCGGCCGGATGGTTGAGGCCAAGCGCATGGCCGAGTTCGTGGGTGGCAATCGCTTGAACGTCGAACTTGCCGGCCTCGCCGGTTGTCGTCCACGTGTAGCGGCTGTTGAAGGTCAGCGTGAATCGCAGCATCTGCATCGAGCTTTGGTCGTACTCGACACGAGTGGAGGCAAGCGGGCCGCCAGCACCGAGATCGCCGAGCGCAATTGTGTGTGGGCTGGCCGTGTTCAGCGAGAAAACAAACCGGGACCCGGCGACATTCCAGGTTTGCGCCGCGCTCTGCAGAAGCGGTGACCAGGCCGCCGGCAGATTCGTGCCGATCGCGTAGGTAGCCGCTGGCGCCGCCCACTTTGGCCCGGTGTAGGCCGAGCATGAAACGGCATCGAGCACGATCGGATCGGCTCGTTCCCGGCCGCCTCGCCCCACTCTGTTTATGAAATACCGGGCCCGCAGCCTCTCCTCTTCGGGCACATTTTCGCCCGCGTCTTCACGCAATTGCTCGATGCGGGACAGCAGGTCTTGTCCGCGCACCGGATCCAGCGAGAGCTTTTCGATGCCCTGGCCGGTGCCGCTGAAGAGGACTACGTCTTCCCCGGGCGCAAACTGGGGTGCGTCGGAGAAGTAGACCACGCGGTCTCCCACCGCACCGCCCTTGACCGTGAATTGGACCGTGCTCTGAGTGGCATTCTCTGTGTCCTTCAACACCGATTCGGTGCTGACCGTGACGGTCGTATAGATCTCACCGTCCGGCCCGGCGTAGCTGTCGGCCGCCGTCACGTGCCCCAAAACAATCAGCGACGACTCGCGTGTCAATTCCCCGAGGTCCTTCGATTGTCCAGCCATCAGCGTGGCTGCCGACAGCACAAATAGCAAGGTGCGCATCTCGAAGCGGTACATTCGGCTCCTTTGAAGAGAGTCCGCCTGAATCTGTCTTGGTCGGCGGGTTACCTTCCGCTTATCGCCTTGGCGCGAGCCGGCTTGAGGGAGATTTGATGGTTCAGGTATTTGCCCGGCCGGAGGAATGAATTGATCCGCTTAGTTGGGGCTCAATTTCCAGGCTTCAACTCGCGCCGAATGGCAATCACCGAATCCGGCGAACTGCGCGACATTAGAAACAACCGTGCGCTACGATGTGTGCCGCGCTGCATCGACAAATCGGCGCGCAACAGCCAATCCAGTTTGGAATCCCCATCGAAGTCGCCGCGCGCGAGCAGCATGAGCGTCTCCTGCCAGCCCTCGCCGCTGATATGAATCTCTTCGTCGACGGCACCTTCGAACTTAACCGTTACCTCCACCATTCGGATGGGTTGGCCTCCCAGCGTAGCCCGCTCGATCGCCAACAGTTGCGACGAAGAGAAGGCGGGCGCCAAGGCAGCCGGCAGGATCTCCATCAGATTGGGGCCGTAGGGTCGCTGAGGTAGGAACGACAGGAGGGCCGGCTTGACGGTGAGGAGCGCATTGAGGGCCATACATTTCGCGGTCCAAACGCTGAGCACGGCGATATCGCGTGGGTACTGAGCGGTGTAGCCCTGGGCTTGCAACTCCCGTGCCGTGGCGCAATCGGCAGCCAGCGCCTTTTCCTTCGCCTGATTGGAAACAGTGATGCCCCCCTCAAACGGTTTCGTCATCTCGGTGGGGATATCTGAAAGGCGTGTGATCCCCAACTCGCTGGTGGACCACCACACCGGAATCGCCGCGCGAGCGGGTGCACTCAGCGCCCCCTCGCTGGTATCCGAGTGCGGGGCTGGGGACTCGGATCGTGGAGGCGTACAGCCCGCACCAGCCGTTAGCAACAGCGTTGCGGCGGCGAGAGTGAACATATGGGACCGCAAACTCCCAGTCTACGGCAAATTTAGGGTTTGCCGGACAAGTCTTTTTTCAATCGTTCGACGATCCGCACCGACGTGCGGTCCAGTTCGTCCGGCATGATCCTCTTGGTGCGCTCATAAAGCGACCAAACAACACCGCGGGACTTGATGTTCACCAGGAACACGTTCCCTTTGCCGCGAGAGAACGTTGAGAGCTGAGTCTGATTGCCCCGTGTGAGGCGATCGCTCAATTCGGCGTCGGCATCCTTGGTCTTTTGTTCTTCGCTCTTGCTGGCATTCTTAGCCGAAACCTCGGGCGGAGGCGGTGGTGTTTCGCGCGGAAACAACTCCTCGAGCCGGCGCTCGAAGCTTGCGCCAAGCTGATCCGTCATGACCGCATCGGCGCGGCTGGGATCGGTCACAACCTGGAAGACGCCCTCAACGGTCAACCGGTTGGCGAGATATTGATCCAGCCCGTTTCCCATAGGCATCAAATAGACAGCTTGAACTTTTCGCAGCCCGGCCTGATCGGCGCCGACAGGCACGGTCAAGGCGCTTAGCACGGCCAGCGAAGTCACTACGGCAAACCAATTAGGCATCATTTCAATCATAAGACGCGTGCCCCCGCCAAAAAAGTCGGCACTGCTGGCGCCGCGATTCGTACAATAACAATTTGTACCGCAGCCAGCGAATCACGGTCATCAGCCCCTGCCTCAATGAAGAGCAGGGGATCGAACAGGTACTCAAACGTATGCCGGAGTTCGTGGATGAGATCATTGTCGTCGACAACGGCTCTACCGACCGCACCTCTGAGGTGGCGCGTGGCTACGGGGCCAAGGTAATCCGCGAGGATGTGCGCGGCTACGGGCGCTCTTACAAAACGGGCTTCCGGCAGGCCACCGGGGACATCATCATCACCCTTGACGGCGATCATAGCTATCCGCCCGACGCCATCTCCTATCTGCTCGAAGCCTTCTTCCACCTCGAAGCCGACTTCCTCAACGCTTCGCGGTTCCCCGTGCGGGACCGCCGTTCGATGAGCTTCAAGCACAAGATGGGGAACCTGATTCTCTCAATTGCCACCTCGCTCCTGTTTTTCCGCTGGGTGCGCGATTCGCAGTCCGGCATGTGGGTTTTTCGCCGGTCGATCCTTAACGACATGGTGCTTGAGTCCGATAGCATGGCGTTTTCAGAGGAGATCAAAATTGAAGCGATTCGCGATTCCCGGATCCGGTTTGAGGAGATCTCGATCATGTATTCATCGCGCCTCGGCGAGATCAAACTAAACCCCTGGCGCGACGGCTTCAATAACCTCTGGTTCCTTGTGCGGAAGCGCTTCGCCCGTGGAAACCGGCGGTTCGGCCAGGCGGCGTGACTACCGTCGTGATTCCCAATTGGAACGGCGGCGCGCGTCTCATGCGCGTTTTGCGAGACCTGGGGGCGCAGACGATGCGCCCCAGTCGAGTGATCGTTGTGGACAACGGCTCAACCGATGAGTCGTCCGACGCCGCCGAGGCAGCGGGGGCCGAGGTGATCCGCTTCGGGTCGAATCGAGGTTTTGCCCCCGCCGTTAACGAGGGGTTGCGACGCGCCCGGACACCCCTCGTTGCGATTCTCAACAACGACATTGAGCTCCCAGCGAACTGGCTCGGGCAGATGGAGGACGGCCTCCGCCGTTACAAGGACGCCTCCTTTGCGACCGGAAAAATCTTCTCGGCCGGCCAGCGAGACAGGTTGGATGGTACGTTTGACCTGGTTTGCCGAGGCCTGGCGGCGTGGCGTGCCGGCTACGGCAGACCGGACGGCGCGGCGTGGAACCGCGAGCGATACATAGCCTCCACTTCGCTGACGGCAGCCGTCTTCAAACGGTCTGTTTTCGAGTCTGTGGGGTTCCTGGACGAGCGGTTCGAGTCCTACCTGGAAGACATTGATTTATCTATACGGTGCGCCATCGGCGGGATTGTAGGCGTCTACCTTCCGCGCGCAGTTTCGTTTCACGCCGGTAGCGCTACTCTTGGACCCTGGAGCCCTCGAATGGTGGGTTTGATCGCTCGCAATCATGGGGTGCTGGCGACCAAATATGGGACTAGCCGGAAAACTTTGGTTGCCAGATTGCTTTGGGGTGGTCTGGCCCTACGGCACGGCGCGTTTTTCGCATGGCTCAGGGGCTTTCGGCAATCGAACGGAGTTGCCGAGCCTGTCGTTCTGACCGAGGATGAGCAAGCCCGGCTGCGGGCGGCGCTTGGGCGACAGGAAAAGGAACTCGGCGAACTGCAAAGAGCCACCGGGTCTGACACCTACTGGAAGCTTTACTTCCTGTTGAGCTGAGCTGCCGAGATGAATGGAGAGCCCGGAATCGTGATCGTGACGCACAATTCGGCGGAGTTCCTGGCGGCCTGCCTTGAGTCCGCACTCGAGCGGTGCCCGAACGTCGTCGTCGTTGATAATCTCTCGTCCGATTCAACGTGTGAAGTAGCGCGCCGGTATGCCGTGCAACTGGTTGCAAACCAGGAGAATAGGGGGTTTGCCGCCGCGGTGAATCAAGGGGTGGCCACGCTCTCAACCAGCGCCGTCCTGATACTGAATCCGGATGCGCGGCTGCTGACTGGACTCGGCCCTATGTTGGCTCGCCTAGAGCAGGCAAACGTGGGAGCAGTGGGTGGAAGACTCCAGGATGAGCACGGTCGAGATCAGTCTGGCTTTACGCTTCGACGGTTTCCCACACCCGCATCGCTCATCTTCGAGTGTTTGGGTTTTAACCGCCTCTGGCCAGGCAATCCTGTTAACAAACGTTACCGGGCGCTCGACGCCGACCTTTCGGCGGCCCAGCCGGCCGAACAGCCGGCCGGGGCCTTTGTGATGTTCACACGATCCTGCTGGCAAGCTTTGGGCGGCTTTGACGAGCGCTTCCACCCATTATGGTTCGAGGATGTCGACTTCCTGCGCCGAGCCGCAAATGCGGGGTTCCGGATCTGGTACGAACCAGCGGCACGTGCTGCGCACTCAGGCGCACACTCGATCCAAAGCTTGCAACCCTGTGATCGCCAAAGGTTTTGGTATGGTAATCTCTTGAGATATGCCAGTTTACATTTTAGGTCGGACCTCACGGTTCGCCTGCTGGCGGCTTCCGTCTTGTTTGGCGTCGGCACCCGTTGGCTGGCAAATTGGGCTTCGAGGGGAAGACAGCGGTTCGAGGGTGTAGGCGCGGCTGGATTGGCATGGGCTTATTTGCTCAACGGGCGATTGGCAGCCGGTCCGGCGGTGATGGGGAAAAACGATAGGAAAGCGGATTAACGATCTCTGGCATGGCTAATGATCTGGTTTCGGTGACGTTGGTCACCTACAACAGCGGACGCTTTATTAGGCGCTGCCTCGAATCGGTTCTGGCTCAGAACTACCCAAACGTGGAGATTGTGGTCATCGACAACGCCTCCAACGATGGCACCGAAGACATTCTCACCCAATTCGAAGAGAGCTGCGAGATCGTTTACAACGAGGAAAATATCGGGTTTGCAGCCGCCCAAAATCAGGCGATCGGGCTGTCGAGCGGCGATTGGGTTCTGACCTTGAATCCGGACGTTCTTCTGGAAACCGATTTCGTTTCGGCGCTCATCGCGGCCGTTCCGGCCGATAAACGCGTGGGCACGGTCTGCGGCAAACTGCTTACGCTCAAGGCGAACTTCGAAATCCCCGACGAACAGCGCGTCGATTCCACCGGCATCTTCTTCAATCCGATGTTGCGGCACTTGGACCGCGGTAGCCAGGAGGTGGACAACGGCCACTACCTCAAGCCTGAGTTCGTTTTCGGCGCCACAGCCGCGGCCGCGCTCTATCGCCGGAAGATGATTCACGACGTGGCGATCGACGGGCAGTTCTTCGACAACGACTTTTTTGTCTATCGCGAAGATGCCGACGTGGCTTGGCGGGCGCAGTTGCTGGGGTGGAAATGCCTGTACACGCCGCTGGCGCGCGGCTATCACGTACGAAGCGTGCTGCCAGGCAACCGCCGCGCGCTCCCAGCCGAAATCAACATGCACTCGGTGAAGAACCGGTTCCTGATGAGGATCAAGAACATTACGCCTGGCGTTTACTGGCGCAACTTTTTCTCAATTACTTTCCGTGACGGGGTCGTGCTGGCGGCCTGCCTCTTAACCGAACATAGTTCGCTCAAGTCTTTCCAGTTTCTCTTCCGCAATTTCGGCCGGTTCCTCGAGAAACGGCGCCAGATCATGGCCCGCCGGCGCGTGACAGACGAGTACATGCGGGCGTGGTTCTCTTACCATCCGGTGGCGCTGCCTGCGCCCAAACTGGCCAAGGTTCCCACGCGCGTGCTGGCCCGCTATCGTGGCAGATAGGTGTGGGGCAGCCAATCCTGGCCCCGCTGTAACTCCAGATGCGCATAGCCATCGTCGGGACGCGTGGCATTCCAGCCAACTACGGTGGCTTTGAAACATTCGCCGAAGAGCTCTCCACGCGCCTGGTGGAACGCGGTCATACGGTAACCGTCTATTGCCGGCAGCGGTACGCGTCTCCCCAGTTTCGCGGGGTCGACTTAGTAACGCTGCCCACCATCCATCACAAATATCTGGACACCGTGGCGCACACGTTTCTCTCGACCCTTCACTTGCTGATTCACCGGCCCGGAGTAGCGCTCTATTGTAATGCCGCCAATGCGATTTTCACGTGGATGCCGCGTGTCGTGGGCGTCAAGGTCGCGCTGAACGTGGACGGGCTCGAACGCAATCGCAGGAAGTGGAACAAGCTGGGGCAATGGTGGTACCTGCTGGGCGAGCGGCTATCGACGATTTGCCCGAATGCGATCATCAGCGACGCGGTAAGAATCCAGGAGTACTTTCGTGAACGCTACAACGCTCCGTCAACCTTCATTCCGTATGGCGCCGATCCCGAGCGTGTCGAGTCCACCGCCGCGCTCGATCGATTAGGCCTGGCGCCCGGCCGCTACTTCCTCTACGTCTCGCGCATGGAGCCGGAGAACAACGGGCTGTTGGTGCGGGAGGCTTTCGAACAGGTGAAGGAGACGGACCTGAAACTCGCCCTGATCGGCGACGCGCCCTATGCAGCCGGGCACATCGCCCGCGTTCGCGATACGAAGGATCCGCGCATCGTCATGCCCGGCGGCGTCTATGGCGAAGGCTACCGCGAATTGACCTCGCATTCATTCGCCTATATCCACGCCACCGAAGTCGGCGGCACGCATCCGGCGCTGATTGAGTCGATGGGGCGCGGGGCGCTGACGTTGTACCTGGATACGCCAGAGAATCGCGAGGTGGCGGGCGATGCGGCGATTGCTTTCACGCAGGGGAACCTGGCGGCGAAGCTGCGTGAAGTGCTCGCCATGAGCGAGGCTGACCGCAAGGCGCTACGGCATCAGGCGGCGGCGCGGATTGCCGAGCGCTATAGCTGGCGCGCGGTGACGGATGCGTATGAGGTGTTGCTGAAGCGGCTGTGACTCAAAAACTCCCCAACGCCCCGCTGACTGAAAGGCAATGCTCAGTATTTCGGTACGCTGGGGTCGACTTGGTCGCTCCAAGCAAGAATGCCACCTTTGACATTCAGCACGTGCTTGAACCCGGACTGCCGGAGAAAGTCCGCTGCTTTGCCGCTGCGCACGCCGCTCTTGCAGTGCACCACAACTTCGCCGGCGACGTTCAGTTCATTCACCCGCTTAGGTAGATCGCCCAAGGGTATGAGCTTGGAACCCGGAATCCGGCAGATCTGGAACTCGTGCGGTTCACGCACGTCGATCAGATTCACTTTCTCGCCCCGGTCCAAGCGCGCCTTGAGCGCTCTTACTTCGATTTCGTTCTCGCTCACACCGGTTTCGGGCTCAGGCGCATGTTGCGGCACGCCGCAGAATTCGTGGTAGTCGATCAAAGCGTCGATCGTGCGGTTGGGTCCGCAGATGGGGCACTCGGCGCTCTTGCGCAGCCTCAACTCCCGAAACTTCATATTGAGCGCGTCGTAGAGCATCAACCGGCCTACCAGCGTCTCGCCCTTGCCCAGAATCAGCTTCACTACCTCGGTGGCCTGAATCAACCCAATCACGCCCGGCAGAATGCCCAGCACCCCACCCTCGGCGCAGGAAGGCACCAGGCCCGCAGGAGGCGGTTCCGGGTAGAGGCATCGGTAGCACGGCCCGCCTTCAGCGGCGAAGATGGTCGCCTGCCCTTCAAAGCGGAAGATCGACCCGTAGACGTTGGGCTTGTTCAGCAGCACGCAGACGTCGTTCACTAAGTAGCGTGTGGGGAAGTTATCGGTGCCGTCGGCAACCAGATCGTAATCCTTCACCAGATCCATCGCGTTGTCACTGGTCAGGGCAACCTCATGCCGGATGACGTTGACGAACGGATTGATCTCACGCATCGAGTCGATAGCGGAATCGATCTTGGGCCTACCCACATCGCTGGTGCCGTGAATCACCTGGCGCTGTAAGTTGGTGTAGTCGACCACGTCAAAGTCCACCAGGCCGATGGTGCCGATTCCGGCGGCAGTCAGATAAAGCGCCATCGGCGAGCCCAATCCGCCGGTGCCCACCAGGAGCACCTTGGCGGCCTTGAGCTTTAGCTGCCCCTCCATGCCGACTTCGGGCATGATCAGGTGGCGGGAATAACGCAGGATTTCGTCTTTTGAGAGTGAAACTTCGGCGGTCATACGAACCTACTCGCTCCCGCCGGCGATGCTGGGAACGATCGAGATTGTGTCGCCGTCCTTGACTGCGGTCTTGTCCTTGGCCAGGTACCGGATGTCTTCGTCGTTCAGGTAGACGTTGACGAAGCTGCGCAGCTTGCCTTCGTCGCTATATAGATTCTTGCGCAGGTCCGGATACTGCGTGGTGAGCGCACTCAGCGCTTCGCCTACTGAAGCGCCGGCGATATCCACGGCGTCCTTGTTGTCGACAAACTGGCGGAGCGGAGTGGGAATCAGGATCTTAGGCATATTGGAGTTCCTCTGGTTCGGCGTGGGTCTGAGCAAAGTCGGCGACGAAGGATTTGGCGGCGGCGAACTCGCCTGCCCGGATCGACAGCACGACATTTGAATAGCCGGGCGCCGAGTTCTTCAAGTCGGTGGCTGAAAAATAAGCGTCTTCGTCGGGGTGCGAGTGGAAGAAACCGAGCACCGAAATACCGCGCGAGCGGGCGCTACGTTCGGCGTCGAGAATGTCTTTCACGTCCAGTTGAAAGCGATCCTTCTGATCGCCCTCGTAGACGTTGCGGCAAGCGATGGCATCGGTAATGGCGCGTGCGCCGCCGGCTGCCTCGACGCCCAGCAGAATGCCACAGCACTCGCGGGGGAAACAGGCCCGGCCGTGTTCGATCATGACAGCCCAGGGCTGCGGTTCAATTTTCAGCATAACGTGCCTAGTCTTCGTCGTCCCAGAAATGTTCGCTCAAGTACTTGTCGGCGCCATCGCAGAGCACCGTGACGATCATGGCAGATTCGCCGCGGGTCGCCAACCGTTGGGCCAGCTTGCGCGCCGCCACCAGGTTCCCGCCGGACGAAATTCCGATCAACACGCCTTCTTCGCGGGCCGCCTGGCGCACCATCGCATAGGCATCCTCGGTCTCAACCCACATGTTCTCGTCGGCAAGCTTGGCGTCATAAATGCCCGGCACGATCGCCGTGGGCATGTGCTTCAAACCTTCGAGGCCGTGCAAGCCGGTGGCCGGCTGCATGGAGATGCACTGCACGCGGGGCAAGTCGCGCTTGAGACGGCGCGAGACACCCACGAAGGTGCCGCTGGTGCCCATGCCGGCCACGAAGTGTGTGATGCGCCCGCCGGTCTGGTCTATGATCTCAAGACCTGTGGATTCAAAGTGCGCCTGCCAGTTGGCGGGGTTGTTGTATTGATCCGGATAGTAGTAGCGATCCGGGTCGGCGGCGTAGATCTTGCGGCACTCTAGAATCGCGCCATCGGACCCCTGGCCGGCGTCGGTCAGGACTAACTCGGCGCCGTAGGCTTTGAGGATTTTCTTACGCTCGGGCGAGGCGTTCATTGGCAGGCAAAGCTTCACTTTGTAGCCGCGCGCAGCGGCCACCATGGCGTAAGCGATACCGGTATTACCACTGGTGGCATCCAGGATGACGCGATCCGGGGTGAGCTTGCCAGTGCGTTCGCCCTCGAGAATCATGTTGAGCGCCGGGCGGTCCTTTACAGAGCCGCCCGGGTTGAAATATTCAGCCTTCCCAAAGATCTCGATGCCCGGGAAATCTACCGCCAGTTTGGCGAGCCGCAGCAAGGGAGTGTGACCGATTTGAGCCAGGACAGAGGTGTCTGCGTGGGGATAGAGACGGGGAACGGCGACAGCCATTGGCAATTAAAGGGATGCGCGGAAGCGCCGGGAAGATTCATTCTACCAAGATCGATGGGGAGGGGGGGATTCTTTGATCTGACCGGGTTATCCAGCCCGCCGCCGAACCAGGAGCCAGTTTCGACCCGGTTGCGTTTCGGTACAAAAAGGAAGAGTATCTAGTGAGGGAATTCCAAAATGATAAAGCTTTTCGCGACCCTCGCCCTCTCCGTTATCTCGGCAGCATCGATTGCGGAGACGAAATCGCCCCGCGTCATGACCGTGATGCCTGACAAGGGCAAGCCGGACGCCGAGTATTCGGCCGCCGGCGAGAATCTGGCTACGGATGCCGTGAAAGGCATCTACCTGACCACTGGCAAGGACGACCTCAAAATGGAGATCGTGAAACAGACGAACGAAGCCATTCAGTTCAAGGTGCCGGGCACTACCAAGCCCGGACGCTACAGTTTGATGGTATTGACGGCGGATGGAAAACAGTTTATCGAGCAGCCGGTCAAGCTGACGATCGAGTAGCACCGCGCGGTCCTGGCTAAGCCGGACATCGCTTGCGTCTCCCTCGCCGGTGGCCGACGTTCGCGGCGCTGGTCGGATAAGATAGGTGGCAGATGGATCGGAAGCTGTTAATCGCCGGCTTGTCTCTGGCAGGCGCGGTTATGGCGCAAACGGTCGATGCTGTTTTCTATGATTCGACGGTGGGCCCGATTTTCCGGAACAATTGCTTTGCCTGCCACACCGGCAAGAACCTGACGTCGGGGCTGTCGCTTGAAACTCAACAGTCGATCAATCGTGGCGGCAATCGTGGCGCGGCTGTCAATAAAGATCAACCGTCCGCGAGCCTGCTACTGGCCGCGATCCGCCAAACCGGCGATGCGCCCAAGATGCCGCCCGGCCGTAAACTGACCGAAGAGCAGATAGCCGCAATTGAAAAGTGGATCGCCGCCGGTCTGCCCATGCCGGCGTCAACCGAGCAGCAGGCCTCCAAACGCAAGGGCGCCGATCACTGGTCGTTTCAAGCACCAAAGAAGCCCACTCTTCCCGGTGTCTCGGATCGGTCCTGGGTAAAGAGTGAGCTGGACTACTTCATCCTCGCCAAGCTCGAGACGGCGAAGTTGAAGCCTTCCGCCGAAGCCCCACGACAAGCTCTGTTGCGGCGCGTTTCGCTGGACCTCACGGGCCTGCCGCCGTCGCCAAATGAGACCGCCGGGTTTCTCGCCGACTCCCGGCCCGATGCTTACGAACGCGCCGTGGATCGCCTGCTCGCTTCGCAGCACTACGGGGAACGGTGGGGCCGGCATTGGCTTGATCAGGCACGGTATGCCGATTCGGACGGTTACACGATCGACGCGCCCCGTGAGATGTGGAAATACCGCGATTGGGTCATCAAAGCGATGAACGACGATCTGCCTTTCAGCCAGTTCGTCATCGACCAATACGCCGGCGATCTGCTGCCTAACTGGACCACCGAACAACTGATCGCCACCGGGTTCCATCGCAATACGCCGTCGAATTTCGAGGGCGGCATCGACTTTGAGCAGTATCGCGTTGAAGCGGTTGTCGATCGCGTCGCTACTCCGGGCGCCGTCTTGCTCGGCCTCACCACCGGCTGCGCCCGCTGCCACGATCACAAGTTCGATCCCATCTCGCAACGCGAGTTCTACCAGTTGTTCGCCTTCATGAACAACATCGACGAGGTCGACAAGGAGGCGGACCGCAACCGGTTTAACAAGCCGTTCCTCGAATTCGGCAAGCCGGACGAGATCGCCGAGAAGGCTGCGAACACAGTGCAAGTCCGGTTGCTGGAGGGCGAACTGGAGAATTACCGCCTCACACTGGCGTCTTTGAGCGAAGACGACAAGCCCAAGGACGTGGGCCTTATCGAGCGTTTGGCCGCGATCAAGGTGTTGCGCGCGCGTGCGCCCAATGTCGTCAGCACGCTGATCATGCGCGAGCTCAATCAGCCGCGCGCCTCCTACATTCATCTCGGGGGCGACTTCCTGCGTAAAGGCGCGCCAGTCGAGCCCGGCATCCTGGACGTGCTCAATCCGCTGCCACCGCCGGCGAGCGGCAAACGCCACACTCGCCTGGATCTCGCCAAATGGATCGTCGACCGCTCGAACCCGCTGACCGCGCGTGTCACGGTGAATCGCATGTGGCAACGCTACTTCGGCAAAGGCATTGTGGATACGGACAGCGACTTTGGCACGCAGGGCGACAAGCCGTCGCACCAGGAATTACTCGATTGGCTCGCTGTGGAATTCATGGATCGTGTTTGGAGCCAGAAGGCCATCCATCGCTTGATCGTGACGTCCGCCGCCTATCGCCAGTCTTCACTAGCGCGGCCCGATGCGACGGCGGTTGACCCGGGCAATAAACTATTGGCCCGCCAGGAGCGTATTCGGCTCGACGCCGAAATCGTCCGCGATGTGTCGTTGTCGGCGTCCGGATTGCTCAATCCCGCCGTGGGTGGTCCCAGTGTCTATCCGCCGCAACCGGCCGGCGTCTATCAGGTAACTCAGGTGCGCCGCGAGTGGAAGACCTCCACCGGCGGTGACCGTTTCCGCCGGGGCCTCTATACCTTCTTCCAACGCTCGGCGCCGCATCCAAGTCTGGTGGTGTTCGACGCGCCGGACGCCACCGTCGCCTGCACCCGGCGAGTTCGTTCCAACACGCCGCTCCAGGCGTTGACACAGCTCAACGACGAAACCACGCGGGAACTCGCCGAAGCGATGGGTGAGCGGATAGGCAGGGAAGCAGGGACGGACGCCGATGACGCCACACGGCTTCGCCACGGTTTCCTGTTGGCTTTGAATCGTGCGCCGCGCGCCGCCGAATCCGAGCGGCTCCTCCGTTATCTGGCGTCCCAGCGCGACTCCGGCCAGCCCGGCGATGCGGCGGCCGCTAACAAACGCGCGTGGGCCTCGGTGGCACGCGTATTGCTCAACCTCGACGAATTTCTGACCCGGGAATAACTGCGACATGGACGACGAGAAACGCTACTTACAAGCCCGAACACGGCGTCACTTCTTCGGCGATTGCGGCATCGGCGTGGGCAAGATGGCGCTGGCGTCGATGCTGGCGCGCGACGGGTTCGCGGCCGGGAACGGCAACGCGATGAAGGCGCTGCATCATCCCGCGCGGATCGACAATGTTATCTACTTATTCCAGTGCGGCGGCCCGAGCCAGCTCGAGTTATTTGA
>SXGR01360994.1_pt1 | contig 13925 bp, 15 predicted proteins | sample 3174711 | NCBI WGS metagenome assembly SXGR01 (sample SAMN11356860, study PRJNA531348) | freshwater metagenome | isolation source: freshwater sample F1-60 | place: China: Fuxian Lake, Yuxi | collected 2017-12-25
CAAGCCCGCCGCGAGTACTTTCAGGCGATTGCAGCCTGAACAAAGGTGTGTCCAAACAATCGGGTGCGGTACATGGAAATGACCTCCACGCTCGAGTACAAAGTGAATAATTGGTCGTTGTTCCGCTTCGAATACCGCCGCGATCATTCCGACCGGCCCTACTTTGAAAAACAGAACGGCGCGCCGGCAGTGCAAGACATGAACACCTTGCTGGCGGGCCTGGTTCTATACTGGGGCCCGAAGAAGTAGCTCAGATCCGATTTCGAAGAGGGAGAGGGCGACGCCCCGATGGCCGCTAGCAGCGGCTTCGGGGCGTCGAACTGTATTTGCGGGACTTCAAGTTATAGGTCGCCCTGGTACGATGACTGCAGCATGAGTCAACGCCTGGAGACATTGCGTTCGCTGATTGAGCAAGACCCCGGCAACAGCCGTTTCCGGTATATGTTAGCCATGGAGACGGCCAATTCGGGCGACCTCGCATCGGCGAGCATCGTCTTTGAGCAGGTCGTCACGCAGGACCCGGACTACTCCGCCGCTTATTTTCACGGTGGCCAGACCCTGGAGAAACAAGGCCGCCTGGACGAAGCGCGCGCCCTCTACCAGCGGGGCATCGAGGCCACAACGCGCACCGGCGACTCGCATACGCGCAGCGAGTTGCAAGGCGCACTGTCGCAGCTTGGGTTCTGAGGTGCTGCCATGGCGCCTCAAAGCGCCAGGGTCGACGACAGACGGCCTTCTGACCGTAGCCGGCTGAACATCGCCACCGTCCGCCTGATCCCCTCTTCCATCGGCGTCTTTCGTATTCCCGGCACAGCCTTCTCAAGAGCTGACCCATCCATCCGATAGGAAACCGGTACTTGCGGTCCGCCCACCGAGATCAGTTTGGCGGCGCCCGGGCTGATACGGTCGATGATCGTCACCAGTTCGTTCATTTCCACGATCGTGCCCGCCAGGTTAAACACGTGCGCGCCCGGCGTTTCCGACATCGCACAGTGAATGAAGCTCTCCGCCACGTCAGCCACGTACTGCAGGTCCATATAGCCTGAAAGGCGAATTTGAAAGGGCACGCCCAGGACCGCCGCCTTCATGGCGATGGTGGGATCGGCGGTCAACCCGCGGTCGCGCCCCACACCATACACCGTCCACGGGCGCAGTCCCATGCTGGAGATTCCGCTGGCCGAGTAGAAGACCCTCGCGTTACCTTCATTGGCTTGCTTGAAAACGCCGTAGTGAGTGCCCGGGAGCGGAGAGTCTTGCTCTGATAGCGCGCGGTCGCCATAGGCATCTTCAGGGCCCCACACCGCCGACGAAGACGCGTAAACAACCCGCACCGGGCGCCCCGCATCGCGCGCGGCCTCGAAGACGTTCAGCGTGCCGATTACGTTGATCATGCCTCCTGCCACCGGCTGCGCCTGGCAGCAAGGCATCAACACGGCCGCCAGGTGAATCACGTGTGTAATACCGCCATCCCGCACCAACGCCTTCAGACGGCCGGTATCTTCAATCTTGCCGATCTCCAGTTTAAGCTTCGCCGAACCGCTCAACCCGCCAGAGATCAAATCACGGCGCGCGAAGTCGGCCTCCTGGTCATAGCAAACGAGGTCGACGCCCCGCTCGAGAAGTTGCTTGACAGTCCAGGCGCCGATACAGCCGGATGAACCAGTTACTAGAACACGCATCCTGGCAAGGTATCACAACTCACCCACTTAATGGCTGCTGCGCTGCACCACTTGCGCCAGGTACAGGCCCGGGCGTCGAAATGGTTGGCGGTGAACTATGCGATCGAAATTGCAAACGCGTCCCTAAGCTACGATACGCTTAACCCTTCTGATCGTCATTAGCTTTGCGCCCGCCGGGCGCAACTGTTTGGCAGTTCGAGGGGTTAAGAGCCTCGATCCGGCGAAAGCTTGAGTGTGGGAGAAACGGATTCTGCTGATTCGCAATCAAACCAAAGGCACCGTTCTCGCCGACAAGGCGGACGTGGCCGACACGAGTGAAAAACGCCGCACCGGCTTGCTCAAGCATACTGGGCTCGGAGTTGGCGAAGGTCTGTGGATCACAGCCTAGCGAGGGAGTCCATACTTTCGGCATGAAGTTTGCCATCGACGTAATTTTCGTCAGCAAAAAGGGTGTCGTCCTGAAGCTTCGTTCGAATATGGTGAAGCGGCGAATCTCATTTTGCCTTACCGGCCACTCCGTCGTGGAGTTGCCCGTCGGAGTAATCGAAGGCTCTCGAACTGCCAAAGGCGACCAGTTGGAGTTTGTGAAGTAGCTCAATGCCTTCCCCACGCCTGGTCGGCGATTGCGAGGCCCGCCAACTGCGGGAGCGCCGGAGCAAACGGCCTCCGCCGTTCACCCTGCAAATGACCAAGGGGAGGAAACCGAGGGACTGATTTTACGGGAACAATTTTGCGAAAAACAGGATGATGACACAAATGATCAAGAACTTGCTTCTACGCCTCGGGCGCGACGCGGCCGGCGCTTCCGGTCAATAGCCGCGCCCCTGCTGACTAACTCTGTGGCGTCTTTGCGACTCCGTTCTCTGGCTGTCCCTGACCTGGCGTTCGTCGGCGCCGGGTTTACCTTTTTTTTCGCGATCCTTCTGTTCGATGGTTGCCGGAAGCTCTTTCGCGATTCCGATACCGGCTGGCATATCCGCAACGGGGAGTCGATTCTATCGTCCGGCCTTTTAGCGCGCGTAGACCCCTACTCATGGTCGGTACCCGCGGGCCAGTGGTTTGCCTGGGAGTGGGGATCGGACGTGTTAATGGGCTGGGCTCACCGGCAGGACGGACTCACCGGCGTGGCTCTCCTTTATTTGGTTCTCATCGCCGCTTGCACCTGGCTTTGGTTCCGGCTGCAATGGGCGAGCGGCAGTGTCTTTCTACTGGCCAGCCTGATGGCCTACCCCTTTCTCTCCACGGTTAATCTGCATTGGCTGGCACGCCCGCACGTGTTGGGGTGGGTGATGTTGCTTGTGTCGATTCTCTGGCTCGACCGATTACAGGCCGGTGCGGGCTGGCGTGACGCCCTGGTCGCTTGCGGGCTCACGGCGCTTTGGGCCAATCTCCACGCCAGCTTTTTTCTGCTGCCAGCCATTGCGATGGTTTACGCCACCGCCCATTTTGTTCGACCGTTGTTATGGCCGGTCGAAGCTCCGCCCGAGCACGCTCGCGCTTTCAGCTACGTCGCCGTGTTTGGCGGTGCGATGGCCGGGACATTCCTCACTCCGTTTGGCTGGCGCCTGCACTGGTACTTAGCCGTCTACCTGAGCAATTGGGAATTGCAGGAGCGGATCGGCGAATTCCAATCGTTGAATTTTCATTCCGGCGCCGCCGGACAGATTCTGATTACGTTGGTCCTGGGCGCCACCGGCGCCATTCTCGCCCTGAGCCAGCGCAAGCTCGCTCATTTTTTTCTCCTGGCGGGATTCACGATCTTGGCGCTTCGCTCGGCGCGCGCGCTGCCGCTTCTCGCCCTATTGCTGCCTCTTGCTGGAGGTGCGATCACCCAGGCCCTGACAGAGGCGGTTCCAAACTTCAGGCGTGGACCGGGCCGATGGTTGAAGAACGCTCTTGGCTACTCCGCCAATCTCCGCCAGCTCGAAGCCGGCTTCTCCGGCCTGGCCTGGGCGCCGGTCTTGGCCCTGCTTGGCTTGGCCTTACTGCACCTGCCGACGTTCGCCCCTCGCACTGGCTTTCCGCCAGAGGAATTCCCCGTCCTGGCGACCGCCCGTGTGGTAGCGGCGCTGCCGGCCGACGTCCGGATTCTCGCGCCTGACAAGTTTGGCGGCTACCTGATCTACCATTTCGCGGGTGCGAGGAAAGTGTTCCTTGACGGACGAAGCGACTATTATGGCGTCCGATTCATGAGGGACTACATTGAGTTGATCCAGGTGCGCCCCGGTTTGGAGCGCCATTTGAGCCGTTTCGGTTTCACCCATGCGTTGCTTCCAAAAGGTTATCCGCTCCTCACCGTGCTGCCGGCGCTGGGGTGGCGCGAAATCTATCGTGACCACACGGTAGTGTTGCTGGAAGCGCCCAGCTACGTCAATGAGCGGAACTGAACTGAACGAGGCGGGTTTTCAGCGCTGTTCATGTGCTGCGCTCTACTGAGCGTTGGAATCGGGGCCAAGTAAGCTGGACCCGTTTGGCTACTGGCGGCCCGGGAGGTCCGTTGGAAGTCCCCGGTCAAGCCACGATAGGACCGCCTCTTCGCCGTACCGGTCGATCAACGCCTGCACACGCCGCCGGTATTCGGAATATTCCCGCCGGGCGACTTCGGGAACCGAAGCCGCCGCCACGGCATTTTTACGCGCCAGACACAACACCAGCCCTTCCTGAAACCAGCGCGGCAAGCCGGGACGCGCACGGTCTTCGGTGACGATGTGCAGCATCTCATGCAGCAGCGTCGCCGGCAGCGGATTGGGCTGCGTACGAATGGTGCGGCCGGTGGTGATGGCGGCGACCCAGCCGGGCTCGCCGGTCGCATCGCGGAACATCGCCACACTCGGAAATACCCTCAGCACCGGCATGAACGGGATCCGCCGTTGCGCACGGCGCTCGGCTTCATTCAACGCCCGCTCTGCATCGGCCAGCGTGCCGGCGTCCCGAGCGGGCATCGTCGTCTGCAGTTCGACACGTTCCCCACGAAGACTCTGCCATGGAATACCCTGCGCGCTCACTCCCACTCTGGTGCCAGTAAAGTAATAACCCAGAATGTCACGGTAACCATGGCCTTGACGCGCTCGTTCGAGAGCGCCCATTTGACACAGACCCACCCCATGTCCGGACCCGCTTCCCTGCAAGTGGAATCGCCCGGCGCCTCGGTTAGACACCGTAAAACGAGCGCTCTTAATCGCATCGCGCGTCCATTGCCGGAAGGCATCGTAGTCGATCAGCATTCCGTCCAGCCGGAGTTGGCGCACGCGTCCGGAATCAACCTGCTTCACCACCTCCAACGTCCGCGCCTCAACGTCGGCGGTCCAGTTCGCCCGGCCGGCCGACAGGCAAAACGTATCCGCCCGGCCGCTCAAGTAAGGCAAATCCAGCGTTGGCCAAAGCGTGCGCGCCCATTCGGTATGCCCACCGCAATGGCCTGTGTAGAAGACTTGCGCGGGCCGGCCTTGCCACCACAGCAGTTCCGCCTCCGTGGCTTCCACGGCGGCCCGAATTCCGGGCGTCACACCGCGTTCTAGAAAACGCTGGCAGTGTGGGCGTTCGCATAAATCAAACCCCTCGCCCTTGTGGCGTCCCAGGTTCACAACCGCGAATGTACGCGCCGCCACGGCCATCGCCTTCAACGCTTCGGCCTGACCAAACCCGCCCGCCTCACCGGCAACAACGGCGGCGACGTAGATTTCGAGGTCCCAGTCGCGCGCCTTCACTTTGACTGTGCGGGCCTGCGCCGTCACACACCAAAGGAGCAGACTCGCTATCGCTGTTCTAACAACCATCGCTTCAGCACCCTGGCAGCTTCGGGCGCCGCCGATGCGCCTCCGCTGCCTCCTCCACTCAACACAACTACGGCCACGCTCGGTTGGCCGGCGGGCGCATAACCTGCAAACCAGGAGTAACCCCGCGTGGTGCCTGTCTTGCCCGCCACCGCCAGACCCGCAACGGACGCAAGCTGCGGCGTGCCCACTTCCACCGCTCCTCTTAGACCGGGCAGTCCAATCGGCGCCAGCTTGGCGTAGGCGCGCGCCAAGTCCATCGGAGTGGTAGTAACGCTGAACTCGCCCAATGCCAATAGTTGGAGGTCCTCCACCGATTCCGGGGTGCGGGACAGTACAAATCCAAACCCACGCAACACCGACGCCAGATTGGCGGGATCGGCCGATCGAGCAAGATGAGCGAAGTAAAAATTGCACGAATAGGCCACCGCTTCCCGTGCCGAGACTGGAGAGGCAAACCGCGGGTGAATGCAGTCCATTCGCCGTCCAGCCAGCGTCAGCCGGCGGCCACACACCAATTCCGGCCGGGCCGTGACCCCCTGGACCACAAAAGGCTTCATGGTGGATCCGGGCGGCACCCGGCGCATCACGTCGCCTTCCTGGAGGAGCACGCGGCCCGATCCAACTTCGATCATTACAATGGCAATGGCCGCCAGCACCGATCCGGTCACCTTGTAGGATAGTGTCCCATGCCTCGGCGAAACTTCGTGTAGCCTGACAGAAAGGAGCCTCCACACACCTTGTCTACCTAACGTTTCATCCGGTATCGCGATCGGTCGGGCACAGCAGCGTGGGGTTTGGTCGACGGCGACACCATCCGCCAGCTCACCGGTGCGCCGTATCTTGAACACCAGCAGACAGGCCACACCGCGCCTCTGGCGGGTGTAACGTTGCTGGCGCCCGCCGAGCCGCCCAAGATTTTTGCGATCGGGCGCAACTACAAGAGCCATCTGGGCACCCAGCCCCAGCCCACCCAACCGGAGGTGTTCTACAAGCCCATTACCTGCCGGCAAGATCCGGGCGGACCCATCGTGACACCGGCAGGCGCCGAGAACCTGCACTTCGAAGGTGAGTTGGTAGTGGTGGTTGGACGGCGGCTGAGCGGGGGAACGCCGGCCGAGGCGGCCGAGGAGATTTTCGGCGTCATCTGCGGCAATGACGTCAGCGAGCGCTTCTGGCAGAATGGCGGCGAAGGCGGAGCGGGTAAGGATCTACAGTGGTGGTGCGCCAAGGGCTCCGACACTTTCCGCCCGTGTGGCCCGATGCTGGTGCGTGGTCTGAACTACGCGAATCTGCAGTTGACCACCCGGCTCAACGGCGAGATCGTGCACCAACAAACAACGGCTGATTCGTTGTTCGACTCGGTGAAGATCGCCTCCTACATCAGCCAGAACGTCACCCTCCAGCCCGGCGATCTGATTTACACCGGCACTCCGGGCGCGACCAGGAAATTGCAGCCGGGCGACTCGGTGTCGGTCGAGATTGAAGGCATCGGCACGCTTACCAACCCGGTCACGGCCGCCGTCGGATGCCAGCGTCTATTCAGTCCCTGCTTGCCGAAAATCTAATGCCGGTGATGATCACGGCACTGCGAGTGCTGGTGATTCTCGGCGGAGCCTTCGCTGTGAACCGCCTCTTGCGCCGCGGGCTGCACCGCAGCTGGCTCTATTTCATTCAGAGCACCAAGCGGTTGGGCGGGCACTCCGATCCTGAGTTCGAAAAGCAAGCCGCTACTATCGCCGGCGTAATGCAACGCAGCACCACGGTGCTGATCTACGTGCTTGCGGTGGTGATGGCTCTGCGCGAACTCGGCTTCGACGTGGCGCCGCTTCTGGCCGGGGCGGGGGTGGCTGGCATTGCTATCTGGTTCGGCGCGCAGAATCTCGTGCGCGATGTCATTTCCGGCATCTTTCTCCTGTCGGAGAATCAGATCCGGGTCAACGACGTCGTCGTGATCAACGACACCTCCGGCCTGGTGGAACAGATCAATCTCCGGACGACGGTGTTGCGCGATGGCGAAGGAACGGTCCACGTGATCCCCAACGGCGCCATCACCAAGCTGGCCAACCGCACACAAGGCCACTCCTACTACATGTTAAATCTGCACTTGTCCTACCGGGACGATCCTGACCGCGCGATCGTCATCCTGCGTGAAACCGGTGACCAACTGGCGACTGAGGAGCCGTACCGTGCGATGGTCCTAGCGCCTATTGAAGTGTTCGGCGTCGATCAGTTGGGCGAAACGCACATAGTGATCAAATGGCGGATCAAGACGCTCCCCGGCAAGCAATGGGATGTTGGGCGTGAGATCAATCGACAGCTCAAGCAGCGGTTCGACGCCGAGGGCTTCGAACTGCCGGCCAGGGCGCCGCGGCGAGTTGAGGCCGTGTTGACTTCGGGAGCGACCCCGGGCGTGAGCGAAGAGGCAGTGCGGGCGGCCGTGCGTGAGATCCTGGCCGAGATGAAGGCTCATGATGACAACTTGGGCAAACAGCGAAACTCCTCCTGACCAGCGGGCCGAGTGGGCCGCGATGGTGGCGTGTTTTGCCATGATCGCCTACCAGTTGGGCGCCAAGGCGGTACGGGACGCGTTCTTCCTAACCCAGGTCGAGGTAACGTCATTGCCGCTGATGGTGATCGCGGCGGCCATGCTCTCCATCGCGACCGTGCTCGGCACGGCGCGCGCAGTCAGCAGACTGACACCGGCCAGGATTGTACCGGCTGCATTCGGCGTCAGTGCCGTCGCGCACCTGCTGATTTGGCTGTTTTCCGAATCGCACCCGCGCGGGTCGGCGGTGGCCGTGTACCTGCTGTCGGTCGGTGTGGGATCGATCCTTACCTCCGGCTTCTGGTCGATGTTGAACGAACGCTTCGATACCTATAGCGCCAAGTCCATCGTCGGGCGCGTGGCGGGCGCGGGAACCTTGGGCGGCATAGTCAGCGGTCTGGTGGCCGAGCGAATAGCCGTCGCCGCCCCGTTAACCACGATGCTTCCCGTGCTGGCGTTCTATCAAATGGTTTGCGGCCTGGTTCTACTGGCGATGGCTCCGGCAGGCAAACCCATGGCCTCCCGCAGCGAACAGCCTGAGGCCTCCGGCCTCGCTGTGATGAGGCAGGCGCCCTACCTGAGAACATTGGCGGCTCTGGTGATACTCGGCACGATGAGCGCGGCCATGATCGACTACGTCTTCAAACTGGCTGCGGTGGCCCAGTATGGCAAAGGCGAGCAGCTTCTCCGTTTCCTAACGCTGTTCTATGGCGGCGTAAGCGTGCTTAGCTTCCTCGTCCAAGTTACGCTGAGCCGGCTGGCTTTGACGAGCCTGGGCACGGCGCGCACGGTTGCCACGCTGCCATTTGCCGTCACGGCAGGCAGCCTGCTTGCGCTGATTGCGGGCGGCCTTTGGACAATGACCATCGCGCGAGGCCTGGAGTCTGTCTTGCGTGGCTCGCTATTCCGGGCCGCCTACGAGATCTTCTACATGCCAATGCCGCTGCACGAGAAACGAGCGGCCAAAGGCCTGATTGAAGTTGCCTTTGACCGGCTGGGCGACGCGGCCGGCTCCGGCGCAGTGAGCCTTTTGATTTTGCTCGGCGTGACGAACGTGTCGCCGGCGGTCCTGGCCGGAGCGGTGCTGGTGTCGCTGGCAGGCTTATACGTGGCCAGCACGCTCGAGGGGGCGTATGTCAATGTCCTCGAGCACGGAATGCGCGACCGGGCTTCAGAGGTGGTGGCGGCGACGACGGCCCACGAGTCGCTCGGGCTATCGATGTTCGGCGGCTCAATAACATTGCCCCACACGATCACCCGGGACCTACCGGATCCGGTCACGCTCACAGGCGTCGAGACGACCCAAGTACCGGTTGCGGGCAGCGACTTGACCGGCCAGCCAGGCGGCACCAATGACCCTTTGCTGCGCCAGATCGCGTTGTTGCGCTCCGGGAGCCGTAACGCGATACGCCGCGCGGCTCCCGAGGCAGCGATGCACCCGGAGTTGATTCCTCATCTGATTGTCCTATTCGGCCGCGACGATGTGGCACAGGCGGTAACTCAGGCCCTGGCAACGGTGGCGGAGCGTCACGCCGGGCAGTTAATCGACGCTTTGCGCTCCGACTCGACGTCTTACTCCATTGGTCACAGGATTCCGCGAGTGCTGCGCGAGACCGCCCGGCAAGTGGTAGCCGATGGTCTCCTGCTGGGCCTGAACGACCGGCGCTTCGAAGTCCGTTTCGAATGTGGGCGGGCGCTGGCCGGGCTGGCCTCCCGCAATCGGCTCTTGCGCTTCGTCCCCAACGAAATCTTCGGGTACATCCAGAAAGAAGTTGCCGTCAGCAAGCCGGTGTGGGAGAGCCATCGGCTGCTCGATCCTCAGGAAGACCGCGAACATTCGCCGATCTTCGACGAGTTTTTACGCGCCCGCACATCGCGCGGGCTGCAACATATCTTCGCGCTCCTCTCGCTGGTGATGCCGGCCGAACCGCTGCGGTTAGCGTTCCAGGGTCTGCACGTCGACGACCAGCAGCTGCGCGGAACGGCGCTCGAGTATCTATCGAGCGCCCTGCCCCGCGAGATACTCTTTCACCTCTGGCCGCTGATCGACGACAACCATGCACGCGAAGGGCCCCATGAAGGCAGGTCTCGCGAGCAGGCGCTGGCGGAGCTGATGCGCGCCGATCAGACTATCTACCTGCGCATCGAGGAATCGAGAAAGCGGACCGAGAGCAGCCAAGGTTAAGCGGATTCGGCTTCGGCTGGACGGGCCGGTCCGCTAGCCTCGCGCGCGTGCTGGAGCGAGGTCGAAGCTGACATAGGAGATCGGCGCGTCGATCGGGCCTTTGTCGATTTGTTGGATAGCGGCTTCGAAACTCGCTCTATTGATAGGGGTTTTGGCTCGGTTCCCGGCCAGCAGCGAGCGGCGGACGCGTACGGTTTCGACGAGTGGTGAAGGCTCGGCATCCTCTCCGCCTGCGAAGTTGGTGCGCGCGGCGCGCTCGTTTTGGAGAGCCTTCAACTCTTTCAACGCCCGCTGAAGGGCGCGGTCATGGCGCGAAGCGTAGATGGCGAGTGTCTTCAGAGCGACGCCGGTTTCGGCGTTCATGAAGGGATCGGGAGCCGAACCGAGCAGATTGGCTTCGTTCATTCGACAGGGCCGCAGGTTCCACTGCGAGTGGAGAATTGTTTCGAAAAAGAGGATCTCCAGTTCGCCAGCAGGCGCAAGTCCGGCGGAAAGAGCGTCGCGGAGGGAGGCGAAGTTGAGGGCCTCTTCTTCATCAGCGATGTGGAGTTGGCGGGAGCAGAGTCCGTGGGTGCGGGCGTTTTGCGAGGCGCGGGCTTTGCCAGCATCGGTGACCGGCCCGGTGGACAGGCTGGCGTTGGCGCGGTTGGCTACGATTTGTTGTGGGGACGTTGGCGAGTTCATGGTGTTTGGCGCGGCTCCTTTTCGACCACGGCGATTGAAAAGTATCAGGGCGGCCGAACGCGACGGTACTGGGCGGATGAGTAAGTCGCGGCGTTTGAGTGAGAAGAAAACTTTCGGGGACGCGTGAATGATAGAGTTTGATTCGCTGTGAGGTCGCAAAGGGGCATTGGTCCAGCAGACGAATGGCATTCGGCATGCATCGTCTGCTCATTTGAGGAAAACCACGCTGATCGCGGCGGTGATGCCGTTCCTCCACGGGGGAGCACTGGCGGCCGTTTTCTCACCTGTGCCGACGCCTCCCACGCGGGAGCCGGATCTACGGGCGTTCGAGCCGAATCGCGGGCAAAGCGGCGCCGGAGTGCAGTTTCTACTGCGCGAGGCAGGGCTGGGTTTTGCGCGCGACGGCGTCCTTGATTCGGACGGCCTCCGGTTGCAGTTCGTCCGGAGCAAACCTGACGCAGAGGGGAGGCTTTCCGACCCGCGGCCCGGAGTGGTCAACCACTTCAGCGGGTCCGATGCGTCGAAGTGGGTTACCGGCGTAAGGCGATTCGGCACGGCTCGTCTGGTGGAGATTTATCCCGGCGTTGACGCCGAGTATCGGCTGTCGCCGACCTCTTCGGGCCCATTCTTCGTGTCCCGGCCGGTTTCGATTTTCCTGCGCCAGGCGGCAGGCAACTGAGTTTCGTGCTGGGGCTCCCGGTTGAACCATGGTAATAAGATGAAACTGGAGGTCTGATGTTTCGCACTCTGCTGGCTCTTCTCCTTGCGGCCGCGGGCGCGGCGTTTCCGCAGAGATTCACGCTCGATCACCCCGAGAGCTCAACTCTGGTGGCGCGCGACGCCTCTGGCAACTGGATTACAGTTGACGCTTCGGATGACAAAGGGATTGTCTTGCGCAAGCGCCATCCGGGAACGGGCGCCGCCCTACTGTTTGAGAGGCACCTGGGCGACTCCACAGGCGCCGAACTGCGCGACTTGATCCCGCTTGCCGATGGGTCGGTGTTGGTCGTCGCCTGGACGAACTCGGACAAGCAGATGACTACGCCTGGAGTGATTCAGACCAAGCCGGTACAAACCGTGGCCCCTCAGTCGTGGCTCGCCAGAGTGTCTGCGGAGGGCAACCTCGTGTTTGCCATGTACCTCTCGGTGCAGGCTGGCTCGGTATCGGTGCGGGCGGTGGCCGTCGCCTCCAACGGCGACCTGGTGATCGCCTGTGAAGTGCCTGGACGGATCGACGATCCGGATCTGGCCGAGGCGCGCGGCATGATCGTGTTGTGGCGCATAAACGGAGCTGCCGCCCGCACCGTCGCACGCCGTCGCCTGGGTGGTTCGGACATCTCGTCAGTAGCCGGCATCGCCGCCGATTTGCACAACGGTGGCGGCGACGGTTTCCTGCTGGGCGGCACAACACGGTCTGACGACCTGCAGGTAAGCGCGGGCGCCTTTCAGACGGCACGGAAGGGCGGCCGGTGCCGCGGACCCGGCATTTTTTCGCAACCCTTCGCCTGTGCCAACGGGTTCGTGGCTCGCCTCCGGGCGGACCTGTCGGTGGAACGCGCCACGTATATTGGTGGTGACACCGAATCGCAGATGATCGGCATCGGTCTGGACTCCGGCGGCGCGCCAGTGTTGGCGCTCAATCCGGGCGGCTTGCTAGGCCCTCCGCCGTCGTTCCCGACGACGCCCGGTTCCTATCAGCCCGTGCTACCGCTCGACGCCAACCGCTCGCGCGTGGGAATCCCAGTGATCGCCAAGTTGACGCCCGGTCTCGAACGCTTGGAATTCGCCACCTCCCTGGGCGGCAGGACCCAGGACTTCCTCCGCCCGTTTCGTCTCGACGAGCAAGGCCGCGCCATCGTGACCGGTGTCACCTACTCACGCGAATTCCCGTTCACGGGAGCTTTCGCCGCGCCTTGCGGACCATACGACATGACGGGCGCATCCCCACCGCTGACCTTTATCGCCCGGCTGAGCCGCGACGGCACATCGCTGGAATCTTCCGCCTATTTCTACCGGGGCGAATTTCGCCTGGCGGCCGAGGGGGGCCCGCCGGCGCCGGGTGTGGCGTTGACCGACGGCCGCCACATCTTTCGCGCGGAACTCGACGGGGCGCGAATCGCGAATCGATCGCCTGCGTCGTCAATGGAGCCAACTTCCGCCGCGAGCAGGTTGTGGCGCCTGGACAGCTTCTCTCGCTGGGCGGCAGCGGGTTCCCGGCCGACGCCGAAGTACGCTTCGATGGCATCGCGGCGCCGGTTCTCTATCGCAGCGGTTCCTAAATCAATCTTGTGGTTCGACGGGAAGTGGGCGGCCGCGAACGCGTCGGCATCGAGCTTACCGGCGAAGGCGTTCACGCCGCGCTGGGTTCGTTCAGCGTGGCACCGGCCAATCCCAGCGTGAAAGTGCAGGTGCGCCCCGATCTGACCACCGGGCTGGCCGACGCACGCCGCAGCGACGGCAGCCTGGTGCGCGATGACAACCCGGCAGCCTACAGCGAACTGGTGACCGTCTTCGTCTCCGGCCTCGATGCCAGCGCGTCCTTGCAAGTCCAAATCGGTGACAACGAGGCCGAGATCGTCTCGGCCACTTCGGTAGCTGGCACCGAGGGCGGAGTGACGGCGCTCGCGGTGCGGGTGCCGAACGTCTGCTGCGGAGGCTTGCTGCCCGTCAACCTGTCCAACGCGGGGGTGCGAACAGTGAACGCCGCGCCGATCCTGGTGCGATGAGCCGAACCGTTACTAGAACACGCGAAGAGCACAAAACCGGCCGCGCTTAGCAGGCCCTTGAAGAGGCGCTGAACGTTGCAGAACCTCTTCGGCGTTGTGCCTGGCGAAGTCTATGGCTGGCCGAAGAGCATTCTCCATTGGCCAGGCATCGACAATTCCATCGCAGAACTAGCCGCCGCGGTGCCGATCCACTGCGTGATCGCCGACGGGATTGTCGCGATGGAAGGGAACGGTCCATTGCACGGCAAGACGAAGAACCCGGTCTGTTATTGGGCAGGTTCCGCACAATGAGTGCGTCGAGGGGCTTCCCGAGGTCGCGCTGCCAGCCCG
>SXGR01321117.1_pt1 | contig 13920 bp, 7 predicted proteins | sample 3174711 | NCBI WGS metagenome assembly SXGR01 (sample SAMN11356860, study PRJNA531348) | freshwater metagenome | isolation source: freshwater sample F1-60 | place: China: Fuxian Lake, Yuxi | collected 2017-12-25
GCTGCCGGAGCCGCCGGTCTATCTGACCGAAAAAGAAGCCGCCGAGGCCGGCGAAGACCCTCGCCTGCAGGGTGAGTTCGCCAACGCCAAGATGGGCGCCAACGTCATCGCGCTCGGCAAGGGCGAGTATCGCCTCGTGCTCTTCAAGGGCGGCCTGCCCGGCGCCGGCTGGGACGGCACCCCGAAGATCGAAGTCGAAGGCAAGCGCGACGGCGAAGGCGTCCTCTTCAAGGACAGCATCGATTCCGCCGAGCTCGCCGACGGTGTCCTGAAGATCAGAAGCATGCCGGTGGCCCTCAAGCGCATCATCCGCCATAGCCCGACCGAAGGCCTCGCCGCCCCCAAGGACGCGACCATCCTCTTCGACGGCAAGAACGCCGACGCCTTCGTCGACGGCAAGCTCGACCCGCGCGGCTTCCTCGAAGCCAACACGAAGACCAAGCAGGCTTTCACCGACTTCAAGCTGCACCTCGAATTCTTCCTGCCGTTCAAGCCCCTCGGCCGCGGCCAGGGTCGCGCCAACAGCGGCCTCTACCTGCAGCACCGCTACGAAGTCCAGGTCCTCGACAGCTTCGGCCTCAAGGGCCTCGATAACGAGTGCGGCGGCATCTACAAGAACGCCGCTCCCAAGGTGAACATGTGCTTCCCGCCCCTCCAGTGGCAGACCTACGACGTCGAGTTCATCGCCGCGAAGTTCGATAAGGACGGCAAGAAGACCGCCAACGCGGTCGTCACGGTCGTCCACAACGGCGTGACCGTGCACGACAACCTCGAGCTCAAGGGCGCGACCCCCGGCGGCGGCTTCAAGACCGAAGTCCCCGCCCCCGGCTCCTTCTACCTGCAGGGCCACGGCAACCCCGTCGTCTATCGCAATATCTGGGTGGTGGGGAAGTAATCTAAGGGGTAGGGGTAGGGGTTGGGGTAGGGGTTGGGGTAGAAAACGGCCGTACCAAAAAGCCTGAAGGCCGCCCGGGGACTTACCCCTGTCTGAGATAAAACTATTTGCTACTAATGAAACTACTTTCATAAGTAGCATATGGCTTCGCCCCGCCCCTCCCGCTCCGCCCGCAAAGCCGTGGCCGACTCCGGCTTCAGCACGCCCGGACTCGACCGCGCTTTGGCGATCCTGAGCTGCCTAGGCGCCCATCCGGCCGGCCTGAGCCTCTCGGAGATCGCCGCCGAACTGGGGCTGTCCACCAACTTCGTCTACCGCACCACGCAGTCCCTCGTGGCGCACGGCTATCTGCTCCGTGACGCCGAAAAGCGTTACTCGATAGGCCCCGGCCTCCTGCGGCTCAGCCAACCCTTCGTGGACGACGTCCCGCTGGCCGAAGCCGCGCTGCCGGCCATGCGCTGGCTCAGCGAGCAGACCGGCGAAGCCGCCCATCTGGGCATGATCTCCGGCGACGAAGGCGTCGTGCTGGAGCGCGTCATCGGTACCGCGCCGGTCAAGTTCTACGTCGAACGCGGTACCCGCTTCCCCCTTTACTGTAGCGCGCCAGGCAAAGCCTTGCTGGCCTACGCGCCGAAAACCGCGTGCGAGGCCATCCTCAGCCGGATCAAGCTGACCAAACTCCAACCCGGCACGATCTCCGACAAAGCCGAGTTGCTCAGGTGCCTGAATGAAGCGCGGCAGCGAGGGTGGACCACGGATTTAGGCGAAAACCTCGCCGGACACAACTGCGTCGCCGCCCCTGTTCTGGACGCTCATGGTCAGGCCATCGCCAGCATATGGCTGACCGGAACCAGCCTTCGCCTGTCATCTGACCGCATCGGCAAGCTAGCCCCGAAGGTCGTGAAGGCCGCCCAATTGATCACGCTCACCCTCAATAAGCATTCTTCATCCAAGTAACCCCATGCGCCTCCTCATACTCCTCCTCGCGACCTCCCTCTTCGCGGCCGAACATAAGATCAAGCCAGGCGACGACCCTCAGGCCGTCATGGATGCGGCCGCGCCGGGCGACAAGCTGACCTTCCTGCCCGGCTTGCATCAGCACGGCCTGAAGAAGCACCGCTCGATCCTGTACGTCGACAAGTCCGTCGAGATCGAGCTCATGGCCGGCGCCACGCTCAAGCTGGCCGATGACGCCTGCAAGCTGGAGAAGGTCGGCGAGATCACGACAGACCAGGACGCTGGCAAGAAGCTCGACGACCTCGAGATCGGCGGCGATTACGACCTGAGCGGCGCCCGGGAGTTTACGATCGTCACCGACAGCGAAGGCAAGGACGGCAAACCCGACACCTTCTCCTGGGGCGACAAGTTCAATGACACCTCTCACAAGCGCGTCCCCATCACGGGCGACTGGCAGGAGCTGAGCCGCGGCGTGAAGGTGAGGTTCGGCAGCAGGACCGGCCACAACGTCCGCAGCGTCTGGTATGTCAGCTACGACGGCCCCGAAGCCTACGGCATCCGCATCGGCCACGGACGCCAGCCCGAGGTCATCTCCGGCGTCCGCATCACGGGCAAGGGCACGATCGACATGAACGCCTCCCACAACGTCCAGCCGGGCTTCCTGGTGAAGAACATCAACGCCTGCGTGCTCGCCCATGGCCGCGTCCGCAACGTGCTCGTCGAAGGCATCACGATGACTGACACCAACCGCTCGGTGATGGCCTACGGCGAACACACCGGCAAGTTCCTGCCCGGCGGCAAGGTCGGACCCGGTGAATCGTTCGATGCGGAGAACATCACGGTGCAGTTCACGCGCACGCTCAATCCGAACGGCAGCGGCTATCTCCTCGGACACCCCTCCTTCCGCGGGCAACTCCGCAACTTCCGTTGTAACTTCAATTACATGGACACCAAGACGACCTCGATCGAGCCCAACTTCAACCTCGATGGCTACGAAGTCATCGGTAACGTCATCAAGAGCGGGGGCGAGGCCATCCACTGCTGGCGTCACTCGAAGAACGGCGTCATCGCGGACAACCTCCGGGTTGGCGACAACACTTTCATGCGGGTGATCAATACCGGCGCCCCGAGAGGCTGGGAGCCGCCGATGCCGCCGATCGCCAAGAATAACCTCAATGCGATGGGCAGCCGCACCTCAGGTCCGCAGACGAGCCTCGAGCCCAAGCCCTTCGGCCGCCGTCTGCTCGTCAGCGATTACGTCGGCAACAAGGTCGCCATCGTCGCCGCCGATGGGCGCGTCGAGTGGTCCACCCCGGCCGAACGTCCGCAGGACTCCTGGCTGCTGCCCAACGGCAACGTGCTCTTCAGCCACGTCAAAGGCGCCAAGGAAGTGAAGCCCGACCAGTCCGTGGCGTGGGAATACGTCGCCGACGCCAAGACCGAGATCCAAGGCTGCCAGCCGCTGGCCGACGGACGCGTGCTCGTGGTCGAGTGCGGCCCGGGGCGCCTTCTCGAGATCGGCCGCGATGGCAAGATCGCCAAGGAAATCAAGGTGCCGCTGACGCCGACCATCAGGACCCACGAACAGATGCGCGGCTGCCGCAAAACGGCCGACGGGCGCTACCTCGTCAGCGCCAAGGGCGACCGCGCGGTCCTCGAACTCTCCGGCGACGGTAAGCTGCTGCGCAAGCAGCCGGTCAACGGCGACGTCCATGACGTCCGCGAACTCGCCGATGGCAACTGGCTCGTCGCCCTCGGCGAAGGCGACGGCGTCGTGGAATACGACAAGTCCGGCCAGACCGTCTGGAAAATCGGCCGCGACGAAGTCACCGACAACCACCTCTACCTCGCCAGCTCGGTCGAACGACTCGCCAACGGCAACACCCTCGTCATGAACTGGCTCGGCCACGGCCACCTCGGCGCCACCGCCCAGATCTTCGAGGTCGACGCCCAGAAGAAGCTCGTACGCCAGTTCACCGACCACCGCCAGTTCACCAGCATCAATCATATTCAGGTGTTGGAGTGATGAGGTAGGGGCGTGCGGCCCGCGCGCCCACGACTGACCGGGCCGGTCAGCCCTACCCAATGACCGACAAATATTCCGGGTCCCAGGTCTCGGCAGCCGGGTATCAGGTACGGGTACACAGGTTCGGGTACGGGTACAGGCCCCGAACCTGTACCTGGTGCTGAACACCTGAACCTGGAACCTGACGGCCGAGACCTGAGACCTGAGAATGATTCATACTCCACCCAAAAATGACCCCGCAACCTCAGGACCGTGACGCTGTCCTATTTAGGCCTTTGCATGCCTTCCTTCGGAGGCGATAACCAAGGCACCCCGCCCCTTTGGCCTCGCCCCTCCGTATCCTGACCTGGCTTGGTCTTGCCCTGACCACCGCCCTGGCCGCCGACCTCAAGCCGGCGGACGTGGAGTTCTTCGAAGCAAAGATCCGCCCGGTGCTGGTCGCGGAGTGCTATGAATGCCACGACGCGAAGAAGCAGAAAGGCGACCTGCGTCTGGATCATCGCGACGGCCTGCTCAAGGGCGGCGAAGAAGGTCCCGCCATCGTCCCTGGCGACGCAAAGAAGAGCATCCTGATCCAGTCCATGGATCACAGCCATGAGACGCTGGTGATGCCGAAGAAGCGGCCTAAACTGGACGCGCAGATCATCGCCGACTTCGTGGAGTGGGTGAACCGCGGCGCCCCCGACCCTCGCGTGCAGGCGCCCGAGGACTCGATCACGCCGGCGTGGTCCGACCTCCTGCAGGTCCGCAGGAACTGGTGGAGCTTCCAGCCGATCGCCTCTCCCCCCGTGCCGGCCGGCCAGGCCGCCAGCCCGATCGACCGTTTCCTCGACGCGAAAATCGCCGCCGCCGGCATCACACCCTCCGCTCCGGCCGACAAGGCCACGCTCATCCGTCGAGCGACCTATGTGCTGACGGGACTGCCGCCCTCCCCCGCGGAGATCGCCGCCTTCGAGGCCGACGGCTCGCCGCAGGCTTTCGCCAAGGTCGTCGACCGCCTGCTGGCTTCGCCGCGCTACGGCGAACACTTCGCCCGACACTGGATGGACCTCGTCCGCTACGCCGACACCCACGGCAGCGAAGGCGACCCGGCCATCCCGCAGACGTGGCGCTATCGCGATTACCTCATCCGCGCGTTCAATGCCGACGTGCCGTATGACCAGTTCGTCCGCGAGCAGCTCGCCGGCGACCTGCTGAAGTCACCCCGGATCAACGAAGCGGACAAGCTCAACGAGTCCGCCCTCGGCACCGGCCACTTCCGCATGATCGAACACGGCTACCAGCCGGTAGATACCGTGGATGAACAGGTCCGTAACGTCGACAACCAGATCGACGTCGTCAGCAAGACCTTCCTCGGCCTCACGGTCTCCTGCGCCCGTTGCCACGACCACAAGTTCGATGCCATCAGCCAGGCCGACTTCACCGCCTTCTACGGTATCTTCGCTTCGGCCCGTCCAGGACAGGTGACCGTAGACTCCCCCGCCCTGCTCGACCAGCACCGCGACCGCCTGACCGAACTCAAGCAGGCCATCCGCTCGGAACTCGCCGCTCAGTGGGCGCAGCAGGCCAAGGATCTCCCTGCGGCCCTCGGACGGATCCGTGCCACCTCCCAGGAACGCGTCCGCTTGCAGGACGAATTGACGAAGATCGAAAGCGAACTCGCCGCCGATGATTTCCGCCGACGACTCAAGGCCGACAAGCACGCCGGTCCGGCGCCCAGCCACTGGTGGACCTTCGAGCAGGACGGACGCGACCTCGTCGGCAAGCTCGACGCCAAGCTCGACGGCGGAGCCGTCATCAAGAACGGGCGGCTGCTGCTCGATGGCGAGGGTTCCTTCGCCGAGACGGGCCCGACCGCCGAGACCCTGACGGCCAAGACCCTCGAAGCCTGGGTCGCCCTATCCACCCTCGACCAACGCGGCGGCGGCATCATCACGACGGAATCGATCGGCGGTCGTGTCTTCGACGCGATCGTCTTCGGCGAAAGACAGAAGGCCCGCTGGATGGCCGGCAGCAACAACGGCGTCCGCACCCAGAACGCGAACGGTCCGGCCGAGACGGCCAAACCGGGCGAACTCATCCACCTCGCGATCGTGTATCAACCCGACGGTCGCATCGAACTCTACCGCAACGGCCAGCCCTACGGCGCCGGCTACGCTCCCGCCAACGACAAGGCCGTCCTGCAGGCCTTCACGGCCGGCAAGACACGCCTGCTCTTCGGACGTCGCCACACCGGCGGCGGTAACGCCTTCCTGCGAGGTGAGCTCGAAGAGGCCCGCCTCTACGGCTTCGCCCTCACCGCCGCGCAGATCGCCGACTCCTTCAAGGCGGGCACGCTCCGCGGCGAACTCGCGCCGGTCGCGGCGAAGGACGAGAAACTCGACGCCCTCCGCGCCCAAGCCACCCGGCTGCGCGCCAAGCTGGATGAGATCAAGCGGTCCAACGGCAGGCTCGCCGAAAGCTTCAAGCATGAGGCGGATCCGACCTACCCTCTCCATGCGGCCACGTTTCTGAGGGTCGGCCTGAAACCCAAGCCAGCCAAAGCCCCCCGGAGCGAAAAGCCCGACTGGACCCTGAGCGACCAGAGCAGCGCCCAGTGGCATCGCCACGGCAACGGCCTCGATGGGCGCTACGCCCCGGGAGATTTCCGCGTCGAGCCCATGGGCGCGGACGTGCTCAGGCAGGTGCTCCCGTCCGGCCTGCACTCCCACACGCTCTCGACCAAGCATAGCGCCGTCCTGACCTCGCCCCGCTTCAAGGTCACGACCGACTTCGTGAGCGTCCAAGCCATGGGCAAGGGCGCGACGTTGCGACTCATCCCCGACAATTACCCGCTTTCCCCCGGCGGCTCCCGCTTCCCCAAGGCGGCCATCGATTCGGACAAGCCGACCTGGATCACCCTCGATACTGCTTACCGTAAGGGCTCCTACGCATACCTCGAACTGACCCTGCCGGAAGACTCGACCAATCCCGACAAGCAGGCCGACGGCCGGGCGGGCTTCTATGGCGTCCGCCAGGTCGTCTTCCACGCCACGCGCGAGGCCGGTCCGTCCGGCGAAGCCGTGGTCGCGCAGGCGCCGACGCTCCCCACCGTGGAAGCTGTCGCCGGCGCCCTCGCCGAAGCCGCCGTCGCTTGGGGACGTGATGAAGCCACCGAGGCCCAAGCCGCGCTGCTCGACGCGGGTGTCCGCCACGGGATGCTCGACGCCTCCGCGGCTGCGTCGACCCAGCTCGCCGCCCTCGCCGCCGAATACCGCCGACTGGAAGCCGAACTTTCCGCACCGCGCCGCGCCCCCGGTTTCCTCGAGGCCGCCGGCTTCGACATGCCTCTCTTCGTGCGCGGCGAATACAAGCAGCCGGCCGCCATCGTCCCGCGTCGTTATCTCGAGGTCTTCGATACCAAGGCCTTCGTGACCGATGGCAGCGGACGGCTGGAGCTAGCCGACAAGATCGCTTCCGCTGATAATCCGCTGACGTCGCGCGTGATGGCGAACCGGCTCTGGCACCACTTCTTCGGACGCGGCCTGGTCGGCACGGTCGACAACTTCGGCCGCCTCGGCGACCAGCCCACCCATCCGGAACTGCTCGACTACCTGGCGAAGCGCCTGATCAGCCAGCAATGGTCCGTGAAGGCCCAGCTGCGGGAACTCCTGCTGACGGACGCCTTCCGGCGTTCCAGCCTGCCCACGGCCTCGGCCTTGGCCAAGGACGCCGACAACGCCCTGCTTTCGCACGTCCGGATCCGTCGGCTCACGGGCGAAGCCCTCCGCGATTCGCTCATCACCTTGGCCGGACGGATGGAGCACCGGATGTATGGTCCGGGCGACAACGCCCTCGCCACGGCCAAGGACCAGGTCCGCCGCAGCGTCTATCTCACCATCCGCCGCAACGCGCTCAACCCGCTCATCACCACGTTCGACGGGCCCAAGCCGTTCACGACCGTCGGACGCCGCGACGCCACGAACGTGCCGGCGCAGTCGCTGACGCTCCTGAACAGCGCCTTCGTCACCGATACCGCGAAGCAGTGGGCCATGACCCTCGACCCGAAGCAGTCCGATGCCGACAAGGTCGACACCCTCTTCGTCCAGGGGCTTGCCCGTAAGTCTACTCCCGGCGAACAGGCGGCCGCAGCCCGTTATCTCGCCGACCTCAAGGTCACGCATGCCGGCCGGCCGGCAATGGTCTGGCCGGACTTCGCCCAGTCGGTCCTCAACCTCAAGGAGTTCCTTTATCTCAGATAACATGCACCCGCTCACCCGCCGCGAACTGCTCCGCCGCTGCTCCCTTGGCTTCGGTGGCATCGCCCTGTCCGGCCTGCTCTCCTCGCCCGCCTTCGGCGCCGAATCCGCCGGCAAGCGCCCGCTCAAGGCCAAGGCCAAGAACGTCATCTTCTGTTACATGTCGGGCGGCGTCTCACACGTCGACTCCTTCGACCCCAAGGCCGCCCTCGCCAAGCTGAACGGCAAGCCCATGCCCGTGCCCGTCCAGCGCACGGTCTTCAACAACAACGGCAACATCATGGGCAGCCCGTGGGAGGCCAAGCGCTACGGCCGGTCGGGCATCGAGATGACGAATCTCTTCCCCAAGATCGCAGACTGTGCCGACGACCTCACGGTCGTGCGCTCGATGACGAGCAAGGTCAGCGAACACGCGCAAGGGAACTATTTCTTCCATACGGGCTTCCCGATCATGGGACACCCCAGCGCGGGCGCCTGGCTCAACTACGGCCTCGGCAGCGAGAACCAGAACCTCCCGGGCTTCGTGGTCCTGCAGAGCGGCAACGCCGGCATCCCGCACGGCGGCGTAGGCCTCTTCAACAACGGCTACCTCCCCGGCCAGCATCAAGCCTCGGTCATCAAGGCCGACGGCGCCCTGCCCTTGGCGAACATCAAGCCCGGCGAAACCGACGCCATCCAGCGCCGACGCCTCGACTTCATCAACGAGGTCGACCGGGCCTTCGACGAGGCCACCCGTGAACCGCAGGTCGAAGCGGCCATCCGTAATTACGAGACCGCCTACCGCATGCAGGCCGCGGTGCCCGAGATCTGCGACCTCAGCGGCGAGTCCGCCGCGATCAAGGCCATGTATGGCGTGGATTCCCCCGACCCGCTCACCGCCGGCTACGCGCGACAAGCGCTGCTCGCACGCCGGCTCGTCGAGAAAGGCGTCCGGTTCGTCGAACTCAGCTGCCTGTCCGGCAATCTCGGCGGCGGCAACGCGGCCAACCCCTGGGATCACCACGGCGCGATCGTCAAGGGCCACGGCATGATGGCCCACCAGGTCGACCAGCCCATCGCCGCGCTCCTCAAGGACCTCAAGCAACGCGGCCTCCTCGACAGCACCATCGTCATCTTCTCCGGCGAGTTCGGCCGCACGCCGTTCTCGCAGGGCAGCGACGGACGCGACCATAACCCCTACGGCTTCAGCCTTTGGGTGGCCGGCGGCGGCTTCAAGCCCGGCACCGTCTTCGGCGCCACCGATGAGCTCGGCTACTACGCCGTCGATAAGCCGCTCACCGTCTACGATTTCTGGGCCACCATCCTCCACCAGCTCGGCATCGACCACGAGAAGCTCACCTATCGCTTCGGCGGCCGTGATTTCCGGCTGACGGATGTGCATGGCAGCGTGGTGAAGGAGATCGTAAGTTAGGGCTAGATGCATCGGGTAGGGACGCGTCGGCGACGCGTCCGCTCTCAACTCCCGGTCGCGACACCGTCGCGCCCCTACCCCTTCCGTCACCCGCCACCCCGGCGCCGCCACCTGCCACCTGAGAATGGGCATCTCACCCTAACGCTACTTCTGCACCTTTGCACTCATTTCTCCGTCATCTGTCATTCCTAACCTCACCTCTCACCTACCGCTCAACTTAGACGCATTTCTGGCGTCGCGCTCAGTATCCCTCGTTTTGACCCTCGCCGCTATCTCCGACCTCAGGACGTCCGCTCGACGCATACCCCGCTCCCTGGCATCGGGTGACATGGTCGACTCCATTGCGGCCAGTTTCTTTCCTGCGGAAAGATTTTTCAGGACAGGATCGCTGTGATATACGCTGGCGAGACGATAATAGGCGAGTGCCTCAACCTCATCCTTGGCCACCCCCGTGCCGCTGGCATAGCGGTCACCGAGGAGCCCTTGGGATGACTCGTCGCCCCATCCAGCCGCCATGCGCAGCCACTTCAGGACCTCGGCGTCATCCTTTTCCACATCCTCACCTTGTCCGTACAGATGACTCAGCGCACGCAACGCATCGATGTCGCCCTGTATGGCGGACGCGCGATACCACTTCAAGACCTCGGGCATGTCCTGCTTGCCATCCCGGAAGGCCAGCCGGCCATGATGGAGGCTCGACGCGAGCTGAGATTGGTAAACCGATTCGCCCTGCTCGGCGGCGGCGCGGAACCATTTCAAGGCTTCGTCGACGTCCTTCTTCACGCCTTCGCCTCGCAAGTAACAGTGAGCAAGATGATACTGGGACCAATCTAAGCCTTGTTCAGCGGCCATCCGATGCCACGTCGCCGATTCGACGAGGTCCTTCGGAGCACCATGACCAAAAGCGTAACGGTTACCTAATTGATGCTGAGCCATCGGCAACCCCTGCTCGGCGGCCTGACGGTACCATTTGGTCGCGGCTTCCTGATCCGCCGCCACCCCTTGACCCGCTGAGTAAAAGTCGCCCAGTTGACGCTGGGAAAACCGGTCCCCTTTTGCGGCCTTGACCATGCATTCCTCAAAGTTCCTGACCTCGGCGGGAGACATCCCGGCCATCAGCGGAGATAAGCTGATCAGCAAGGCGACCAAGAAAAAGGAGGTGTTACGAAACCTAGGGGTGTGAGGTGACATGCGTTAAGCCTGCCCAGACGACACGACTGGTCAATCCGCCGGGCAAGACAAGGAGGTAGGCAGAAACCCTCAATCGGGCAGAACGTCAACCGGCCTGTTGGCTGCGGGCCGAAGAAACCCCGTTGATCATCCGGCCTCCGACTCCCTTTGAGCGACATTCCCTCTCCCACCACATCCGAGTGAATGCGGCGCGTTGGGTAGGGACGCGTCGGCGACGCGTCCGGACTTTCCCCTTGGTCGCGACACCGTCGCGCCCCTACCCCTACCCCTACCCCTACCGCCACCCGAAACATGACGATTCAGTTATGTCGTGACGCGGTCCCGACCCTACCCCCTTACCCAGCCCTCCTGCCCTCGAGTCATCGTATCCTCGACGTGTTTCATCCTTTATCCCCCATCCTTCATCTTCCATCTTTCTTTACCCCCACCACCATGCGCTCCCTCCTCCTGACCGCCGCCCTGTTCTCCGCCTCGTTAGCCACCGCCGCCGAGGTCTTCACCGAAGGCCCCGCCCAGAAAGTCGGCGAGGGTTACAAGTTCACCGAAGGCCCAGCCTGGCACCCCCAGGAGAAGGCGTTCTACTTCTCGGACATCCCGAGCAACAACATGCACCGCTGGACGGCCGAGGGCGGCAGCAAGCTCTTCGTCGACCGCAAGTCCCGCTCCAACGGCATCGTCGTCGACCCGCAGGGCCGCCTGATCTTCTGCGAGATCGACAAGCGCGCCATCGTGCGTCGCGACAAGGACGGCACCGAGACGATCCTGGCCGACACTTGCGACGGCCAGAAGCTCACCGCGCCGAACGACCTCTGGCTCGCCCCGAACGGTGACCTCTATTTCACCCTCCCGAAACTCCGTCCCTCCAAGGCCAAGAAGGATGCTATCCCGGAGAACGTCCTCAACGGCACGCTCTGCCGCATCTCCGCCGACGGCAAGTCGGTGACCAACGTGGGCAAAGCTGTCGGCGTCGAAGCCCCCCACGGCGTCGTCGGCACCTCCGGTGGCAAGCAGATCTGGTGGACCGACGGCACCGTCTGCAAGACCGCCAAGATCAACGCGGACGGCACCCTCTCCGACCCGAAGGTCGCCGCCAAGGTCGGCAGCGACGGCCTCGCCGTCGACGCTCGCGGCCGTCTCTACACCACCGCCAAGGAAGGACTCGCCATCCATGACGCCGACGCCAACCAGATCGGCCTGATTCCGTTCCCCGAAAGCCCGTCCAACATGAAGTTCGGCGGCGTCGACGGCACGACCCTCTTCGTCACCGCCCGCACCGGCGCCTACTTGGTCAAGTCCAAGACCCCTGGCGAAGGTTTTGGGAAGTAAGCAATGTATGATAAGCGATGGAAGATGAGAGATGGATGATGGATGATTAAATACAGAGCCTGACCAAATACATCTGCTCTCAATCTCCCCATTCCTCATCGCCCATCCTCCATCTTCGATCCTCCATCACCATCCTTCATCATCCATCTTCCATCGAGCATCTCCATGAACCTCCTCCGCCTCCTTCCTCTCTTGGCCGCGGCTTCTCTTTCCGCCGCGTCCGTCTCGACCTTCGCCGGCACCGGTGAGAAAGGCTACTCCGGCGACGGCGGCCCCGCCACGGCGGCGACGATGGACAACCCCTTCGGCGTGGTCCGCGGCCCCGACGGCGCCATCTGGTATTGCGAATACACCGGCCAGCGCATCCGCCGCGTCGGTCAGGACGGCAAGATCACGCTGATCGCCGGCACGGGCAAGGCCGGCTACACCGGCGACGGCGGCCCCGCCACGGCCGCCACGTTCAACCTCCCGCACGAACTCCGCTTCGGGCCTAAGCGCGGTAACCTCTTCGTCGTCGACATGCAGAACCACGCCGTCCGCAAGATCGACGTGAAGACCGGGATCATCACGACGGTCGTCGGGACGGGCAAACCCGGCTACGCGGGCGACGGCGGCCCCGCCGACCAAGCCCAGCTGCGCCAGCCGCACAGCATCCAGTTCGACGCCAAGGGCGACCTCTTCATCTGCGACATCGGCAATAACGTCATCCGCAAGGTCGACATGAAGACCAAGCGCATCAGCACCATCGCCGGCACGGGCAAGTCAGGCGTCACCCCCGACGGCGCCCCGGTCAAGGGCACGCCGCTCAAGGGCCCGCGCTCGATCGACTTCGACGCCGCCGGCAACCTCTGGGTCTGCACCCGCGAAGGCAACCAGGTCTTCAAGCTCGACCTCAAGAACGACAAGATCACGCACATCGCGGGCACGGGCAAGAAGGGCTTCACCGGCAACGGCGGGCCCGCCAAGCTCGCCACCCTCAGCGGGCCGAAAGGCGTCGCCGTCGACGCCCAGGGCAACGCTTGGTTGGTCGACACCGAATCCCATTCGATCCGCATGGTCGACGCCAAGACCGGCAACCTCGAACTCATGATCGGCACCGGCGCCAAGCATGACGGCCCCGACGGCGACCCCCTCAAGTGCGGCCTTGCCCGTCCGCACGGCATCTGGGTCGACAAGGACGGCAGCGTCTTCGTCGGCGACTCCGAGAACCACCGTGTCCGCGTCCTGAAGAAGTAAGCCCGTGACCCTCAGCCGTCGCTCGCTCCTCAAGCACGCCCTCCTCGCCGGAGCCTGGTATGGCGCGGTCGGCCGCTCCTTCGCGCAGGCTTCCTCACCCGAAGTGCTCGGCCAAGGCGACTTCAAGTATCGCGTCGTCCCAGGCTGGGGCGTGCTCGACGAAAAGACGCCCGTCAATGACTGCCAAGGCCTCGCCCGCACGACCGACGGGCACATCGTCCTTCTGACTAATCACCTCGCCAATAACGTCATCTTCTACGACGAAGCCGGCAAGCTGGCGCACAAGTGGACCGGACCGAAGTTCCCGGGCGCACACGGTCTCTCGCTCGTTCGCACGCCGAAGTCCGAGTCGCTCTTCATCACCGACCTCAATCTGCACACGGTGACCCGCTTCGCCCTCTCCGGCCAACAGCTCGGCGAATGGCGCCTACCGGCGGATACGGGCAAATACGCCAAGGAGTCCGATTACCGCCCCTCTTGGACCCTGCACCGGGCCGACGGCGAGTTCTACGTCCTCGATGGCTACGGCAAGGATTACATCCTGCACTACGCTGCCGATGGCTCGTTCAAGCGCCTCCTCGGGGGTCCGGAAGGCGGCATCGTCCACTGGGGACCGCACGGCGGCATGATCGACACCGAC
>SXGR01582968.1_pt1 | contig 13918 bp, 13 predicted proteins | sample 3174711 | NCBI WGS metagenome assembly SXGR01 (sample SAMN11356860, study PRJNA531348) | freshwater metagenome | isolation source: freshwater sample F1-60 | place: China: Fuxian Lake, Yuxi | collected 2017-12-25
ATTCACATCATCGATCTTGAGCAAACGCTCACCCGCATCGAAGCCGCCTACGGCTTCGTGCGTCAACTGGCATCGGGCGGCGGCATCGTGCTGTTCGTCGGCACCAAGAAGCAAGCCCAGGATCCGATCAAGAACTTCGCCGAGCGTTCCGGCATGCCGTACATCAACGAGCGTTGGCTCGGTGGCATGCTCACCAACTTCGGCACTATTTCCAAGCGCGTGTCAAAGAGGATCGAACTCGAGCGTCTGTCTGGCTCACCAGAATGGGCACAGATTCCGAAGAAAGAAGCGCTGCTCATGTCGCGCGAGCTCATCAAGTTGCAGCGCAACCTGTCGGGCATTCGCAACATGGTGCGTTTGCCAGATGCAGTGTTCGTGCTCGACACCGCTACCGAACACCTTGCCATCACCGAAGCCAACAAACTCGGCATTCCCGTTGTGGCAGTGGTCGACACCAACGTGAACCCCAACCTGGTGCAATACCCAATCCCAGGCAACGACGACGCCATTCGCGCCAATGAGTTGATGACCCGTGTTATCGCCGAGGCAATTTCTGAGGGCCGCTTCATCGCCGAAAAAGCCGGTGGACAAGTGCAAAACCCAGCGACTGCCGTGGTGGACAACGCAGTGTTCGCAGCCGATCAGGCTCGTGCCCGCGCCGAGGCCGCGATTGCCCAAGCCGAGCGTGACGCCAAGTTGGCGGGCGAGTCGAACTAATGGCCATCAACGCCAAAGACGTGCAAGCACTGCGCCAAGCAACTGGCGCAGGAATGATGGATTGCAAGAAGGCACTCGAAGAAGCCAACGGCGACGTCGAGGCAGCAAAGACGTGGTTGCGCGAAAAAGGTTTGGCGGCTAGCGCCAAGCGTTCTGATCGCGAAAATACTCAGGGTGTTGTTGCCATGTTGGTCAAAGACAATGTCGGTGCAATCGTCAAGCTCAAGTGTGAAACCGACTTCGTTGCTTCGAGCGACCAGTTTCGCGCCGAGGCCGACACGTTGGTGGCACTCGTGCATGCTTCGGGTGTCGATGCCATCGCTTCACGCACGGCTCAGCTGGATGACTTGAAGATCACGCTCAAAGAAAAAATCGAACTTGGCGAAGTGGTGCGCGTCGCTGTTGCTGCTGGTAACACGATTGACTCGTACCTCCACATACAGGGTGGTCGTGGTGTCAACGGCGTGCTGGTCGAAATGCAAGGTGCATCCAGTGAGTTGTCACACGACATCGCCGTGCACATTGCGTTTGCGCGCCCCAAGTTTCTCACGCGTGACGAGGTGCCCGCCGACGTGGTCGCCGTCGAACGTGCCACGCTCGAGACCGCTACTCGCAACGAAGGTAAACCCGAGGCGGCAATTGGCAAGATTGTTGATGGCAAAATCAACGGATTCTTCAAGGATTTGTGCCTGCTCGAGCAGCCCTATGCCAAAGACGACAAACAGTCGGTAAAACAGGTCATTGGCGCTGCATCCATCCTGCGGTTCGCCCAAGTCGAAATCGGGTAATCTCAACTACGCATGCCTGCGCCAACCCAGCCCCGCTGGAAGCGAGTCGTATTGAAATTGTCCGGTGAGGCCCTCGCCGAAAAAACTGGCTTCGGCCTAGACAACGACGTGCTGGCGCAATTGGCGGGCGAATTGCGTGATGCACGCGAAGAATTCAACGTCGACATTGCCATTGTCGTCGGTGGCGGCAACTTCTGGCGCGGCACCAAGGGCAGTGGTCGCGGTATGGATCAAGCGCAAGCTGACTACATGGGCATGATCGCCACGGTCATCAACGGGCTCGCCTTGCAAGATGCTCTCGAGCGTGTCGGCCAACATTCGCGCGTGATGACTGCGGTCGAAATGCCCAAGGTGGCCGAGCCCTACATCCGGCGTCGTTGTGAGCGTCACTTGGAAAAGGGTCGCATCGTGATCTTGGCTGGTGGTACGGGTAACCCGTTCTTCACCACCGATACGGCTGCTGCACTGCGTGCGGCCGAGATTGAAGCGCAGGCAATCTTGAAAGGCACACACTCGGGCGTCGATGGCATCTACTCTGCGGATCCCAAACTTGATAAAACTGCCACTCGCTTCACTAAGTTGTCGCATCTCGATGTAATCAACAAGGGTCTGCGCGTGATGGATTCAACGGCCATCACGTTCTGTATGGACAACAAGTTGCCAATCGTGGTATTCAATCTCTTGCAGCGCGGCAATCTGCGAGCGATTTTGCAGGGTGAAGAAATCGGTACGCTGGTTGCGTGATCGACGAGACGCTGCTCGAGTCGCTCGAGAAGATGCAAAAGGCTGTCGAGCACGTGGCGCATCAGTTTGTTGCGGTGCGCACCGGGCGGGCGTCGCCGGCGTTGATCGAACGACTCAATGTCGACTATTACGGCTCACCTGTGCCGTTGCAGCAGTTGGCGAGTTTCCAGGTGCCTGAGGCACGGCTGCTGGTAATCAAGCCCCACGACCGGTCGGCGATTGGCGCAATCGAAAAAGCCCTGAACGCCAGTGACATCGGGGTGAACCCGAGCAATGACGGCATCATCATTCGCCTGGCGTTCCCAGCGTTGACCGAAGACCGTCGCAAGGAATACGTCAAAGTAGTAAAGAACCTTGCCGAAGATGGGCGAGTGGTGTTGCGCAGCGTGCGTCGCGATGCCCGTAAGGCGCTCGAGACCGCCGAAAAAGATGGCGACATCTCTAAAGACGAACTCGAGCGGGCCGAAAAAGATCTCGAGAAGATGACACAAGAACATGTCGACACCATCGATAAGGCAGCAGTCCGTAAAGAACAAGAAGTGATGGAGGTCTAAAAATGTCTGATAACCGCAACGACGACACCGAAGCAACAGAGCCGACCGGCGAATTGCGAGACAACACGATCAACTTTGGCGACGAATTTGGTGAAGTGAAATTTGCCGACGCCGATGACACCGCGCCATCAATCAGTGTGGATTCCACTGACACAGCCCCGCTGCCACATTGGAGCGAACAACCAACTGGCGAAAGTCCACGTTTTGGCGTGCAGCCACGCGACCCCAGCCGCCCGGCATCCCGCGAAACAACACGCGACGCCTCGCGTCCTACGCGCGACACAACGCGTGACGCATCCCGTGACACATCGCGAAGCGCCGCGCCACCACCGGTGACTCGCGCTGCTCCGTCTGGTCGCATCCGTATCGGCAGCGACCCCACTGACCCTCGCCCACGTCGGGGGTCAGACACTCATCCCACGATGCGTGATCGAACAGCAGATCCATCGCGCCCAACCGTGCGCGACCGTTCGCCTCGTCGCCCGGCCGCTGCTCGACCCACTCAGGTGCGTCGTCAACGTCCCGAGCGCAGTGACTCAGGCACCCAACCACGTCCGGTCGGCGCTGATCGCAACCTGGGTTCGGCAGTCATCGTTGGGGTAGTACTTGCCGTGTTGTTCATCGGCACATCGTTCGTCGGCCCAGCTGCAGTTATGGCCTTGGTGATGGTGGTGCTGGGTGTGGCTGCCCTCGAGTTTTTCACCCAAGCCAACGCCCGCACTCTGGGTGCACCGATGGTGGTGGGCGTAGTGGCTTGTTTGGCGGCGCCAATTGGGGCTTATTACATGTCGCATCTGGCAATTGCCATGGTGGTGGTGTTTGCCTTTATTGCGGGGGCCATCACGTTGGTCGGCTCGAACGAGGATCAGAGTGCAGCGGTCACCAGCTTGGGCACACTCATGTTGGGCGTGGTGTACATCGGTTTGTTGGGCAGTTATGCCGGTCTCATTTTGCGGATGTCAACGTTGTCCTCAGTCCTTCCGAACATTGGTACTGACACGTTGTTTCTCTTGGTGTTCGCCGTCGCAGCCAATGATGTGGGTGCCTACTTCGTAGGTTCAGCCATTGGTCGCACGCCGTTGCGTGCCTCGGTGAGCCCGAACAAAACCATCGAAGGTGTTATCGGTGGCACCATTGCCACGTTCTGTGTGGTGGTCATCATTGGTTTACAAAGCGAAACATGGGACTCGCTCACCGAGTGGATTCTGTTGGCAGCAGTGGTGTCGATCGTCGCGCCGCTCGGCGACTTGCTCGAGTCGGTGCTGAAGCGTTCGCTTGGGGTAAAAGATTTCGGCACGGTTCTGAAGGGTCACGGCGGTGTGCTTGATCGTTTTGACGGAATGTTGCTGGCGCTGCCCACTGTGTATTTCTTGGCGGTAACACTCGCTCCTTGGGCGAGCTAGCCCGCTCAGTCGTGACCGTCAAGGTTGCCTTAGCGGGCAGCACCGGCTCGATCGGCCGACAAACGCTCGAAGTGGTGGCTGCTTCGGGTGGGCGATACGAAATCGTGGCGCTCGCTGCAGGGTCGAACCAAGCCGTGCTGCGCGAACAAATCAAGGCCCATCGCCCGCGAGTAGTTGCGGTTGTCGACGATACGGTGCGCGCCACCTTGGCTAGTGAGTTTGCTGCGGTGCAGTTCACCGACAACGTGGCTGACGTAGTGGGCGATACCAATACCGATGCCGACGTGGTGGTCAATGCCGTGGTGGGCTTTGCTGGTCTACCGGTGACCCTCGAAACATTGCGTCGCGGCAAGCGTCTGGCGTTAGCAAACAAAGAAAGCCTGATTGCCGCTGGCCCCATCGTGCAACCACTGCGCACCACGAAAGGCGCGATGATCGTGCCGGTGGACAGCGAACATTGCGCAGTGCATCAATGCTTGCGCGCCAGTGGTTCACTCGACCGCGAGATTGCATCGCTGCAGCTCACGGCTAGTGGCGGGCCATTTCGGGGTAAGACCCGAAGCGAACTGGCGAGTGTTGATGTGGCCAGCGCTTTGGCTCATCCAACCTGGTCGATGGGGCCAAAAATTACGGTCGACTCATCCACGTTGATGAATAAGGGTCTCGAAGTCATCGAGGCGCACGAATTGTTTGGTGTGGGCTACGACCAGATCGAAGTAATCGTGCATCCGCAATCAATCATTCATTCGATGGCCACCTTCACTGACGGTGCCACCATCGCCCAGCTGTCGCTGCCCGACATGCGGTTGCCGATTGCTTATGCGCTCGCGTGGCCTGAGCGTTTCGATGTGCCGTTTGGGGCGTTGGATTGGTCTTCGTTGCGTCGCTTGGATTTCGAGCCACCTGACTTTGAGACGTTTCGTTGTTTACGACTTGCTTACACCGCTGGTCGCGTTGGCGGTTCGGCGCCTGCTTGGCTGAGCGCTGCCAATGAAGTTGCCGTTGATGCGTTCTTGGCTGGTCGCATCGGCTGGTTGCAGATTGCCGAAGTGAACGATGCCACCCTGCAGCATCACGATGGGGCAGCGCTGGCCAGTGTCGACGACGTGCTGGCAGCCGACGGTACGGCGCGACGCATTGCACTCGGCATCGTCGAGTCGTTCGTACACACCGCAGGTACGGTGAGCGCGTGAGTTCTTTTTATTCGCGCGTGCGCGACGAACTTGTGGGCGGAGGCGGCGACCCCACTGCAGCAAAAATACGTGCCGGGGCAACATCCCCGGGCGATGCATCCACGGACGACACATCGTCGGATAGCAAAGTGCCTTTGTCTACATCAATTCTCGGCGTTGGTGTCATCGTGGCGCTGTTGGCCTGGTTGGGTTCCAACAACATCTGGACTCTGGTGTTCGTTCTTGGTCTGATCATCTCGGTGTTCTTGCACGAAGTCGGCCACTTTGTCACCGCCCGTCGCACGGGCATGAAAGTCACCCAGTTCTACATGGGCTTTGGTCCGCGGTTGCTGGCCTGGCGCCGCGGCGAAGTGGAATACGGTTTACGAGCATTTCCCATCGGTGCGTTCGTACGCATCATCGGCATGAACAACCTCGACGAAACCGACCCAGCCGACGAAGCACGCACGTATCGCTCCAAGTCGTTTCCTAAACGCTTGTTGGTAATCACCGCTGGCTCATTGATGCATCTGGTGATTGCGCTGGTGTTGTTCTCTGGTGTCTATTCCATTGCTGGGCGCTACGGCGAGACCGGTCGGGTCGAAGTGGCTCAAAGCCCATACGCGGGCAGCGCCGCCGAAGCTGCCGGGGTGCGTGCTGGCGACATCATCGTGTCGTTCGATGGGGTAGTGCTGCGCACCTCCGGTGATTTCGTTGGTGCGGTGCGTGTCAAACAGCCGGGTGACCAAGTGCAAGTGGTAGTGGACCGCAGTGGCCAAACCTTGGTGCTCACCGCAACCCTTACGGCGTTTCCCGGTACGCAAGACACACCGCAGGCACGCGCGTTTTTTGGCGTAGCGGGCTGGTCGCGCGACTATGTGCAAGTCGGGGTGGTCGAATCTCTCGGGCGCGCAGTGCAAGACGTGGTGAGTACCGCCGCTGGATCAGTGCGCGGGGTGTTCACCGTGCTCAACCCCATCAACCTGGCCGACAACTTAACGAGCGAGGTCGCTGATCCGCTCACCAGGCCCAGCACCGTGGTCGGAGCCAGCCAGATTGGTGGCGACATCGGTCGCGAGGAGGGCTGGAAGGGCGTGCTCATTTTGTTGGCTGCCGTCAATGTGTTCGTCGGGGTGTTCAACATGTTGCCGCTGCTGCCGTTCGATGGTGGTCATGCAGCGGTGGCCATTTACGAGCGGGCTCGTTCGACGCGCACGCGGCGGTATCGGGCTGACGTTCGCAAGTTGGCCCCGATGGCCACTGCGGTGGTGGTGTTGCTGGTCATGCTGCTCGTGGCAGGCTTGTACCTTGACATCACCCAACCACTCGGCTGATCGATGACCGCAACTCCGCTGTTTCCACGCAAGACCACCCGTCAAATTCGCGTCGGCAAGGTTGCCGTCGGTGGCGATGCACCTGTAATCGTGCAGTCGATGACCATCACCAAAACTGCCGATGTCGAAGGCACCCTGCAACAGATCTATGCGCTGGCTGCTGCTGGCTGCGACATTGTGCGTTGCACCTGCAACGACATCGATGCCGCCGAAGGCTTAGCCCAAATCGTTCCGCGGTCGCCGGTGCCGATCATCGCCGACATTCACCATCAATACAAAATGGCCTTGGCTGCGCTCGAAGCCGGCGTGCACGGGCTGCGCCTAAACCCCGGCAACATTCGCAAGCCCGAACATATCAAGGCTGTTGCCAGCGAGGCCCGCGATCGCCAGGTGCCGATTCGCATCGGGGTCAATGGCGGTTCGCTCGACCCAGCACTGTACGAAAAATACGGTGGCCTCACTGCCGACGCGATGGTCGAGTCGGCCCAAACTGAAATGCGTTATTTCGAAGAGGTGGGTTTTGATCTCATCAAGATTTCGGTGAAGGCCTCCAACGTGCCGCTCATGGTGGAGGCCTATCGCAAGTTGAGTGCCATCACCGACCATCCGTTGCATCTCGGGGTGACCGAAGCAGGGCCGCTGCCTGGTGGCTTGGTGAAAGCCACCGCTGGTATCGCAGCATTGTTGCTAGAAGGCATCGGCGACACCATTCGGTTCAGCCTGACCGCCGACCCTGTCGAAGAAGCCCGCGCTGGGCGTCAACTGCTTGAGGCCCTCGGTTTGCGCGAGCGGAAGAATGTCGACCTCATTGCCTGCCCCAGTTGCGGTCGCGCCGAAATCGATGTGATCGACGTAGCCAATCGTGCCCAGGCTGCTTTTGCCGACAAGAAATTGCCGTTACAAATTGCGGTGATGGGTTGCGTGGTCAACGGCCCAGGCGAGGCCCGCGAGGCCGACCTCGGACTCGCTGCCGGCAACAAACGGGGGCACTTGTTCGTAAAAGGTCGCAACGTTGCTGTGGTGCCCGAGTCAGAAATGGTGGAAGCGCTCGTGGATTGGGCCACCTACATTCACGAGCACGGAGTCGAAGCTGCGCTCCAGCGTGTCGACACCACTATTGCTGAGCGCGAAGCCGCCCGCGATCGTTCGGCTGCGCTGGATGAACAAGGTGACGATGCCAACAACGCGTCAGCCAAGATCGTCGAGATTCGGCGCACCGTCGAGAGCTGAGTTCGGCTACGGCGCGACAGTCGTGGTGGCTGGTGGCACCGTCGAAGTAGTAGTCGTAGTCATGTCGCTGGCCCGTTGCGCCAGCGTTGCAGCAATCTCGAGATACACCTTCGTTCGCACCTCATGACCCAACGGGGTGAGATGAACCTTGTCGGGGTCGATTACTTTGGGGTTGTTCTTGGCGACCTCCGCCCAGTCGAACACACTCGCCAAGGGGTAGTTCGTCAGTACTTGGCCGAGGGCTGCGTTGAAACGCTTTGACCCCTGTACGGTGCCGGTCGAGTCGATGCGATGCACGTTCACCCAAGCGACAGGCACGTCGCCGATGGTGGTCATCAAGTCCTGAATCAGGATGGCGTATTCACGCCGCTTGGTGAAAATCGCTACGTCGTTGGTGCCGAGTGCAACAATCACTGCAGTTGGTCGCACACCGTCGGCGATCAGTTGCTTGAGTGCCGCGTTTCCTGAATATCGCGTCGAGGCAAGACCACTGACACGTCGACCCCAGCGACTGTCAACGAGCACCACGTCGAAGTTCTTGGCGGCCGCGAGGCGCGCCTGGCTTTTGGCAAAGTAATTAGCACCCCAGGTGAGGCTGTCGCCCAGCACAAGCAGCGTGGTTGGTCGGTTCGCCGTGGCGTTGGCCGGGCTGGCAATCGCCGCGAGGCCCAGACCCACGAGCCCACTCGCAGCGGCAACCAAGCCAGCGACAGCGATGCGGAGTCGACGCGTCATGCACTCACCGAATACAGCGTTGCAGTGCCGTGCAGCTCCACTGTTTCGTTGCGAGCCAGGTATGCGCCAGACCCGCGGGTGAGTGCGTCAACACTCCCCGAGGTGCACATCAAGATGGTGTGCTCGGTGGTGGTCGTGAGCGAGAACGTGCCGTTGACTTCGTGGCGCATCACGCTGAACGGGGCTGGGCTGCGATACGCGGTGGTGATGGCCGAAAGTGTTTCAGTGCTGACTCGCGCATCGCCGGTCGGGGAGAGTTCGGCGACCGCAAAAAACTCAGCGAGGTCCACGTGCTTGTTGGTGAATGCAGCACGCAGCACGTTGTCTGAACTGCCTTGTACCTCGAGCGCCAACCCTGACAAATAGGCATGCACACAACCAGCGTCTAAAAATAACGCTTCACCTGGTGCCAGCCGCACGTGGTGCATGAGCAGTGCAACCGCTGAGCGTGGGTCATGGTGATGTTCGTTGAGTTGTTGCATGGCTCGCGACGCCGAGGCTGGTGCATTGAATGGCTCTGCATTCAAGATTGCGCGGGCGGTGGCGGCCACACCGTGGCTGCGCACGTGTTCGGCTATGTCGGGCGCACCTGCTTCGTTGCATTGGGCGATTGCCTGTTTGCTGTCGACGAATCCGCACAATGCGTCGAAGCGATGTAACGCAATGACCATCTCGGGCTTGGCGTGTGGGTCGCTGTACATGCGCGCGGGGGCGTCGAGTGCGATGCCTGTGGCGTTTTCGCGCGCAAACCCGATTGCTGCTTGGGCAGCAGTTGGATGCGTCTGCAGCGACAGCGGTTGGGCGGCGGCCAACAATTTCACGATGAACGGCAACTCGCCGACTTCGTCAGCAAGATATGACGGCGCTGGCAGATGCAGACTTTCGTCGATTTGTGCTGGCCCACGCGGATGTGTGCCATACCAAATTTCGGCCCAGGGTCGACCGTCGGCAGTTATCTCCAGAAGTTCGGGCAAAGCAAAGCGGTCACCCCACGCGTAGTGCGCAACAGCGCCTTTTAAGCGCAGCATGTGATGATGTGTTGCGCCGCTTCGGCAATCGGCACCTCGGTGGTGGTGCCGGCGATGCGGTCGCGCACTTCAAGCACTCCGTTGGCTACACCGCGTCCGACAATCACGATCATGGGCATGCCCATGAGTTCGGCATCTTTGAATCGCACACCAGGCGATACACCCGTGCGGTCGTCAAGCAACACGTGCAGGCCGCTCGCTGATAGTTCTGCGGCGAGTTGCTCACCAGCCGGTGCTGTTTGGTCGCCAGCTTTGCCAGCAATTACGACGTGAACATCCATCGGCGCCACACTGCGCGGCCAGCGCAGGCCTATTTCGTCGTGGTGCATCTCGGCAATTGCGGCCACTGCACGCGACACGCCAACACCGTACGAACCCATCGTGACCACTCGCTGTTTACCTTTTTCGTCAAGCACCTGCAGCCCGAGCACTTCGGCGTATTTGCGCCCGAGTTGAAACACGTGACCCATTTCGATGCCGCGCTCGATTCGCATTGGCGCGCTGCACATCGGGCAGGCGTCGTTGTCGCGCACGTCAGCAACATCGGCCACACCATCAGCACTAAAGTCTCGGCCACACACCAAGTTGACCACGTGGCGTCCGGGTGCATTGGCGCCGGTGACCCAGGCTGTGTTGGCTACGACGCGTGGGTCAAGCAGGTATCGAATGCCGAGCGGCTGCCCTTCGCCGAGTGCATTCGGGCCGATATATCCCTTGATCAATGTCGGACGCGCAGCAAAATCACCCTCGCCAAACGGTTCAACTTCCAGTGGCGACACGAGTGCTTCGAGTCGTTTCATATCCACATCACGATCACCAGGCACTCCGATGGCCAGCGGCGTGCGTGAGCCATCTGCATGGCGCAACATGACGAGCACGTTCTTCAATGTGTCGTGGGCGGCCCAAGGTATGGTGCGTCGCACATCTTGGCGAGAGTTGAGCAGGTCGACCAGTGTTTGAATCGTCGGAGTATTCGGCGTGTCGACTACCAATGCCGCCGGCGTATCGCTGGCATCTGGCGCACTCGGTGTGCCGATGCGCACCGCTTCGGTGTTTGCGCGGTAGTCACACTGCGAGCACCGCACGAATGTGTCTTCTCCCGAAACCGATGGCGCCAGAAATTCTTCAGACGCCGAGCCACCCATCGCACCCGACATGGCTTTGACAATCACCACGTCGAGCCCGAGTCGGGCGAAGATTTTTACGTAAGCGCTTCGGTGAGCGTCGTAGCTGCGCTGCAAACCTTCGTCGTCGAGGTCAAAGCTGTACGAGTCTTTCATGACAAATTCACGACCGCGCAGCAGCCCAGCGCGCGGACGGGCTTCGTCGCGATACTTGGTCTGAATCTGATAGAGCCAAACGGGTAAATCTTTGTAGCTGCTGTACAGATCTTTCACCAACAGCGTGAACATCTCTTCATGAGTTGGGCCGAGCAAGTAATCCACTCCGCGGCGGTCTTGTAAGCGAAACAAGTTTGGCCCGTAGTCCGTCCAGCGACCACTGGCGTCGTAGGGCTCACGGGGCAGCAACGCAGGAAAGTGCACCTCTTGGGCGCCGATGGCGTTCATTTCTTCACGCACGATCTGTTCGACACGTTGTAAAACGCGCAGACCCAACGGCAACCAGGTGTAGCCACCCGGGGCGGCGCGACGGATATATCCGGCCCGCAACAGCAAGCGATGACTAGGGATTTCGGCCTCGGCGGGGTCGTCACGCAGTGTGCGCACAAAGAGCGTTGACAAACGATGAATCACGCAAAAATAAGGCTACTTCGCAGGGCTATCATGGAGATGTCCTTTTACGTTCAGCATGAATGCAGTCCGCGAAGGCGTGGGTCACCCCCACGCCTTTTTTTGACTCATACAACGGGCGTCGAAGGAGATATTTGAACTAGATAGTCGAAGCCGATAGCAGAACACACGGAAGCGAGGTAGCCACGATGACTCTTGACACCGTCGTAGAGCGAGTCCGCTTACTTGTGGCCCCGATTGTGGCTGACCTCGGCTTGGAAATCTACGATCTCGAGCTGGCCTCTGGCGTGCTGCGACTCAGTGTCGACACCCCTCCCGGCCAGCCATCGGGTGTCACTCTGGACAACATTGCGCTCGTAAGTCGCTTGGTGTCACGCGAACTCGATCACAACGACCCAATGCCGGGCCGCTACACACTGGAAGTCTCGAGCCCGGGTCTCGAGCGCCCATTGCGGACCCCAGCTCATTTTTTGCGCGAACTCAACAAGGTGGTGTCGGTGCGCCTGCATCATGCCATCGACGGCCGCCGCCGCTTGCAAGGTGTGTTGTTGCGAGCCGATGATCGAGCGATTGTTGTTTGTCTCGACGACACCGGCACCGAAATGTCGGTGGCGCACAGTGACATCGAGCGCGCGCGCACGGTGTTCGTGTGGGGAAGTGGTGCAGATGCAGCAAAAAAACAGCCGAAGAAACAGTCGAAATCCAAACAGCAGTCGTCTACAGACGCAATGACCAAGGAGGTTGCATCATGAATCAAGGAGACATGAAAGAAGCAATTCGGATGATCGCCGCAGATCGCGGTCTCGCGGTTGAAGCCTTGTTGCAGGTGCTTGTTGAAGCACTTGCCACTGCCTACAAAAAGCGTCCGAACGCCGCCGAAGAAGTCATCGTCGGCCTCAACCCCGACACGATGGACATGACCTTCACTGCCTATGACCTAGACGGTGACGGCAACTGGATCAACGAGCGTGATGACACGCCAAGCCGTGACGAACTCGGTCGCATTGCCGCATCCACGTTTCGTGCGGTGTTGAGTCAGCGAATTCGTGAAGTCGAATACCAGGGCAAGTACGACCAGTTCCGTAACAAAGAAGGCGAGATTGTCGCCGGCCGTATCCGCTTGATGCCAGACCGCAACTCCGAGCGCAAGTACCTCATCATCGACATGAGCGGCGGTGAGGGCATCATGCCACTCTCCGAGCAGGTGCCCAACGAATTGCGTGGCTCTACTGACGGCACTTTCAAGGTGTTCTTGGTCGAAGTTCGCCAGACCGAGCGTGGGCCACAAGTAGTCGTGAGCCGCAGCCACCCAGGCTTGGTGTTCAAACTGTTCCAGATGGAAGTGCCCGAAATCGTGAGCGGCCAAGTGAGCATCATGGCGATTGCCCGCGAACCTGGTCAGCGCTGCAAGATCGCAGTGGCTTCCAACGATCAACGCATCGACCCGATCGGTGCCTGTGTCGGTGGTCGTGGCGACCGCGTGAAGCGCGTGGTCACCGAGTTGCGTGGCGAAAAGATTGACATCGTGATTTACAGCGAAGACAAGCGCGAGATGATCATCAACGCAATGTCACCTGCCAAGGTCACCGATGTGCAAATCAGCGCAGACGGCACCCAAGCCGATGTCATCGTGCCCGACTTCCAGCTGTCGCTGGCAATCGGTCGTGCCGGTATCAACGCCAAACTTGCAGCCCAATTGTGCGGATTACGCCTCGACGTGAAGAGTGAAAGTGAAGCAGCCGGCCTGACTGTGGAAAATGCAGTTGCACCGGTTACCTCCGGCGAGGTGCCCACCGCTTGAGCAAGAACGTCCGCGTTTCAGCGCTCGCCAAAGAGCTCGGGATGACCTCGAAAGAGGTCATCGACTTGTGCGCAAAAATTGGTGTCGGAGCCGACAAGCCCGGCTCGAGCATGGTCGATGCGCAAGCCGACCGCGTGCGTCGTCATGCTGAAGAAAAAGGTTTGAAGCGCGAGCCCATCGCCGATAAACCCAAGCGCGCTAAGAAAGTTGCAGCCGATGACGCAGACGGTGCCTCGGGTGAGGATGCTTCGGCGGCGCCGAAGACTGCCAAGAAAACTCCGGCATCGCGAGCCAAAAAACCTGCCGCAAAGTCGGCAACACAGTCAGCCACACAGTCGGCAACGGGGGACATCACCACCGCACCGACATCTGTGCCAACTACTTCAGTGGTTGCTGTGCCACCGTCGCTTCCCACCCCGCCACCCCAGATCGTGACTCCTGCAGCGCCGCTGCCCACCACGCCCACATCACCAGCACCGGCACAGCCAGCTGCACCATCGGCAAAACAGCCACCATCGGCAACACAGCCACCAGTTTCTCCGGCTCCTCGCGTGGTTTCGTCGCGCCCCGGTAATGCTGCGCCAAGTCGTCCGCCCGCAGCGCGTCCTCCAGGTTCTGCCCCCGGCGCGCCCGGTTCATCGTCAGGCACGCCACCGTCGAG
>SXGR01524308.1_pt1 | contig 13916 bp, 10 predicted proteins | sample 3174711 | NCBI WGS metagenome assembly SXGR01 (sample SAMN11356860, study PRJNA531348) | freshwater metagenome | isolation source: freshwater sample F1-60 | place: China: Fuxian Lake, Yuxi | collected 2017-12-25
CGCCTCGGCGCAGCTTGAATTCCCACGTCAGATCATCAATCGCGCGCCACGATTCGGCCAGGCCGGGCCTTAAGCGCGAACGCGCGTCTTTGCCCACCAAAGTGTCGAACATATGCTCGGCGACATTATTGTTGGGTGTCAGGTTGTGATAGTGCGGATCAAGGGACGTTACGTCGGCGCCCAGTCCGATGCTGAGATCGGCCGCACGTGCGGGCAAACCTGTCAACAATGACATACCCAATAGTGCAGAAACCGCAACGAATTTCCCTACAGTGGCCAGTCGCATGTGCATGAATTCTCTCCTCGGCAAGTGCGTGCAGCATACCGTAATTTTGCCTGATTGACAGGGTGCAGCCGCCCTTCTATCCTGCCTCTTTACCGCTTGGAGATGCTGCATGACAGCCCATCCGCAAAACGCGACCAGCGTGGACATGATCCGCAAGCTGGTCGGCTTTCCCACCGTCAGCCGCGAATCGAATCTTGATCTGATCGACTTCGTGCGCGAGTACCTGAAGCCGTTCGATGCTGACGTGCGGCTGACCTTCGACGACGGCAAGCGCAAGGCCAATCTGTTTGCCACGCTGGGGCCGCGAACACAGGGCGGCATCGTGCTCTCCGGTCACACCGACGTGGTGCCGGTTCAGGGCCAGGCATGGGATGCTGATCCGTTCATCCTGCGCGAGCAGGACGGCAAACTGTACGGTCGCGGCACCTCCGACATGAAGAGTTTTATCGCGGTGGCGCTGGCCCTGCTGCCGGAATTCGTGAATCGCAGGCTGAAATCGCCGCTGCATCTCGCCTTCAGCTACGACGAGGAGGTCGGCTGCATCGGCGTGGGCCGCATGATCAGCGACCTCACCGCAGCGGGCATACGCCCGCAATCGTGCATCGTTGGCGAGCCGACGCTGATGAAGCCGGTGATCGCGCACAAAGGCAAAAAAAGTTATCGCGCCACGGTGCGCGGCCTGGCCTCGCATTCAGCCTATGCTCCGGACGGGGTGAACGCGGTGGAAGCCGCTGCTGAGGCGGTGGCGTATCTAAAGCGCATGGCACGGCGGCATCGCGACAGCGGCCCCTATGACCGCGGCTTCGACGTGGCGCATACCACGGTGCACACCGGTGTGCTTCAGGGCGGCACGGCGCTTAACATAGTGCCGCATGAATGCAGCTTTGATTTTGAATTTCGCCATCTGCCGGGCGACGATCCCGAAAAACTGTTCGCGGAATTCAAATCCTATGTTGTGCAAACGCTGGAACCGGAAATGAAAGCCGTGTTCAAGGACGCCGGTTTCGACATCCGTTTGATGTCTCAGATACCGGCCATGGATAACAGCCCGGAAACCGAAGTGGTGGCGTTAGCGCAAGGGCTATCGGGCAACCATGAGACAGGCAAGGTGTCATACGGCACCGAGGGTTCGCAGTTCCAGGCAGCCGGTATCCCCACGGTGATCTGCGGGCCGGGCTCGATTGAGCAGGCGCACAAACCCAACGAATATGTGTCGCTGGAACAGATCGCGCGGAGTGAAACGTTTCTACGCGGATTGATGGGGCGGGTTTGTACCTAGCGTTGGGTACTATTATCGTAAGTATCTGATTTATTTACGATTTTTTTCGGGGTAGTTAATTCTCGGCGGCTCCGCCACCGGCTTCGCCGCGAGCTTTTCCTCGAGCACACGGATCGCCGCCGCAAGCTGCGTATCTTCGCCCTTAAAAGTCGCGTGCGGCAGGTTATCGACTTCAATATCCGGTTCGACACCCTTGCCTTCGATCAGCCATGCGCCCTCCAGCCCGATCTGTCCGCGTTCGGCAGCGCGCGCCTGACCGCCATCCACCAGCCGGTTTGAATCAGTGAGCCACACGCCCGCGCCCGCCGTGCGTTTGCCCACCAGCGTGGCCAAGCCCAACCGCCGCATGCCCTCCGAAAACGTTTCACCGTCGGAATACGTGCCCGCATCCATCAACACGACGATGTGGCCGCGAAACGCCGCCTGCATATTCCAGATGCGCCGCTCGCCGCGATCCTGCTGATAATTCCAGGCGCGGCGCAGCAGCTTTTCGATCACGATGGAATCGATGTTGCCGCCGTTGTTTTGCCGCACGTCGATGATCAGGCCTTCTCGATCGTAGACGGCGTAAAACTCGCGCGCAAAGTCCGCGATATCGGCAGCCGCCATTGCACGCAGGTGCAAATAGCCGAAGCGCCCTTGCGACGCCGCTTCGACGCGCTCGCGCCGCTGCCACACCCAGTCGTGGCGTTTGTAATCGGCTTCACGCGCACCCGGCGCGGGAGTCACGACCACCTTGCGTGTCTCGCCACCGGTGCGCAATTCCAGCAACACCTGCCGGCCCGCCTTGCTGCGCAGATTCACGGTCAAGTCTGCCAGATTTTTCACCGGCTGACCATCGAGCGCGATGATCACATCGCCTGCCTTCGCACCCACACCGGGCCGTGCCAGTGGCGGCAAACTGTCGATCAATTCCGGGTCACCCCGATAAAGGCGCGAAATGCGTACGCCGCCTTCGGCTGCATCAGTGTTTTCCAGCAACGCGCCCAGCGTGGCCGGTACGATATTGTCGTCACCACGCCGCAAGTCGCCTAAGCGTACGGTCGAATGCAGCAACGACAATTCGGCCACCATTTGCGCCAGCAGATCGGAGAGTTCATCGCGGTCGGTCACGCGCGGCAACAGCGCCTCATATTTGCGGCGCATGGCGGGCCAATCCACGCCGTGCATTTTTGCGTCGTAAAACCAGTCACGGTGCAGGCGCCACGCATCGGCAAAAATCTGCCGCCAATCCTCGCGTGGTTGCACACTGAACTGCCAATCGCTGAGGCGCACCTGCGCGCGCGGTAATTCGGCGGACGGCGGCGGCTTCGGCCCCGCGCTGACAATATACAATTCGGCACCACTCCAACGCCGCAACAGCACTTTGCGACGGTCGCCGGACAACGCAAACTGCCGGATATCATTCATATACGTGTCGGCCGGCACGCCCGCGTTGTCGATCAGCAACGTTCTCAGATGCGTGCGGCGCTCCGGCGTGGCATCGGCTTCGAGCAGCCACAAACGGCGGCCATCGCTGTCCAGTTGCCGGTAATTGCCGGCAGGCAGCGGCACTTCAAACTGGCGTTGCGCGAGGCCTTCCCAGACGATGGGCGGCGTCTTCGATCTAGCCGGAGCAGGCTTTTGTCCTTCTGTCTCTCCTGCCGGCAAGGGTGGTTTGACCGCGGGCTTTTGCGCCGCTTCCGCCACCAGTTCATCCACCGGCTGAAACGGGAAGCGGTTGCGGTCACTGACCGGTTGCAAGGCAATTGCGTAGGCACGCGTGCGCCTGTCGAAAAACGGCCCCAGATTGTGCTCGCCCCACGGTGTGGCGTTCATCGCCACGAAGTTGCGGTCCGACAAAAACCACAGCCAGCGCCCGTCCGGCGAGAACGACGCCGAAAAACTGTTGTAGCGCGGCGAAGTCAACGCCACGCGCTGGCCGTCTGGCACGCGAAACAGCACCAAACCGTATCGTCCCTGATTGCCGAGACCGGCCACCTGAGCCACGAACGCGGAACTGTCCGGCGCCCACTGAACGCCCTCGAAATTCCAGTCACCGAAACGCGCGCCCTGCTCGATCAAACGGTTCTCCCCCGACTCCACGTTGAGCAGCCACAAGCGCTGCTTGCGGTCGTCGTGCACGATCCATTTGCCATCAGGTGACGGCACCGCTGAGCAGCGCAGCGTGTCAGCATCCCGGGTCAATTGACGCCCCGGCCCGCTACCTTCGGCGGGGTACAGCCACAATTCGTTCTCGCCCGAGGCATCGCACACCACCAACACCGACTTGCCGTCGGGCATGAAGGCCGCACTGCGCACACGGCTGGTGGCGGGCACCGCGATATTTACACGGCGCAGATTGCCCGTGCCCACGGTCACCACGCGTCCGCGCGCCACAATCAGCGCGCGCTCGCCATCAGCGGAAAATTTCACTTCGTTCAAGCGCGTCATCGGATTACGTATCCAGCGTTCGCGCTGATGATCGAAATCCGACACCAGACGTATCGGCACCACGCGATCCTGCCCGCTGGCGAGATCATGCAGGTGGATATCCGCACCCAGTTGATAGGCCACGCGATCCCCTGAAATTGCCGCGCCGCGCACCTCAAAATGCCGGTGCCGCGTATGCTGACGCAACCCGCGTCCGTCACGATCCATCGACCACAGATTGGTCACGCCATCGCGGTCGGACAAAAACGCAATGCGCCCTTTCCAGTGCAGGGGACTGGCATTGTTCGAACTCACCTGCGTCAGCGGCACAGCTTCGGTATCGCTGCCGGTATTGAAGCGCCACAACGTCGTGGCCGCACCACCGCGATAGGCGCGCACGTTATCTATATTACGATTGCCGCGCGTGAATACCAGGGTTTTTGCATCCAGAAATGCCGCCGTTTCCGCGCTTTCCAGTGGCAACAGCCGCTGCGTGCCATTGGCACGCGACACCGCCACCAGTTGCGCGCGCTGCAGTGGATGAAAATAGCGTGTCGCCACCAGCACCTCGCCCTGCGGCGACCAGCCAGCCACCTCGGCACGCCCGCCGAACCACGTCAGCCGCTGCGGCACACCACCGGAAAGCGGCATGACATAGGCTTCGGTGGGGCCTTCATAACTGGCGGAAAATGCCACCCATTGCCCGTCGGGCGAAATCGCCGCGTGCGATTCGACACCCTGATGCGTGGTCAAGCGTTGGGCATCACCCCCTGCAACGCCCACCTTCCACAAATCGCCCTCGGTCGTGAACACCAGCATATCGCCGTGCAGCGCGGGATGGCGAAAGTAACCGCCGGTGGCCCCTGCCGCAGACGACAGCAACAAACACAGCGCAAGCCACAGGCGCGGCATGGATGGGGGCGCCACCAAGCTACTCCAGCCGAACATTCGCGGTACGCACGATTTTCCCCCAGCGCTCGATTTCGCCCTCCATAAAGGCGATGAATTCCGCCGGGGTGTTGGGCTTGGCCAACTGGCCGCCCAGACCGATAATGCGCTCGGCGAACTCGGGTTGTGCCTGCAAGTTACGCAGGGCGGCGGACCAGCGCTCGATCACGGCGGTCGGCGTGCCTGCAGGGGCGTAGACCCCGAACCACGACCCGCTTTCGAACCCCTTGAGGCCCTGCTCGTGGATGGTGGCCAGTTCCGGAAATTGTGGTACACGCTGCAAGGTGCCCACGCCCAGCGCGCGCAGCTTGCCCGCACGCACGTAGGGCTGCACCACACCCAGCCCATCGAAGCAGGCATCAACATGGCCGCCCATCAGATCAATCGCCGCCGGGCCGCTGCCCTTGTACGGCACATGCACCATCGGCACGCCGGTGGCGAGTTTGAAACGCTCGATGGCCAAATGCTGCGTGCTGCCCACGCCCGCCGACGCCACCCGCAACTGCCCTTTGGTACTGCCTGCGACCGCGATGAATTCCTTGACGGATTTCGCCGGCACCGAGGGATGCACCACCAGTATCGTCGCCACCGATCCCGCCAGCGCGATCGGCACAAAATCCTTGCGCACGTCGTACGGCATCTTGGCATAGAGCGACGGCGCCACCGCGTTGGAATTGTTGTGGCCCATCAGCAGCGTGTAACCATCGGGCTTGGATTTCGCCACATGGTCGGCACCGATGATGCCGGCCTGCCCGCCGCGGTTGTCGATGACGATCGTCTGCCCCATCACCGGCGTCAGCCGGTCACCAATCTGCCGCGCGAGGATATCGGTGAAGCCGCCCGGCGGAAAACCCACCACCATGCGAATCGGGCGTGAGGGATACGCAGTTGTCTGCGCAAAAACCTGCGTTGCCTGCATGAAGCCCAGCGCGGCGAAAGACAGACACACAGCGGCATTTGCACGATTCATAGCCAAAACCCTGATATAAAATTATTCAATAAAAACAATTACTTACAGTACAAGTCAGATAACCCGCCGGTCGCGCATTTCGGCCTGCCTCGCTTCACTATAACCCATCCCTGCCAACACCTCCGACGTATGCTCACCAAGCTTCGGCCCGATCCAGCGCGTGCCGCCGGGCGTTTCCGTCAGCTTGGGAAGCACCGCCGGTATGCGCATCGGTTTGCCATCAGGCAGTTGCCACTGCTCGATCATTTTGCGCGCCTTGTAGTGCATGTCGTTGACGATGTCTTCCGGGTCATACACGCGCCCGGCGGGAATTTCCGCCGCATCCAGCGCCTTCAATACATCCGCCATATCGTGTTGTGCTGTCCAGTCGCCGATGGCTTTATCCAGCTCGGCGGTGCGCGGCACGCGGCCGGCGTTGGTGGCCAGTCCCGCGTCGTTCGCGAGTTCAGGACGGCCGGCGCAGTGCATCATGCGTTTAAAAATGGCATCGTTATTGGCGCCGATAATCACGTATTTGCCATCGCGCGTGGCGTAGGTGTTCGACGGCGTGATGCCCGGCAGCGCGTTGCCCGCGCGTTCGCGCTTGAAGCCGAGAACATCGAATTCCGGGATGAAACTTTCCATCATGTTAAACACAGATTCGTACAGCGCCACATCGACGATCTGCCCTTTACCACCATTGGCGGTGCGATGATGCAGCGCCATCATCGCACCGATCACGCCGTGCAGCGCCGCAATGCCGTCACCGATGGAAATGCCCATGCGCACCGGCGGTTGCTCCGGATAGCCTGTAACGTAACGCATGCCGCTCATGGCCTCGGCCACCACGCCAAAGCCCGGCCGGTCGCGGTACGGCCCGTCCTGCCCGTAACCCGACAGCCGCACCATGATGAGTTTGGGGTTGATCGCGGACAATGCGTCCCAGCCAATGTTCCATTTCTCCAGTTGGCCGGGACGGAAATTTTCCACCACGATATCGGCGTCGCGCACGAGCTCGCGCATGATCTGTTGGCCTTCCGCCGAGCGCAAATTCAGCGTTACCGATTTTTTGTTGCGTGCCTGCACATACCACCACAGCGATGTGCCTTCATACATCTTGCGCCACTGCCGCAACTGATCGCCGCCCTCGGGCGACTCGATCTTGATCACTTCCGCACCGAATTCCGCCAACATGCGCGCACAAAATGGCCCGGCAATCAACGTACCCAGCTCAATAACCCTGATGCCCGCCAGCGGCCCCGCACTTTTTCCGTTCACTGATTCACCCATTCAATCGTTCGACTGTTAACCGCAATCAGTTTAAGTGACCGCCCGCACATTGTGAAGCAAGCGGCTACCCCACTACAATGGCGGCCTTTACTCGGAGCTGCAAACACCCCATGGCCAAACCCCGTACCCTGTTTTCCATCCTGCTCGAACAACCGTGGTGGGTATCCGCGCTGGCGGGTGGCGCGCTGTTCGGCATCGCCCAACTGGTGTTCCCGCCGGTGGCGCCATTTGTCGCGCTGCCGTTTGTGGTGCTCGCGTCCTATGTGGGCTTTCGTCAGCTGCGCACCGTGTCACCGGGTCAGGTCGATGAACGCCTCGCAGCGCTGCGCGACATGCACTGGGATCAATTCAGCGTACTGATTGCAGATGCCTATCGCAAGCAGGGCTACACGGTCGAAGCCGCCGACAAGCCCGCCTACGACTACACGCTCACCCAGGGCAGTCGCGTCACGCTGCTGCAGTGCCGCCGCTGGAAAGTAAATCAATTCGGCGCGGGGCCGGTTGAAGAACTCGCGCGCGCCGTCGCCAGCGCAGAAGCGCACAACGGCATTTGCATCGCAGCCGGCAATGTGTCGCCCAAGGCGCGGGAATCGGTCGTGGGCAAACCGCTAGCTCTGGTGAGCGGTATTGAATTGGCCGCTTTGGTGGGAAAAATCGCAGGCCAATCGAATAAATAACGTAAGTAATTGTTTTTTTGACTATTTTAGTCTCACGGTGCAGATTACCGTCTGCTCCGGCTTATCAATTCTTATTCGATTGCTATTCGATTTTTACACCCGCCTCGCGAAATAACTTGCCGACCTTGTCGAAATCCGCCTTCAGGCGCTGCGCGAACTGTTCCGGCGTTCTGTGCACAGGGTCGTAGGTCAAGGCACTCAGCTTTGAGGACGTCCCCGGATCACGCAACGCATTGCCGAACTCTGTGTTGAGCCGGTCGACGATGTCCTTGGGCATTCCCGCCGGCCCAAACAGACTGACCCAGGTCGCGGATTCGTAACCCGGAACGGTTTCCGCAATCGCCGGCACATGGGGAATTTGCGCAATCCGCTCCGCCGAGGTGACCCCCAGCGCACGCGCGCGATTTACCTTGATGTATTCGAAAATATCGCCGATACCCACAATCATGGCCTGCGTTTCGCCTGACATCAAACCTACGACGGCCGGCCCGCCGCCTTTAAACGGCACTTGCGTGAGACGAATGCCCGCCATGGATTCCAGCATCACCGCATTCAGGTGGATAAAGCTGCCCACGCCCGCGTGGCCGACGAGGATTTCCTTCGGGCGTTTGCGCGCCAGCGCGATGAATTCCTTCACCGAACCAGCCGGTAACGCGGGATGCACGCTCAGCACCGCCACCAGCCGCCCAATCGGTGTAATGACGGAAAAATCGCCCAGCGCGTCGTACGGCAGCTTCTTGTAGAGATGCTGATTAGAGACGTGTGAAGCAATCGACTGCACCAGCAGGGTATAGCCGTCCGGCTTGCTTTGCGCCACCAGCGCCGTGCCTATGGTGCCCCCCGCGCCCGAGCGGTTTTCGAGAATGAACTGCTGGCCCATCTGCTCCGAAACCTTCGGCAACACCACGCGCGCCATAATGTCGTTGGCACCGCCCGGGGGAAACGGCACGATCACGCGCACGGGCCTGGCAGGATAGGCCTGGCCCCAGGCCACGCCGATGGTGCACAGCGTGCCGACGACGGATGCAGCTAACACTTGAAATGTTTTCATGCCGTGCCTCCTTCTGGCGTTACAAACTACAGGCCGTTCAAACCGGAGGCGCTAAATAAACAACGTCAACACCCCCGTATACCCATACAGCCGGTTATGCGAAATCTCGCCGTTGCAAAAGAACCCCACCAGCGGAATATCACCGAACACGTCCTTGATCATTTTCAGTTCGCCCTTACCCTTGCCGAACAGTGCTTCGCCACGCCCCAGGCACGAGTAGTAGACCCCCGCTTTCGGCCGGCTGTACAAGCCCTGTTGGATGCTTTCGAGCATGCGCACCATGTCGTCGCGTGCCGTTTTGGCATCGCGGCGGCAGAACATTAGTCCGTCGCCTTTTTTCAGATAATCGCCGATGGCGATGAGCTTGCTCTGCGTGTCGATGCCCACCAGATTGCGCGCAAGATAATCGCCGGTATCGCTGCCTGCCACCGACAACCCCGCGAACACGTGGCCACCGACGCGATTCAAATCACCCGCGAGTTTTTCGCCGATGTCTTCGAGGAAAACATCGAACGCGGGTTTGTTGTCGAGACTGATCAGCACGTTGCGCTGGCAGCCGGTGACCACACGGCGCGGGCCAATCGGTGAGCAGCCCTGGGTCAGGCGCGTGGCGACGATCACACTGTCGGAAAACGCGACGCCGGAAACGCCGCCTTCACTCACGCGGTCAGCCAACTGCGCCGCCGGGCCGCGTGAACTCACCAGTCCGCCGACGAGAAAGCCGCTTTCCACACGCTTGGCCAGCGCTGCGATCAGTTTGTCCATCTGCTGCGTTTGCGGGTCGGCGTGGACGATGGCGAAATTCGGAGCGGAGCCGCCGCATTCCAGCGCAACTTTGGCTGCATCCTGATCGTTTTCCACGCCCGAGAACACGCGAAAACTACCGGCATCAAAATCGCCGACCAGCGCTGCCACCGCCGGCTGATCCATATATTCGCCGCCGGTGGCGCACACACCGATGCCGGTGGCACCCACCCAATGCGCCACACCGGTTTGCTCGCGCATCAGATTCACCACGTCGCCAAAATGTTCGGCGATCACATCGGTGACATACAAAAACCCCAGCGTGCCGCCGCCGTTTCCGATTTGTTGCACACAGCTTCCGGCGGCATCACGCCAATCGGCGCCGGCCGCGTGGCCGTAGCGAAATTCACTCATGAATGTTCAAACCTGTCAGTCAAAATGACGAATGTAAGTATTTGTTTTTATTGAGTATTTTTGTCAAGGTCTCAGCATCACGGCGTGGCGCCGTTGCGCAATCGCCACAACCGGAGAAAGTTTCTGCATCAGGCGTACCTTCCGCCACTCCGCAATATTTTTCATTTAGAATCAACAACATTAACGATTAAGTTTACATTTCTGGCGAGCTTGGCGCCGATTTCCAGTCGCACGCCTCCTGCAGTCCTCGCCAGACCATCATACAGAAATCCCGGCGTGCCGCCTTTATTCACGGGGAACGATTTTGACTGACGCCAAAACAGCCACCGCTAATCCCGCCAAGCCCGCCTCGCGCCGCGTGCTGGTCGTGGACGACAGCGAAACCATACGCCGCAGCGCGGAGATTTTTCTCAAACTCACCGGCATGGAAGTCATTCTTGCCACTGACGGCTTTGATGCGCTGTCGAAAATCAACGACTACAACCCGGATTTGATTCTGGTGGACATCATGATGCCCAAACTCGACGGCTATCAGATGTGTCAGATTGTCAAACAACACCCCACGCACGCCAAGACGCCGGTGATCATGCTCTCCAGCAAAGACGGCGTTTTCGACCGCGCGCGTGGGCGTATCGCCGGCTCCGATCAATATCTCACCAAGCCCTTCACGCGTGATGGTCTGCTGGCCGCCGTCAACGCGCAACTCAAACCGGCGGACGCGGCGGGTGCGGCGGGTACGCCATGACCACGCAAATCGTTGATCGCGCCGGCCTGCTGGCCATCGTGCGCCAGCAGATTGAAATCGTGCTGTGCCAGGTGGGCGATGCCGCCGTGCAATTCGGCGCAGATGGTGTTCCCAACCCGTCGCTCGCCACCGGTTTTGCGCAGCTGCATGTAGCGGCCGGCGCACTGCGCATGGTGCAGTATCCGGGGGCCGCGCGCTTTTGCACGGAGATTGAAGCCGCCCTGCGCGCCGCGTTGCGCAACACGCCCGCTGAAAAAGTTGAAATCGCCACCGTCGGCACCGCTGCCCACCAGCTGCGCGAATTCGTCAACGACATTGCAGGCGGCGGTGCTTACCAGCCGCCACGGCTGTACGTCGCGTACCACAGGCTCGCCAAAATCAGTGGCAACGATGCTGCTTCGGAAAAGGATTTGTTCTTTCCCGATCTCATCGACAACGCGCCCGCACACCCGAATCTGCGCAGCATCACGCCCGCGATCCTGCCGCCGCTGGTGCGCGATTTGCGCACGCGCTACCAGCGCGGCCTGCTCACGTGGCTAAAAAACAGCACGCAGCCCGATGGCCTGAAACTCATGCGCGATGTGCTCGACCAATTACACCAGATTGCCGCCCAGGTGCCGGAGCCGCGCGGCGTGTGGTGGGCCTCCGTCGGTCTCACCGAAGCGGTGATGGAACTGCTGCCCGACCCACAAGCCGCCGAGTGGCTGGCGCGCGTCAAGCCGGTGTTCAGCCGCATTGATTTTCTGCTGCGCGATCTGGCGGCCAAAGGCACCGCCGACACCGCGCCCGCACAGCGCGACGTGTACTACGCCATCGCCAGTTGCCGCACGCCCACGCCGCGCCTGCGCGAGGCACAGCAGCTGCTCAATCTGCAACAGGTCATGGCTGTTGCGCCGGGCGCTGGCGGCGCGGCGGATAACCACCGGCCCCAACTGGAAGACGCGCGCGCACGGCTCGAAAACATCAAGGAAGTATGGACCGAATACGCGGCGGGAGAACCCAACCGTCTTGCACGTTACCGCGAACTGCTCGCGCCGCTGACGCAAAAAGTGCGCGAGCTCGGCAACGCACCCCTGCTGCAACTTCTGCAGGCGATCGAGGGCTCCACGCAGCAGTTGCCCGATCCGTATCCGCTCGACGGCCAGGTGATGTCGCTGGAAATGGGGTCCGCCCTGTTGATGGCCGAAAGCATTGTCACGCACTTCAACAACCTGCCGCCTGATCTCGATCAACAGGTGTCGATCATGCAGGCCTGGTTGCAGGAAGCCGTCGCCGGCAAGATCGCCAGCAGCACGCCAGCGGGCCTGCGCGCGGACATCGTGCAAAAGGCCAACGACGAAAAACTGCGCATCGCCACCGCGCGCGAAATCCTGAAAAGTCTGCAACAGGTCGAAAAATCCGTCGAGATCTACGCCACCGACCCCGCCAAGCGCATGGAAATCGCGCCGCTCACCAACACCATGCGGCAGGTGCACGGTGTATTCGCGGTATCCAACCAGAAACGCGCAGCACGTCTGGCCACTGCCTGCCGAGAACTGCTGGAACGCTGCGCAGGCGCACCGGACGCCGACACGCCGAAGCGCATCGAATGGCTGGCTGAAGCGCTGGGCAGTCTCGGCTTTTATCTGGAGCCCTGTCTGCTCGGCAAGCCCCCCGCCGAACGCGCCATCAATCTCTTCTTCGCACGCCACGAAAATCAGACCGGCTTTGAAACGCTGCTGGCACGCTCGCAAAAAATCGCCGTGGCGCAGCCCAGCATTGCGGGTACTGCCACGACGGCCGCCACCGCGGTACCGGCAACGCCCGCTGCAGCGCCTGCCGCTGCACCCGCGCCAGCGCCCGGCGCCGACCGCGAAATGCTTGAGATCTTCCTCGAGGAAGCGAGCGAAGTCCTGAGCACCATGGAAACCACCATCGCGCAGGCGCGCGGCGGCAGCGGCGATGCACTCATCAACATTCGCCGTGCCTTCCACACGCTCAAAGGCAGTGCGCGCATGGTTGGCCTGAGCGCGTTCGGCGAATGCGGCTGGCAACTGGAACAAGTGATGAATCACTGGCTGGCGCAAGGCCTGGCCGCATCGCCGCCACTACTCGACCTGTGTTCCGACGCGCGCGATCTGATGTTGGAATGGACGCATGCGCTGCAAGGCGAGGCATCGCCCGACATCGACGCCAGCGGCATCGAAGCTCGAGCGCGCGCCATCCGTGGCGAAGACCCGGCTGTCGCGGCGCCCGCGCCTGCGCCCGTGGAAGCCGCCGCACCACCCGACGTGGCGACCGCACCCGCTGCCGCCCTGCACACGGCTGTCACACCGCAGCACACGCCCGCCACGGATTCCGCTCAGCAGCCGGAAGCTGAAGAATTCATGACCATGGCCCTGCGGCCGCCGAAAGCGTATCCGCGCCTGACGGGGTACCCGCGCCTGTTATCGAAGATGACGACACGGCCTACATGACCATGCATATGCCCGCAGCCGCGCTACCTGTGGAAGCGGCTGGCGCAGCGGACTATGACACCACACTCGCCGACCTGGGCGACCGTTTGTCGTGGCTCAACGGACTGGTGGAAGAAATCCAGCAACAGGCGAACACCACCGGCAGTGCCAACCCGCGCTTGAATGAAGTAGCGCACATGCTGGCCGAGAGCATGGGTGAGGCGCTGACGCTGCACCAAAATTTGCAGGCGCAACTGCAACGGCTGAAAAAATAAAGCCGGCAGCGCCGGGCAAATATTGAAAACCCGAAAGTGTCGGGCCAATGTTGAAAACCCGGCAGCGCCGGGTTTTTCACATCCGCATCATTACATTCAGTTTGCGACGATCAATGATCGCCCGGCGGATGCGTCAGACGCTCCGTGAAGGCAATCGCCACCGCCGACAACACGAAGGTCAGGTGGATGATCGTCTGCCACATCATGGTTTTCTGATCCAGTTTGCTGGCGTTGATGAACGTCTGCAACAGGTGGATGGACGAAATACCGATGATCGCGGTCGCGAGTTTTACCTTCAGCACGCCGGCATTCACGCACGACAGCCACTCCGGCTGATCTGGATGATCTTTTAGATCAAGCCGCGAGACGAAGGTTTCCCACCCACCCACGATCACCATCACCAACAGATTC
>SXGR01475057.1_pt1 | contig 13911 bp, 9 predicted proteins | sample 3174711 | NCBI WGS metagenome assembly SXGR01 (sample SAMN11356860, study PRJNA531348) | freshwater metagenome | isolation source: freshwater sample F1-60 | place: China: Fuxian Lake, Yuxi | collected 2017-12-25
GCATCCTCCTGTGGATGGACGGTGGGCCCAGCCAGCAACATACCTTCGATCCCAAGCCCGGCGGCGAGTTCCGCTCCGCTTCGACCTCCGTGCCTGGCATCCATATCGTCGAGCAACTGCCGCAACTCGCGCAGTGCATGAACGACATGGCGATCCTCCGCTCAATGCAAACGCAGATCAACGATCACTACGACGCGAAGTATTACCTGCACACGGGCTTCCGGCGCGTCACTGGCTTCGAGCATCCCGCCATTGGCTGTATCGCGTCGCACCAGCTTGGCACGCCGAACGACGACATGCCGGCATTCGTGACCATTGACGCCGGCTATGACATTCGCAACGACGGCGGCCGACTCTATCGCTCGGTGCCCGCCTATCTCGGACCGCAGCACTCGCCCCTGGCGGTCAACGAGCCGAGCCGAGGCCTGGAGAATCTGCGCCAGGCCAACAGTGATCTTGACGCACGCCTCGAAATGCTGGCGGGCAGCGAACAGCGTTTCGCACGGGAGTATCCGTTGCCCGCGGTCAGCGCCCAGCAGTCGGCATTCAACCGGGCTGTGCGCTTGATGCAGTCGCGGCGCTCCAGGGCGTTCAATCTCGACGCCGAGCCGGCCAGCATGCGCGAGGCGTACGGCTCGCATCGTTTCGGGCAATCTTGTTTGCTGGCGAGGCGTTTGATCGAGGCGGGCGTTAACTTTGTCGAAGTCTTCCATCGCGGCTGGGACGATCACAACGGGGCCGCCAGAAACATGGTCTTGCGCGCTCCGTGGTTGGATCGCGCCATGGCGATGCTCATCCGCGACCTCAAGCAGCGCGGCATGCTTGACGACACCCTCATCGTCTGGATGGGCGAGTTCGGCCGCACGCCAGGCGATGGCAATGGGCACTTCTCGAACGCCTGGTCCACGATGTGGGCGGGGGGCGGCATCAACACCGGGCTCGTCGTCGGCAGAACCAGCGAAGGCGGCAGAAATGCCGGCGGCACCGTAACCGAACGCCCCATCTCACCACCCGACTATATCGCCACGCTTTGCCTCGCGCTCGGCATTGACATCCGCCAGGAATTTCACGCTGCCGGCAATCGCCCGATGCCCTTGGCGGACCACGCCGCTCAGCCCATCCGGGAGTTGTTGCGATGAGCATGCGGAGATTTCTGCTCGGTTTAGTCTCCCTGCTGGCGGCGCTTGCCGGTCCGAACCTGCATGCGCAGACCAAGGACGCACCGCCGTATCAACCTGCAGCTACTGCTGACGAGGCGGTAAAGCGCATCGAAGAACTCGGCGCCATCGTTCGCCGTGTTGTCCCTAAGGACGACGCCTTGGAGGTCGATTTCCGCAACAGCACTGTCACCGACGCCCACTTGCAATACCTTCAGTCTCTCAAGATGGTGACAGTGGTCCGCCTGCGGGAAACGCGCATCACCGACGCGGGCCTGGTTCATCTCGGCAAAATCACGACGCTCAAACGACTCCATCTCGAAAAGACAGCGGTCACAGATGCCGGCATGCAGCACTTGACCGGGCTGAAGGAGTTGGATCTCCTCAATCTCTTCGGCACAGCCGTCGCCGACGCGGGGCTGGACCATCTGAAAGCATTGCCAAAGCTCAAATCGTTATTCGTCTTCGAAACAAAGGTGTCCGCCTCGGGTATTGCCAAGCTGAAAGAGTCGATCCCGGGCCTTCAAGTCGTCCCCGATCCGGTGCAGGACCGTCAGCGTGCCGAGGCCGCGTGGAAGATCGCCAAGTCGGCCCTCGACGATGCCGAGAAGAAACTCGTCGCCGCCAAGAAAGACGCGGAAGATCTGGCCCCCAAGGCCGCTCAGTTGAAAAAGGAACTTGACGAGGCCACCAAGAAATCCGCCGAAGCGAAGAAAAAGGCCGACGACGCCAAAAAGAAATCGGACGACGCCAGCAAGCGAGCGAACGAATTGAAGTCCCCGGAGGCCAAGCAACTCGCCGCCGATGTCAAGAAGACTTTCGATGAGGCTCAAATGGCATTCAAGTCGGCTCAGTCCGCAAGCCAAACAACACAGCAGCAATTCCAGAAAGCGTCCAACGCGAAAAAGCTCGCCGAGGAAGCTCAGAAGCATCTGGAGAGCTACCGCATGCTGGAAGAGGACGCCCGCAAGCGGCTCGCATCGTTTACTCGCGGAGATTGAACCATGACCAAGCGATTTGTCCCGACTTGCGGCTCTCCGGAGCACTTGCTCAATCGACGTGCGTTTCTCGGCGGCATTGGTGGTGCCTTGGCCGGGACGGTTGGCCTCGATATTCTCGGCAATCCTCTGCTCGCCAACCAGATGCAGCGGCATCAGAAACGCGTGATCATGCTGTTTCTTTCGGGTGGGGCGAGCCAGTTCGAAACCTGGGATCCGAAACCGGGGCGTCCGACTGGTGGTCCCTTCCAGGCGATTCAAACGTCGATTCCTGGTTATCGGATGTGCGAGTTGATGCCGCGAATGGCGTCGCGAATGCACAAGACCGCAGTCATCCGTTCGTTCAGCAGTCCAAACGCCGAGCATGCCGGACGTGGCGTCACGGCAATTTTGAGCGGCGAGCGGAATGATGTCGGCACGCTCCGCACGCCGTCGATCGGCTGTCTGCTCGCCCGCGAACTCGCGCAGCCGGGCAGCCTGGTGCCCGATCACGTGGGGATGTACACGACCTACGTCGGATTCAACAACAACGTTCAAGTCGATTTCGCCGCGTTCCTGGGAGCACGGCACGAGCCCATCCACATCCTCAACCGATTGGCCCCCGAAGGCGATCAACTCCCCGCGTTCCTGACGGACAGCGACCACCGCGAACGAGAGGCGCTCCGCGACCACCTGGCACGAGGCTTCCAGGTTAACCGTGAGCGCGATGCCACCGTCGCCAGCCATCGCATGGCCTACCAGCGTGTCCGTGGCATGATGGACAATCACCGCCTCTTCGACATCTCGCAGGAACCACGGAGCATTCGCGACCGTTACGGGCACTCGCTGTTCGGACAACAGGCGCTCGTTGCCCGTCGCCTCGTCGAAGCGGGTGTGCCGTTTGTTCGCCTGAATCGCGGTTGGTGGGATTCGCACGGCGAGAACTTTGAAATCCACGCGTCGCTGGTGCCCGACCTCGACAAGGTCATGTCGGCGCTTCTTGACGATCTGGAGCAACGTGGTCTCATCGAGAATACGCTTGTCGTCACGTTTGCGGAAATGGGGCGAACTCCACAGATCAACGCCATGCGCGGGCGCGATCACTGGGGACGATGCTGGAGCGTGACCCTGTCTGGTTGCGGCGTTCGGGGCGGCGTCGTTCACGGCAGCACCAATGCCGATGGCACCGATGTCGCCCAGGATCGTGTTTCCGCCGCCCAATTTTTCGCCACGATTTTCCGAGCGGTTGGCATCGATCATCAAAAGGAATATGCCGCCCCCGACGGTCGGCCGATCATGTTGACTCCTTACCACACCGAACCCGTTAACGCTGTCTTGGCCTGATCCGTCCGCTCCATGGGATTTTTGCCGGAGAAGTGACATGCCTGCTCCTAACCTTGATCGAGTCCGCATCAGCAAGACCGTTACGCACCCGGGCGACTTTCTGTCGGTCGCCCGCGAACCGAGCAGCGAACGCTTGTGGGTCGGACACACGGATTTCAAGATTTACACGATCGACTTCGCCGCCGCGCGGCCGACCGCAAACGCGGTTTTCGAGGGGCACAACAGCTACGTCAGCGCGCTCTGCGTGCTCGGCCGCACTCTCATTTCCGCGAGTTGGGATCGTAAGCTGATGTGGTGGGACATTCAAAACCGGCGCTTGGTGCGAACAGTTGACGCTCACGAACTTTGGATTCGCCAGCTTGCCACCAACACTCGCCAGAATCTGCTGGTGACGGCTTCCGATGACATGACGTGCAAAGTGTGGGACGCGCAGACGGGCCGGCTGGTGCGGCAACTGGCGGGCTTCGAGGAGCGATTGCCTCGCTACGATTATCCCAACAAGCTATTCGCGTGCGCGTTCTCGCCCGATGGACGTCATATTGCCGCCGCGGACGAGGCGTGTCGAGTGATCGTCTGGGAAACAGCAAACGGCCGAGAGGCGGCACGCTTCGACGCCATGGGTTTCTTCAAGGCGGACTGGGACCGCAACAACCATCCCTACGGCGGCATTCGCTGCCTGGCGTTCGCGCCCGATGGCCGATCGCTGGCCCTGGCGGGCATGGAAAACACCGATGTCGCCATCATCAACGGCAAGGCATTGTTGCAAAACTTTGACTGGCAAACGGGACGGAAGAACCATGAGCTGAAACTCGGCAGCAATATTCAGTTTGAGTGCCTCGCTTATCACCCGCAGTCGGAATGGTTATTGGTCGCTCCTGGCGCCGGAGGGGCAGGCGCATTGTATTTCTTGAACTCGGCCCAGCCTCGGGTTCTCAAAGAGACTCCAGCCACCATGCAGACTTTTGCCGTGACGGTCAACGAAGCGGCCGACGCATTCTATACGGTCGGCCGCGGCAAAGCGCTGAAATGGGAAATCCCCGCCTGACAGGCGTGTTCTCTCGCCCTCAATCTATGCGTACGATCCGCAGTAAGCGCTCGACCGGCAGAGCCGTTTTCACCCGCGGTTCGAGTCCGCGGCCAAACTGGTACGCAACCACCTTGACTTCGATCGGGAATGTCGCGCGAGCAGGGACCTGCACGATGCGGAGCTTTCCGTTTTCGATAATCGCGGGACCGTGGGCGACGTAGTATTCGACGGGCAAACCGGAGTCGCTGGTCGCCTTGAGAAGGACGGGGCCCGCGTTCGCTTTCAGGTCGCCGATGGGCGCGAAGGTGATTGTCTGCTCCTTGCCAGTGTTCAGGCCCGCAAAGCTTTTGGGCATCATACCCACCTGTTCGGTATAGCGGTATTCCGCATCGCCTTCGCTGTAGGCGAGGAATGTGCTACGCCCCGCTCCGGTGGCTGACGCCAGGGCATCGAACCGCATGCGGAACCGGTTCGCGCCGACGGCGACGATTGGGCCGCCAACCATGCGAATCTTGATCGGGGCTTCCGAGCGCCCGACCGGCTTGCTCGCCAGCGACCAGCGCGGACCTTTTCCGTCCTTCTGCGTTTTCGGATAGGTGGCTGCATAGGTGGGATGCACCTCGAAGGTTTGGCCATCATCCACCCAAGTCACTTCGTTGAAAAAGAAACGGGCGCCGGCTTCGACGCTGTGGGAGTCGGTCCAGCGGATAAACTGGTCCTTCTTGCCAAGACCGTTGTGATACGCCAAGGTCGCCTCGGCCAATTCTCGATCCATATGCCAGGCAGCCCGCGCTTTGTCGCCCTGGTAGTCGCCGAATCGAGCGGGCGGATGCCCGGGTGCGTTGATCGTCAGGTCGGTCAGCCAACCGCTCGCCAGGTCGATCCGCTTGCAAGGCACGGGCGTCTTGGCATCAATGGACCATTCTGGAATGAGAGCCTGGGCGGCCTTGCGAAGGAACAGCGCGAGGTACACGGCGCTGCGGTCGGACCACGCGAAGTGCCCGGCGCCGGGCTCGATCACGATGCTGCCCAGGTTGCCGGGATCTTTGGCGCGAAAGGCGGCCAGCTCATCGCGGCCATTCTCCCAGTTCTCGCGTCCCTTGTCGTCACGCATCATCGCCTTGCCGAACTCGTCGAACTGCCCGAGCATCATGAGCGCGGGAATACCGGGCGGAACGGGCGGATCCCAACTTGGCGCCCCGCCGCGGTATTGCATCACCCCGAAACAGCGATCCGCCATCTTGAGCGCAGCCGTCTTTGCTTGGGGCCCGCCGGCAGAATGTCCGACAATGAAAAGAGGAGCGACGGCCAGTTCGCGGTAACCGGAGACTTTCGCGAGGTCGTCGAGCGTCTTCTGGATGTCCACGGATCCCAGGCCAGTGGTCAGGAACACGATCGCCAGTCGCTCGTCGGCGCAGGCTTTGCGGATGCGTTCATCCTTGACCAACTCCCGCTCCGCAAGGGTCATACCAGCCATGATGACGCCGCGGATTTGTTTCGCTTCGGGCGGAATCCACAGAAACGCAGTGCTTTTCGCCTTGGGAGTTGTCACGGGGATTGCGTACTGGAACACGGCGTCCGCGGCAAAAGCACGGCCGCTTTGAATCAGCAGGAGGACCGCAATCACATGGGCGAGATATCGGAACATGCGTTTCTCCGTCACATGGTTGAAGCTTCTTCAATTCGACATTGGCAAGGCGCATCAATCCACAACCAAAAATGCCGCTCGGCTCGCTTTGCGTTCGCCGGCCGGGGTCACGCCAACTGCGAAGAGGGCGTGTAGACCGCGCTCCAGGCGAATACCGTTGATTCGGAACGGCGCTTTCTCGGATGTGCCGAGTACCTTGTCTCCGGACCGGAATTCCATCTTGGCGTAGGCGCCGGTGGTTTCGGCCGCAAAGGTGAGCGGCGTACCCGGCTTCACGACGTTGTCAAAGCCGAGCCCACAGTCTTTGCGATTGGGGCCTTTGCCGCGATACTCGACCACCGGCGCGGTGAGCTTGATATCGGGTTTCGCAGAATGGTAGGCGCGCCAACCCCAGGCGCAATAGGCGTCCGGCAGCCAGACCGGCGTCACCATCCCCCTGGCCTCGGCAAACGGAGCGATCGGGTTCCACTCGCCTACCGGGTTGTAATCGCCAACCCAACCCTTCTCGCGTTCCACCGGGCGAAGCTTCGTCGGCTGACCGGCAGGCGGCGGCGTTTCAGGCAGGCGCAAGCCAATCAGCCGATCGAGGAACAGCATGAAGAATGTCCACTTCGAGTAGATTCCATGCGCGAAGCCGTAGGTGTTCGCCCGGCACGACAGATCCAGTGCGGGTGTCGGCTGATCCTTGACTTGCGGCAATTTCTTGTCGCGATCCGCCTGACGATCCTTCGCCTCTTGCGGCGTGAACTCCCAGGCGTAAGCGAACGGAACCTTCGCGGTGAAGTCCGGGTATTTGGCCAGCGTGTTGGGAAACGAATCGGTCCAGGCAACGACGCGTTCCGGGGCGCGTTTGAACACATCGTTTCCCAGATGCGAGCCGTTCTGCCCGAGCCAGCCGACGAGCGGCGCCACTGCCAGCTCGGGATGTTTCGTTTCCTTGGCGGCGACGTTCAGGTAATTGAGAAGGATGCCCATGTTGCCCACGGGATGCCCCAGTTTGTAGCGTCCGTTGCGTTTATCGTTGTGGCCCAGGTCGTACTCGAATGGCCAAGGCACAGTGACCAGGGCGAATTTCCACAGCCGAGCCAATTCGCGTGGATCCTGGCTATGGAACACGTAACAGACGAAGACGCCGCGCACGTTGTCAACAGCGGGCGGCAGGTACAGATGGATCTTGTCGTCGATCTTGCGGAAGTCACTCCACGTTGGCTTGTCATCCAAACGCTGAATAGGCAGCCAACCTGGCGGAAGTTCCTGGGCCTTCGCGGAATTTGACCACATCCCGACAACGATAAGAACGGCGAGCAAACACGGATGTTTCATGACTATCCCTCCAGTGGCTGATTCGCGGCGCCGAATCGGTCAACACACACGCCCACGCTCCTACTTGGTTTTCCGAAGATCGTAACAATAAATCCCGTCCATGCCGCGTACGAAAAGCCGGCCATCGACGACGGGAAATGCCATGGAATGCACGGCATACGCCGTCGTCGAGTTGTTGGGCGGCGACCAGCGCTCGCTGACGAGTTTGAGACTCGGGGCCGCATCGAGCAGTTGCAAGGTCAGGCTGCCGTGCTGACCTTCGGGAGCGAGCAACAGGCGATTGCCGATCAAGCCGAGCCATTGATTACTGCCGATCGGGCTTTTCTTGGCGTCGAAAATCTGTTTACCGAGGAGCTTGCCGGAGTTGAGGTCGAGGCAGCGGATTTCGTTTTCGCCGACCACGTAAGCGCGATCCCTGGCGAGGGTGACCGTGAGGTTTTCGTCGAGCGGAAGAAAGTCATCTTGCCAAAGTTTCTTAGCGCCGGCGTCGGAGAGTTTCCAACCCTGGAAATGGCCGCCGCGTGTTTTCGGGTCGGGCAGAATATGGCCTACGAGGATGTCGTCCTCGATCAGTGCCGCCGAGCCTGAGGTCCCGATCAATTTCTCGTCCATCTTCCAGAGCAGCTTGCCGGTGACAGCGTCATGACATGCAGGCGAGTCGGAACCCAGGAGCACAACCTGTTCGGCGCCAGCCTTGCCCCAGACCAAGGCCTGCGAGCCGCCCGGTTGTTGCCACACGATTTTGCCGGTTTTCGGATCGACCGCTCGCACCACGCCTCCGCCAGGGGCAGGAAGTATTGCCAGCGCGCCGGCGCGGACCGCTCCGAGCGCGGCCTGGTTCTGGGCCACTTTCTGTTTTCCTTGGAGAGTCCACAGGATGTCGCCCGTCTTCACATCCAAGGCGACCCAGTTGTTGCCAAGGTCATTGGCGATCAGAACCGGCCCGATGACGCAGACCGTGGGATTGATGCCACGCCATTTGTGAGTCTGGAAGTTGCCGGATAGACGCGGGAAAGTGACGCGCCAGAGGATGGCCCCCGTCTGGGCGTCGATGCAGGTGACGATGGTGTCCGAGTAAGGTCGGCAGAAATCGACGAGGGCCTCCCGCTCGGTAGGCAGCGGCTTGCGTTTGAATTGCTTCTCGAAGTCGGCGAGTACCTTCTCAAGCGTCTTGGCGTCCGGTTCACCCGCTGGGACGTAGTGGAAAAGGTAGACGCGGCCATCGGCGTAGACCGGCGAGCCCGAGCCGCCGCATACCGTTCCGACCGCGGCACGCCAGCTATAGCGACCGTCAACACCCGTGCCCCAACCGGATAAGGTCGGTTGCTCCGCACGCCACAGGGGTCGGGCTTTGGACAGGTCATCGATGAGCGTTGCCGAGGAATCGACGCGGTTGGCTCCGTGCGGTCCGTGGTAGCTCGGCCAATCCACGCCCGGCGCGAACGATTGGGAAGCTCGGATCGACTTCTCGTCGGTCAGCAACCCGTTGAGCGAACCGCCGGATTTCTTGCCGCCGGCGATCTCACTGGTCCATGTGCCGGCGAAGCCAACCTTGGACCTCTTGGCGTCGATGGTCATGGTGACTTGAGCCAGAAGCTGCATCGGCGCCCAAATGCTCACTTGCCGCAGGATGATCTTGCCCTTCAGCGAATCGTCGGCGACGGCCAAATCGTGCGCATCGATCAGCACGCGGTAGCCGCCGGTCTTTTTTGCGCCACCGGGAACCGTCCCGTCCACGAACCAGACCGTCGTGGACTTGCCGGCGCGCACCCCGACAAAAGCGTTCGCTGCTTCCGCTCCGTCGAACGCAAGCCAAAGATGCTGGTACTCTCCGACCGCTGGTCGATGAATTTCCGGCTTGCCCGGAGTCGACGGTGCGTCAGCTCCGGCAGCGGTTACCACAAGAGCGAGAAGAGCCAGGACAGAGGCGAACGAAAAGGCTCGGTTCATCATCGTTACTCCAAATTCAACGCCTGCGACAAATCGGGGCCTGCCCGGTTCACTCGGCGACAACAATGGTGTGTGGCCGCGAATTACGCAGGGGCTGTCCTGTCTCCTGCACTGTGACAAACAACGCGTGAACGCCGGCCTTGAGGGAAACCTCGAAGGTCCAGGGAGCTTCGGTGCGTTCCGCCAAACGCTGGGCCGCGTCCCAGATCTCGACCTTGGCTGGCTTCAGCTTGGCAGCGATCGTGACCTTCACTGTAATCGGCTTGGCCGCGGGGTGCGTGACGAATTTCTGTCCGTCGCCCAGGCCTGCGGGTTCGTTGACGACGACATCCTTAGTGCCGGCAACGAATGCTTGCCACACCGCTGCGGTTCGCTGCGATGGAAGCCAGCACGTTTGATCTCGGTCTCCCTTGAAGTCCGGGTAGTGTTGAATCGTGGGCCGTCGGCCATCTTTGCCCCATGACAATGGATCGCCAATCCATCCTTCTTCCAGAGGGATTTCTTTCAACGTAACGGGCTTCTCGTCGGCCGGTTCCTTCGGTAGGCGGCGGGAAATCACGTCATCGAGGAAAACGAACGACAAATTGTTCGCCTGGCCAAACTCGTGGCCTCGTCCCCACTGCACCGCAATGCCGTAGCGAGCACTTTGCTTTCGCTCCACTGGAAGTCGCGTCAGCAGCTTCGACATCTGCGAGCCGTCCTTCTCGCCAAACACTGTCAGCACGGGGATGCGCCGCGTTGCGTCCGAACTCGGGCCAACTTCCAGGCACACCGGTACGCTGGCGATGGTTCGCTCGGGCATCAACTCGGCAAGCTGCATGCTCATGCCGCCGCCGCGCGACATGCCCGTGAAACACAACGGCATGTGGGCGACTTCCGGATGGCCGGTCTTCTTGGCCAAATCGACGAGCGCGGTTTTGAGCAGGCCAAACTCGTCCTTCTTGACGGCATCAAAATCTGTCTGCACATAAGCGAATTGCCAGTGCTTGCACATTGCCTGCCAGTGGCCGCTGACGGCATCCCCCTTGGAGAATGGGTTGCACATCGCTCCGCGGACGGTCTTCACGCCAGGCGGAATCCACACGCTGAAATAGACCTTGTCGCGCGACCCCCCGAGAACCGGATCGCGCGACCGCGGCGTTTTTAGTGAATACTCGACGCGGACGATGTCCTTTTCCCCCGCATGGACATTGCTGGCAACAATGCCGACCAACAGAATTGGCATGATTCGCTTCATCATGGTGGGATTCCTACTTGGCAGACGGCTCGAAACGAACCTGGTGCAAGCGATATTGGCCCGCGCCGGTGATGTACAGGGTGCGTTCGTCGCCCGACAGTGCCAGACTTGCGATGTTGCCCGGCACGCCGAGGATCATGGCACAGACTTCTTTGCCGTCAGGCCGAACCACCGCGACGGCGGCTCCCGAGGTATGCGATTCTGCTCCGCCGATGTAAAAGTTCCCGGTGCGATCGATCGCCAATCCCTGCACGCGGCCGATCCAGCCCAGCAAGGTTTCGTCGCCATCCTTCGGGGCCGGCAGACCGTCGAGCTTGGGTTGCAAGTCCTTGATGAAAAAGAACGGCTTGCCCTCGCCGAGCGTTCCATCGTTGGCGACGGGAAAACGCCAGACCGCACGGTGAGCCTTATCCGGCAGCTTCGATGTCACGTACAGCCAATCTTGCTTGGGCGACAGGGCGATGCCATTCGTATGCCCGATGCGCGGCTTGTAAATCGTCACCTTGCCATTGGGAGTTCGCGAGCGGGTGCCGCCGTCGGGAAAGCCGGACCAGTAGATCGTGCCGTTCTTGTGGACCGCGAGGAAATGAGGCGTGCCAGCGTCGGTCCCCTCGACCAGCACGTCCAGTTTGTCGGCAGCGCTGAGGCGGACGATGTGATGCACGTCGATTTTTTCCGACACCAGCACTTTGCCGAGCGGATCAAACGCGACGCCGAACGGCTGCGTCATCTTGCGGAGTGTTTCGAATTTGCCGTCAGGACGCAGGACGACGAGTCGCTTCTCCTTGCGATCCGCAATGACGAGGCCCGCGTCGCTCCAGGCCAGACCCGAGGCGAGAAGGAGGGGACTTCCGGGAACCTCGTGGGCACGATAGATGCCGCGCGGGGTGTCGTTTGCATGGACAGCGAGGGAGAGAATGAACAGAATCCCCGGCGCAATGACGTATCGCATATCTCCCTCGCTCGTGGACTTTCCAGATCCTAGGCCAACACGTCCGCGATCGGCCCCGTGCTTTCCTTGAAGGAGCGCACCGGGCAGCAGAGTCGTTCGCATCGTCATGGCGGTGCTCAAATAGGGGAATTGCGTTCTTCAAGAATGAGACTCCGATTACCGTTCGCTCCGCCATTGCAGTCTCGGCAGGACGAGCGTGGGAAAAGCGCCAACGCGCGCCAACCGAATCGCGATGACCTCGTCCAATTCATTCAGCTCGACTGCGATGTTGCTTCGAAGTGGGATGTCTTTCAGATCGAGGGCCTTTCCCGCGACATCCTGGGCGGGCACTTTCATGTCCCGCATGCCAAACGTTCGTACTTGGTTTTTGGCCTCAACCACGATCTTGACCACCCCGGCCTTCAGATCAAGCTCTTGAAGCTCTCCCGCGACGCCCGGCACGTTGTTGTCGCGCTCCGGTTCCAGGATCACCTGGCAATTCTTGTTTCGGTCAAGAAACCGCTTTACGCCATCGGGGGTGACTCTTGTGCGAGTCACATCAACAACGCGCAAGTTCTTGAGGTCGCCAAGGGCCAGCAAGCCATCGTCGGTCAACTGCGTGGAGACAACGTTGAGGAACTTCAAGCCGGACATTTTGCGAAGGTTCTGAGCGCTTTCGTCGGTGAGGCTGCACCCGGCGAGATTCAGGAGTTCCAGCCCCTGGTGGGTGGACAGGTCCATGATGCCTTTGTCGGATACGCGCCGGGTGACGAGGTGCAGTTCTTTGAGTCCCGCCATCTTCGCGAACGACGCCATGCTCGAATCCGTCACGTAGGTGCGGCGCAGGTCGAGGACGCGAAGCTTTTGCAGAGCGGTCAGTCCCTGCAGCCCCTTCTCCGTCACGTACGTGCGGCTCAAGTCGAGTATTTCCAGATCGCGGAGCTTGGCCACCTCTTCCAGGCCTTCATCCCTGAAGTTGCCCTGGTACAGGTACAAGGCCTGAAGCTCTTTGAGCCGGGTGATCTCGCGGAGGCCGACATTGGTGACCTTGGTTGCCCGCAGGTCGAGCAGCCGCAGACCGTCGAATTGAGCGACCGTCTTCATGGCCTCATCGCCGACGCCGGGGTTTTGGCTCAGGCCGAGCCACCAGATTTTGCGCAGCCCGGCGAGTTTGTTGACATCGTCATCAGAGATGCCGGTTGAACCGAGATCGAGCGCGTGCAAGTTTTCACAGCGCGCGATCTGGACGATGTCCGCCGGCGCGAGCGGGTTGCCCTTGAGGTTCAGGCTGACGAGCCGATCGAATCGCGCCAGGTGCCGAAAGGCGTCTGCGTCCAACGGGTTCTCCGCCAGGTCCAGCCCGAACGCCTCAGCGGGCGCGGGCATCTCCTTCGCTCTTTTGCCGTCGAACGCCCCAAAGCGAAACGCGAGGACAAAGCTGTCGCGTTCGGGAGCGAGCACGTTCGAAGGATGCCCGCGCATGGAGCCGCGCTCGCCGTCGATGGCGAAATTCCTTGGCGCCGGCGGCGCCTTCTTGATCGGCGCCGCCTTCGCGATTGCCTTCGGCACAACAGGTGGCGGCAACGGCGCTGGGCGAATCGGCGGTTTCTCCACCGCTGCCGGTTTGGCAAGTTCCTTGACCGGTTCCGACTTAATTTTCAGCAATGCCGCCTTGGCCTTGGCGAGGATTGTTTCGGCCGCCTTGGCATCGGCAATGATCTTCTCGGCCTGGGCTCGCTCCTCGGCAAGTTTCTCAAGAAGCAGTTTGGCTTCCAACCCCTTGCTCTCAGCCGCTTCCCTCTCCTTGGCCGCCTTGGTTGCCGCCAACTTCAATTCCACGAGCATTCGCTCTTTGGCAATTCTCGCTTGAAGGTCGTTCTCCTGATTCGGGTTTTCCTTGACCTGCGTCCCTGGAACGTAAGAGACAACCAGGACGATGAGCCCGGTCAATAGCGAGGCGACCAGAAGCGAACCCAAAATGATCAACGCCCTCCAGGGACCCGCGCCTTTGGCCTGCTCAACCTGCACCGGTTTCGCCGCAACACTCCGGTCCTGAAGCGAATGGCCACAATCCGGGCAGATTCCCGTGGCCGCTTCGGCTTCGGTCATCGGCATTGCGCAATGACGGCATCGAGTCGTAGCCATGAGTCACTCCCGCAAAATGGGTAGTTTCCAGGGTACCGAACAAATCAGGCTCTTCCGAGTCGAGCGTATGGTTACTTGAATAAGTGGACACGGTTTGCACTCTTGAGGGTAAGAAAATACATCCTTCGAGAGGAAAGCCATGTCCACCAGCATACTGTATCACATGTTCGGC
>SXGR01662927.1_pt1 | contig 13909 bp, 11 predicted proteins | sample 3174711 | NCBI WGS metagenome assembly SXGR01 (sample SAMN11356860, study PRJNA531348) | freshwater metagenome | isolation source: freshwater sample F1-60 | place: China: Fuxian Lake, Yuxi | collected 2017-12-25
GTCTGATCGCGGAATTCCGGTGTGCGCGCACATAGGTTTAACACCGCAATCAGTGAATAAATTTGGTGGTTTCCGCGTGCAAGGCCGCGATCAAGCCCAGGCCGATAAGTTACTTGCCGATGCAAAATTACTCGCTGAAGCTGGCGCAGATTTATTGCTGATGGAATGCATGCCCGCTGCACTCGCGGCACAAATCACGCGCGACATTAGTATTCCCACCATTGGTATTGGCGCAGGTAAAGATACGGATGCACAAGTTTTGGTGATCAACGACATTCTCGGCTTAACCGAGCAACCACCAAAATTCTCTAAAAACTTTTTGCTGGAAGCGAATGATATTCCCGGTGCGATGCAAAAATATGTTGCTGATGTCAAAGCGGGAATTTTCCCCAGCGAAGAAAACAGTTTTAACTGAAAAACCAATGTCAGTGACGGCCACAGTCAAGAACCACCTATTTAAACACTACACATCAAAACATCATGCATAAAAAAGCCGGTGCTCATAAGAACACCGGCCAAGACCATACTAGAGTACAAAATAAAGGGGAATTCCAACTGGGTAACACGTAAACCCACCTGATACCACGAACAACGCAATGCATTCATCAGTGACTTAAGTATTAGTGCTAATCATAAAATTGCCACCCTGCAAAATAACTTTTTTACATTGTTTTGAGATAAAACTCACAAACTCATTTAAAAAAGCTATAAAAGAGTCCATTCAAGGCATTTTTAACGCATAGGCAGTGACACAGCATCATTAATTAAGGTTTCTAACCTAGCAGCCGTACCGGAACGCAATACAAACTCATCCAACATTTTGCGCAGCTTACTCAGCTTGGTTCGTGCTGCACGAAACTCCGCCGTAATGGGTTCATAGATCAAATCATGATCTAGCACGCTCAATTTGCCAATTTCAGAAAGCTCTGAATGAATCGCGCAAATAAGATCGTAGAAAAAATCTTTACGATCTATGGTACTGGCTTCCCAATAGGCAACATCAAGCCCACCCAACAACTCCTCTAAAATTTTTACTGCTCGTGCAATGCTATCGTTTTTCATATACCACCTTTATTTAAGAGGTTATCTCAGCAAGCTCAGAAGTAAGAATGCTTTGAGTATAGAAGACAATAGCAACTCCACTCGCCAAATCCCCACGTCAAGGCGCCACTAACAACTTCTACTGGCTCAGGACAAGCTGCTCGACTAAGATAGCCGCCCGACCAAAAATACTTAAACATCAAACTGGGTTTAATACCCTTTCAGGCCTTGTATTAATTGCCGCCAGAATTTTTATGGCGCTATCAGGAAAAGCTCAATGAAACAAAAAGTAATCTTAATAGGCGGAACCTCGCTGATTTCTATCGCCATAGACCAGTGGACAAAAGTACTTGCTACAAAACACTTACTAGGGAGCGAAACGCATAGCTGGTGGAATGATTTTTTTGTATTAACCTACTCCATTAACCACGGCGCGTTTTTGGGTTTAGGCAGAAATTTACCGGAAGATATTCGCAATTTTATTTTTAGCGGGTTAGTCGGCCTGTTTTTAATTGGTTTTACGGTTTACGCCTTGCGCGATAAAACCATGAACACGCTACAAAACCTCGCCTGCGGATTAGTGCTGAGCGGCGGCTTTAGCAACCTTTACGATCGCATTACCAACAACGGCGGCGTAGTCGATTTTATGAATATGGGAATCGGCGGTTTGCGCACAGGCATTTTTAACGTAGCCGATATGGCAATTATGGCGGGCGTGTTTTTGCTGGTATTTTATTCTTATAAGACTGACGTGAAAAAATAAAATCGCTTTTCGAAATTACCCTGACTCAAAAAAGTTGTCGTCATCCTCGCTGCGAGGATGACGATCACCCACTCAAAAAATAACCGTGCTATTTCTGCAAAGAATCCCTAACCTGCATTAAGGTTTGCGCCAGATCCGTCCCCGCCTGCGCATAGCGAATGCCCTGCTGTACAAATTGCAAAGCAACTTGGGGGTTTGCCAATTGCATATAGCTCTGCGCTAAAATCAAATAGACATCGGGCGCGCGGCGATCTATGCGCAAAGCGCGCTCTGCAATAGCAATCGCACCTTGATAGTTTTTGGCTTGATATTGTGCTCGCGCTTGGCTCACCAAACTCGCTGTCGCATTACTGCTCGCTACCGGTATAGGGGCGCGAGCTTGTGGAACCGCTTCTGGAATAATCGGATCTACGGGTGGCTTCACTGGTGATTTAACCTCTGGCACAGGTGCAGGAGCAGATTTTTCCACAACAACAGCCGTGGGTTCTGGCTTCACATTGCCAGCACACCCCACTAAATTCACAAGAACAAAACCTAAAACACCAACCAATAACGTATTTTTCAAAAAACCATTTCTCACAAAACCACCTTTCAAGAATAAGTTGCAATTCAAAAACGATTAAAAAATCTTTTGCCACCAATGTTCTTCACCAGTGTTGGCTTTAATTTTACACTCGGCGGATTCTTTCGGTTTAAAATCATTGTGTAGCGGCAGCCACATAGCACCTTCGCATTGCTCTGCGCTGAGCAAGCCAGTGTTTGCATCTATCCAATCAAAACTGACACCTTCTGGTGCTTGTTGATTAACGCCTTGTGTTGGCAATTGTCGCATTAAATCAGCCCAGACTTGCAATGCGCCGCTCGCACCACTTAAAGGTGTTTTAGCATTGTCATCTTTACCAACCCACACGACGGCTAAGTGTTCACCACTAAATCCCGCAAACCAACTATCGCGTTGGTCGTTAGTGGTGCCAGTTTTACCCGCAAGCGGCAAAGATTCTGGGAAAGAATTGTACACGCTACGCCCTGTACCCTCGCGCAATACGGCTTGCAGTGCGTGCTGTAATTCAAATGTACTTTGCACAGAGAAACGCTGATCCAATTCTAAAGGGTAACGTTTGAGTGGCTGCCCCTCGGCATTTAAGACTTCGCGAATTGCATGCAGCGGTGTGTACACACCTTCTGCCGCAAGCGTGTGATAAAGGCCGGTAACTTCTAAGGGCGACATATCCACCGCGCCAATTAATATGGAAGGTACTTGTGGAATCTCACCGGTATAACCTGCGGCCTTAACCGTTTTAACAACCTCTTTAACCGTGAGTTGCATACCCAAGCGTACAGTCGCCTGATTTTCGGAATGCGCCAGCGCACGATAGAGTGGCATATTGCCGTGGCTTAGATTGTCGGCATTTTTAGGCTCCCACATTTTGCCATCGCCGCCTTTTATGCTCACAGGATCATCGCTGATCAGCGTGCCCAGATTATAAGTTTGCGGTTGATCAAGTGCGGTTAAATACACAAATGGTTTCATTAGCGAACCGATTTGGCGATGCGCGTCCAACGCACGATTTAAGCCGGGATAGCGCGGATTCTTATCGCCAATTAACGCCAAAATTTCACCGCTGCCTACCGAAGTAACAATCATGCTCGCTTGCAGCTCTTTAATTTTGTATTGTTTCTCCAAGCGCGCGATACGGGTTGCAACGGCATTTTCAGCAAGGCGCTGCACCATGGGTGCGATGGTGGTAAAAATACGCAAACCTTCCGCACGCAAATCTTCTTCTTTGTAATCTTGCTTTAATTGACGCTTAACCAAATCCACAAACGCAGGATAATTAATTAAGCTGTTATCCGTTTCTGCGGCCAAACCTAACGGCGATACTTGAGCGATTTTAAATTGCTTATCGTCAATTAAATTTTCTTGATGCATCACACCCAATACAAGATTGCGACGATTTTTAGCCCGTTCAGGATTGCGCCAAGGATTGTAAAAAGATGCACCTTTCACCAAGCCAACGAGCAGGGCAATTTCTTGCGGATTCAATTCATGCACTGGCTTGCGGAAATAATGTTGCGCTGCCAAACCGAAGCCATTAATTTCGCGCGAACCGCTGCGGCCCAAATACACTTCATTAATGTAGGCCTCTAAAATTTCTGATTTGGTGTAATGCACTTCCAACAAGACCGACATAATGGCCTCAGGAATTTTGCGCGTTATTGTTTGTTCAGAGGTGAGATAAAAGTTTTTTACCAACTGTTGCGTAAGCGTACTGCCGCCCTGCACCACTTCACCTTCGCGCGCGTTTACCCACATGGCTCGTAAAATAGCCTCTGGCGATACGCCGTGATGCTCCAGAAAATGTTTATCCTCAACGGCTAATAAGGTTTCCCCCAATAGCGGCGGTAATTGATCAAGTTTAACTAATACGCGGTCTTCAATATTGTTGGGATAAATCCCACCGATTTCTTCTGGTTCCATACGCACTAAAGGTAGCGCGGCACCTTTGGCATCCATTAGCGATGCAATCCTACCGTTATCAATACGCACAGTGAAACGCTGGGGCTCTTCGCGCTTATCCCAGAAATCAAAACCACGCGTTAAGATTTCATAAGTCACTTCTTGGCTGCTGGCTGCACGGCGCGACATTTGGCCAGATGCAGAAACACTTGCAGTGCTGCGATAACCCAGCGCCTCTAATTCTTTTTCAAACAAAACGGGCGTCAATGGCAAGCCTTCATAGAGTTCAAGTGGGCGCGAATAGACGCGCGCAGGTAGCGCCCATTTCTTGCCTTCAAATTTTTCGCGTACAACTTTGTCGAGATACAAACTCCACACACCTAACATTAGCGCACACAACGCGCTAAACGCCACAAACACCAAGAGAACCAGCTTCCAGTTAATACGGAATGAGCCAGTGCTAGGAGATTTTTTACCGCGACTTAGAAAACGACGTTTGGTCATTAATAGGATCCAACAGGAGTTCAATTCAATATTTAGGAGCAGCTGAGCATTTTACGGGTTCGATATGCCTTTATCGAGTCAAACCTTTTCAGCATAATGCACCACCTCACAAATTCGTTCACACAAGGTTTACCTCATGAGCAAGCAATATCACATTTATGGCATAGGCGCCGCCCTCGTCGATACCGAAATCACCCTTAGCGATGCGGACCTCGCCGCTATGAAGGTGGATAAAGGCGTTATGACTTTAGTGGATGAAGCCCGCCAGCGCGAGCTTATCGCGCACCTTTCAGATCATTTAGTGGCCTCCAAAAAAGCCAGCGGCGGTTCTGCGGCTAATACCATTATCGCCGCCAGCTATTTTGGTTGTAATAACGTCTACTCCTGCAAAGTGGCTGACGATGAAAACGGTCAGTTTTACATCAACGACATTAAAGCCGCTGGCGTTACCTACCCCGCGCACATTACCCCGCCAGCGGGCACCACGGGTAAATGTTTGGTCATGATTACACCTGACGCTGAACGCACTATGAATACCTATTTGGGTATTAGCGAAACCTTATCAGTCGATGAATTAGATATTGCAGCAATTGCTCAATCTGAGTTTGCGTACATAGAAGGTTATTTAGTGACCTCTCCCACCGGCCGCGCCGCCGCCATAGCTCTGCGCGAACATGCTGAAGCCAATAACACCCGCACCGCACTCAGCCTTTCAGACCCCGCTATGGTGCAGTTTTTCCGTGACGGTTTGGTGGAAATGATTGGCGCTGGCGTAGATATTTTATTTTGCAACAGCGATGAAGCCATGGGATTCACCCAAACTGAAACGATTGCAGATGCAGCAGAAGCTTTAAAGAAATTTACTAAAAACTTCGCCATTACCTGCGGTGCAGACGGCGCATTATTATTTGATGGCAGCCAACTCATTCAAGTTGCCGGCAACGAAGTAAAAGCTGTTGATACCAATGGCGCAGGTGATATGTTTGCCGGCGCATTTTTGTATGCCATAGCGCAAGGTAAGGATTATAAAACCGCAGGCGAATTTGCGAGTTTGGCAGCAAGTAAAGTGGTGTCACAGTTTGGGCCACGCTTAAAAGCCGAGCAGCACAAAGAATTACTTTCTCACTTTAAGGTTTGATCTTTTAAACACGTATAAACAATAATGGTTGCGGGCCGCGCAACCATTATTATTTATTTACTGGAACCTGTTGTTACATACTATGCATTAAAGTCAGTGATAGATTACTGATATTAATTATTCCTCACCTCTACCATAATCCTTTCCACTTGTTTGATAGCGGTTGTTAACTGTGAAATATCAGGGTTCACATTACCATCTCTACCCGAATGGTGCCCATGTCCTATCAAGTGCATTAGATAGATTGGCTGCTTACTACCTAGATCAATCATTGCTTCGTAAACCACAGAAGGCTGCGCTGAATAACCATTACCAGAATAAATAGGATCATCCGGAAAACGATCGCTGGAATAAAAAGTATTGAAGTCAAAAGATTCATTGATTTCAAATCTGATTTTAAATTGATCTGGCAAGCGGGATAAAGCCCGCGTGTTCAATAAAAAATTATCCAGAATTGTCGCACCAGCATAGGCATCTAACACTGGCGTACTTTTTTCAGGCACAAAAATTCCAGAGCGTGATTGCAACCCTAGCGCATGTAAAAATACCGGTAGCGACTCTGGGCGAACACGATCGTTTTTACTGGCCGGATCCCATTGATAATCAAAAATAGCATCCCCCTCTTTTTCACCGCTATCAAAAGGGTTTTCAGTAAATACACGTTGCGGATCTTTTTTAGTAACCTTATTGGAAAAACCATTACTACCAAGCTTGCCGGTTACATATAAAGGTTGAATAAACTTACCATCCACGGTTTCCAACCATATTGCATATTGCGGCCACTTAAAATACGGGCCTTTACGAAATTCAATAAGAAATTCCGCCCCTAAAGCCTGCGCAGGTTTAATTTTGCGGACTTTAAATATCCGTTCTTCATCCTGTGTTACCGCCACTGCAGACCGGGTTTTCTGCCCCCAGACATAAAGTTGTTTGAACGGCGGAAGTTGAAAATAAGCCCCCACCAACAAGATGCCAAACAAGCTGGCACAAATCCAAGGTAGCCAATACCACCGCTGGTCTTTTGGTCGGGTAAGATAATGTTTAAGGGGTTTAAAGTTGCTTTTAATATGCCAACTTAAGAGCAGAATAATCCAAAAACCGAAAATGGTATGCATTAGCGCTAGCCAATCCTGATGCGGCGTTACAAACATCAATACCGATGTAAACACCGTAATGGTCAGCGCCAGAAACAACGACAAACTGATAAGAGCCCGAGAACTGATACGTGAAGACATAAAGCAATCCACATGAAGAAAAGCGTGTAATGTGTTCAAGCTAGCGCTGAAACGCCAATAAAACTTTATGAAATTTTATGAAATTGCTTGTTTTTTATCCCATTGATATCGGCGGTGCAGGCGATATGCTTGCCTGCACATTTTTGTATGCCCTTGCGCAAGGTCAGGATTATAGAACTACAGGCGAGTTTGCACGCTTGGTTGCATGTAAAGTGGTGTCGCAATGTGGGCCGCGCTTAAAAGCCGACAGCATGCAGAATTAAAAAATGCTTCTTTATAAATACTGAACTCAACAACCTTAACTCAGGCTTAGCCTGAGTTAAGGGCATAAAACTAATCTACACTTTGCTGCCATTTTTTAAAGCGCTGATTCGCAAAAAACGCTAGGTGTGATGCCTTGTAATGTGCAGAACGCACTCGTGCCCAAGGCCAATAAAAGCCCAAGGTAAGAATACAAAGGCAAACATTTTGCACGACAAGTTTGCGGTAACTGGGCAAATCCCAATGGGCAACAAAATAACCCAGCTTGCAGGTCACGCCATTCCACTGTAAGTTCACTAAAGCCACTCGCCAACGTACAAACACCAACAGCCAAACTGTTACCATCATCATCGTAGAAAACCAAAACGGCAGATACTGACTCCAATAAACACACGCAAAGGTCACAGCCTCGGCAATCAGCAGCGGCGGCAAAAGCGTAAAGTAATTCTTAATGCTCCCCGCAAAACTTAGGTTATAACCGCCAAAGCTTTTTGTTCTTGCCACATATTCCTGCATGTTGAGCACAGCAAAGGGCGCAGCTAAACCTGCCGTTAAAAGCATAATCAGCGGCCAGCCGAGAAACACAAAGTAAGCATCGCGCAAGCTCCCACAGTGGCGAAAACTTAGGTGGCGATAAAACGAATGGCGCTGTTGAAATGCACTGCGCTTAAACCAGTACAACGGGAAAACACCTATCAAAATAAGTAGACCGAGCAAACAATAAAAGGGGTTAATAAAAAATACGTAAGCCAACCCTAAGCCATAGGTGATAAACGCAAATTGCATTAAATAAATTTTTTGCGGATTAGAACTGTAATCAAAGGCGGCATTATCCAGCGCTGTATGCTGATAAAAATAGCGCAACGAGCGCACCTGTGCCCAAGGGTACAAAACACCAGCGCTCAACAAACACACCAGCAAATTTACCAACCAGACTTTGCAATAAGCAAAACCATTACCCGTAAATGCAAAGGGGATTCGCCGTATATGTTCACCGTATAAAAACTCGACCGGCTGATGCATTGCCGAGGATTCCGATGAGGTTTCACCTGAATCCTGAAGCGCTATAGCCTTGGAAATAAGCGGTTCAATTGGGCGCTTATCGGCTATTACACCAATCGCAAATAAGCGCGCCACAAAAATATTTGCCAAGCGTTCGTCGGCATTATTTTTTAATGTAACACGAGAGGACTTAAAAATACCTTCGACTTTTGCCGAATCCAACTTAAACAAATCTGCGAACTGTGCTTTAACCCGCGAGCGCTCAAAACCATTACGCACGCCGCGAAATACAATATCAAACTGCGGTACAGGCATGCCACGCACCTAAAACCAAAAACACGCTCATTGTATTTTGTACATTCTATTTCTTATTGCCTATTTATTACTGGCTAGTTTTTATTGCCTACTTGTTATTGCCTACTTCTTATTGCCTACTTGTTATTGCTTACTTCTTATTGGAAGCAGGCTGTTTTCTAAAAGTAGCCGTACGCTCATCGGTTTCCGGGTGGCTGGAGAAGTAATCCAACAACTTTAAGGAGCTGTTTTTGTAATCCTGCATTAACTTATCGCAACGCGCTTTTCGCTCTAGACTAATGCCTTTTTCAATCACCTCTTGCTTTGCTACAGCCTCTACGTTGGAGCTATCCACATCAGATTTTTTACCTTTTCCTTCGGCTTCTTTCTCAGCCTTTTCTTCTGCCTTTTCCTCGTCTAGCTCTATCAAAGCAGAACAGTGCGCGCTATAAGTTAAGCGCTCCATTAAATCGATAAAGCTGTGGCGCGGTATATTGTGCGCATCTAAAAACACCAAAGAATTAGCATCTGCCTCGCGTTCAAAATCGCGCGAATAGGACGAGGTAGTTAAGAGTAGAGGCAAGGCCGCTAGCATATCTGCAGCAGCAGAAACATCGCCCACCAACATGCCTACCGCAAAACTTAATACCGAACCTTGAATAGTAGCGCGCAAACCGTGGCGATATTTTACGTGGCCAATTTCATGAGCGAATACCGCTAATAACTCGTCATCATTATGCGCAAGGTGAACAATCTCATCAGTAAAAACCACTGTGCCATCAGGCAATGCAAATGCATTTGCACCTATATCGCCACCACCGCGAAATTGCACACGAATATTCAATTCTTTATTTTCAGCAATTGCAGGAGCGAAATGCGTAAGCACGCGCTCTTGCGTTTGTTTATCTAACTTAGTGGGGTGAAAATGCATTTTATCGAGAATAGCCAAGGTTTCTAGCGATGCACGATCCATTACCGATTGCGGCAAAGCGTCAGCAACCACACGTGAGGCAAGCGGCAGACCATAGATCATCGTCCACCACGTCATGCCAACTACAAGCACTAGGGTTAAGATGACAAACTGCAAATGGGTTTCAAGCCTATGCGCCAATGTATGAAAATACGAGGGGCGAAATTTTTGCAACAAATTATCAACCACTGCGTGATCTTGGGTTTCTAATTTTTCGCCCTGCGGAAAATACCAATAACGCGGTGTTGAACCTATCCGAGAAGTGACTTCTATATTGTTAAAATTTAAGTGCGCCAACAATTGTCCACTGGCATTGCGAACCAAAACCATACCCGCATGATCAACATCGACCAACACCTGTTGATGAGCTGAGGTTTTGCCATCAAACCAATCGCCGCGCACTTGCATCATGATCAATCCTTTTTTAACAATTAAATACTAATATCCATTGCAAACAAATCATTGACGCCTTCTGCTAAGGAATTGCTCTGCTCACGCTCACCCGCAACAAAGGTATCTAAATCGCTAGTCGCCACAAAAGATGTGTGCGCCGCCTTGTAAGCCGCCGTGCGAATTTTGGCAAAGGGAATAAATAAACCCAAGGTTACTAAAATTAATACGGTATTAATCAGCAGTAGTTTCATATAAGACAAGATTTGCCAGTTCGCACTAAAACAATGGTCAGCCGCCGCGGTGTTTTTGGGGTCGCATAAGGTTGTATTGTTAAATTGAATATTGGCCATAGTCACCGCCATATAAGCACCCACCACCAAATAAAATGCCAAATAGAGTGCAATCATAGGAATCATTGCAGCCCCCATTGCAGCAGGGTTACCTGCCATAGTCAGTGCCGCTCCACCCACGACCATAATATACACAATAAAAAAGACGATGCTGCCGCCGAGCACTATGCCCAACATTTTGTAGTATTCACCAACATTCACATCAAACTTGAAAGGAGCGTCGCCATAAGAGTGATTGCCGATAATGTATTGCATTTGCTGACGCCACGCGAAAGGCAATAGCAAACCCAAGCTAAACATAGCGACAATCGGCCAAACTACATAGGCCACGAATGCGCCACTCACAGAACCATCAAAACGAAACGCAATATTGCGATAGCTTGTGAAGCGCGCATTAAAACGCAACGAAAGTACAACGATCCAAGGTGTAGCAATGATCAACACTAATAAAAGAACCAAAGCCATCATGGGAGAGAAATGGCTCAACAATGAGTACGCAACTAACAACACCATGGCGATAATGCGCCCTTTCAAAATTTGCAAAGGCTTTGCGGTGTATTCAAAGGTGGAATTATTCAAACGGGTATTGCCATAGAAATATTGCAGGTTACGCACTTTTGCCCAAGCTGAATAAATTCCCAGCGTCACTATCGTCAGCAAAATATTCACAATCCAAATTTTGAAATATTCAACACCCTGACCGGTAAAAATAAAGGCATGGTTTTTGGGCTGATAGGTTGTAGCACCTTCACGATTATCACTTCGGGTGGTTTGTTCAGCTGATGACGGAGTGCCTTTCTCAAATGAAGGTGATGCCGTTTTTTCTAATGAAGGTGACGCCGCTTTTTCTAATGAAGGGCGAACAACAACTGGGGTTTCAACCATTTCTACGTTAGCTTTTGGCTCATCAATAGGGACTAAACTCAAGGGCTCCTCAGCAACGGCTATAGCTTCTGCTGCTACCTCAACGCCTATCTTTGCCAAACGCGCTACATATTTATCAGCGGTTTCCTGATCTATACCTTTTTTCAATACAGTGCGTGGAGCAGCAAACATGCGCGCGGCTTTATCGGCATCCAACGAAAAGAGTGCGGCAAAATCGGCTTGGGCTTGCTGAGAATCAAAACCGGCGACTACGCCTTTAAGAACAATTTCAAATAGCGGATTAGACATAAAAAACTCCGTGTAGATTTTTTAATGGTATAGATTTTTATTAGTTTGTATTTTAAAAAAATAACGCGCTAAAACATAACCCAGCGATGCTAACAAATTTTTGCGGCTTAGTCGCCGATTAATTGACCAGAATTAATGGGTATGCGAACAAACAGGGCACTGCGAATCCTTAGGCAACTTTAATTCCCGCCACTGACTGTAACGTGCATCAAAAACCAACAACTTTCCTGCAAGGCTTTTACCAAACCCAACAATTAACTTTATGGTCTCAAGCGCCTGCATGCTGCCAATAATTCCTACCATGGGCGAAAGCACACCATTAGCGGCACAGGTGGTATTTTCTTCGGATTCTTCATCGTATAAACAGCGGTAGCATGGGTAATTGGGATCGCGATTATCAAACACGGCGACCTGCCCCTCCAAGCGAATCGCAGCGCCGGATACCAGCGGAACTTTTGCCGCAACGCAAGCTGCATTCACGGCAAAACGCGTGCTGAAGTTATCGCAGCAATCAACCACCACATCCACATTTGAAATTTGCGATGCAAGCGATTCGGTATCCAATACTTCTGTAATACAGGTAATTTGTACGTCAGGATTTAACGAGTGCAATGTTTGCGCAGCAGATTCCACTTTGGTTTGGCCGATGCGATCTGTGGTGTGTGCAATTTGCCGCTGTAAATTACTGAGATCAACGGTATCAAAATCCGCGAGCACTAAATGGCCGACTCCCGCTGCCGCTAAATACATTGCAACGGGCGAGCCCAAACCGCCTAAGCCAATAATTAACACGCGGGCGGCCAATAGTTTTTCCTGCCCGTCGAGATCCACATCGGGTAGCATGATTTGGCGGGAGTAACGCAGGAGTTGTTGATCGTTCACAGACTTACCTTTAAGAAATTTTTCTACCGAGAGTCACACGCTCGTTACCGCCAAAATCGCGGAGGGTATTAACGTGATCAAAATTATTCGTCGCAAATAAATCACGTACCGCCGAACCTTGATCATAACTATGCTCAACCAACAACCAACCATTTGCCGTTAAATACTGAGGTGCATGGGCGATAATGAATTCCAAATCCGCTAGGCCATTATTATCGGCGATAAGTGCAGACAAGGGTTCGAAGCGTACATCACCTTCTTTCAAGTGTTCGTCGTTGAGATCAATATAAGGTGGGTTGCTGACGATAACATCAAAAGAAGCTTCACTCGATAGCGCAGAAAACCAATCGCTTTGCTGAATGTTTACGTTGTGCACATTAAGTTGCATGCGGTTTTTTTCAGCAAGCTCCACGGCCGCCAGCTCTTTATCCACCCCCACACACTGCCATGATTTTTTTTCATGGGCGAGCGCCAATACGATTGCACCTGAGCCCGTGCCTAAATCTAATAGACGGCGCGATTGATTGCCTTCATCTTCACCAAATAGTCCTAGTGCTGCCTCCACCAAAAGCTCAGTGTCAGGCCGAGGAATAAGCGTGGAATTATTGACCATTAAAGGCAGCGACCAGAATTCACGCTGGCCAATAATATGCGCAACGGGTTCACCTGTTAACCGGCGAGCAAAAAATTCGTTGAAAACTTTCGCTTGCTCAACATTAAGTTCTTGTTCTGGCCATGTAAATAAATAGGTGCGATTTTTTTGGAGGATATGGGTAAGTAGGATTTCAATATCTAAACGTGGGCTATCACTTATCTCAGCAAGCTGTGCGGATTGTTTTAGGCAGTTGGCGATGGTGGGCGATAGATACATAGTTTTCCTCGTCGCAGATTGGCGACCGATTAATCCTTGCAAGACACGCCGCAAGTACATCCCTGTAGGCTCGACGGCGGCGTCCATGCCGCCGACGGTCTCGCAAGAATTAACCAGTCACCAATTCGCAAGATGTGTGCGAGAGTCCGAAATAAAAAAACAAAAGCAGAAAAATTAATCCGAAATCGCCGCCAATTGGTCTGCTTGGAATTCATTTGAAAGCGGTTGAATAATCGCCGCCAAATCGCCTTGCATTACTGCATCCAATGAATACAAAGTTAAATTGATGCGATGATCTGTCACTCGACCTTGCGGATAATTGTAGGTGCGAATACGTTCTGAACGATCACCGCTACCGACCAAACTTTTACGTTCATCGGCCATGGATTTATGCGCGGCATCTTCTTGCATGGCTTTTAAGCGCGACGCCAATACACTCAATGCGCGTGCGCGGTTTTTGTGTTGCGAACGTTCATCCTGACACTCCACAACCAAACCCGTTGGAATGTGAACGATGCGAATTGCCGAGTCGGTTTTGTTAACGTGCTGACCGCCCGCGCCAGATGAACGGAAA
>SXGR01332504.1_pt1 | contig 13904 bp, 12 predicted proteins | sample 3174711 | NCBI WGS metagenome assembly SXGR01 (sample SAMN11356860, study PRJNA531348) | freshwater metagenome | isolation source: freshwater sample F1-60 | place: China: Fuxian Lake, Yuxi | collected 2017-12-25
GGCACGATGGCCCGGGTGGATGATCTGGTGGGGTACGCGCAGGACCACGGCCTGTGCATGATCACCATCACCGACCTCATCGAGCACCGGCGTCGCACAGAGCGCCTGATCGAGCGCGGTGCGGCCGTACGGCTTCCCACCATGTACGGCGAGTTCACCGCCGTGGGCTACAGCGCGCTGATCGACGGCAAGCACCACATGGCCCTGGTGAAGGGCGACGTTGCGGGCAAGGAGAACGTGCTGGTGCGCGTGCACTCCGAATGCCTCACCGGTGATGTGTTCGGCTCGTTGCGCTGCGACTGCGGCGATCAGTTGGACGCCGCGATGCGCATGATCGCCGACCAGGGCGAGGGCGTCCTTTTGTACATCGCGCAGGAGGGCCGCGGTATCGGCCTCATCAACAAGCTCAGGGCGTATGAGTTGCAGGACGACGGCTTCGACACCGTGGAGGCCAACCTGCAGCTGGGCTTTCCGGCCGACCTGCGCGACTACGGCATCGGTGCCCAGATCCTGGTTGACCTCGGGCTCACGTCAATCCGCCAGCTCACCAACAACCCGAAGAAGATCATCGGACTTGAGGGCTACGGCCTCAAGGTGGTTGAGCGCGTTCCCATCGAGGTGGTGCCCGGCAACGAGAACGCCCGGTACCTGGCCACCAAGCGCGACAAGATGGGGCACATGCTGCACCACAACGGGCTCGACCTCGACGACTCCGCGGGTGGGGTGGGCTAACGTACCATGGAGTTCGGTAACCTACCGGAGAGAGGTCTTCCCATGAATCGCCGCTTCGTTGTCTCGGCCGCCGCCACGGCGGGCGTAATCGCCGCAGCGGTCACCATCGCCGGCCCTGCGTCGGCTGGCCTGCTCGCAGGTAATTGCACCACCGCCCAGGCGGGCAACGCATCCGTGGACGCCTTCGGCATCCCCACCTTCGGCAACGACCCCTTCCTCATCACGTCGCGCGGCGCCGGGGCCGCCGGCTCGCTGGTGTTCACGGCACGCGGGGGCAACAGCGTGCAGTCGTACTCGCCCGCCACGAACGCCTTCTCCGTGCTCGCCACCACCAACATCTCCGCGCCGCAGGGCGTGGCCGTCGGCACGGATGGCGCGGTGTGGTTCACCAACTCGGGCCCCAACACCATCGGCAAGATCGCCACGAGCGGCGCGGTGACCGTCTATCCGATTCCCACGGCGAACAGCAACCCGTGGGGCATCGCGCCGGGCCCCGACGGGAACATGTGGTTCACCGAGTACAACACCGGGAAGATCGGCCGCATCACGAACGCGGGTGTGATCACGGAGTACACGCAGCCCATCTTGAGCCCGCTGCAGATCGCCGTGGGGTCCGACGGACGCCTCTGGTACGGCGCGTTCCAGGGCAACCAGATCGGCGCCATCGACATCAATGGCGACTGGCAGGTGTACACGCTGCCGGGAAGCCAGACGAGCCTGAATGGCATCGCCACGGGGTCCGACGCCAACGTGTGGTTCGTCGTCGCCCAGTACGGCAACCCTGGCGTGGGGTTCATCTCCGCCAACGGGCAGTCGACCACCTACCCCATCGGCGTGGCCAATGCGCAGCCCGACCAGATCACGGCCGGGCCCGGGGGCAGCAATACCCAGTGGTTCACGCAGGGCAATGGCAATATCGGCAAGGTCACCACGAGCGGCGTGGTCACCTCGTACCCGGCCACCAGCGGGCAGGCGAACCCCACTGGAATCGTCACCGGGCCCGACGGCAACATCTGGTTCACGGAGGGCGGGTGCGCGGCGCTCGGGCGCATCGGCACCTCGCCGGCCGTGTATGCCGTGATGACGTCGCGGCCACCAATCGTGAAGCGCGGCAAGACCTACACGGTGAGGGTGAAGATGAACGCCAAGGGCAAGGTGAGCCTCGGCATCATCGGCCAGGGCAAGCGCCGCCCGCTGCTCAACACGATGGGCAAGAAGGGCGTCACCACCATCAAGATGACGATCCCCTCGAACCTGCAGTCGTCGTTCCGCGGCAAGGTCACCCTGGTGCTGAACGGGGCGCCGGGCAGCTCGGCCAACAAGGCCGCGCAGACCGCGCCGCTCACCGTGAAGTAGGGGCCGACGCGGGCTAGCTGATCCGCACCACCGTGCCGTCCGCGGTCACCGCGACCGCGGCGGCGCGGTGGCGGGCCAGCAGGGGGCGGCGTCCTCGGGGCCGGCGAGCACCACCGCCTTGGTGAGCGCCTCGGCCAGCCAGGCCTGCGGGGCCACCACGCTCACCTGCGCCACGGGGGCGTCGGTGGGTAGGCCGGTGGAGGGGTCGATGAGGTGGTGCACCTCGGTGCCGTCTGCGCGCAGCCACCGGCGGCGGTTGGTGCCGCTGGTCACAGGCCGCCCTGCTGGAGCGTCACCTCTGCCACGCCGGGAAGGTCGCCGCCATCCGGGTGGGGCACCTGCTGGCGACTACCCGAGGGGGATATTGATGGCGACGCCACCGATCACGCCGGTGTAGGCGCGCGCGCCGTCCTTGGCGAGATCCAGGTAGCCGTCAAGCGGGCCCGGACCGTCAACTGTCAGGCGACCCTCGAAGTGCGACTTCACGGCATTGAGGGCGCCCGAGATCCGAACACCCGACGTACCGCTGAAGTTCTGAAACCGGACGGTCTGACCGATTATTCCCGACACACGCATGAATCCCCCCCGCACCCCCGGGATGCCTCCCAGTCCAGCGTCGGTGCCGGCGCTCAGTGAGTGCAGTCCATCCTGAATTGAGAAGCGCGCGGCGTGGGCCACCCGGCCGGGGTTTCCCTTGGCACCCATCGGCGACAGCGCACCGACTGTCGCAGCGGGGGCGGGGAAGGGGGCCATCGTGATGGCGACCGTCACGCGCGAGCAGGCACCCGTCTGGATAGTCCTTCCGGAGAGCAGACGTGCCACTTGGGTGGCGGCGCAACCAAGGTTGTCAGTGAGGTCATGGCCCCAGCCCGGTGCCACCATCACGGCTGCCGACGGCGATCTGGCGGCAACAGCACGTGCGCTGGCGGTGGGGGTGCGCAGATCCTGGCCGCCGGCGAAGAGGAGTGTGGGAACGGCGGGGAGCGGCGCAGGCGTGAGGGGATTGGTGGCCGCGTCGGGCCATGCAATGCAGGCCTCAGCGGGTGAGGCGGCGCTGGCATTGGCGATCGAGAACGGAGCCACCGCTGCATCACCCATACCCGCAAACGCCTGGCCGAGGGACGCCGTGCGCACCCCGGTCGGATCCGCCGTGGTCCAGGGGGGCGTTGAATCGGCACACGCGGTTGCGAAGAACAGGGCATTTGAGAGTTCGGTGACGGGGGGAGGCTCGCCCGAATTCGCAAGAGCGGCGAGGCGGAAGAGCGGGGCGGCATCTCCTCTGGCAGCCGCATTGATTGCACCGGGATACAGGGCGCGCATCCCAGGACTGAGATCACCCATCATCAACAGGCCCGGCAGGTCAGCCTGTGCCCCCGGCCCGCCGATCTCCGCGCGCACCATGCGGCCCCTGGTGGTGGTTCCCATCCCGCGCAGAGGGGCATCCGCTGTGGCGGCAACAACTCGCGCCACATCGCCGACCGGGTTGGTGGTGATACCCGAGCACGCCTTCTTCGCACACAGCGCGGTGAGTATGCCCGGCACGGCTGCCCACGTTGCCGGGGCAAGCCCACTCATCGTGGCCGGATCCACCACGGAGTCGAGCACGAGGTGGCTCACAGAATCGGGGAAGGTCTGGGCGTAGTACTGCGCCACGTAGGTGCCATACGACACACCGCCGAGCGCGATACGCGGTACGCCGAGCGCCACTCGCAGGTCCTCGATGTCGAGCACGGAGTCGCGGCTTGTGTAGAAGGCGCGGTTGGGACCGACCTGGGCGGCACACGTGGCGATCTCGGTATTCGAGAAGGTGGCGTGCGGGGCATCGAGCGCTGCGCACCGCAGTGTGGAGTCGCCCGTGCCGCGCTGGTCGAGCACCACGTAGTCCCAACCGGGGATCGTCGCCGGAATGATGCCGTCGGGATCGAGGGGCGTCCCGGCCTGCCCCGGGCCTCCGGCGAGCATTACCAGCACACCCTTGGGGGTGCCCTTCGCGCGCCGGCGTTCGACGTGCAGGGGGATTGCACCCTTTGACGGGTCGGCGTGGTCCAGCGGTACCGACAGCGTGGCGCAGGCCACCCGGGTGGTACCGGTGCAGTTGGCGAAACGCACAGACTGTGCAGATGCCGTTGCTGCCAGGCACAGCGTCGCCAGAAGAGCGGCAGATGCGCCCAAGGCGACCTTTGGGATGCGCGGATGGATCACGGGGCGAGTGTTGCAGATGCCTCGGGCACGGCGGTGCGACCGGGGTGCCGCGTACCCTTCCATCTCATGGCACGAACTGATCCAGCCCCACCCGCCGAGCAGATCGCCGACTCCGATGTGCGCATCGCAGTCGTGGCAGCGCGCTTCCATCGTGGAATCGCCGACGCGCTCCTCGACGGTGCTCTCACTCGGCTCGCCGAGAGCGGGGTGACGGCTGATCGCGTGGATGTGCACTGGATCCCCGGTGCCTTCGAGACACCGTCCGCTGCACAGGCTCTGGCCGTGACGGGTCGCTACGACGCCATCATGGCGTTGGGCGCCGTCATCCGTGGCGAGACGGCCCACTTCGAGTACGTCTGCGATGCCGCGGCCCATGGCCTCATGCGCGTGTCGCTCGACACCGGCGTGCCGTGCGCATTCGGCATCCTCACCTGCGACACCATGGCTCAGGCGATCGCGCGCGCGGGCGGCGTCAAGGGGAACAAGGGCGACGAGGCCGCAGATGCGGCGGTCGCGATGATCAACCTATTGGCGTCCGCTCGGGCGAGTGGCCCGGGAGCGGTGGACCGGTCCTAGGTTCCGGAGACGGCCTTCTGCACCTTTCTGGCCTTCAGGCAGCGGGTGCAGACGTAGGCGCGGGTCGGCGTGCTGCCGACCATGATCCGCACCTTCTGAAGGTTCGGGTCGAAGCGACGAGGCGTCGCACGCATGGAGTGGCTCCGGTTGTTCCCGAAGGAGGGACCCTTGCCACAGGAGCTGCAGACCTTCGCCATGTCGACCAACTACCTCGTGTTGATGAAAGAGCGCGGCGGTTGCCGCGGCCTCGGCACGATGCCACACCGCGGCCCGGAGTACCAGCGTGATCGTGCCTGAGGATGCATTTGGGCGTCGTCGGGCAGACGCCGACGCGCCCGCGATACCCCATCGCCCGGGCGTGCGTTGGTGGTACGCACCCCTTACGGAGCTCCCCGGAGTGGGCAAGGCGACTGCGGATCGTGCGGCCGCCATTGGCGTGCACGATCTCGGCGACCTGCTGGAGCACCTGCCGTCGCGCTACCTGGCATACGACAGCGCGCGCCCCGTGAGCGGGTTGGCCGATGGGGAGGAGGCCACGGTGCGGGTGGTGCTCGATTCGATCAGTGTCATCCCCACCCGGCGGCGGGGTCTCAAGATGGTGCGCGCCAAGGTGCACGACGCCACCGGCTCCATTGCTGCCATCTGGTTCAACCAGGGATATCTGGCCGGAGTGCTTGCGCCGGGCGATGAGTTGATGATCCGCGGGCAGGTGAAGCTTCGTCCCAACCGTCAGATCACCGTCAAGGCGCACGAGGTGCTGGGCGCGCAGGCATCCGAAGGGCTGCACACCGAGGGGCTCGTGCCGGTGTATCCAGCCACCGAGGCGCTCCCGGCCAGGCGGCTTCGTGAGCTCGTGGACGCCGCCCGCCCCTATGTGTCGTCGGCGCCTGAGGTGCTGCCCCAATGGATGCGGGAACGCGTGAAGGTGGGCACCCGCGCCGATGCGCTCGCCGCCCTGCACTTTCCGCGCACCGCCCGCGAGCCGCGCTCGGCCCGTCGCCGCCTCGCATTTGAGGAGTTGCTCGTGTTGCAGATGGGGCTCATCGCCGTGCGTCGGCACGATGAGACCGCCCGGCGCGCCCTGCCCCTTCCGGCGACCGGCGAGATCACAGGCGTCATCCGGGCGGCCCTGCCCTTCACGCTCACGCGTGAGCAGGAGCGCGTGGCGCGCGAGGTGGCGCGTGACATCGGCCGCCCGCAGCCCATGCGCCGGCTGCTGCAGGGGGAAGTGGGGGCGGGCAAGACCGTGGTGGCGGCGCTGGCATGTGCACAGGCTGTGGAGGCTGGTGCCCAGGCGGCCATCCTTGTTCCCACCGAGACGCTCGCCGAACAGCACCTGCGCACACTCGACTCCCTGCTGGCCCCGGCGGGAATTGAGCCGGTGCTCATTACCGGCAACGTGCCGAAGACTGAGCGGGAGCGTCGCGAACTGGCGGTGGCCACAGGAACTGCCCGTGTGGTGGTGGGCACGCAGGCGTTGCTGGTGGGCGGCGTCGAGTTCGATCGCCTGGGGCTGGTGGTAGTTGACGAGCAGCACCGCTTTGGTGTTGAGCAGCGTCAGGCGCTGGCTGAGCAGGCGGGCGACGACGGCATGGCAGCACACCTGCTGTACATGACCGCCACGCCCATCCCACGCACGCTGGCCCTCACGGCCTATGGCGATCTGCGGGTGTCGGCGATACGCGGCCGCCCACCGGGGCGCAGCGAGATCGCCACCCGATGGGTACGCGACGCCGAGCGCGAGATGGCGTACGACGACGTGCGCGCCGCGCTGCGACGCGGTCGCCAGGCGTACGTCATCTGCCCACTTGTGGAGGACGGTGAGTCCGGCATCGCAGCGCGTTCGGCAGTTGCCGAGTTCACCCGCTTGCGCCAGGGCGCATTCGCCGCGTTCAGGGTGGGGCTCGCCCATGGCGCCCAGCGACCCGATGAGCGCCGCGCGGCCATGGCGGCATTTGCGGCGGGCGAGACCGACATGCTGGTGGCCACCACCGTGGTTGAGGTGGGCATTGATGTTCCCAACGCGACGGTCATGCTCATTGAAGACGCCGACCGGTTCGGGCTGGCGCAACTGCATCAGCGGCGAGGGCGTGTGGGGCGCGGCGAGCATGCGGGCACGTGCCTGATTTTTGCTGAGCCGGGAGGGGAGGAGGGGATGCGCAGGCTCGAAGCCCTGGTGCAGACCAACGATGGGTTCCGCCTGGCCGACATCGATCTGGAGATCCGTGGCGAGGGCAGCATTCTTGGCCTGAGGCAGTCGGGGCCCACCGACCTGCGCTTCGCCCGGCTCTCGCGCGACCGCCGCACGCTGGCAGAGGCGCGTCAGGTGGCACGGGCCACCCTGCGCCGCGACCCGCACCTTGACGAGCCCGAGCACGTGCTGCTGGCCGATGCCGTTCGCCGCGCATTTCCCGATCTGCCCAGATTGCTGGACGCCTGATGCGCGTCGTGGCCGGCGAGTTCGGGGGGCGGCGCCTGGTGGCCCCGTCGGGAACGGACACACGTCCCACCTCCGACCGTGTGCGCGAATCGCTCTTTTCCATCCTGGGGCCGCTTGACGGCACCCAGGTGCTCGACGTTTTCGCCGGCAGCGGTGCCCTCGGCATTGAGGCGATCTCGCGGGGAGCAGCGTTGGCCGTGGCTGTGGAGCGCGACCGCAATGCGGTGCGCGCCATCCGTGCCAATGCCGATGCGCTGGCTCTCGGCGACCGCCTGCGAGTGGTGCCGCGTGGGTGGCGCGAGGCCCTGCGCGCCGAGGCCGGTGCCGGGACGCGATTTGAACTTGTGCTTGTTGACCCGCCCTACGACCTGCTTCCCGAGATCCTCCCGGACCTCGGGCCGGCCATCGCCCGGGTGCTCGCCCCGGGGGGTGTGGTGGTCCTCGAACACGCCCGTGGTGCGATGATGGGGGCCGACGGCATCCCCGCTATCGGGGTCCCTGAGCAGACAACACGCCGCTACGGCGCTACGGAGATCACCGTGATGTGGACTGCGGGAGCAGGAACATGAGCACCGGAGGGCGAATCGCCGTGTGTCCGGGAACATATGACCCGGTCACGTATGGCCACCTCGACCTGATCGAGCGGGCAGCCCGTCTGTTTGATCGGGTTGTGGTGTCCGTCGCCGAGGGATCGAACACAAAGCAGCCAATGTTCACCGCGGAGGAGCGAAAGGCCCTTTTGCGTCAGAGCGTCGAACATCTTGGGAACGTCGAGGTCGTGGGCTTCAACAGCCTGATGACCACGCACGCCCGCGAAGTCGGCGCCACTGTCGTTGTCAAGGGTGTGCGGACGGCCGCGGACTTCGACTATGAAAACCAGATGACCCAGTTCAACAGGGGGTTGGCGGAGGAGATCGACACGGTCCTCCTTCCGGCATCACCCGAGTGGGGCTTCCTCTCGAGTTCCGGCGTCCGCGAGGCCGCCGCGTGGGGTGCTTCTGTTGATCATTGGGTACCCCCGCATGTCGCGGACGCTCTCCGGGACCGACTCGGTTCCGGCCGCACCGCCTGAAAAAGGACGATCTATGGATGTTCTCGCGCTCATCGACAAGCTGGACGATCTCGTGCACAACGCGCGCGCGGTGCCCCTGACAGATCAGGTGCGCATCGACCGCGAAGCGATTTATGAGCTCCTCGACCAGATGCGGTCCACGATCCCCGAGGAGATCAAGCAGGCCCGCTGGATTGTGAAGGAGCGGCAGGAGATGCTGGCCGAGGCCAAGCGTGAAGCCGATCGCATTGTGGGCGAAGCCCGCGAACGCGCCGATCGTCAGGCATCGGAGCAGGAGGTCGTGAAGCTGGCCGAGCGCCAGGCGACCGAGATGCTGGACGATGCCCGCATGCGCGAGCGCGAAGTACGCCTTGGTGCCGAGGACTACGCCGACGAGGTGCTGGGAACGCTCGAGGTCAACCTCGAGAAGTTCACCAATGCCGTTCGCCGTGGCCGCGAGCACCTTCAGGGCAAGTCGGAGGAGGCGGAGGCAACGCCCTTCGTCACCGACGACTCAAGCTCCTACGGCGACTGATCAGTTGACCGGGGACCGCCCGGGGAAGAAGGACGCACCCATTGACCTTCGCCGCCTCGACATCACGTCGGGCGGCGGGGCACAGGTTGACGTGGTGACGTCCCTCGACGGCATGATCATGGGCGCAGAGGAGTACGTGCCGGTGCCCGCCGAGGTTGAGGCCCGCATTGACGTGAGCTCGTCCGGCTCGGGCGTGGGGCTCCGGCTACGGCTGGCCACCGAGCTGCGTGGGCCCTGCCAACGCTGCCTCGCCGACGCAACCGTGCGCGTTGACGTGGATACACGTGACTTCCAGGCCGGGGGCCGCGACCTCGTGGAGGATCCAGATCCCGATCTGGACTGCGAGTACCTGATCGGTCCCGCGAAGCAGGAGCTCGACGTGGTGGCGTGGGCCCGTGACGCCGTAGTTGAGGCCATGTCCATGACCATTCTCTGCCGCCCCGACTGCGCGGGCATCTGCCCCAGTTGTGGCACCGACCTGAACGCCGGCTCGTGCAACTGCACCGAGGAGACCACCGATCCCCGGTGGGCCGCGCTCGGCGACCTGGCTGCGCGCATGCGGGAGGACTCACCCGACGAGGCGTGAGCACCGCTGTCCCGCACTGCCGTCCCGCACCCACTTTTCACAATGATTTGCCGCAGCGCTTGCCCACGATGCTTCAGAGGCGCTAACCTTCCGCGTCGTTCCGGAACCGGTCCTATCGAGGAGCCGCATTGGCAGTCCCCAAGCGCAAGACATCCCGCGCACGCCGTGACAAGCGTCGTGCCACCCACACGGTGTCGGCCACGCGCCTCGGCCGCTGCCCTCGCTGCACGGCTCCCGCGATGCCCCACCATGTCTGCATGGTGTGTGGTCATTACAAGGGTCGCGCGGTCGTCGACACCGGCGCCTGACGCACCTCCACCCGTGAGCGGTTCCGCCGCCACTCCCGTCGTCGCCGTTGACGCGATGGGGGGAGACACGGCACCGCACGTGCCAGTGGCGGGTGCCGTCGCGGCAGCGAAGGAGGGGATCAGGACCCTTCTTGTCGGCGACTCGGAGGTACTCGAGCGCGAACTCGCCACGCACGGCGATGTTCCCAGCGGGATCACCGTGGTGCATGCCAGCGACCGCATCCACTCTGCCGAAGACGGCGTGCGGGCAGTGCGCAACAAGGCTGATGCGTCAATGGTGGTCGCCTGCCGACAGGTCGCCGAGGGCAATGCCAGCGCCGTCATCTCGGCCGGGCACACCGGCGCCATGCTCGCGGCGTCCACGCTGCTCATGCGACGCCTGCCGGGCGTCATCCGCCCCGGTCTTGCGGTTCCCATGCCCTCCGTCCTCGGCCCGGTCGTCCTGCTTGACGGCGGGGCCAACGTGGAGTGCAAGCCCGAGTACCTCGCGCAGTTCGCAGTGATGGGACGGGTGCTCGCCCGCGACATCATGGGTATCGCCGACCCGACGGTGGGCATCCTCACCATTGGCGAGGAAGCCGGCAAGGGCACCGATCTGGTGCAGGAGACCTACGCGCTGCTTGAGGGCACCGAGGGCTTTACCGGCAACATCGAGGGGCGCGACATCCCCATGGGCACGGCCCGGGTGATCGTGACTGATGGCTTTACCGGCAACGTGGCGCTCAAGCTCTACGAGGGCGCCGCAGGGATGATCTTCCACGAGATCCGCGCGGGGCTCACGTCATCGCTTCGCGGCAAGATCGCCGGCATGCTGGCCATGCCGACATTCAAGGGTCTTCGCAAGCAGGTTGACCCCGAGGAGTACGGCGGGGCCTATCTGTTGGGCGTGCGCGGCATGTCCGTGATCGGCCATGGCAACACCGGCGTGCGCGGTATGACCAACGGCATCCGCCTGGCGGCGCGTGGCGTGACCAGTGACGTCACCGGTCACATTCAGGCCGGCCTCGAGGCCACTCTCCGGTAGCGGGCACGACGCGCCGGGGACGTCCGGACGCGTCTGTACGTTCCTCGGCGTCCTGCAGTGCCCAATCGGACGTCCCAAAGGGAGAATATGGTGGATCGAGCCCAAGCCCTCTCCGAGATTCAGGCCATCCTCGTCGAGCAGTTGGGAGTCGAGGCGTCAGAGGTCGTCGAGAGCGCGTCGTTCTCGGAAGATCTGAACGCCGACTCTCTTGATCTGGTCGAAATGATCATGGAGATGGAGGACAAGTTCGGGGTCAAGATCCCGGATGAAGAGGCGGAGAAGATCGTCACCGTTGGTGACGCCGTCGACTACGTCGTCGCACGCGCCGGTTCCTGAGGCATCCGGACAGTCACCTCGTGACCTCGCCGGGCTTCTCGAAATGCTGGAGCCTGACCTCAGGCGAGAGGCGCTGCTGCATCCGCAGTGGGCGCCCTCTCGCCTACAGTCGTACGAACGCCTTGAGTTTCTGGGCGATGCGATTCTCGGCCTCATCGTGACGGTCGAGCTCTTCAGGCGTCACCCCGACCGGGGCGAGGGCGACCTCACCTTCATGCGCCAGCGGGTCGTGTCGCGTGATGCCTGCGCGGTTGTGGCTGACGACTGCGCGCTTGCAGGAGCGATGATCGCTGCAGCACCCACCAAGTTCGAGAGCGATGCGCGCGAGCTGGCCACCAGCCACAACGTGAAGGCAGCGCTAACGGAGTCGGTCATCGGTGCAGGGTGGCTGGGAGTGGGGCCGGAGGCCACCACGTCGGCGGTGCTCGGGTCATTTGCTGCCGCGCTTGATGTCGCTCCCACGCAGATGCGTGACGCGAAGACGATTCTCCAGGAGGAGATCGCACGCCGGGGTGGCACGCGGGTGCACTACGAGATCATTCACGAGGACGGCCCGGCTCAGGCACGCGTGTTCACCGCGCGGGTGTCGCAGGATGGCCACCCGCTCGGTGAGGGATCGGGCCGTTCGAAGCAGGCGGCCGAGCAGGCCGCCGCAGACATCGCGCTCGGCGCGATTGGCGAGAGGAAGGCCTGAGCCCATGCTGAAGCGCCTGCGCATCAAGGGCTTCAAGTCATTTGCTGACCCCGTGGATCTGGAGTTCGGCCCCGGGCTTAATGTGATCGTGGGCCCCAACGGGTCGGGCAAGAGCAATATCTCCGAGGCCATCGCCTGGTCACTCGGCGAGCAGCGCGCAGGCCGTCTGCGCGCGCCCGCCATGCAGGACGTCCTGTTCTCGGGAGGCAACGGCCGCCAGCCCGTGGGCATGGCCGAGGTGGGCATCACCCTTGATGGCGGAATCGCCGACGGCCCCGCCGAACTCGGGCTCACCCGCCGCCTGACGCGCGCCGGCGACTCCGGCTACCGCATGAACAACGTCAGTTGCCGTCTGGTGGACGTGCTCGACGCGCTGTCCTCGCGCGGCCTGGGCCCCCACTCGCTGTCCATCATCCGGCAGGGGCAGGTGGATGCCATCTGCCAGAGCAAGCCCACGGCGCTTCGCGGCATTCTCGACGAGGCCGCTGGCACCGGCCTGCCCAAGCGACGCCGGCATCGCGCTGAGTTGCGGCTGAAGCATGTGGACGAGCACCTCGCACGCGCCCGCGACCTGGCGTCCGAGATTGCGTCGCGTGCCCGCTCGCTGGAGCGCCAGGCCCGTTCGGCCGAGCGGGCCGCAGAGGTGGAGAAGGACCTCACCGCTGCCCGCGAGGCATTGGCGGTGGCTCGCGCCGTCGCGGCCGGCCGGGAACTCGCCACCGCGAAAAACGCCCATACGGGCAGTGCGGCCCAGGTGGCCGCGGCCACTCAGGCGCTCGAGCAGGCCCGTGCCGCATCGCAGACGGCGGGTGAGGACCGTCAGCAGGTCATCACCGACCGCGAGGGCGCGATGCAGTCGGCAGGGCGCATTCGCGGGGTGTCCGAGCGCCTGGCCGGTCGCGCTGAGGTTGCAACCGGTCGCGTGGCCGCCGCCGCCGAAGAGTCGGAGCGCCGGCGCGAGCGCAGGCGCGAGGCGCAGGGGGCCCTTGTGGCCGCCGAGCGCGCGCACGAAGAGGCCGAGCAGGGGCTCCATGCCGCCGAGGCCGCGGCCCGCGAGGCTGCCGACCGGCTGGAGCAGGCCGAGTTGGCTGATCAGGCTGCAACCGGTGCGCTCGAGAATGCCCGAGAGGATCGCCGCCTGGCCGAGCGTGATGCGCGTGAGCGCGGGGCCGCCGAGGGCCGCGTGGTGCGCGCCACCGAGGCCATTTCGGCACTCGACGGCGCGAACGCGCCCGATGTTGCGCGTGCGGAGCGACGGATGGAGATCTCCACCGCCCGCCGGGTGCGTGATCAGGAGCGCCGGGCACAGATGCACCGCGCCGCGGAGGCCGCACGTTCGGCACGGGAGGGTGCGGCAGCACGCGCCGCCCGCTTGGCATCCGAGGCCGTATCTCTTGCCCCGGGTGACGACCGCCCATTTGAGGGCACGCTGCTTGGGGATGGCATTGAGGTGCTGGAGGGAATGGAGCGCGCGGTGGCCGCTGCGCTCGGAGAACTCGCCGATGCACCGCTGGTGGATGGTGTTGGGCCGGGTACCACGGCACTTGAGGCAGGCGCAAGCGCCGCAGCCGTTGCACCACCGGTCGCCTCGGGTGGGCAGGCCGCACCGCCGGTCGCCGGGGCGCGCCCGCTGTCGTCGCTCATCACCGAATGCCCGGATCGTGCCCGCCCGTGGCTTGATGGCCTGCTCTCGGGTGCATGGCTTGTGGACTCTCTCGAGGGTCTGCCACAGGGGCTCGACGCCCGGGTGCTGGTGACATCGGAGGGCCTAGCGTTTCGCCCGGGCCTCGGCATGCTCACCGGGGTGCGTGGTCCGTGGGCCGGTCGTGTCCTGCACAAGCGGGCCATTGAGAGCGCCGAGCAGGCTGGCGGAGTGTTGGAGCGTGCCGAGCAGGCTGAGCGCGCCGCCGCCGCCGCCGAGCGCCGTATGGATGCCCGCGCCCGGGCCAGCGCACGATCGGCCGAGCGTGCCGAGTCGCGTGTTGAGTCGACCCGCGCCGAGTACCGCCGCCGCGCCGCTGCCCGGGCCGAAGTCGTGGCTCTGCTCGACGCCGCCGGGGCCGA
>SXGR01552145.1_pt1 | contig 13903 bp, 11 predicted proteins | sample 3174711 | NCBI WGS metagenome assembly SXGR01 (sample SAMN11356860, study PRJNA531348) | freshwater metagenome | isolation source: freshwater sample F1-60 | place: China: Fuxian Lake, Yuxi | collected 2017-12-25
AATGCATCCACCCGGTAGCCAATCAGCTCCAGCTCCCCCGCCAGCAAGATCTTCACCGGCACACAGTCGGCTGGCAGCTTTACAGCCGGGCGCGGCACCTTCACCGGTCCGAAAAGAATTCGGTCGCCGTTGACTGTCTTACCTCCTCGAAGTTCGGGGAGACTGCTGGGTTGAGTGCTGAACCACTCAGTTCCAACGAAATTGCGTGATTGCTGTGCGTGCAGCTGATTGTGACCCTGGCTGTCACTGATTGTTCGATGAGCACTTCCAGAGCCATGAGCAACACCTGGCGCAGCACGGAAGAAGAAATGACTGTGCGTAAGCCGGGTTCGATTGGCTCGACAAAAATGTCGATACCGCGCGCTTTTCCTAGTGGGCGGCACAATTCGGTTGCCCTGAATACCACTTCTGCAACGTCAGCGCTATGGCTCTTTTCGCTTCTTTGCAGCGATGTCAGCTCCTGCTGCAACTGCAGGCCCCAATCGGGACTTGGAACGCCGCTGGGGTTGTGCGCTGCGGACTGGAAAGGGCCGCTGCCCTCAAATTGTCCATCTGGGAGGGCTTTGGCCGATGATTCGGTCAGGCGGTGCGCCAAGAGAGAAATTGCATCCCGTTCTTCGCGCCGGAGATGACGTGGTGTTAGCCCCTGGATTTCGCTGGTCTCTTCCTGGGTGCGGTTCTCCACGAAACGATGGATCAGTAACTGATAGAGGCGAGTTGCGCGCGAACCGGGAGGGGTCTCAGGCGCGGGGCGTAGACTTTCAATGGCCCGAATGATGGCGCTTCGACAACAGTCTGTTTCGCTCCGGGCAGTGCAGCCTGTAGCCGTCCGCACGCTCGCCCCTGGGTCATAGGCGGGATCGTAGAAATGAAACAGGAAGCCACGGAGCTCTTCGAGCAGCGCGTCTGAAGTCATGTCCGGTTCAAGTCCTATGGAAGTCCGCACCGTGTCCTGGGATGAAGCTTGGATCGCCTCTATACTACAAGGAAGCGTACGTCAAGTCTACCACAACTTGGCCCTATTGTGATTACACGAGGAGAATAAAATCATGTTGTTTTCTAAAAAATTTGTATTACTTTTAGTGGTTATGGCGGTGTTAGGTATGGTTACTGCTTGTGTAGCAGTTCCGCCCCCAACGCCAGAAACCGTCACGGTTGTTGAAACTGTAGAAGTTGTTAAAGAAGTAGAAGTTGTTAGAGAAGTTGTTGCGACTGCCACGCCAAGGCCCAAAGCCGAATCAGAAGGGTCCATTTTGGAAGTCTGGGACCAATTCGAGTATTATGGCATGACTGCAGCCGGGCCAGCCCTGGAGGAAATTCACGCGGCCTGGGAAGCTGATCATCCCGATACCTTCCTGTCACGCTCAGTCTTCGGAGGCGGCTGGCCCGTCCGCCAAGCAGTTGAGCTTGCGCTAACCTCAGGCGATGCCCCAGATGTATTCTACTCCTGGCCGTCAGGGGCAGGGTTGACTGCTTACGCCCGCGAAGGTTTTCTATTAGACCTGACCCCCTACGCAGATAAATACGGCTGGTGGGATCGCCTGCCGCAATGGGCCATCGAGCGCAATATGTACGATGGCAAACTCTACGCCTATCCTTGGGAGCAGGACCTGGAGTACGTTTACTATAACACGCGCATCTTCAAGGAGCTTGGGCTGGACGTGCCGAAAACGTTTGAGGAGGTGCTCAACTGGTGCAAAGTCGCGAACGAGGGGGGGTACATTCCAATCGCCTTTAGCAACATCCCTGGATGGCAAGCGGCCAACAACTTCACCGATTTGACCGCACTCACCGGCGGTCGTAAGGTCGGGCTTGAGGTCATGCGAGGAGAAAGCAAGTGGAACCGCCCCGAATTGGTTGACGCCCTGGATAAACTCTTACAGATGGTTGACGCGAACTGCTTCACGCCGGGCTTCAACGGCCTCGAGTATGGTGAGGCTCTGGCTCAGTTCTACTCCGGTAAGGCGACCGCCATCTGGACGGGAACGTGGGTCATTCACGATGTGGTATCGAATGTGCCAAAAGGCGAACTCGATGTTTTCTACTTTCCGCAGATTTATGATGACAAACCGCAGGCCACCCATATGTCGGAAGGCTCTGCTTACTACATTTGGTCCGGGACCGATAACCCAGACCTCGCGGCTGAGTACATCAACTTCCTGACCTCACCACAATGGCTGCAAACCTGGATTGAGAAAGGCTTCACCATTCCCATTCAGAAAGAGCCTATCAACTGGGAGCAGTACAATGTCGACCCCGTCGTTAAGAAGGCATTCAGCATTGGGCAAGGAATGCAGGACCTCAATGTGGATGCTTTCCACACCACCGTGGCGCCAAACGTGGTGCAATGGCTTTATCAGGGCATGCAGGGTGTACTCAGTGGTGAGACAACCCCTGAGGAGTTCTTGAACAAGATGGATGAGGAGAGCGAATTCGCTAAGTCTCAAGGCCAGGTGTGGGAGCCGGGATCAAGGTAAAAACCCCACCGGCTGCGCTGAAATTTTATGAACCTTCGGCGACCATAACCGGTCGCCGAAGGTGGGCCTGACTTCAATAGCCATTGCAGTTTTTTGGGCATACGTCAGAACCAACTCAAGAAGGAAGTTATGTAGTAACGACTTTAGTCAGTCGTCCCATGCTAAACCCCGCAAGAAGCAACGACTGAAGGCGTTACTAATAGCCATTGCAGTTTTTTGGGCATACGTCAGAACCAACTCAAGAAGGAAGTTATGTAGTAACGACTTTAGTCAGTCGTCCCATGCTAAACCCCGCAAGAAGCAACGACTGAAGTCGTTACTACGAGCTATTTTATACGAGGAGAGCTAGAAGAAAGAACGGGATCCAATGATATGCGATCAAAGGTTAAACCGCTGTTATTTATTTCCCCGGCCCTGCTTTATCTGGGCGTTTGGATTTATTATCCCATTGCTAAAAATCTCTATCTAAGCTTTTTGGACGCGCCGACACCTCGTTCCCGTGATTACTTTTTTGTGGGCTTGCAAAATTTCGTTCGGCTATTTCAAGACGAGCTATTTCTCAAATCCTTATGGCACAACATTATTTGGGTGTTGCTGAGTATCGCCATACCGGTTGTGCTGGGTTTGCTGCTGGCCGTACTGCTGGCCGGACGAGGCCGCGCTCGTTTGTTTTACGCCGGTATCTACTTCATTCCCCAGACGATTGCTGCGGTCATCGCTGCGATTGTGTGGCGCTGGATCTACGATCCGAACTTTGGCCCGCTCAATCAGGCGTTAGCATGGCTGGGGTTATCGGCATTGGCGCAGCAATGGCTGGCCGACGAGTCCTTGGTGCTTGTTAGCGTGAATATGATAGGCAGTTGGACGTACGTGGGTTTTTGCGTGCTTATCTATATGGCCGGCCTGCAGAACATCAACCCTAACCTGTACGAAGCAGCCATGATAGACGGCGCGAACGCTCTGCAAAGGTTTTTCTATATCACCGTGCCGGGGCTGCGTAACACCATTTTATTCATCATCGTGTTCACCATCATCGGGTCAATGAAGTTCTTCGATCTAATCTTCGTCGCCACCAGGGGCGGCCCAAACAACGCCAGTTTCGTGGTCGGCCTGTACATATACAATCTGCTTATGCACCAGGGACGAATAAACTACGCCGCGACGATGAGTACAGTCTTAACAGCGATCATATTGTTATTCAGTATTGTTCTCATTCGTAATATCATTAGCGAACGAGAGGCATAAATGACTACTCTTCAAAAACAGATGGAGGCACCTGTTCGGCGGTGGCGCCTCTCCACAAAAATATTAGGTAATACGCTAATCCACATTTTTCTGGTGCTTTTCGTTTTTATAGCCTTATTCCCGATTTACTTGATGTTCATCACCTCGCTAAAAACATCCCAAGAGCTTTCTCGCAGCGTCGTTGCATTGCCTGCCGACCCGCGGTGGCAGAATTTCCCCTTTATTCTTATTGAAAGGGGATACTATAGGAACGTAGTTAATAGCATTCTCGTCGCGAGTTCAACCACAATCTTAACCGTGGTGTTGTCGGTTCTGGCCGGCTACGGCTTTGCTGTCTACCGGTTTGTGGGCAAACCCATCCTGTTCGTACTGATCTTGATGGGGTTGATGATCTCGGAAGCCTCGGTCCTCGTCCCCGTCTACAATCTGCTCCAGGACTTGGGGCTTTTAAACACCTATACCGGGATGATTTTGCCGCAGACGGCCCTGGGTTTAGCCTTTGGCGTCTTTTTGATTACAACCTTCTTCAAGGATATCCCGCAGGAGCTGATCGACGCCGGGGTTATTGACGGCTGCTCGGACTTGCAGGTGCTGTGGCACGTGATGATTCCCCTGGCCAAGCCGGCGATCACCTCGCTGGCGTTGCTCGAGTTCATGTGGGCCTGGAATAGTTTCTTCTTTCCGCTGGTAATTGCCACGCAGCAAAAACTGATGCCGCTGAGCGTCTCGATTATTGATTTTATGGGGCGCTTTACCTTCAATTACGAGATGATAGCCACAACCTGCGTAATCATGAGTACGCCCATTCTAATTTTGTACCTCTTTACCCAGCACAGCTTCCACCAAGGGATTACCTTTGGTGGCCTCAAAGATTGAAATCAAGGATGGGAAAGGAGACATTAGATCATGCGAATGTTGGGTTATCGACCAAAAATCGGTGCCGCTGGTGATGCCATGCCATTCTACTGGAACGGCGAATGGCACATATTTTTCCTGGCAACTCCCGAAAACGTGTGGACTGTTCCCGGACGCGTGGCCTGCCGGCTGGCACATATCGCTTCGAAGGATCTGGTGGAATGGACGGAGCTGCCTGATGCTTTTGAGCCAGGTCCCGAGGGTTCGGTTGATGGTAGTGGTATCTGGACAGGTTCGCTTGTTGAACGTAATGGTCGTTTTTATTTCTTCTATACCGGTTATAACCACGAAGCGACATACCAGCAGACGATCTGCCGCGCTGTCAGTGATGATTTGATCACCTGGACCAAAGACCTCAATAATACTAAATTCAAATCGGATGAGACCTGGTATGAGCCCGCCGACTGGCGTGATCCGTTTGTCTACTGGGATGAAAAAAAAGGCATCTACACGATGCTGATTGCCGCCCGGGAACTGTCCGGTCCGGTTGATCGACGGGGCTGCATCGCGGTTGCTTATTCTGATGATCTGGACAACTGGACAATCAAAGGGCCGCTGTGGTCACCCCGTCAGGCGCACGTCATGGAATGTCCAGAATACTTTAAATTGGGTGATTACCGGTACCTCGTGTTCTCCCGCTACTCAGGCGACGCGAAGACCCTTTATCGCGTGGCCACCCCTGACGGCCCTTGGGAGGCACGACCGCTCGATTCGCTCGATGGCTCCAAGTTTTATGCCGCCAAGTCTGCAACGGACGGCAACCGGCGCTTCACGTTTGCCTGGATTCCGCAGCGTAAGTATGACAGTACGGAGGAAGAGTTCATCTGGGGCGGTCAATTCGGCTCACCCCGAGAGATGATATCGCTACCTGATGGCACATTGACCTGTCGACTGCCGGAAGAGATTGTGCAGAGCTATGCCAAATATCAGGACTTTGAATTCATCGCCGGAGATGGGCAGTGGCAGGGCGAAGGGGGCAACCTGTATTGTGACGCTCACGAGACATACGGTTTCGGGCATATCAAGACCGCTCGAACTGATCTCATGCTAGAACTGGAGCTCGTCTGCGAACCCAATACAATGTCGGCCGGTATTCTACTAGAGCCCAAAGCGGACATGTCGCAGGGCCACCTGTTTATGATTCAACCTGGGCGTCAGCGGGTGTCGATCAGACGTTGGCCTGTCAAATGGGAACCATTTTGGCAAAACCTGGTTGTCGGTAGTCCAACCTTAGGCCCTGATATGGAACAGGAAGCGTTGGTTGCCCAGTGGTTGCTTTCACGTCCCGAAAACGACAAATATTATGTTTGTATTTTGCGAAATGGCCAACTGATCGAGTGTTATGTAAATGATCAGGCGGCGCTCACTTATCGCGTTTACGAGCAAGTTCAAGATATGTTTGGGTTTTTCGTCGATCAAGGTGCGGCAAGTTTTAACAAGATCGCCATCAAATCATAGCTATATTCATGAAGGTTAGGCAAGCAAATGAACAAAGCCTACATTCTATTTTTAAAACAAGCCAATCAATCGGTTGCCGAGGCTGCCGCCAAAATAGGTGACGACCCGCAGCGGCCTGTCTATCACGTGTTGGCGCAAGCCAATTGGCTCAATGATCCCAACGGTCCTATCTATCACGAGGGCTATTACCATCTGTTCTTCCAACATAACCCTTATAAAGCTGATTTTGGGCCGATGGGGTGGGGGCATGTGCGAAGCTGGGATTTAGTTCACTGGGAACACCGCCCAATTGCTATTATGCCGACGCCCGAAAGCTACGATAGCGCAGGTGTCTGGTCTGGTAGCGTTGTTATTCATAACGGCACGCCGACGATGATGTATTCGGGTGTCGGAAATCTCACCCTGTATAGCAGCGATGACGACCTGCCCCCATCCGACAAACAAAGAATTCCTCAGGGCTACTACCACGAGTTTGTGTTGGAAATTGATCGCGAAGTCCAATGCATCGCCACTAGCACGGATGGATTGGAAACCTGGGAAAAGCATCCCGCCAATCCAGTTATTGCGACTACACCAGCAGGTCTGGATTTGATCGGTTTCCGCGATCCATTCCTGTGGCCGGAAGACGATGGCTACTGGTATGTGTTGTTAGGGTCTGGTATTAAGGGCAAAGGCGGTGCGGCCTTGTTGTATCGCTCAGTGGACTTAATTAATTGGGAGTATTTAAACCCACTTTACATCGGCAAACCAGAAGAAAGCGGCATCAATTGGGAATGCCCCAATTTCCTTGATTTAAGCAGTAAACATATGCTGGTCGTATCCCCGCACGGTCGGCCCATTTATTGGCTAGGAGATTATGTCAATCATCAATTTATCCCCCATAGTTCACCCACCCGCTTAGATTGGGGTGATGCCTTTTATGCACCTAACAGTTTGCAGGATCCCTCTGGCCGATGGTTGATGTGGGGTTGGGTTCGTGAGACCCGGAGTCGCGACCAATACATCGCAGCCGGTTGGGCCTCGTGCTTGACCTTACCCCGAGAAATCTCTCTCGATAATGATAATAATCTAACGATTAAACCTGCTGTTGAAATTCAAAAACTGCGGATTTCTTGTCTATTTGGCAGTGAATTATCGGTCACTGCTGACAATTCTGATTACCTGGAGGGGATCACCGGTGATCATCTGGAAATTTCCTGTCGGGTAACGAAAGCAGATTGCGAGAAATTTGGAATGCAATTCAGACGCACCCCCGATAAAGAACAAATGACGGAGTTAATCTACGATTTTAATGCCAGCTCGTTGCGATTAATCAGAGACCAATCGACCGATATGCCTGAAGTTACTCTCGCTCCCTGTGAGTGCGAACTGTTCTTGGCTTACAATGAATCCCTGAATTTAACCGTTTTCCTTGATCGCTCAGTTATCGAGATATACGCCAATGACAGAAAATGCATGACCAGCCGGATTTATCCCACGCGCAAAGATGCTTTGGGCTTGAACCTTTTTACAATTGGAGGTGAGGCAACCACCCAAATAAAGATATGGGAGATAGGCAGTATTTGGGATAAAATCACGGCCTAATTGTAAGATCACTTTTAAATTTAGAGATTGGGCAAATTTTATGTCTATCATTTCGCTACGACTTATGGTGGTCAAGTTTTGCTGTACCACAGTATGTAGTTGCTGAAACATCTACTTGACCGCTTTCGCTAGCAAAATGGGCCATTTGTCCAATCTCAAGTTTTAAATCATAGCTACATTCAAAAAAGAAGGTAGACAAAAAATGAAGGAATCTAACTGGTGGAATACAGACTTTCGATACAGGCTCCCCATCAAGCTGTTCGATGGCATAGGCGCAGGGCACGTTGACGAGCCGGTTCGCCTCGACATAGTGTTCGATGTGGCGCGGCCCCATCCCAATGGCATCCGACTAACGGCCGACGATGGTGAGCCCGTCCCGTTTCAGGTAGTTCGGCAAGGCGTGGGTACAGATGACAAGCTGGACTACGCCTCACTCTACTTCGTGAGTACCCTATCGCCTGGAGAGTCAAACCAGAAATACTATCTCTATTTGAGCGAAGACGATCTCGGCGCCGTCAGCTTTGAGGGAATCAAGCCCCTTGAGCCGCAGCTTGCCGACGGATTTCGTCGCCTCGATACCGGCCGCTACCTCCTCGAACTCTGTCGGGGCACGGCTGCAGGGCATGGCGGCAGTAAGTGGGGTATTCGACACTTCGAGGCGAAAGCCCAGGGCATCAACCTGATCGCTGGCAACATGAACGCCTTTGGCGGTGTGTATGGGCCGTTCTTCACGCCGGAGAACGGTTTGGTAAACCCTCCGGCGCACGCGATCGCCGAGATCGAACCGATCGTCGAAGGGCCAATCATGTGTCAGTACCGCATGAAGGTCAAGGTGCCGGACGGTCTTCGGCCAGAGCTACGCGGCAAGACCATCGAGATTTGGTGGTCATTTTACTGGCGCTCGCCCTGGTTCGTGCGCAGTTACTTCGTCGACGATTACGAAACGACGATCGATGGCCGCCCATGCCGCAACCGTATCACCGTTGGCGACGAGATCGAAAGCGGCAAGAATAATCTACTCCTCTCGACCTATCGTCACCACGACGGCACGCGCTATCGGGCCGGCGACCTTTATGCCGAAATCTTGCTGGCTCGAATTAAAGATCTGCAGGCCCGTGACCCCGAAGTAGTCAGCGCCGCCATGGCCAAGCTCGGCATCGATCCGAAAGAGGATCCGGCGAGCTGGCACTGGGATAATTACTGGCGGATGTTCTGCGTGCTCGAAGGGGCCTTACCGCGCGACGTCCTGGCAAGCGAGGTTGAACGTATCTGGCGGAGCGCCAATGAGATTGTCTGGTCCGACAAAGAGCACAACCTTATGAAGTACACCGACGACGCGGTCGATGTCAACCGAGAGCCGCAGCAGACAATCTTCCCGCTCAATGCTCAGAAGACCTGCGAATACAGCCCGCTGACCGGTTACGCCTTCGTGCGTTACGTCAACCGGCCAATTCCGCGGATGCAAATCGTCCAGAGGTACGATAGTGGCTGGGTCAATTGGGGCACGAACGGCGAGAATGAGTACCCGGAACTGCCCATTGGGTCGACGGTCTGGTCGGCTTATGGTCGCTTTGACAATTGGGAGGCGGAAGCCGACAGGATGGAAACGCCGCTTGCCGTCTCCGTCGGTGCAATTGAACGTACTTATTGAGAAACAATCTTTAGAAAGGATCTTCAATGATGAAAGCAGTGTTGTTTTCGGGTGATAAAGTGGTTCAAGTGGTAGATCGTCCGGACCCTCGACCCGGTATTGGCGAGGCGCTTGTCAAGACACGTGCCTCCGCCATCTGTCGGAGTGATATGAGCCTTTACTATGGATCGCCCATTGTGGGCGGTGAAGTCGCTGGCAAGGGGCTCATTATTCCTGGACACGAGCCGGCCGGAGAGGTCGTGGAAGTCGGCCCCGGTGTGACCGCAGTAAAGCCAGGCGACCGCGTGGCCATTTATCTGGCGATTGGCTGTGGAGAATGTCGCTACTGCCGGAGCGGCTACCTGATGCTTTGTCCAAATTGGAAATGCCTTGGATTCGATGTCGACGGTGGTGATGCCGACTACCTGGTAGCTCCCGCCCAGAACTGTCTCAAGCTACCCGATCAGCTCTCTTATGAAGCCGGCGCGGTGATGACCGATATGGTTGGAACTCAGTATCACACCCAGAAGCGGTTGGGAGTGTCGGGCGCCGACACGGTCGCTGTCTTCGGTCTGGGCCCGATGGGCGCGGCGGGTGTGCTAATAGGCAAAGCGCGTGGAGCCAGGGTCATCGCCGTTGATATACTGGCAAGTCGTCTTGAGATGGCTCAGCAACTTGGCGCCGATGAAGTAGTCAATAGCGCCAACGAAGATCCGGTCGAGCGGCTTCGAGCCTTGACCTATGGAGATGGGGTTGACGTCGCTATTGACTGCTCGGGCAACCCGGCCGGCCAAAACGCTGCGCTTGACAGCGCCCGTAAACAGGGAGCGGTTGCCTTTGTGGGCGAGTCCCGCTCAACTACCATCAACCCGAGCGACCAGATGATCAGGAAGCTTCTGACGGTGATCGGGGCATGGTATTTTCCGATTTGGGAATGGTCCGAGCTGGCCCGCTTCGTGGTCGGCCATCACATTTCGGTTGAGCGCATGATTACCCACCGCTTCCCCATACAAGATGCAGCCGAGGCCTTTCGGCTCTTTGACCAGCGTCAAACCGAAAAAGCCGTGTTCGTGTGGGATTGAACATGTCCGAGTTACATTAGGAGATATAAATTATGTCAAATATGAAACTATCATTCAACACCTGGGTGTATTCCAGTTTTCCGGTCTGGGTCCCGGCCTACCCCCTGGAGGAAACCATCAAGCGCCTGGCACGAATCGGCTACGATGGCATCGAGATCGGGGCGGCCAGCCCGCATGCCTATCCAAAGTACCTCAGCCAGGCGCGTCGCCGTGAAATCAAACAACTGCTGGACGCGAACGGGATTGCTTTATCCAGTATGCTGCCAGCGCCAGGGGGTGGACCTGGGTACAACCCTGCTTCACCCTTACCGGAGGAGCGCCGGGAAACGCTCGAGCAGTACAAAGAGGTGATCGAACTCTGTGCTGAGTGGGGTGGCAAGACCGTCATCTACCTCGCTGGCTGGCAGATCTTTGGCACCACGCGGGCGCAGGCCTGGGAGTGGAGCCGGGAGGCTTTGCAGAAGATTGCCGGGATCGCGGCGGACCATGGCGTGACCATGGTGGTAGAGCCGCAACCTTTGGATGCCAATTTGGTCGAGAGTTGCGATGACGCTATTCAAATGATGGCAGAGGTTGGGGCGCAAAACGTCAAGTTAATGTTCGATACAATCCATGCCATGTACCGGAACGAAGTTCTCACCGATTATGTCTATCAAATGGGCAAAAACCTGCACCACGTCCACCTGTCGGACAACGACCGGCTGCCGCCCGGGGCAGGCCGTGGCGATTTCGTCTCCCTTGTCGCCGCGCTGAAGGAGATCGGTTTCGACGGATATCTGACCATGGAGATCAGTTTCAATCGCCGCGACGTCGAGCCCGATAACGTGGCCCGCCAGGCCTTCGAGTACATGAAACCATTGGTAAGCCAGTAAACGAGCACGATGCTGTCCCTCTTTTCCAAGGCATGGGCAAAGTCGCTTGACAAAATCAGAAAAACCTTCCCGGAAGCTGCACGCTGGCCTCCAATGACCAACCAATACGATGCCCAGCCAGTTTTCGGCCTATAACCGACTTACAGCTTCCGGGAAGGTGGACTTTGCACATGTCGTGCCCCTTTTTCATTGACAACTTGCCACAAGCTGCAAATTACTGTAGAATGAATCGTTGGGGGACCAATCCTCACTTACTTTGCTTTCTTCCTTTTTTTCAATTAAACATCCGGGGCAGGACACTGCCCCCAATTCATTGTAACGTACGTCTGATGTGGTATTGCCTATGAGCAAGAAATTTGGACCACGACAGCCTCGACAGGCCACGAAAAGCACGAAAAAGTTACTTGCCGGGCCGAGCTGAAAGCCAAAAACTGGATCGTTGCCCCTGTTTTTCGTGACTTTCGCCTGATTTCGTGGCTGTCGTGGTTCTAACCGGCCTCATTCCACCTCAGACACAACCTTTTGGGATCTTATTGGTGACGAGCGGCAGCTTCTCATGACCAGTATCCTGCACATTCACTTATTGGGCGAGTTCCGTCTGAACTATGACGACGCGCCGCTAACCACGCTCAATACGGGCCGGCAGCAGTTATTGTTGGCCTACCTGCTGTTGCACCGCCACGCGCCCCAGGCGCGCCAGGCCCTCGCCTTTCTCTTCTGGCCCGACACCACCTAGGCCCAGGCCCATTCCAATTTACGCACCCTGCTGCACCGGCTCCGCCAGACCCTACCCGACGCCGACCATTTCCTTGAAGTTACCGGCCAGACTGTGCAGTGGCGATCAATGGCTCCGTTTACCCTCGACATGGCCGATTTTGAACAGGCCGCGGCGCAGTTGACCTGCCCGACCGACCTCCAACGGGCCATCGAGTTGTACCGGGGCGACTTATTACCCGGCTGCTACGACGATTGGCTGCTGCCTGAACGGGAACGGCTGCGCCAGACCTTTAGCCAGACGTTAGAACAACTGGTGCTACTCCTGGAAAATGAGCGGGATTACCCCGCCGCCATCGTCTACGGCCAACGCCTGCTGCAACACGATCCCCTGCACGAGGCAACCTACCGCCGCCTGATGCGCTTGTACGCCCTCGACGGGAACTCGACCGGGGTGCAGCAAACCTACCATAACTGCTTCAAGACTTTGCAAGCTGAACTGGGCGTCGAACTAGGCCCGGCCACCCGGCAATTTTATGAACGCCTGGTCACGACCACTACCCCGGCCGCCCAACACCACAATCTGCCGGTCTCATTGACCCCGTTTGTGGGCCGCCAGGAGGAGTTGACCCGGCTGGCGGCGATCCTGGCCAATCCGGCTTGCCGGCTCTTGACTCTGGTCGGTCCGGGCGGGATTGGCAAAAGCCGGCTGGCTATCCGGGCGGCCCGCTTACAGCTTGGAACCTATCTGGATGGAGTCTACTTTGTGTCTTGTGTGGCCACGGCCTCAGTTGAATTATTGCCGGCCACCATCGCCGAGGCGCTCAATTTCACCTTTCACGGCCCAACCGACCCCAAAGAGCAACTGCTCAACTATCTGCGCCAGAAAGAGATGCTGTTGGTGATCGACAACTTTGAGCACCTCCTCGCCGGTGCCGAACTGCTGCTGGAGCTGTTGAGGGGCGCGCCGCCTGGCCTGAAACTGCTGGTAACCTCCCGGGAGCGGCTCAACGTGCCCCCAGAATGGTTATTTGAAGTGGCGGGGTTGAGCGTGCCGCCAGACTGCCTGGCCAGCGGGGCGGCGGAAGATCTGGAAACTTATGACGCCGTAGCTCTGTTTTTGCAGGCCGTGCGCCGGCTGCAGCCCGACTTCAGCCCATCAGGCCCGGCTGAGTCCAGGGTCGGCTGTCTCTGCCGGCTGGTGCAGGGCATGCCCCTGGCCCTTGAGTTGGCCGCCCCCTGGGTGCGGACACTTACTTGCGCCGAGATAGTGCAGGAAATCGAACGGGACCTGGATTTTCTGACCGGTTCCCGGCGGGATGCCCCGGACCGGCATCACAGCATCCGGGCCGTCTTCGACCACTCCTGGCGCTTGCTCTCGGCGGAGGAGCAGCGGGTGCTGGCCGGCCTGTCGGTTTTTCGGGGCGGCTTTCAGCGCCAGGCGGCCCACCAGGTGGCCGGCGCGTCTTTGGCCACATTGTCCGCCCTGGTTGACAAATCGTTGCTGCGTTTCAACCCCCTGGGGCGTTACGACCTGCACGAACTGCTGCGGCAATATGCCTTTGAGCGGCTCGGTGAAACGGCCGGAGCCAAAGAGTCGGCCCTGGCGCGCCACAGCCAATATTATCTGGAGTTCATGCACCAGCAGACCCACCCCCTGCACAGCCACCAGCAGAGCCTGGCTCTGCTGGAAGTTTTAGCCGAGGTCGATGCCGCCATTGCCGGCATCAAGGACGGCTCAATCGACGCCCTCAAAGGCCCGGTCAAGAAATAGTCTTGTGATTGGATGCGCTTCCCCCCTGCGCAGACGGGGGGGAAGCCATCCCTGACACTTTGTGCAACGAGGGTGCCGCCATGAACTCGATCTCTGAGACCAGTGCCCATGCGAAGATCCAAACCCTCGCGTTGGAAGAAATCACCAAGCGC
>SXGR01039630.1_pt1 | contig 13901 bp, 12 predicted proteins | sample 3174711 | NCBI WGS metagenome assembly SXGR01 (sample SAMN11356860, study PRJNA531348) | freshwater metagenome | isolation source: freshwater sample F1-60 | place: China: Fuxian Lake, Yuxi | collected 2017-12-25
CTCGCCGAAAAAGTCTGCTCAGAAAACAAGTAACAAATGACAGACAACCAACTTCGCGTCGGTGAAGCAATCATCGATTTGCTCGCCCGCGAATATGGCGTAGATGTCGTGTTCGGCATACCGGGTGTGCACAACATCGAGCTCTATCGTGGCCTGCATCGCTCGGGCGTGCGCGCGATTTCACCACGTCACGAACAGGGCGCTGGGTTCATGGCCGACGGTTGGTCAATCATCACGGGTCGCCCCGGTGTCTGCGTATTAATCAGTGGACCAGGTGTAACCAATGCTTTGACCCCAATCGCCCAAGCGTTTCACGATTCTCGACCGATGCTCGTGCTCGCGTCGACAACACCAACCGATGCACTCGGCAAATGTTTCGGGCCATTACATGACTTGCCCGATCAAGCCAAAATCGCCGAATCGGTTTGTGCTTTCAGTGAAACCGTTACTGAACCAGAACATTTACCTGCATTAATCGAGCGCGCCTTCAATATTTTTTCTTCATCACGACCGCGACCTGTACATATTGCAATTCCAATGGATGTGCTTGCGCAGCCGTGTTCGAGATTTACGCGAAAGAAACTTGTCGCAGCAAAACCGACAGCACCGCCGAGCGAAATCTTGCGGGCCACCGAACTAATCAACTCAGCGCAACAGCCAGTCGTCATAGCGGGCGGTGGTTGTGCTAACGCAGGTTCAGAACTTGCTGCATTCGCGCAATCTCTAGATGCACCTGTATTGCTAACCGGCAACGCCAAAGGTGTGATGTCGTCAACTCACGAGTTATGCGCTGGCAATTGTCTTGTGTTCGGTCGAGTGCAACGCGATTGCGAGTCGGCTGATGTTGTTGTCGTTGTTGGCACCGAACTTTCGGATACGGACCTCTACAACAAAGGCCGCGCGTTGAATTTCGCAGGCAAAGTCGTGCGCATCGACATTGACCCGGCACAAATTTCTCGGCGCATGTCACCAACCGTTGCACTCGTCGGTGACACAGCAACAACGCTGAGAGAACTGACAACGAAAATCACGAAGCGAACATCAAACACTGGTCAGACTCGAGCCAGAATTTGGCGCGAACACGCACGAGCAAAAACCAACTCCAAGTTCGTGCCATGGCTAAAGGCAATTGAAGACAATTTACCGAACGACCTAATCGTCGCACTTGACTCAACGCAATTGGCCTATAACGCACACTGGTGGTTGCCGGCCACACAGCCACGCTCATGGCTGGCGCCATATGGTTTTGGCACACTCGGTTGCGCGTTACCGATGGCGATTGGCGCAAGTGTGGCCGCGCCAAATAGACCAGTTTTAGCAATTGTAGGAGACGGCGGTTGGTTATTTACCGTGGCAGAAATGGCGGCCGCCAAAGATCTGAACAGCAAAATCGTCTTGCTGCTGTGGGACAACAGCGGCTATGAACAAATCCGCGATTCATTTGACGATGTCGCCGCGCCGCCAATGGGTGTTGATGTTTCTTCGCATGATCCGGTCGCAATCGCCCACGGTTTTGGTTGGACTGCCAGTGAGGTGACAACGCCCGAGCAATTATCCATCTCGCTTCGCGCCGCATTTGCTAACACTGGCCCGCAATTTATTCGCGTCGTGGCTAACTAAAAATTTTTCTCGTGATCATGCGATTGCGTCGAGCAATTACGACATGGAGCGTAGATTTTTCTTGACAACGAGAAAGTAACTCGCCATCACCAGCATCAACAAGCCGGCAACTGAAAAAGTTGTTGGCGCAGAATCAATATTTCGGGCAATAATGCCAACAGCTAACGCACCAAATGGCGCAAGACCAGAAAATATAAGCGAATGAATCGCCATGACTCGGCCCATGACTTGCGGTGGCGTGTTGTTCTGAATCAGAGTCTGACTCAAGTTCATATAAAAACCACCGCCCATCCCCCACGCAAACAACAGCACACTCATCATCAAAATAGAACTCGACTGACCGAGCACAATTTGCACTAACGAGCCCCAACACAAACCGCCCATGAACCACATTCCTTTTTGCACCATTTTGTGGTTGTAACGCAAGATTCCAATAGATGTAGCGAACTGACCAACACCAAGCATCGCAAACATATATGTCGTCTGGCTACCCGTCGCGCCCGCTTGTTCTTTTGCGATTTGTGGACCAAGAACAATCCATGGCGCCATCATAAATAAGATCGAACCACAGAGCAGAACATAAAAGGCTCGCACTTCTGCGTGTCCGCGAATAAATGTGAACCCACCAAATATTTCTTCGCGCAGTCGCCGACGCTGTGTATTCAGACTCGCTGGAAGTTGCAACTTGATCAAGGCAAAAAACCCAAAAAGATTTAACAGTGCCTGAATCCAAAATGCGCCTTCAATCCCCCAAATCGCAATCGCGGGGCCAGCCACGGCAGGACCAATCATTAGCCCAAGATTGTTGCCGATTGTATTGACCGCAATCGCGCCAACAAGTTTGTCCTTTGGCACGACAGACGGCACAATCGCCGAGCGAACCGGCGAGCCAATGGCGATAAATATGCCAGCAATAAACGAACCGATTATCGCCCAGTTAATCGTCATCTGTTTAGTCGTGACCATCACAGCAATCACGGTCGTTATCGCCAACGCACCAAGTTGACTCACCATCAGCAGTGTGCGTCGATTCATGTGGTCACTCATCACCCCAACTGGCAGAGAAATCAGCAACACCGGAATACCCATCACAAAAAGAAGCAACCCACTTATGTCAGATTTTGCACCGAGTTCGAGAGCCAGCCAGACAAATGCAAAACGCTGCGTGCTCTGCACCAAGATGAACAAGAAACTGTTTATCCACAACAGACGAAACGGCTTTATCGCCATCAGTTCACTGGGTCGAATTCCACTCGTTCGGATTGAAGAATTCACCAGTAACAGTGTTGCAGCAATCAGACACCAGCAACGAACTGCAGACTCACAAACAGATTTACAACGAGGGCATAATGACACATGTCTAGCCGTTTAAGATTCAAAAGTATGGATCTAAAAAATAAAACTATTCTCATCACTGGCGCTTCACGCGGAATCGGCGAAGCGATCGCTATTGAACTATCTCGTGCAGGGGCAAAAATAATTGGTGTTGCCCGTGATATAAAACGATTAGAACTAGCCATGAACCCAATTGATGGTTCCTGCGTTTGTTGTGATTTGTCTGATTTAAACGCAGTTTCGTCGTTGATTGAGAAAATTGAATCAGAACATGGACCAATTGATGTACTTATAAACAACGCGGGTGTTGACCACACTGGATTATTGCAAGACGCAACGAGCAACGATGTTCACCAGGTAATTGTTACTAACCAAATCACACCAATTGATTTAACTCGTCAAGTTCTGATTGGTATGCGCCAACGACAAATTGGCCACGTTGTCAATATCTCTTCTTTGGCTGCAAGTGGTGGATTTGTTGGTATGACTCTCTATTCATCCTCGAAGTCTGGGCTATCGGGTTTCCATCGCGTATTACGCCACGAACTGCGTGGCACCCCAATAGGCATGACGTTAGTTGAAATCGGTCCGATTCCAACAGACATGTTGGCCGGTGTATATCAAGTTGAAGCAACATTTAAAATGTTTAAACGACTACAAAAATTACAATTATTGCCGGAGGTTTCTCGTGAGCGTGTTGCTCGCAATGTTCGTCGTGCGATAGAAAGAAATCGTAGACATGTTTGCCTGCCGCTTCGTGGAAAGATCTATCCAATTCTTAGCGGAGCACCACAAAAAATTATCGACATCGTGATGTCAACAATTCCGCGTTAGATCTTGATGTCGCAAAACTTATTTTGAATTGAGTACCAAAAGCTCTGCGAGTGATAGCCCACCCGTGTAGATCGCCATGCCGATCGCTACATCAATTTTCATCGCCATCAATGCACGAACATCATCGAGAGTTGTGATGCCTCCAGCAGCAGTGATCTCAAGTTTTGTTGCGGCGCGTAATTGTGCGAACCAATCTAAATCAGTGCCCTGCATCATTCCTTCTTTGTCAACATATGTGCACAAAAAGCCGCTGCACAATTGCGAAAATTGAGCCAATGATTCTTGCGCCGTCGTGTTTAAAGTGGTCGTCCAACCATCCACTACGACTTTGCCAGCAAGAGAATCAAGTGCGACCAGAATATTTTGCGCTTCGACTCGTTCAACGATCGTTGAATATGCAGGAGTAAACGCCGCCGTTCCTACAATTACGCGATGTGCTCCAAGATCAATTAACTGCGCCGCACGCTCAGGTGTGCGCACGCCTCCACCGACTCGACACTTTGCTCGGCTTGCCAGCATTTCAATGATCGCTGCGTTGTCACCTTTACCCATGGCTGCGTCGAGATCAATAACCTGAATTTCGTCAAACCCTGCGAACCGCTCAAGCATTTCAAATGGGTCCGGCCCTTCGAGGGCTTTAGTTCGACCCTGCACCAATTGCACGACTTTTCCGTCCTGAATGTCAATGCACGGCACGACAATTGACTTGCGCGAGTCACTCATCTTCTCACCACAAACCTTGCCTGCTCAACACAATTTTTTACTTCACTAATTTTCAAAGTTCCGAAATGAAATACTGAGGCGGCAAGAGCAGCATCTGCGTTCTGAAGAATTTCAGCGAAGTGTTCAACTTTTCCCGCTCCCCCCGATGCAATCACCGGAATATTCACAGCATCGCGAACTGCTTTAGTTAGCAGTTGATCAAAACCATTTTGCACCCCATCGGCATCCATTGACGTCAACAAAATCTCACCAGCGCCGAGACGCTCGCCTTGTTGCGCCCATTCAATTGCATTGAGTTGCTCTGCTTGGCGACCTCCCTTTGTAAACACCCGCCAGATCTGATCGTCACGATGCGCATCTATCGCCAAAACCACAGCCTGCGATCCGAATTCCATGCTTAGTTCGCAAATCAATTCAGGTCGCCAAACGGCTGCGCTGTTAACGCTGACTTTGTCAGCCCCAGCGAGCAAAACGTCTCGGGCGTCGTCAACGGTTCGAATTCCTCCACCAACTGTAAGTGGAATAAATACTTCGCGAGCCGTTCTTGCAATCACAGCAACCATTGTGTTGCGATTTTCATTTGTCGCTGCAACATCGAGAAATATAAGTTCGTCAATTCCTTCGGCGTTATATCGTGCAGCAAGTTCGACTGGGTCGCCTGCATCACGCAACTCGAGAAAGTTCACACCTTTAACAACACGACCGTTAGCAACATCAAGACACGCGACGATTCGCTTGGCCAACATTTAGATTCCAACAAAATTCTGCATCACGAGTCGACCAAAATCCCCTGACTTCTCTGGATGAAACTGCACCCCGAAAATATTTTCAGCCTCGATAACTGCCGAAAATCGATCGCCATAACTTGTAGTCAGTACTGTTTGCTTAACAACTGGGCAAAAATAACTATGTGCATAGTATGCAAAAAGCTCACCATCACTAGGCAAATCTGTTGGCAATGACTTAACCAGTCGCGAGGGCGCAGTTGCCTCAAGCGTGTTCCATCCCATGTGCACACTGCGATCAGCCGATTCAAACTTACGAACACTTCCAGACAAAATGCCCAAGCCCTTTGCTGTTGGTGCCTCGTGGCTGTCGGCAAACAAAACCTGCATCCCAAGACAAATTCCTAAATAGGCAACTCCGTTTTTGATTTGGTCAATCAGGGCATGGCGAATTTTTAGTTGATCAAGAGCAGTTGCGAGTTGACCAAAATGACCGACACCTGGCAGCACAATTTTGTTGGCAGCACAAATTGCTGCCTCGTCATTTACTAACTTGTACTCAGCGCCGATTACATCTAATACATTCGTAACCGAACGCAAGTTGCCAGCACCGTAATCAACGACACAAATCACAACAAACCTTTTGTAGTTGGCAACTGATCTTTAAGTCGCATGTCAGTTGAGCAGGCGTAACGCATTGCTCGCGCAAAACACTTAAAAATTGCTTCAACCTTGTGATGCGTCGATCGACCATAAAGAATTTTGGCATGCAAGTTTGCACCAGCATTATTGACAAACCCACCAAAGAAATCATGGATCAATTCTGTTTGCAGGTCTCCAACGAGGCGAGCACGAACTAAGTCGCTGTAAATCAACGCCGGTCTTCCGCTCAGGTCTACTGCGACTACTGCCAAAGTTTCATCCATCGGCAAGACGAAATAGCCAGCACGATTGATGCCAGTTTTTTTACCTAACGCTTTGGCGAAAGCCTGGCCAATCGCGATTCCGACATCTTCTACAGTGTGATGCTGGTCAATATCCAAATCACCCTTGGCAGTGACCTTGAGATCAAAACCACCGTGCTTTGCGAACAGTTCAAGCATGTGGTCAAAAAATCTGATTCCAGTAGAGATCTCGTATCGTCCTTTACCTTCGATGGTCAGTTGCACAGAAATACTTGTCTCTTTGGTTGCACGTTTGATTGTGGCTTTTCTCATAACACCCTCTCCAACTCTTGAATGAACACTGTCATTTGTTTTTTAGTTCCGATCGTCACACGCAGACATCCCGAAATTTCATAACTGCGATCACGAATCAACACTCGACTTAATGCAAGTTGGTCTCGAATCTCTTTTGCCCTATGGCCGACATCAAATAACAAAAAATTACCACTACTCTTAAAATATTTGATACTGAGACGATCAAACTCTGCTTCGACAAAGTTTCGACACTCTCGCACTTCGGTCACGTACCTGGACAAATACGCACTATCTTCGATCGCAGCACATGCCGCCACTACAGCGACCGCATTAACGCTGTATGGCGACTGGGCTTTTTGAACCCACTCAATGTTCTTTGCATCCGAGAACAAACATCCAAATCTGATTCCAGCCATTCCGTATGCCTTTGAAAAAGTTCGACTGACAAATAAATTTGGAAATTCATTAATCAGATCCAAAGCCGAAACATCGGCAAACTCAACATATGCCTCATCAATCAAGACGACCGCATGAGGCGCAGCCGTCAAAATTTTGATAATTTGATGCCGAGAAATAGCGGTTCCAGTGGGGTTATTTGGATTAGCCAAAAATATTGCAGCAGTATTTTGATTTATCGCCACCAAAAGTTTTTCAACTTCAAATACCAACTGTCGTTTTGCGTCATACTCAACTTCAACAATTTTGGCGCGTCCCAACTCACCATAAAAGCGATACATCGCGTAAGACGGGCTCATAACTATCAACTCGCCGCCTGGCTCAATAAATGTATCCACCAATAACGAGATTGCTTCATCTGTGCCATTGGTGAAAACCATCTGCTCAGTGCCAACGCCAAAAAATTTTGCGATCTTGTTTTGTGCTTGAGAGTATTCGGGATACATGCTGATCACGTTTGAATCGGTCAGTTTGCGAATCGCATCAATAACTTGGGGCGAACAGCCAACTGTATTTTCGTTGAAATCCAAACGCATTTTGTCTGCCCGACCTTGCGAAGGTGGCGAATATGGCCGCATATTCTTGACAGCCAAATTTGGTTGCAATCCGGTTAAATCGCTCACGACTGCGCTTCGACTTTGAGAATTCAAACGAACCTCAATAGATCTAGCGTGTGCTTCAAGCCCCTCTGCCCGAGCCAATGTAGTCACGCTTGGTGCCAAATTTTTGAGTGCTTGTGGCGAAAGTTGTTGCACTGAAATAACTTTTACAAAATCAGCAGATGACAAACCGCCACGCAGCGATGCAAGACCCGAAGTTGGCAAAATATGGTTTGGCCCAGAGGCATAATCTCCAGCCGCCTCGGTGCTGTAGCCACCGATAAAAATAGATCCAGCATTTTGAACTTTGTCAAGCCACTCTTGCTCTTCAATCGATAAATGTTCAGGTGCAAGAGCATTGACAAATTCAAATGCTTGATCTATTGACTCGCACACAACGGCGGCACTATTTGCATTGATTGATTGCTCGGCAATATTGCGTGTCGAGAGATTTTCAAGTTGCGCAGCCACTTCAAGTTGCACTTCACTGGCGAGTTGACGCGAGCAAGTCAGCAGCAACGCCGAAGCATTCACATCATGCTCGCATTGCGCCAACATGTCGGCAGCAATCCACTTCGGGTTTCCCGTTTGTGCAACGATCGCAATCTCCGAAGGCCCTGCCACAAAATCAATCGCAGTATCAGCTGAGACGAGTTTTTTTGCTGCGGCCACATAGGCATTTCCCGGCCCCACTATTCTCGCGACCCGAGGTATCGACTCAGTACCAAATGCCAATGCCGCAATTGCCTGTGCACCACCAACTTGCATGATGTACTCAATCCCGAGCCACGCAGCCAACGCCAACATCTCACTGCTTGGCTTCGGACAAACAACCGTGATCGACTTGACCCCGGCAACTTGCGCTGGGATAACCGCCATCATCAATGTTGAAATTAATGGATAACTACCTGCTGGCACATAGACGCCAACCGAATCAATTGCTCGCACCACTTGACCCACTGACCGACCATCTGGTGACGTGAAGTAATTGTTACTCGGAAGTTGCGACTGAGAAAAAGCACGAATATTCGTTGCCGCAACTTCAACTGCGTTCGACAGCTCTGCCGAAAGTTTGCCACCTGTTTTGACTACAAAACTAGAGCCATCGAAATCATCAAACTTTTTGGCGTATTCGAATAACGCAGCATCACCCCGAAGACGAACATCGTCAATTATCGGCTTCACTGTTTCAATTGCCGAGTCAAGTCGTGAGTTGTTTCGAGACAACAACTCGCCCGCTTGATCGATGTCAATTATCCGTAACATCAAACAACAATCTTGTTAAGTGGATATTCAACGATGCCGTGTGCCCCAGCTGCCTTTAACCGCGGGATAATTGTGCGCACGGTTGACTCGTCAAGAATTGTGTTCAGCGCTAACCAGTTTTCATCAGCAAGATTTGAGATCGTTGGTGTCTTTAGTGCCGGAAGTACACCGAGAATCGCATCAAGATTTTTTCTTTCGACGTTGAGCATCAAGCCAACTTTGCCCATTGCATTGATCGCACCTTCTAAAAGCATCTTGATGTCAAGCATTTGTTCGCGTTTATTCGGATCGGCCCACGATTTTGTGTTGGCTATGAACTGCGTGGTCGACTCAATCACAGTTTCAACTATGCGCAGATTGTTTGCCCTCAGTGACGAACCTGTTTCAGTAACTTCAACTATCGCATCAGCCAAAATCGGCGGCTTGACCTCTGTCGCCCCCCAACTGAACTCAACTTTTGCATTCACATTATTGGCTTGCAGATAACGCAGAGTTGTTTGAACTAGTTCGGTAGCAATCACTTTGCCTTCAAGATCTTTTACTGATTGCACCGCCGAAGATTCGGGCACTGCCAAGACCCACCGCACACGACCAAAACTTTGCTTGGCGTAAACCAAGTCGGCAACCGATTCGACGTTTGCTCCGCTCTCAGATATCCAGTCTTGGCCAGTCAATCCTGCGTCAAGTACACCGTCTTCGACATAGCGGGCCATCTCTTGGGCGCGAATCAACATGCACTCAATATTCGGGTCATCAATAGCCGGAAAATACGAACGACTATTCACGGTTATCTGAAACCCGGCCCGTCGAAATAGATCAATTGTGGCTGCTTCTAAACTGCCCTTCGGAATACCGAGTTTTAAAATCGGTTTTTTTGCTTGATTATTGGTTTTATCGCTCATGATTTTGCTCCGTATACGGTTTCGGGTGAAAACACTTTCTCTGAATTAATTTGCCATTGATTGTCTTGCCAGGTGCGAAAGAAGCAACTCTCATAACCTTTGTGGCATACGCCAGGCCCAATCGGCTCGACCAAAATCAGCAGCGTGTCACGATCACAATCTGTTGAGATTGATACAACATTTAGTTTGTGCCCAGATGATTCGCCTTTTAGCCAGATGCGATTTCGTGACCGACTAAAGAACACAACACAACCCGTATCACGCGTCATCGCAAGAGCCTGATTGTTCATGAACCCAAGCATCAATACTTGGCGAGTCTTCGAATCTTGAATTACTGCTGGTACTAATCCACCTAGCTTCTCGAAATCTATTTCTTGTAGTTTTTCTATGCTCACTGATTTCTCCTCAATGGTTTGGGTACAAATAAAAAACCCGCCGGATAAACCGACGGGCTGATCTTCGAAACTTAATTCTGAAGCGTTACAATTGAGCCCGTCGTGTCACGTGATGCACGTGATGATGCTGATGATGGGCGACGACTGCGAAATTATTCACTGCGTGCACGATATCCCTCGGCTAATCAATCGCCAACTAACTATGCTTCGCTGTATAAACATTTTGAACAAAACCCCTAGCAGCATGGTTTTTCAACCCGAGACTGACCCATCGGCCCCGCAAAAACAAGGTATCCCAGCACCAAATTGGACAGCACCTGTTGCGGGTCTGATTTCGTCTTTATTCGCCGTGAGCGTCGCCACTTTGACTGCAGTATTGCTCAATTTAGTAACGCCACTTGACGCAGTTGGCAGCGAATTCATTGATCACACACCGAAGTGGTTAAAGAACTTGGCGATACAAACTTTCGGCACAAACAATAAAACTGTGCTGAAAATCGGCATGCTGCTGACCATCTTTTGGCTCGCACTAGTGATCGGCTTGGTTGCGCGACGAAAACTGCGCGCTGGCTTCAGCATGATCGCAAGTTTTGGCATTTTTGGTGGATTAATTTCGTCGGCACGACCGTCACAATCTGCACTCGCTCTGATCCCGTCATTGTTGGGCGCTGCAGTCGGATGTCGACTGCTCGCAAAACTAACAAGAATAATCACCCGAAACGATCTTCCAATTGCGTCGCCGAGTGAATCACGCGCACCACTCGGGTGGGACCGTCGTCGGTTTATCTCAACCGCTAGTAAGACCGTATTAATCTCTGCGATATTCGGTGCGGTCGCAAGCAGGCTCGAAAATAAAAAGATCTCAGAGGTTCGTCAAACTGCGCCAGATTCGCTACCAAAAATTGGTGCGAGCAACGGTTTGGCTGCGACAAAGATTCCGGCTGGCGCACAAATATTTGCCGAGACGCCATTTATTACTCCAAATAAAGATTTCTATCGCATAGATACTGCGCTGTCGTTGCCACGAATCGACATCAAAACTTGGTCACTACAAATTGGCGGCATGGTCAAAACACCACTCAAACTTTCGTATGACGACCTTCTTGCGCAACCAATGGTTGAAAGCACGATCACGATCTGCTGCGTATCGAACGAAGTTGGTGGACCATATATTGGCAATGCAGTTTGGCAAGGAGTACTCCTCGCTGATCTGCTTGCCGAAGCAGGTGTTGATCCACTTGCAGAACAAATATTTGGCACGAGTGCCGATGGTTGGACATGCGGGTTTCCGGTTGCGGCGGCGCTCGACAAGCGCGATGCGATGATCGCCGTCGGGATGAACGGCACTGCTCTACCGCTTGAACACGGCTACCCCGCCCGTGTGATTATCCCTGGCCTTTATGGATATGTGAGTGCAACAAAATGGTTGACCAATCTAGATCTAACAACTTGGAGTGAGGCACAAGGATATTGGATTCCGCTCGGATGGTCGCGTGATGCACCGATAAAAACTCAATCACGAATCGACGTACCGCGCCGCGACGAGACCGTGCGCGCAGGTCGAATTGCAATTGCTGGCGTGGCGTGGGCACAACGAATCGGGATTGAAAAAGTTGAAGTTCGCATTGGTTCGAGTGATTGGCAAAAAGCAACGCTTGCACTTGACTTCAGCGACGACACTTGGCGCCAATGGAAATATGAATTTGACGCCAAGCCCGGTGAATACCAAGTTCAAGTGCGTGCAACCAACAAGACTGGCGAAACTCAAACGCAAGAAGTCAGTCGCCCAGACCCAGACGGTGCGACCGGGTATCACACCAGAACTATAAAAGTTTTATAACCTTCTAAGTTTTTGTTAAGTCAGGTCGGCTGGGGTTTGGCGCTCGTTGAGATGCAGATCTGTGCCTGTATATGGGTGCGCAAGCGCGACTTCTTCATTGAGTTCAACACCAAGACCTGGCTCCTTGGATGGAATCACGTAGCCGTTGTCAAATTGAATCGGCTTCTTCAAAATCTTGGCATGGAAACCACCCCAGTCTTGAATGCTTTCAAGAATCAAAAAGTTCGGCGTGCAAGTGCTCAACTGAATATTCGCAGCACCTTCAATTGGCCCGCAATAAAGATGCGGAGCAATTTGCGCATGATACGTTTCGGCGATTGAAGCAATTTTTTTGCCTTCGAGAATTCCGCCGCACCGACCCGTTGCTAACTGAATAATCGATGCCCCACCAACGCGCAATAAATGTGCGAATTCGTACTTCGACGTGAGTCGCTCGCCCGTGGCGATTGGAATACTCGTGTGGGCGGCAACCTTGGCCATCTCTTCTGGTGCATCAGGTGGAATCGGCTCTTCAAACCACATCGGGTCGTATGGCTCGAGTTGCTTGGCTAAACGAATCGCGCCCGAGGCGGTGAACTGACCGTGCGTACCGAACAAAATATCGGCGCGATTGCCGACTGCTTTGCGAATCGCCGCAACCATTCGCACACTGCGATCAATTGTCGCCAGCGAAGGTTGACGTCCGTCATAAACCGAATAAGGTCCTGCGGGGTCGAGTTTGACCGCAGTGAAACCGCGCTCAACTTCACGCACGGCGGCCTCGGCGGCAAGATCCGGGTCGCTATAAACCGGATGATCCGAGTGCGCGTCAAACTCATGCGGTGGATACAAGTATGTGTAAGAACGCAAACGATCATGAATCTGACCTCCGAGCAGCTCATAAACAGGTTTGCCAGTGTCTTTGCCGCAGATATCCCACATCGCCATTTCAAGACCGCTAACGACGCCAGCCGTGCTGAAGTCTGGGCGATGCGAAAAACCAGAACCGTAAGTTCGACGCCACATTTTTTCAATATGAAATGGGTCAGTGCCAAAAACGTAACGGGCAAAAATGTCTTCAGCGACTTTGCAGACAATTTGCGGTGAATATGTAGCCGTATAGATTTCGCCGATGCCGGTCACGCCCGTATCAGTTGTCAGTTTTACGAAAATAAAGTACCGACCACCAGTTCGCGGTGGTGGATTGCCAACTACGAATGTTTGCAGTTTCTCAATCTTCATGGCACCACCTGTCTATTTTTGCATTGTCAGAAAACAATCACATTTCGTAATGCGTCTCCACGTTTCACGGCTGCAATCGCTTCGTTGATCTCTTCTAAAGGATATGTCTTCGTTACCAGCTCATCTAGTTTCACGCGACCTTGCTCGTAGAGCGAAATCAAATTTGGAATATCAACCTGAATTCGTGCCGAACCCATCTTTGAACCGAGAATATTCTGACTATATGCAGCCATGGTGCCTGGGTCGATCTCCGACATCACGCCATTTGCGGGCATGCCAACAAGAACAACCGTTCCCGACTTTGCAAGCAGACCATATGACGAGTCAAATGCTTGTTTGGCACCAACGGTTACGAATACATAATCTGCACCGCGACCATCGGTGATCTCTTGCACGCGTTTAGCAACATTTTCTTTTCCTGAATTGATGCCGTGAGTCGCACCAAACTTCTTGGCGGCATCAAGTTTTGAATCTGAAAGATCAACTGCAACAATCGATCGCGCACCACTCACCCGGGCACCTTGCACCGAGTTCAAGCCGACGCCACCAGCGCCGATCACGACGACATGACTGCCGGCTTCGACTTTGGCGGTGTTGGTTACTGCACCAAAACCAGTGATTACACCGCACGCCAACAACGAGGCACTGGCGGCTTTGATGTCTTTCGAAATCACCACAACCTGCGATTCATGCACGACGACATATTCGGCGAAACTTCCCGTACGCATCGCTTGCACGATTGACTCACCAGATTTTGATGTCAACGGACTCTTGGCATCAAGCGGA
>SXGR01405875.1_pt1 | contig 13899 bp, 13 predicted proteins | sample 3174711 | NCBI WGS metagenome assembly SXGR01 (sample SAMN11356860, study PRJNA531348) | freshwater metagenome | isolation source: freshwater sample F1-60 | place: China: Fuxian Lake, Yuxi | collected 2017-12-25
CAACCGGGGTTGGAAAAACTGAAGTTTCAAAAGCTTTGGCTGAATTTATTTTTGATGATGAAAGCGCCATGCTTAGAATCGACATGAGTGAATTTATGGAAAAGCATTCGGTTGCGCGTTTAATTGGTGCGCCTCCTGGATATGTTGGTTTTGAGCAAGGTGGGGTTTTAACTGAGGCGGTGCGCCGTCGGCCTTATTCGGTGGTGCTCTTCGACGAGATTGAGAAGGCGCACCATTACGTGTTCAACGTGCTCCTGCAGGAGCTGGACGCCGGGCGGTTGACCGACGGCCAGGGGCGCACCGTGGACTTCAAAAACACGGTGGTGATCCTGACCTCCAATATCGGCTCATCGATCATCCAGGAGTACTTCCTGGACGCGAAGAACACGCCCGCGGCCCGTCAGTCCATGGAGGACAAGGTGTTGGGCGAATTGCGGCGTCATTTCCGGCCGGAGTTTTTGAACCGGGTGGACGACACCATTCTCTTCCATAGCCTCGACGAGTCTCATTTGGGACGCATCGTAGACATTCAGCTAGATCAGGTGATCCGGCGGGTGGCCGCACAGCATATCCACCTGCGTGTCACCGACTCGGCCCGCAAGCGCCTCGCCGAGGAAGGCTACGATCCGCAGTTTGGAGCCCGTCCGCTCAAGCGGGCGATCCAGGACTTGATGCTCAATCCGCTGGCCCAGCGGCTCTTGGCCGGCGACTTCAAGCCGCGCGACACGGTGAGCGTCTCGGTCAATGCTGCCGGCGATTTGGAGTTCACCGCCAGCGAGGCGGGGCAGGGCTGAACCCTAGTCCGCTGAGAATTAGGAACAGGGACCCGGTCCTTCAGAATCAGGATTAGTTCGGTTTAGGGGGCTGCCCTCGGAGCAATTGGTCCTGGGTCAAGCCGGTGAGGCGCTGGATGCCGTTCATCAGGCGGAAGAGCGCCCACATCATCATGCCCGTGCTGGGGATGACGATGACCGGCCAACTGAGCCAATTCATCCGGCCCAGTTGCTCGTACCATTCCGGGGAGTCGGGAACGGCCTTCAACAGCCAGATCGCGAGAAAGAAATTGAGCGCTGAGCTGAGGAAAAACGACAGCGATAGCAGCCAAGAGGCCTCGCGCAGCAACCGTTCGAACGACGCCTCGGCATTCCGATGGCGCAACTCCTCAGCGACCTTGGCTGTGTCCATCAACTGATCGTTGTAGAGCAGGGTTTTCACCAGCGGGGTCTCGGATCGCAGGGTGAGCGGAATGCTCAAGCCGATGAGAAGGGGAATGGCCGCCTCCTTGATCGCAAACCACAAGGCCGTGGCCTGCCACCATCTGAAGTGACTGCCGAGGGACATTCCGCCAGTGGCCAGCACGCCGGCGATGCCTAGGGTGGAGAACATGTTCCATTTGCGGCGCTTCATCCAGTCCCAGAGGCCGTAGCCCAGCGGGAGGGCTAGGGCTGCCACGAGTGCCCACAGAGGACCGAGGCGCTGCGGTTGGCTGAGCTTGGAAAGAACAAGGCCCGGCAGGATGACGTTGCAGGCGAGGTTCAGCAGCAGGTTCTCCTTCGCGGGAGAGTTCTTGGGGGAACCGGCGGCGGTCGGGTTGGATTCGGTGACGGGCATCGCGTGGAACCAGAACCTGTAGTCATCGCGTCCGAAAATCCAGCAGAGGATGCCGAGGGGGCGAAGAGTGTGAGTCTGCCGTGAGCAGGTGCAGAGAGTGGCTAGGGAGCACGCTGCAGGGCGGCAGTGCAAACCGGGTGCAGGCACTCACTTTGAAGGATATTGGCCTGCTGGCCAGCGAAGTCTCCGGAGTACCGGCCTAAGCCGGACGACACGCGGGACATAGCCGCCGGTGAGATTCTGGCGCTGACCCTCGCTGTGCAGGCGGGCATTCAGGTTGCGGAACATCAGATCGTGCCGGTGGGGGAACACAGTGTCGCGGTCATCACCCGGTTTGACCGCGCGGGCAACAACCGCATCCCGTTCATCTTCACCGCGACCTTGCTGGGATTGCCTCCAGGGGAACCGAGCGCTGACACAAACTAAGGTGTTCGCCGCCTGCGGTCTTCGACAAATCGGGTCAGCTTTTGATCCTGGGATGCCTTCAGGACTTCCCAAGGAAGAAGATCGCTCCAATCAAAGGCCATTTCCCTGGCGACCCGTTTGGCGGATTTGGTGGCAGTCCGCTTTAGCAGGAATCCGACGATGTTCAACCAGGTTCTCGAATCGATCTGGTTTTCCCCGTCGCCCGTGAGCAGGTCCCCGAGGAAATGGCGAACGCAGTGGACCAGAATCCTCAGGTGCCGGATGTCTTGCCGGTTCTCTTGAGAAACCGTGGAGCAAAGCTCCAGCTTCGAGACAAAAAGGGAGACCGGGTCCATGACCCGAAGGGTTTGACCGTTCGCCTCGACCTGGATCGCCCGGCTCTCCAGGTTCTGAGGCGCACCAGGAACCACTCGGACGACTTCGATGTTGGACTCGATGTCTCCCCATGTGAAGGGGATGGAGCCTGCTAGGGCTGTCATTCCAACCTTCCCGGGTAGAACCGCGCGGAGTTTCAATTGCGCGGCCATGTGTTCGACATCGGATCTGTCGCCTTTGAAGTCGATGTCTTCGCTGGTGAACGGCTTCAGATCGGCGAGGGCCGATTCGCGGACGGCGTAGAGGCCTGCCCAGAAGTTGACAGCTTGGCCGCCAATCAGGAGGTATGGAAGACCGTCCCGGTTCCGAAGTGCCAACACCCGGTCGAACTGGTCGAGCCGGTACAGCGACTTCATTGCCACGAAGCCATGGCTTTAGCGGCAGTTTTCAGGTTGGTGATCCTCCATTTCGAGCTGTCACCCACCAACGAGGCCCTCTGTTGCTGAATATCTGCCGCGGCCGCGCTGCGTTCTGATCGCTTCAAAGCGGCCAGTCGGCTTTGAGCCTCCCGTCGCTTGATGGCATTGAACGTGACCCCAGACACGCTTGGAGAATAATCCCGAATTCCAGACTCCAGCAAGTTTCCTTCCGCTGTAGTCTTCAACGAAACAGCGATTGCCGCCGATGGAACGATCGTATTTCGCACCATCGACAAGAGCTGCAACTCCATCGGAGGAAATGCCCAATCGTCCCCGGCCTTGGACGGCAAGGGTGTGCTCTACATCGGTGCGTGGGATAAGTTGTTCGCCATCCAGGCTTCCAGTCCCATCGCGATGGGCGGATGGCCGATGATGGGGCGCGATGCGTCCCGGGCTGCCTTTTGGTTCGGCTGAGTCCCTTCGCCACCCACCCATCCACCGGGCGAGTGAAGGCCAAGAAGCTGCTGCGGGGATCCGGAACGCGGAGGATCTGGCCCGGAGGCTCGCCCCCGGATTCTGGCTCGAACAGGCGATCTTCCAGACCCTTCAAGTGTGGCGGGCGCTGGAGCCTTCCCGCCGCAAGGTCCACTTCTGGCGTGACCGTTCGGGGCGCGAGGTCGACTTCGTGCTCGAGAAGGACGGCGTGCTGGTGGGGCTGGAGATCAAGGCCTCTCGTCAAGTGGCGCCCTCGGACGCCGACGGCATCCAGGCATTCCGCGAGCGGGTGGGCCGATCCCATCGGTTTCAGCGCGGTGTCGTCCTTCACGGAGGGACCAGTCGGCCACTGGGTCCGGGGCTGTGGGCGTTGCCGTGGGGATGGATGCTCCCGGCCCAGGGATGTCCACAGACGCAGACGGGCGTGGAGCCATGATCCATCGGCAGGGCTCAGAGCCTGTCCGGATCTGAATGGGATCTCAGATTTCTTGTGCGGTTTCGTCTTTGCTGGGCATTGGTTGATATCGATGACGCAGGAACCCGCAATGTCAGAAGAGGCCGAACTGCTCCGGCGCTACGCGGAGGAGCGGTCGGAAGCGGCGTTCGAGGAGGTGGTGCGCCGCAACCTCAACCTGGTCTACTCGGCCGCCATTCGGCAGGTCGGTGGCAACCCGGCAGCTGCGGCAGACATCGCCCAGGCGGTCTTCACCGAACTCGCCTGCCAAGCGAACCGACTCACGCGGCATCCGGCGTTGGTGGGCTGGTTGTACACGACGACCCATCGCATGGCTGCCCGATACGTCCGGGACGAAACCCGCCGTCGACGTCGCGAACACGAAGCGCACGCCATGCAGGAAACCCATCGCCTCACCGATCCCGAAGCCGATTGGAACCGTCTGGCACCGGTGCTCGACGAGGCCATGCACGAGTTGGCCGAAGCGGACCGGATGGCCTTGCTGTTGCGCCATTTTCAACAACGCCCATACGCCGAGGTGGGCGCCCGATTGGGCCTCAGCGAAAACGCCGCTCGGATGCGGGTGGACCGTGCCCTGGAGCGACTGCGCAAACACCTGGCACGGAGAGGGATCACGTCCGCGGCCTCGGCGGTGGTTATCGCCCTGAACGGCCCTGCCGTTGCTGCGGCCCCGGCCGGTCTTGCCGCGAATATCTCGGCCGGTGCTTTGGCTGCGGGTGCACTCACGGCTTCCACGTTCGGACTCCTTTCCCTTATGTCATCCACTCCCTTCAAAGTCGGGGCTGTTGTCTTGGGTTGCGCCCTGCTGAGCACCGGACTGCTGGTGCAACAGCAAAGCCTGCAACGCCTGCGGGTCGAGCAAGCCTCTCTGAAGGATCAGTTGGCGGAACAATCCACCGCCTTGGGCGACGCGCAAACACTCGCAGCGCAGAAGGACGCCGAGCTCGCGGCCTCCCGGGAATCACTCGATGAACTGCTGCGCCTGCGAGGAGAGGTCGCCCAGTTCCGCAGGGAAGTGCTCGACCTGCGCGCCGAAAACCAGTTGCTCAAGGGGGTAAAGCCTGCTGCGGATCAACCCACGCCTGCTGATAAACAAGAATGGGAGGCGGCCAAGCAGCGGGGAATCGCAAAGATGACGTTCGCCAGGGCCTGGGCTCAGGCGCTCATAGACTACGCCGTCGAGCACGGAGGCATGTTTCCGTCGTCGTTTGACGACGCTCGCGTGTACTTCATTGCGGGGGCGGGTGATTTCCCCGAGCTCACCGAGGCACTTTCGGAGCAAGATTTCGAAATCGTTTTCAGAGGGCGGTTGGCGCAGATCGCCGACCCTGAGACGGCCATGGTGCTTCGAGAACGGGTACCCTTTGCCAATTTCCGTCGACCTGGGTACTCCCGAACCTACGGGATGGCGAATGGACTAGCTTTGATCACGAGCACCGACGACGGTAATTTCGACGTGTTTGAGCGGAAACACCAGCCGGTGCTAAAGCCGGAGTCGGGTGGAGTAGGCAGCGGACCTGAGTGATGCCGGCCGCTCTACCGATCGGGTTCAGCTTCAAAATCGCCAGCCCTCTGGGCGGATTCCTGAAAGTGGAGGCATCGACCCACCAAGGTGTTTGGACGGTGCTCGGAACCAACCGTTCCTCCGAGGTGTTCCTCGACACCAGCCCGCGGGAGAATAGCCAATTCTACCGGGTTCGGCCCTTTCATGCGCCCTGAGCAGGGCAGGGGGCTACAAACCGGCGATGGCCAGTCCTTGGATGATTCGGCGGGCGATTTCGTCTCGTCGTGCCGGTGTGACAATGCCTCGGCGACGGCCCAGCTTGGCTTTTTCCAGGGTGAACAAGAGATCGCAGCGGCAGAGGGTCGTGAGATCGAGACCGTCGGCTTCATCCAACAGAACCTCGTTCGCTCTGGGTTCCCGCTCGTTGGCCGGCCGCATGGGACGGCAGCTCAAGACGACAACTTTCGGTTTCGCGTCGATGCGCGGTTGGTTCGAGACCAGTACGCACTGGTGCTCACCGAAAAGGCCGGCGGTGTAGATTTCCCATGCTTTAAATCGGCCACCTCCAAACGTTGAGCCGCATGAGTTGGCCGATTTCCCGAACATCATCATCGTCTTGTTGATAAAGGGCCCGGGCCTGCTTGGGCGGTAGCGGATTCACTGCCGTGATCCGTGGAGGGGATTTCCGGAGCGCCTTGACGACCTTGGGCAGACCGAAGGCGATGGATTGCCTCATGAGTTCAGCGCGGGAGAGGCCCGATGCCTTGGCAGCCTTCGCCACCTCTCGGGCGAGCACCGCATCGAGGGGCAAAGGGTAGACAGAGGTCTTCATATAGGAATCGTATCTCCAGAGACCGGACCTTCAATCTGTGACCGTCGAGACGGCATCGAAGACGAGTTTCGGGCAGGGTTCAAAGCGCATGGGCCAACTCCCGGAAGCTTCCGAGTGTTTAAGCGCAGGCAGGAGGATCGCGAGCGTTGGGATCAGATCCTCGTTCTTCATCCTCCAAAGGATACGCGGTTCTGGACGAGATCTTTCAGTCGAATTCCGTGCAGCTCGAATTCAGGACGATTGGCCAACGGGGCTCGGTTTCGGACGGGCACCTGGGAGGTGTCGAAGGATGCGCCTCCGGCCGGGATGTGCTTGGCGCGCGGGTGGGAGATCAGGTTTCATGCACGCATGTTGTGGCAATCGTTGCGGTGGGCGGTGGGTATCGCAGTGGCGCTGGTTCCGCTGGCGGGTGCGGCGGCGGATGCCGATGCGGCGCTGCGGGCCTTCTACCAGCGGCGCCTAGACACGTCGTTCCGGTTGGAGCCAACGACGGCCACGCTTCTGGGCGATCACCGATTCGATGACCAATTGGAGGATGTTTCGAAGGCCTCCCGGGCCCGCTGGGTGGCGGAGACGCGGGCCACGCTGAAAGCCTTGCCCAAGGCAGTAGAGTATCGGGCCCTGAGCCGGGACAGTCAGATTGATTTCGAGATCTTCCGCCACGATCTCCAAGCGTCGCTGTGGCTCAACGACAACACCCGCCCCTTCGAAGAAGATCCCCGGGTGTACGGCAGCTACGTGAGCGACAGCGTCTATTCGCTGCTGGCCCAATCCACGCGGCCGAAGGAGGACAATATTCGAAATGCCATCGCCCGGATGCGCAAGATCCCCGCCATTCTGGACGAGGCCGAACGGACGTTGAGCCATCCGCCGCGGTCCATTCTTGAGACGGCGATCCGGCAGAACAAGGGGGCCATTGCATTCTACGTGTCGGAGGTCTTGGAACTGGCCGGCGAAACACCGCAACGGGCCGAGCTCAAGACGGCGGCCATGTCGGTCGCAGCCCGATTAAAGCGGTATCAGGAGTTCCTGGAAAAAGACCTCATGCCCCGGGCGACGGGCCAGTGGCGGTTGGGCCGGAAGCGCTTTGCTCAGAAACTCGAATGGGTGCTCGATGCCGGAGTGGGTGCCGATCAGGTGCTGGCCGATGCCGAATCGGAATTCTCCCGCGTGAACGGCGAGTTGCGGGTGATCTCGAGGCAATTGTGGAGCCGTTATTTCCCGAAGCAGGCGTTGCCCCCGGATGACACCGAAGGACGCCGACTGCTGGTGGCGCGGGTGATCCAGGCCGTGAGCCAGGAACATGGGGCCGCCGATACCTTAGTCTCCGATGCGCGTTCCTCGGTGGATCGCATCAAGACGTTTATTCGCGAGAGGGACATCTTGCGATTGCCAGATCCGGACCGCTGCCAAGTCATCGAGATGCCCGAGTTCAAGCGCGGCAATTCACTGGCCTACATGGAGTCGGCCCCTCCGCTGGATCCGGCGGCCGTGAGTTTTTATGCGGTCAGCCCGCCGCTGGCCGACTGGGGACCCGATCGGGTGCGGAGTTTCTTGGAGGAATACAACGAGCACATGCTCCAGATCCTGACGATCCATGAGGCCTACCCGGGGCATTATGTTCAGTTGGAATATGCCAATCGATCCACCTCACCCATCCGGCGCGTGCTGCAATCGGGTGCCTTCGTCGAGGGTTGGGCGGTGTACACCGAGCAAATGATGCTCGATCAAGGCTATGCCGATGGGGATCTGCGGGTGCGGTTGATGCAGCTGAAATTCTACCTGCGGGCCGTGGTCAATGCGATCCTGGACCACCGGCTCCATTGCAGCGGTATGACCGATGAGGCCGCGATGAAGTTGATGGTGGAGGGCGCCTTTCAGTCGGAGGGCGAGGCCCGCCTTAAACTGATTCGCGCCAAGCAGACCAGCACCCAGCTGAGCACCTATTTCGTGGGTCGGATGGCCCATTATCGGCTCAGGCAGCAAATCGAGCGGGAGTTGGGCGATCGGTTCGAACTGGGGCGTTACCATGAGGCTGTGATTTCGCATGGCTCGGTGCCGACCAAATACCTTCTGGAATTGGTCCGAGCCCGATTGAACGAGGCGCGTTGAAGGAGTCTTGTTGGATCGGTCCTCGCTCTCATTTCGCTTCGTGGACGAATCCGTTACGCCGGCACGTTCCTTCCAACGCAATTGCTCCGGCTCAGCGCAGCAGGAGGACCACCCTCGAGTGGGCAAAGATCACGTTGGGATCGCGTTGCAGGGCCTCGAAGTAGCTGTGAGGAAAGCCATGACCTTCCTCTGAGGCGACCAGCAGTCGGCGGGTTTTTGTGAGCAAGCCTTGAGCTTCGTTGGGTGAGAGGGGGATGCGCCGATCTAAAGCCTCGTCGATGGTGACGATCAGGCCAGAGAGCGGCAGCAACCAGGCAAACCAAGGGTCACTCGAGAGCAGTTTCAGGAAGTGATTCGGGGAAGAAATTGGCCCCATGGCGACTTCGTAGCCGACCCGTTCGGAATCGACGAGGGTCTTGTGGAGTTCCAGCAAAGCCTCCCGGACTTTCTGAAGTTGGGGATGGGGTTGGAGACGCGACACGCATCAGGGTCTCTCGAAAACTCCGGACAGGCAAATCGGAGGCTTATCTCAATGACTCTGGCCGAGATGCCCTCGATCGGAGGTCGCCCCAGAGCTTCCGGATTCTGCGGCCAGTGCTGGGGATGGGTTTCCCAAAACAAAATCCTTGGGGTTGAGCGAGGCTTTGGATGTGTTTTTGCTGTCTGTGCGGATCGAGTTTCCGATGCCAATCGCTCTTGGTTTGGAATAGGTTTCAGGTCTTCTGATGAAGTTTGTTTCGACGTTATGGATCCTCGCGCTGTGTGCGGGGTTAGGATGTTCACAGGAGGCTCCCGTCTCGCGTGCGCCGAAGGCTCCGGTGCCCATTCCGGTGACTGTGGCCCCGGTGGTGATCCAGTCGGTGGACCGCACCTTGCCCATCGTCGGCACGCTGTACGCCAAAGATTCGGCCCTGGTTTCTGCGGAGGTGGAAGGCAAGTTAGAGCGCACGCTCGTCGAGTTCGGAGACCGGGTGAAGGCTGGCCAGGAGTTGGCTAGGATCGACACCGATTCCTACACGGCGTTGGCTCATCAGGCCGAGGCACGCGTGGAGCAATCGAGGGCCCTGGCACATGGGGCCGAACAGGAACTCCATCGACAACAAGTTCTGCTCAAAACGGGTATCGCCGCTCCGGCAGATTTGGATGGGGCTGAGGCTCAAGCCGACCAGACTCGGGCGGCGTTGAAGGCGGCGGAGGCGACCTTGGCCGTGGCCCAGTTGAATGTCGACCGCAGTCGGATTCGCGCTCCGTTTGATGCGGCTGTGGCCGATCGGATTGCTTCGGCTGGGGACTTTGTGCGTCCCGGTTCACCGCTTTTCCGCATGGTCAATGATGGGGTCTTGAAGTTCATCGCGCAGGCCCCGGAAAGCTTCGGCCCTCAGGTGGTGCGCGATCTGCCTGTGGTGTTTTCCGTGGATGCCTATCCTGGCCGGCGTTTTGAAGGTCAGGTGTTCTTGATTAGCCCTCAGGTCCATCTCACCACCCGAATGTTTGATTTCGGTGCCTTGGTTCCCAATGTCGAACGACTGCTTAAGGCGGGCACTTTTGCTCGGGGAGAATTGGTTCTGGAGCGGGCCGTCCCGACCCGCGTGGTCCCTGTGGTTTCGGTGCTTTCCTCGTCGGGAGTCTCTCGGGTGTTCATCGTCAAGGAGGGGGCTGCCCAATCGCGGGTGGTTAAGACGGGCCGGGTCTTGGGTGATCGGTTCGAGATTGTGTCGGGCCTTTCCGAGGGGGAATCGGTCGTCACCAGCGGTCACTTAAAATTGGCCGACGGCATGGTGGTGGAGGTTCGGCGATGAGTGCTTCAACGGGTACCGACGGGACTCCCCGTCCACAACCCAAAGAACAGGTTTCGAGGGGCGGGTTGGCCGATATCTGCATCCGGCGGCCAGTTTTCGCCACGATGCTCAACGTCTTGTTGATCGTTGTGGGGTGGTTTGCGTACCGCGAGTTGGGGGTCGAGCAAATTCCCAATGTGGAACTGCCCATTATCACCGTCAGCACCACCTTGCGGGGGGCCTCGCCCGAGGAGATCGAGACCGGCATCACTCAGCCAATGGAGGAAATCATCAACACCGTGGAAGGCATTGAGGAGCTGAGTTCTTCCAGCCGGGAAGGGGTGTCCTCGATCACGGCGCAGTTCTTCTTGGAGCGGAATCGGGACCTGGCCGCCCAGGACGTCCGGGACAAGGTTAACTCGATCCTGTCGCGACTCCCCCCGGGTACGGAGGCGCCCATCGTGGACAAGTTCGAGGTGGATGCGACCCCAGTTTTTTCGGTAGCAGTCAGCTCGCCCCGGGACCTCAAGGAGTTGACCTTTCTGGTAGATCGGCGTCTCAAGGAGAACTTGGAAACCGTGCAGGATGTTGGGGCGATCCAATTGATCGGATCGCGGGTGCGGGCGGTGCAGGTGGCCGTGGATCCCGATCGCCTCCGCCAGTTCGGCCTCGATATCGGTGATGTCCGCAAGGCCTTGATGGAGCAGAACGTGGAAATCCCTGGTGGCCGGGTGCAGCAGTCCGGCCGCGAGTGGGTGCTGAGAACGCTGAGCCGGATGGAGACAGTGGCTTCCTTCGAGCGCCTCATCATTGCCGATCCGGGTGGACAGCCCATTTACCTCGGTCAGGTGGCCAGAGTTACCGATGACATCGAGGAGCCTCGGACGTTGTCCCGGCTGAATGGTACCAACTCGATCACACTGGTGGTTCGCAAGCAGAGCGGATCCAACACCGTGCGGCTGATCGATGCTTTGATGGCTCGGATGGACGAGTTGAAATCGGTGCTCCCGCCGGATGTCACGCTGACGGTCATCCGCGACCAGTCGCGCTTTATTCGGCGCAATTTGGGTGAGGTTTCCTTCCACCTGGTGCTGGGCATGGTGCTGGTGGCCTTAACGGTTTTTGCGTTCATGCACGACTGGCGCAGCACCGTCATCGCGAGCATCGCCATACCGACCTCCATTATTGCGACCTTCGCTCTCATGCGGGTGATGGGGTATACCATTAACAACGCCACCATGCTCGCGCTGACCTTCGCCGTCGGCGTAGTGATCGATGATGCGATCGTGGTCTTGGAAAACATCTATCGGACCATGGAAGAGCATGGGTTGGGCCCGCTGGAGGCGGCCCGTCAGGGCACTCGCGAGATCTCGTTGGCGGTGTTGGCGACCACGTTGTCGCTGGTGGTGATCTTCTTGCCGCTGGCCTTCATGAAGGGCCGCACGGGCATGTTCTTCAGCAGTTACGGGGTCACGGTGGCCTTCGCCATCCTCGTGTCGCTCTTCGTGAGTTTCACGCTCACGCCGATGCTGGCGGCCCGCTTTTTGCGCAGATCCCGCGACGAGGCCGATCGCCTGAAGAAAGCCCACGGCGGGCCTTGGATGATGTGGATCGGCCACCAGTACTTGGTCGTGCTTCGGTGGAGTCTGCGCCACCGGTGGGTGATCATGTCGTTGAGCTTGGCCTGTGTGGTCTCCATCTGGCCGCTGCTCAAGGCCAGTCGGTTCACCTTCATGCCTATGGATGACTCCAGTGAGTTCGAGGTCAACCTCACGCTTCCGGAAGGCAGTGGCATGGAACAGGCGGCGGCCCTGACCGCCGAGGTGGAAGCTCAGCTCAAGGCGATTCGTATCGGCGACCAGGTGGCCATCACCGATACTTTGGTCACGATCGGACCGATCGGGGGGCGTGTGGGGAAAGGTGAGGGGGATGTGACCCAGGTCAATATTTACTGCCGCCTCCCAGAGTTGGGCGGGCTGATTGACCAACTGCGTGGCACGTCTCGCCGCTGGGGGCAATTGGAGGCGATGACCAAGGCCCGTGACGTGGTGGCGCGGTATCCGGATGTGCGCTCCTCAGTGGGGGCTATTTCTCCTTTGGGTGGTGGCGGCGGACGCAGCGCGGAGTTGTCTTTCAACTTGGTGGGCCCCGACTTGGAACGCTTGACGGCCTATTCCGAGGCGCTGGTGAAGGAGTTGCGCCAAAATCCGGGCCTGTCCGATGTAGATACAACCCTGTCCAACCGAAAGCCCGAGCTGCAAGTCCACATCGATCGAGATAAGGCCAGTCAGTTTGGTCTGCACATCACCGACATTGCGGCCACGCTACGAACCTTGGTGGGCGGAGAAATCATCGGGGTGTTTAAGGAGAAGGATGAACAGTACGACGTGTGGCTGCGAGCGGATGCCGCCCACCGAGGAACCGCCGAGGCGTTGCAGCAGGTGTTCGTCCGCACCCGTCCTAGCGCGACTTCCAGCCTTCGGCCCGAGATGGTGCCCTTGGGCAATTTCGTTCGCTTTGAAGAAGCACGTGGCCCCAATCAAATTGGCCGTTTCCAGCGTCAGCGCCGCGTGACCTTGGTGGCCAATCTGGGGACCTATTCCCTGGGCGAGGCGGTCCAGGAGGTCGAGCGGGTGGTGGCTCAGATGAATCTACCGCCGGAATATCAGATGGTGATGGTGGGGCGTGCCAAGCAGTTGAGGGAGACCTTGACCAACTTCCTGATGGCCTTCCTGGTGGCGGTCCTCTTCATGTACATGGTGTTGGCGGCCCAGTTCGAGCACTTCATCTATCCCATCTCGATCTTGTTGGCGGTGCCGTTGTCGTTGCCGTTCGCGTTGGCTTGGATGGTCTTCATTAATGAAGAGCTCAACATCTATGCCATTTTCGGGCTCTTCATGTTGGTGGGTATCGTGAAGAAAAACGGCATCATGCAAATCGACTACACGCGGGTGCTCCGGGAGCGGGGGGTGCCTCGGGATGAGGCCATCCTCGAGGCCAATCAGGTTCGGTTGCGACCCATCCTCATGACCACGTTGTTGCTGGTCGCGTCGATGATTCCCATCGCGCTGGGCGTGGGTCCCGGTGCGGCGGGGCGGGCCTCGATGGCCAAGGTGATCATCGGCGGTCAGATGCTCTGTCTGTTGTTGACGCTCCTCGTCACGCCGGTGAGTTACGCGATTTTCGACGACTGGGGCCGTCGATTGCTGCGGCGTGGGCCGGATGGCTCTTAAGAACAGCCGGTCCAGCGCATCCGGCCCAACCATTAAGAACGAAGCTCTCGGGTGGATGGTGCTTCGAATCGCCAACAATCAGGACGAAGCGACCTTGATCGCCGATTTGAAAATGGCCGATGCCACGGGCCGGTACGCCTTGGAAAGCTTAGAGCATCCCCGTTGGCTGGCTGCGCAGTGGAAATCCATCCTGCCAAAACTCGTGCGGAAGGCCCGGCAGACAGATGCTCTCTTCGAGAAGCGCTTTCCGGGTCGCCCCGCCTAAGGGAACAGCACAGTTTTTTCGAACGATGCCTGAGGCAGGAATTGCATCCGGCCGAAAACACCCTTCCAAAACGGCCCTGTTTCACGCATTTTTAGGTTCTTGGCTATGTTTACTGGCACTTTCACGGCATTGGTCACCCCGTTTCGCGATGGAGAATTGGACGAAGCGGCCTTTGAGAAATTGGTTCGCTCCCAGATTAAGGGCGGGGTGGATGGCATCGTGCCCATGGGAACCACCGGTGAGTCTCCGACACTGGATTATGACGAACACCTGAAGGTGATCGAGTTGGCCGTGAAGTTTTCGGGCGGCAAGTTGCCAGTCTTGGCGGGTACGGGTGGCAATTCTACGCAAGAGGCCATCTTCCTGACCCAAGAGGCCCAGAAGCTGGGAGTGGATGGCTCGCTCCAGGTGGCCCCGTACTACAACAAGCCCAC
>SXGR01413743.1_pt1 | contig 13899 bp, 12 predicted proteins | sample 3174711 | NCBI WGS metagenome assembly SXGR01 (sample SAMN11356860, study PRJNA531348) | freshwater metagenome | isolation source: freshwater sample F1-60 | place: China: Fuxian Lake, Yuxi | collected 2017-12-25
CCGCTGCGTGGCCAGCACGAGATGGATACCAGACGCCCGCGCCATCTGCGCGAGCCGTGCGATTTTGTCTTCCACGTCTTTGGGCGCCACCATCATCAAATCAGCCAACTCATCGATCATCACCACAATATACGGCAGCGGCTCCGGTGGCGTCGGGACGGGCCGCATACAGCCAGGCTCGCCCTCGGCGATCGCCGTCTCACCGGCGGATAGCCGTTGCTCTTCTGAAAGAAACTGTATCGGCAATTCTTGCTGCTCGACGGGCGGTACGGTCCGATCGGCCAACGCCTCGTGCAAACCGGCAACCTTTCGATTATACGAATCAATATTCCGCACACCGGCCTCCGCCAAGAGCTTGTACCGTCGTTCCATCTCAGCCACGACCCACCCCAACCCCCTAGCCGCCGATTTGGGATCCGTGATCACAGGCCGCAAGAGATGGGGAATGCCCTCATACGACTGAAACTCCAGCATCTTGGGATCGATGAGCAACAGCTTGACCTCGCTCGGCTTTGCGGAGAAAAGGATGCTCAGCAGCATCGTATTCAGGCTAACGCTCTTGCCGGCTCCGGTCGCGCCTGCAACGAGAAGATGCGGCATGGTTTTGAGATCCGCAGTGACCGGCACACCGAAAATATCTTTTCCCAATGCCAGCGTCAGTCTTGACCGAGCCCTGGTGAAAGTCTCGCTCATCAAAACTTCCTTAAGCGACACGGTTTCACGGGACCGATTCGGCACCTCGATACCCACCACCGACTTGCCGGGCAACGGCGCAACGATGCGGAGACTCACCGCTTTGAGCGCCAGCGCTAAATCGTCGGCAAGACTGACGATGCGCGCCACCTTGGTGCCGGGCACCGGTTCAAACTCATACATCGTCACCACCGGACCCGGTCGCACTTCTGTGACCCGGCCGTCGATGCCGAAACTGGCCAGAGCCTTCGATAGAACTTCCGACTGGATCTTTAGCTCCTCATCGTCCATGCGACTGAAGGGACCGGAAGGATCGCTCAGTATGACTTCTGGATCAGGCAAGCGATAGTCACCGGCCTCGACCGGTGCAGCCACAATTTCCGGTTCAAGCTCTTCTTCCACCGTAATGGTCGAAGACATGGCAGCCTGCTGAATAACTGGAGGTGCTGAAATAGAGACCGGTTCTCTCTCTTCTTCCGGCTCAGCACTCGGCTCCATGCCCGTACCGGTCTGGACCGGGTTCGGCCTCTTCGCTGACTCACTCCGATTACTGCTCTCTTCCGGTTCCTCCGCCGACCGCTCCGGAATCACCGCGGCCAGCCGTTCACGGAGTCCAGCCCAGCGTTGAGGTATTCGACGAACCGCTTCCCCGATCGACAACGGGGTAGTGAACAAGAGTGAGACAAGGAATCCTGCGATGATGAGAATGTGCGCGCCGGTGCCGGCGAACACAGCCCGAAGCCCATCTCCGACTAGCTGGCCGACGGCTCCGCCCGGCATCCCGCGAGAGATCATTCCACTCGCTAATGTCGGAATCGCCGTCGTTTCGAGATGAAGAAATGCGCTCAGAAAAAACACAGCAGCCAGGGAGCTTCCGGCCGTCCTAACACGGATGCTGGCGGGACTCTGCGAGAAACAACGTATTCCCAGCCGGCCCAGCAAGAGCGGAAACAGATAGGCGGCCCCGCCGATTAGATAAAATAACCCTCCGGCCAAGAGTGCGCCGAAGGAACCGATGAGATTGCGTGGCGGTCTGGAGGCCGGATCCCCCGCTGCGACGGTTTGTGCCTCACCCGGCACGAACGAGAGGAGACTCAGCAGCACCAGCAGGCTGATGGCGATCAAGACCACGCCGATCACTTCGCGCTGAAGATGAGAAGGCGGAGAAGGGGCCCGGCGGGCTTCGCGCCGCTTGACCGAGGCAGTGACACCCATGCGGCGGATGCTAACACAGGGGAAAAGTCATTTCAAACGAACGCGGGATGAAGCCGAATCGGAGGGCTTAAGACGACACCGGCGGTGAGGTATGGCGGATGATCTTGCCTTCGACGAGGTACACCACCAATTCGGCGATGTTCGTGGCATGATCGGCCACTCGCTCGATGTACTTCGCGATGAAACTCAGGCGGATCGCGCGTGAAGTCGTATGCGGGTCCTCGATCATGAACGACAACAGTTCACGAAATATCTGTTCCATCAGTTCATCCACGAGGTCATCGTGCGCGAGTACTTTTCTGGCCAGCGCCGAGTCGTCTTTGACGAAGGCGTCGATGCTTTCCTTCACCATGATCCTGGCCAAATTCCCCATCCGCGGGATGTCGATGTAGGGTTTGAGCTGCGGCTCTTCGTTCAACTCGATCGTCCGCTCGCAGACATTTTCGGCCAGGTCGCTGATACGCTCGAGTTCGGTGGAAATCTTCATGGCCGTCGTTATCAGCCGCAAATCTTTTGCAGCAGGCTGATGCAGGGCCAGCAATCGGAGACAATCTTCGTCGATCTCCACATCCAGCGCGTTCACCTTGTGATCCTGTTCGATGACACGGCAGGCCAAGGCCGAATCGCGCTTCACGAGTGCAGCCAATGCCTTATCGATCTGGTCTTCAGCCAGGCCGGCCATATGCACAAGTTTGGTCTTCAGCTCAGTGAGTTCTTCGTCGAAGTGGCGGTGCGGCATCGTGTCTATCCGAATCGTCCGGTAATATAGTCTTCCGTCTGTTTTTTTGCGGGCGTGGTGAAGATCTGTTTCGTCAGACCGAACTCCACCAGTTCACCAAGATACATGAAGGCCGTCCAATCGGAGACCCGCGCCGCCTGCTGCATATTATGTGTCACAATAATGACCGTCAGGTCTTGCTTCAAGGAAAAAAGTAATTCTTCAATCTTCGCAGTGGCCACAGGATCCAACGCCGAGCAGGGCTCGTCCATCAGCAAGACGTCCGGCTTGACGGCGAGCGCGCGAGCAATGCACAGCCGCTGTTGCTGGCCTCCTGACAGGCCGAAGGCACTGGCATGAAGACGATCCTTCACTTCATCCCACAATCCCGCGCCTTTGAGCCCTTGCTCAACAATCTGATCAAGCTGATTGCGCTGCCGCATACCATGAAGGCGCGGCCCATAGGCCACATTCTCATAGATCGATTTGGGAAACGGGTTTGACTTTTGGAATACCATCCCGACGCGCTTTCTCAGATCGGTCACATCCACATCAGGGCCTAGAATGTTGACCCCGTCGAGCAGGACGGTTCCTTCCAAACGAGCCCCTTCGATCAGATCGTTCAGACGATTGAGACAGCGCAGCAAGGTAGATTTCCCACAACCGGACGGCCCGATGAACGACGTGACCTGATTCTTGATGATCTGCGCGTTGATATTGAACAGCGACTGATGTGCGCCGTAATAGAAATTGATCTGTTTCAAACTGAGCTTGGCCTCTTGAGTGCCGGCATGCTTGTCAGACGTCTGCGCATGCCGGTTCGGCGCATCAGGCTCTTGTGAATGGAGCGTCGGCGCTGAGGATGGCTCGTGTGCCGACAAAGGAGACGGATACATGGGATCTCCTATAACACTGAACCGGCGTACTTCTTACGCAGATGATTGCGTAGAACAATCGCGGTTAAATTCAAAAGAATCACGACCGTAATAAGAACCAACGTCGTGATATAGACCATCGGCTTGGCAGCTTCTACATTGGGGGACTGAAAGCCGACATCGTAAATATGGAACCCCAGATGCATAAACTTTCGATCGAAGTGAAAAAACGGCCAGGAACCGTCTAGAGGAAGCGCAGGCGCCAGCTTCACGACTCCCGTAAGCATGAGCGGTGCCACCTCGCCCGCAGCGCGGGCCATTGCCAAAATCAATCCGGTCAACATGCCTGGCAGCGCAGAGGGTATCACGACTTTGAGCATCGTTTCCAACTTGGTGGCGCCAAGCGCCAACGATCCTTCCCGAAACTCACGCGGCACGGCAGCCAATCCTTCTTCAGTCGAGACAATGACGACCGGAACCGTGAGCAGCGCCAGCGTCAACGAGGCCCAGAGAATTCCGCCGGTCCCGAAGGTCGGCGTCGGAAGCCGCTCCGGGAAAAACACTGTATCGAGGGTTCCGCCGATCGCATAAATGAAAAACCCCAATCCAAAAACACCAAATACGATGGAGGGCACCCCGGCGAGATTGTTGACGGCAATTCTCACCAGGCGGACCATGACCCCTTGGCGGGCATATTCACGAAGATACAGCGCGGCGAGTACCCCGAATGGAACCACGGCGAGGCTCATGATGATGACCATCAACACGGTCCCGAAAATGGCCGGGAAAATGCCGCCCTCGGTATTGGCTTCTCGCGGTTCAGTACTGAGGGCCGCCCCTACGTTCACAAGATAGATCCAGCTTTTCAGCCACAGACCCATTTCGTTTGGGCGCAAGGCGCGAACGATCTGCCCGACCGCGATCTGCTTTTCCCGCCCATTCGCATCCACCATGACGACGGAGTATTCATCGAACCGCGCGCGCAAGGTTTCCAATTCTGCTGTTTTTTCACGATACCGGGTTTCGGTATCGGCAACCTGGGCCTTAATTTCAGACGAAACGGGCGAGGCAGGGCGGTCTATTTCGATTGCGCGGATCTTCAGCCTCAACCGCTCGATATCCGCATTGATAGCGCCGATCTCTGATTGCTCGATCTGCTTGATCTGTCGATGGAGGTCCTCAGCGCTGCTGATCAATGGACCCAACGCCGTCCAGCCTGCTTCATTCCCTTCCGCCAGAAGCTTCTCCCCGCTATAGACTGCTTGAATCCTGGCATACATGTTGCCCCATTCACGGCGCTCCAGCAGGACGACATCGGTGGGGTATGCCTGCGACACAATTTGATCGTCGTTGACCCATTTGAAATCAAGCCCGGACAAATCGCGATTGCCGATCTTGACTCGAACACGGCTTTTCCCTTCAGGCCGATCCGGCGTGATCGAACGCGGGATGACTTCACGCCCTGCCAACTGCCCCATGACATGCTGCCCGTCTTTGAGGGTGAGATCGACGATGTCCGAAATCCAAAAGTACCCCAACCCGTTGATCATGATCAGCAGCAACAATCCAAACACCATGAGCAGCGACAGCGACACGCCGGCGGCACAGCCCCAAATAAAGACATTCCCGGTCGCGAGCATCTGTTTGAATTGAGTACGCATCAATACTGGCTATATTTTGTGCGCAACCGTTGCCGGATCATTTCCGCAACGGTATTGATCAGAAATGTAAACGCGAATAACAGGATGGCCGCCAAAAACAGAGTGCGGTACAGCGTGCCGCCATGGGGCGCCTCCGGGATTTCTACCGCGATATTGGCTGAGAGCGTACGAAAGCCGTTGAACAGGCTCCATTCCATGATCGGGGTGTTCCCTGTCGCCATGAGCACGATCATGGTTTCACCGATAGCCCGGCCAAACCCGATCATCAACGCGGGAAAAATCCCAGGGCTGGCCGAGACGAGCACCAGCTTGACCAAGGTCTGCCAGCGGGTGGCGCCCAGGGCAAGAGACCCGGCGATCAAATGTCGCGGGACATTCGTCAACGCCTCCTCGGAAATACTGTAAATAATCGGCACGATCGCAAAACCCATCGCAAATCCGACCACGAGGGCATTGCGCTGATCGTATCGGAGCCCCCAATGGGTCGCAAACCAGGTCTTGTAGTTGCCGCCGAACAGCAGCGAATCCATCGGCTGATTCAAGGCCAGGCAAGCCCAGACGACCCCGATGATGACAGGAATCAGGACGAAGGCCTCCATCCCGGGACGTAACCGGCGCGTAACGGTTGCCGGAAGATACTGCCAAAGAACCGATGTAACGATGACGCCGGCCGGTACGGCTACCATCATCGCCACCATTGCGGGGAAGATCCGCTCAAGCATCGGAGCAATCCACAAACCCGCCAGAAAACCAAGAATGACTGTGGGGAGCGCCGCCATAATCTCGATGGTCGGCTTGATCTTGGCACGAAGATGCGGGGCCATGAACATCGCAGTATAGATGGCGCCTAGGAGGGCCAACGGCACCGCAATCAGCATGGCATAGAAAGTTCCCTTGAGCGTGCCGAAGATCAGCGGCATGAGACCGAACTTCGCTTCGAAATCGTCGGCGCCGCTGGAGGATTGCCAAACATGCTCCGGTCTGTCGTAGCCCTCGTACCACACAGGGGCGAGCAATGTCGCACCCGTCGTCTCCGGATGGGGATTGCGAATCGCATAGGTTCGCAGTTCTCCCTGATCGGAAAGGATCACCGCGCCATCGGCCTTGGGAGAAAACGCGAGGGCGCGAATCGCCTGGCCGTTGCCCGACAATTTCAACACCGTCTGCGAGGAAGTCGCATAGTGGACAAACAGATTGCCTTGCGCGTCGCCGGTCATGAATCCCTTATTGCGAAGCGAGGGGGAAATTCCAGTCACAGAGGCAGGATGGGTGTCCAATCGATGAATCAGACGAAAGCGTGTCACCGGGCTTTCCTGAGCCTCACGCACCGGCATCCATACCGACACCTCACCTGCGCCGCTGCCGATCACCAGCGATCGATCTCCTATCAAATAAGACAGAGCCGTGACTGCGGTGCCGACCGGAGCCACCGAGATAGTTTCAGATAGACTCGGCTGCGCGCCCTCTCGGAGCTCATAGCGGTACAGCTTCCCGCCAACCGTGCCGACCGACAGTGTTTCGCCCCGGCTGTCAAAAATGAATGCGGTCACGGACTCAGTCCCATGATCCGTCAGCGCAACGGGCGATGGTCCCAATGACTCGGTTGCGTACCAGAGATGCCCCTGATCCGTAAGGGCTGCGGTCAATGGCCCGTGATCCGTCGGCTGGTAGGCCAGGCGAAGAATGCGCTCAGTAGCGGGGGACGCCTGCATCGGAGATCCCAGCGTGATCGTCGGCGTAACCCGACGCTCCCCTTGATCGAAACCGGACGTAAATTCGATCGTCACAGGAATAAGACGGCCATCACTCGTCGCAAACGCAAACCGATTGCCGCTCCCAGCTGCGCGGGCAATGGACAAGACGTACACATCGGCAAGACCTGCCGGAAGCTCCACAGCGATCGGCGCGCCTGATTGCGCGTTAAAAAAGCGAACCTGCCGCTGAGCCCCTCCACTGAGCAGATAGATGATCTCTTGATATTCATCCAACCCGACAAGGCTGGACTGCGAAGGCGCTCTTCGATCAGGATCGCCGGCAACGTACCCGCTCTGCGTCCCGTGAGGAGAAAGAAACAGGGGAACCACTTCTTTAATCAAAAAGACGAACATGCCGATGATGCTCAGAATGACTGCGGTCCCACCCAGTGTGACGATGATTTTGGCGAGTCTATCGAGGGCTCGACGCCGCAGGGCGCTGGTCGAGTGTTTCAACGGCAACTGGGGGGGCCTATTGCCATACGCCCCCCCAGAAGGAGAGAGCCCCAGAACATGATCGGAATCGCTAGTCAAGCTTCGGCAGTTCCTTTTCGATCGTGCCGCTGTTCAATGGGAAAAATCCATCCTTGACCACCACCTGTTGTCCTTCTTTGCTGTAGATGAACTTGATGAATTCTTTGACGATCGGATCAAGTGGCTTATTGGGCGCCTTGTTCACATACAGATAGAGATACCGCCAGAGCGGGTAGGACCCATTGTCCGCGTTCTGTTGAGTGGCCTCTTTAAATGGCATGCCATCTTTTTCGGCGAGAGGAACCGCCCGCACGTTTGATGTGAGATATCCAATACCGCTGTAGCCGATGCCAGCTTGATCTTCGCTCACGCTTTGGACCACGGAAGCGGACCCAGGCTGTTCCTTGACTTCATCCTTGAAATCGCCGTTCCTGAGGGTATGTTCCTTAAAAAATCCATAGGTGCCGGAGGCTGAATTCCGGCCATAGATGCTGATAGGATTACCGCCCAGTTCACCCTCCACACCGGCCTGGTTCCATGACTGAATATTTTCCTTATAGCCGACACGGCGGCTTTTGGAAAAAATCGCATCGACTTGCCCCATCGTGAGTCCCTGAACGGGGTTGTCCTTATTGACATAGACGGCAAGCGCGTCAATGGCGACCGGGATTGCAGTGGGTTTGTATCTAAACTTTTTCTCGAAGGCATCGATCTCGGTATTTTTCATCGTGCGGGACATCGGCCCGAGCTGCGCCGTGCTTTCGATCAAGGCCGGAGGCGCGGTGCTCGACCCCTTTCCTTCGATCTGAATTTTGACGTTCGGGTATTGCTTCCGAAACCCTTCGGCCCAGAGCGTCATCAGATTGTTGAGCGTATCCGAGCCAATACTATTGAGATTGCCGGACACACCGCTGACCTTGACGTAGCCTTTCAGGGCTGGATCAAGCGTAATCGGGGCATCGGCGTAGGCCGATGGGAGTCCCGTAGCAAGAGCCCCGAGGAGAGCGACGCAACCGAGACTAGACCTGGTAGCTGATATATTCATTGGCACTCCTTTCCCAATTCCCTCATCGTAAGAATGACCGCATCCCATTACCAGCGCGTTACGCCAATGTTACATCGGTGTTACATCTGGCTCATTCCATGACTTTGCCCTGCCTTCTGGTGAAAAAGGCAGATCACCCCTTCCGTTCAATCGATCAACGTTAAAAATTCCATTGCAATTGCGTACGGACGATATCCCCTTCACGGATCGCATAGGGCGCAGTTTGCGTATCAGTGCGCCTGCTCCTGGCATAGGCAATCGTGAACTCTAAGGATTTGGTGAATTGCCACTCGGCCCCGATTTCCCATTCCCGGACTACATTAAACGGCATATTGGTCCGATGCTTTTTCCCGCCGCTGTATTCTTGGTACCGGACATAGGGAATCACGCTGGTCAACCACGGCTCATTCACATCCCACTTATACATCCCCTGGACGTAGCCGCCCTGGATGTTCCCCTCCTCAATGGCTGTTTTCGATCCATTCAACTGAGGACCATGACCCCAGTTCCACTCAGCTTGAAAACCGAACGGCTGAGGAAACAGCACAAAATGGACGCCGACTCGCTCGTCGAGGTAGTTTCCATTATTTACCACTGAGGGAACTGCTGAGAGATTAGTGCTAGAAAGTGAATTAACACTAGACGAGGATGAACCAACGTTGAACGATCCACGGTACGCATCCACTCCAAACTGAATAATCTGTCCGTAGGGCAACTCCATGGGATAAGTAGCATGGAGCACGATATGTTTATTGTCATTGCGCTCGCTCACGTTGAGGGTTTGGCCATTATAGACCCCGATGCCGAGGACGCCATAGTCCCCAGATCCCTTGAGACCTGAGTCGACCAGTTTTCTGAATAATTTTCTGGTCTCAGTCGGCGTGTAATAGATGAATAATCCGAGATCACGCTCCCCATTCGCCGCACTGTTAATCCCGTCGCTTCGGTCAAAGGCCAGTCGATTTTGACTAGACTGCAGATTTTCAAACCCAAACGGGACCTTTGAGAGACCTCCTCGAACACGCAACTCCTTTTCTCCAAAGAACAAGAAGGGAACAGGCATGAAGAGATCGACATAGGCATCTCGAAGCTGGACAAAGTGACCACTCTGATCTCCCGTCGTACCGGGAACAGTCCCCGCAAACTCCGGCTGAATATAAAAGGACAGCCAATTAGTGAGATCACCTGAAAAGGTGAGGCGAGTGCGGCGGAGGGCAAAGCCTGTATTATCCCGAATGGTGTTGTCGTATTCGTTCCGAATGGATTTATCTCCTGGAAGGTAGGTATAGCGGGCCTGCACATAGCCGCGAATGCTAATCTTGTCGAACCATTTCTTGATCGTTGCTCGCTCCTGGATAATCGCTTCTTGTTTTTCTTGATCGGCTTTCAACTTGAGCCATTCTTCTTTCGTGATCTGCCCCTTCTCATACAAGAGATCCTCAACGCTGGCTTGAGCCATGTTGGTCTGGACCATCAACCCAAGGCTAAAGACACAAGCTATCATTACTAACCAGTGTTGCTGCATTTAGGCGCCTCCAAAATAAATAAAGGTCTACACTACTCTTGATCTACAACTGCGACTAGATTAGTAAACAACGGTTACGGCAGTGCTATTGGCTGGTTACGGGAACGTTAAATATCGTTATGGTAGCCTGCATACGGTAGATTTCGAGGTATTCACCTGCTGAGACGATGCGCAAACCGTCTAATTCTCATGAGCCTGGCCATGCCGAGCCTCCGCTCTGGTCGATGGGGCTAGCGGTAGCTGTCATACTGGGCACCCCTCTGGTGTTGTATTCGCTCGCCCCAACCGGTCCGTTTCGTGAAGGCGACACAGCATTTTCTGACGGCCAACAGCGCGTGCGACTCACAACTCTCACCACAGAACCGCGTCTACAGCTAGGAGACACCTGCCTGTTCGACCCGAATAGCCCACTGATCGTCGTTCAGGCTCAGGATGGCCAACCGAATGGTTCGATCATCGCACTGGTACAGGGCAATCCAGCGACAGAATGGCCTTTTTGTCCGCTGCATGCAGAGGTCTGGATGAAGACACACCAACTATTTCAGAAACCTGCGCTTCTGACTGAAATCAAGACGATGCTGGCCGGACTGGGGGGGGGGGTCGATAAGAGGGTGCGACTAGGCTTTTAACCGAGCGGTACACTTCTGCCGGAACTTTGCAACCTTGGGGCCGACGACAAACTGGCAGTAGCCTTGGAAGGGATTTCGAACAAAATACTCTTGATGGTAGGCTTCAGCCTCATACCATTGCGAAGCCGGCACAACCTCAGTCACGATGGGAGCAGGATACAGTCGTTCCTGCTCCAACCTTTTGATCAGCGCTTCGGCTATTTGGCACTGTGCTGGCTGGTGATAAAAGATCGCCGAGCGGTATTGGGTCCCGATATCGTTCCCTTGACGATTACGCGTGGTGGGATCGTGGATCAGAAAGAAGATTTCAAGCAGCTCACCGTACGAGATGACGCGCGGATCGAAGGTAACTCGAACTGCTTCGGCATGGCCGGTACAGCCGCTACAGACCGCTTCATACGAGGGATTGTCGACAGCGCCACCCATATAACCTGATTCGACGGATTCAACCCCCCGAACCTGGTCGTAGACTGCCTCGAGACACCAAAAGCAGCCGCCTGCGACCGTGCCGACCTCCCGTTCGAGTTGAGCCGATGACATCACAGTTCTCCGCGCACGAGTCACGTCTTCACTCTAGGCAATGAGTTACTCGTCCTCTTCTTCTTCGATATCCTCAATCCCCTCATAACTCATTTCCTGAAATCCCGCCGCCGCCTTTTCGCAGGCTGTTTCAACCATTTCTTCGGCATCTTCTGCCGAATCTGCATCGACCAAGAACTTCACTGTAATTGCATACCGTTGTTCCACCACCGACTCCTTTCTCTACCTGTCTCCCCGGAATCCGCTCAGGCGAATATTCCAAGTGCTGTTATAAAACCTCATCGTGAAAGAGGGCGCCGACACAAGCTGCTCTGGCATAGAAGTCCGTACTTTCTGACAGATGTAACCACTGTGTCAACTATGACGAATAGGAAGTGGCTACAGGAGGAAATTGGAGCGGGATGAATCGCTATCGAGAACACTGACTCAGAGGAAAAACGGCGAGGCGTCTACGGAATTGGGGGAGTGGCCAAGATCCAGTCTGGTGCGCCTGGAGGGACTTGAACCCCCAACCCGCGGATCCGAAGTCCGCTGCTCTATCCATTGAGCCACAGGCGCACGCATGGTACATGAATCATGTTCTGAGAAGGCTTGTCAAGGATACGATCCGACAACCACACGCGGCATTCACCGGCTACAGCCGGGCAAGAATTTCGTCTGCAATTTGCACGATCGGCCGTCCATCGGTTGCAATGACATGATCAGCCGCAGCCTCATACTTCGGCGTTCGCTCGCGCAAGACATCCTGGACTTCGTCAACGAACGACTTGGCTCCCGTCAGTGAGGGACGTTGCGTATCTCGCCCGATGCGTGTCGTGATTGTTTCGACCGAGGCCGTCAGCCAGAAAATGGTGCCGGCGGTTTTCAGTCTGTCCACATTTTCCGGTCGAAGGATTGCGCCTCCGCCCGTATCGATGACCAGTCCATCCCCATGCGCCAAATCCCTGCAGACCTGAGACTCAAGCTCACGAAAATAGTCCCATCCATGCTGCGCGACAATCTCAGGAATACTCTGCCCAGCTCGTTTCACAATCTCCACATCAGTCGATACCATGGTTCGGCCAAGACGCGTGGCCACCACTTTTCCAACGGTGCTCTTCCCGGTTCCACGATACCCGATGAGCACAACATTCATTGAAAATGAGACTCCAGCACCGCACGCATGACGTCAACCGGCGCGGGCCGAGTGGTCCACAGTTCGAACTGCGTAACCGCCTGATTGAGAAACATTTCGAGGCCAGGAATCGTCTTGCACCCAGCGCGCTTGGCATCGCTGAGCAATCGAGTCTCCCGCGGATTATAGACGATGTCCATCACGGCAAGACTTGGGTGAAGCAGCGAGGTCGGCACGCAGGTCGCGTCACCCCTGGGAGACATGCCGATCGGAGTACAGTGAATCAGGACCTGTGCGTCAGGAACCGTCCTGCCGAGAATGCTGTCATCGAGGGAATAGTCTTCCACCACCAAATCAGTTTTCGACCGGAGGTCGCGTGCCAACGCCACCCGTTCTTTATCATCGACTCCGAGCAACAGCAGCGCCTCTGCCTTCGACTCTGCTGCCAACGCAAAGGCAATGGCCCGCGCGGCTCCGCCGGATCCCAGCATGACGATACGCCGTCCCGTGAGTGTCACCCCACCTTCCCGCAGCGCTCGCAAGGCGCCTGTGGCATCCGTGTTATGCCCGATGAGCCGGCCCTTCTCGGCCACGATGGTATTGATCGCCCCGATCTGCCGCGCGGTTGGTTCTATGTCATCAAGAAACGGCACAGCCGATACCTTATGCGGGATCGTGACACTGGCACCGCGAAAGTTCCCCAGCGCGCGAAGCCCTCTGATTGCATCACCGATCGATTCGACCCTCCAGGCAAGATACACAAAGTTGAGGGCGAGTCTTCGAAACGCCGCATTATGGATCGCCGGCGATAGGGAATGCTCGACAGGATTACCGATAATGCCGCAAAATTCGGTCTCAACGCTGATTTCCATTACGACGACCTCACCACGCTGTCATCCCGCCATCGATCGTGAATGTTCCCCCCGTCACCCACAGCGCTTCATCGGAAGCAAGGTACAGCACCATATCGGCAACCTCTTCAGGTTGCCCGGGCCGTCGAATCGGATAGCGGTCCAGGATCGGATTGAGCTGTTCCGGATTGGCCATGAGCGGCGCTGCCATTGGGGTTGCGATCAGCCCGGGGTTGACCACATTGCAACGGAGGCCGTCTTTGGCATAATCGATGGCGATCGCGCGAGTCAGCGCGTCCAGCGCGCCTTTGGAAGCAGCATAGGCGGGCAGATAGGGAATGCCGACCAAACTGGCAATCGATGAAATATTGACGATCGATCCCCGCCCCCGTTTCAACATTTCGGGGACCGCCGCGCGCGTCATGCGAAATACGCCGGTCAGATTGACATCCAGCACACGAGTCCAAGTCTCATCGTCAAGCTCATGGAGCCGGCGGCCGAACTCTCCGACTCCGGCATTGTTGATCAAGATATCCAGGCTGCCGAATCGCTGGATTGCCTCATTCACAACCGCCTCTGCATGGCGGTCGTCCGTGACCGAGCCGGCCACTGCAATCGCCTTGCCGTTCCGCCGAGTAATTTCATGGACCGCACGATCCAATTCATCCTGGCGACGTCCGGTGATCACCACCGCCGCCCCTTCTCGCGCAAACGTCTGAGCAATTGCTTCGCCGATTCCCGCATTCCCTCCGGTCACTACAGCGACTCTCCCTGCCAGCCGACTCACCGAGTGTGCTCCTCTCCC
>SXGR01006675.1_pt1 | contig 13897 bp, 12 predicted proteins | sample 3174711 | NCBI WGS metagenome assembly SXGR01 (sample SAMN11356860, study PRJNA531348) | freshwater metagenome | isolation source: freshwater sample F1-60 | place: China: Fuxian Lake, Yuxi | collected 2017-12-25
GGCGGTCCTGGGGGGCTGCAGCCTGAGGGGTGGCGAGGGGACGATCGTGGGAGTGATCGTGGGTGCGGCCCTGATGCAGGTGCTACGGAACATGATCACGCTGGTGACGACCCACAACAACATCGAGTTCGCGATCATCGGCGCCGTGATCCTGCTGGGCGTGATCGCCGACGAGTTGGTGAAGCGCTACGCCGCCCGCCGCCGCGCCGCCCGCGCCCTCGCCGCCGAGACCGCCGGCTGACTTCCATGACGCCGTTGGCGTTGCGGTCCCGGATCGATATCCCATCACCATTTTGAATCCCAACGGGATTCCGTCCCCCAGCCCTCGAGAGATGCCACCCGGGGGGGGCCAGCGCCTCATCCCCTCTCGATCCCGGAGGGATCTCAGCCGGTAGCCGGCGGTTGAGCGCAGCGACACCGCCGGACACCCGCCCCACCCTATCCCCCACATCCCGGAGGGATGCCAGCTCAGTCCAGGTATCTCGAATCGTACACCACCCCGGATTTCTCGAGGAACTCGACCAATTCCTCCCGAAACGTTCTGATCCGATGGTGTTCGGCCTGACGACCAATGTACTCCTGGACCGAGGTTCGCGCCGAGGCACTGACCGAGAAGGCCGCATACCCTTCCTGCCACGCAAAACCCGGGATGGGGATTTCCTGCCGCACCCAGGTGGAGGACGACTTCTTCAACTCGCGCATGAAATCAGACAGGCAATGGGTCGGCTTCAATCCGACGAGCAGATGGACGTGGTCGGCCACGCCGCCAACACCCTGGGACAACCCGTCCAGCCCGTTCACGCAACCACCCAAATACTCATGCAACCGGACACGCCACGACTCCGAAATCAATGGCTCGCGATTCTTCGTGGCGAAGATCAGGTGATGGAGGAGCTGGGTATGGGTTGATGGCATGGGCGACGTTGGCTGGCATCCTTGCCGGGATGCGGGATTCCATTGGAGCCATACCCGGTGGTGTCGCTGCGCTCCACCACCGGCTACACGCTGGGGTGCCTCCGGCATCCGTGGAAAGCGCGCGCCGCCCCACCGCTCGACAGGGATGCGAGCCGAAGAAAGCATCCCAGGCCTCCCCACCCTTCTCCATCCCGGATGGATTCCATCAACCTTGAGGCATCCGAGGTCTCCAATACCTTCTCCATCCCGAAAGGGATGCCGGCTACGCCAAGCCCTTCTCTCCATCCAAGAGGGACGCCGCGCCCCGCCCCCTCTTCTCTTCATCCCGGAGGGATCTCAGCCGGTAGCCGGCGGTTAAGCGCAGCGACACCGCCGGATACCCGCACCACTACGTCCACCGCATCCCGGAGGGATGCCAGAGGGGTCGAGCTGCGAACAGCGCTTCAAATCCAACGCCCCCCCCTACGCCAGCTCCTCGGCCGGCTAGAACCAGATCATTGGGCAATGGCTCAAACCTTCCGCAAAAGTTCAGCCGTAATCAGCTGGAGGGGAGGACGATCCGGAGCCAAGAGCTTCGGACGAATGAAATCGCATCCGACCACGAGATGCAGAGTTTCGTTGTCAGGCAGCACCACCATCTGGAGGTCGTGACCAATCCGGGGCCGGAACCAGAAATAGCCCTCACTATCCTGATTCCACGCTCTCGACGGCTTTATCGGTTTGGGTAGACGCCACTCCCGCTCCTGCAGAAACGCGATTTTCTTCTCGCTTGAGAATTCCATTAGCTTGGACCTCTTCGGCGAACCAGCTTAACCACCAACTGGAACAGCCTTGGTTGCCTTTGGCTTCTCCATCGGCTTCGCGTCAGGGGGAATTCGCTTGGGGATCGCTGTCGATTTGATGAAACGGACCAAGAACTCCAAGGCCTGTTTGGCCGTCAACGACCCATTGGAATCCAAGCTTTTCCGAAGAACTCCAACAGCATGCTGAAGGGAATCCCTTCTTCCTCCCGAATAGATCACCGGCCGGCCGCCCTCTCGAAAAATCGCACGCTTTGAAAATCCAAACCCCATCCGACCATACAGCCTCCAATGGTCCACTGAACCTGAGGCAGCTTGCTCAGTCAGGAACAAGCATGGCTGAGGATCCACAAGCGGCTTCACATGACCCACTTGATCAATGGGGGCGTATTTGGAGACCCGGAGTCCCCTCCCCGGATCCAGAGCATCACGAAGAAGCCCGAGATAACGTCTACGCTGGTCTCGATCCAGCTCGGGAACCAAAGGCAACTTCTTCCAAGATGGAGCAGCCGAGGCGGCGCAAAATCTTTTCTGTAAAATCGGCGGCGCTTAAACCGAGGGCTGGGTTTGGCTGTCCATGCTGAGGTAGATTCTTCCGGTTTCCCATTCCTCGCTGAACTCGACGAGGAGTGCGCTGACCAGGCGCAGGAGGGAGGCTTCGTTGGGGAATACGGCCAGCAACCGTATCTATGCCCTGAATCGCACCGACGGGAGCAAGAAATGGGAGGTCACCGTCGGTGCCTCCGTCCCGTTGGCTGATGAGTGGATCTCGTCACCCATCGTGGGAATCAATGGAACCGTCTACACAGGATCTTCAGACGGCCGATTCCATGCCCTCAATGGGGCAAGTGGATCCAAGCTCTGGGAGATCATCACAGGAGGAGCCGTTGACTCCACGGGAGCAATCGGTGCCGACGGAACGATCTACGTTGGGTCGGGTGACAATCGACTCTACTCGATCGATGAAACCTCGGGCTCGCTCCGGTGGAGTTTTACGACCGAGAAACCCATCCGCTCCTCACCAGCCATAGCGTCAGACGGAACGGTGGTCTTCGGAACCCGAGGTAATTTAATTCGCCAGCCAATAAGGTCTATGCGCTGAACTCTGCATCCGGGGACAAACGCTGGGAATACATCGCCGCCGGACCAATCACATCATCACCCGTGTTGGGGTCGGACGGAACCGTGTACCTCGGCAGCACGGAAGGGACCTTCTACGCACTGGATGGAACGACCGGACAACCTCGGTGGACCTACAAGACTGGAAGCAGCGCGCTCCACTCCTCTCCAGCCCTTGCTCCCGATGGCACCCTCTTCATCGGCGGCATGGACGGAAAGGTCCACGCCATCGCGTCCGGTTCGTCCGGTGTGGCGGACTCCTCATGGCCGATGTTCCGAGGAAACCTCCGCCGAACGGGCCAGGCATCGCTTCCCTCCATCACGCCCTCACTGCGCTGGGTTCCACGGAATGATGCCCTCCTCCAAATTGAAGCAATCGGCGCCTCGGGGGCCCGCCTCATTCTTGAGACATCGAGCGATCTTCAAAATTGGAATGCCCGGCAGGAAATCACTGGGCAGGGACGTGAAAAGCCCCTGATTCTGGACCTCCAGTCCGGCGCCACCGGAGCGGTGGAGTTCTGGCGTTTACGTACGCGGTGATTCCGCTCTTCCCTCACTGGCATCCCTGCCGGGATGCCAGACGGGGCGAGTCACGACACCAGCGCGTTTCGAATCCCAACGGGATTCCGTCTCCCAGCCCAGGGTTGCCGAGCTCCCGAGGCTACCCTGGGTCCCCTTCCCGACGCGTGTTCAACCGCAACGCGGTTGCGGCCCTCGCCGATGGAGACCACGTCGTCCGGGTTTGCCCCGCCACCGGCGCGGCCGGACGCAACCGCCTTGCGGTTGTCGCCCTTGTCTTCCCGGTTCCCGGGGTAGGTCCCCGTCCCTGGGAACACCCCCGCGCTCAGGGCCAAAACGCCGTTGGCGTTGGCAGCCCGGATCCATGCCTCATCGCCCATCGTCCCAAGTCCCCTACATCAGCTCCTCGGCCGGGTAGGTCCAGATCTCGGCGAGGGTGGGATGGTAGTGAGGGACCGCAGCCAGCTGAGCAGCGGTCATTCGACAGTCCATGGCGACCACGATCTCGTGGATCAGCTCGCCCGCCTGCGGGCCCACACAGGCACCGCCCACGATCTCGCCTGTCGTACGGTCGGACAGCAGCTTCACGAAGCCCCGACGGCACCCCAAGATCATCGACTTCCCGTGATCATTGAAGGGATACGCCGCCACACGGACCTCGAGACCGGCCTCCTTCGCGGACCGCTCCGTGTGCCCCACCACCGCCACCGCTGGATCCGTGAAGACGACCGACAGCGTCAGGCGGTCGTCCCGCGACACCGACTGGCCCAGGATGTTCTTGGCCGCAATCTCCCCCTGCTGGATCGCCAGATGGACGATGTCCTTCGGGCCACAGCAATCACCTGCCGCGAAGATGTGGGAGGCGCTCGTCCGCTGCTGGCGGTCGATCTGGATCTTCCCGGACCGGCTCAGCGCCACGCCCGCTGCCTCGAGACCCAGGGTCGACACCGCAGCCCTGCGTCCTAGGCCGTGGAAGATGGCGTCGGCTTCGATCGACTGCACGGAACCCGCACGTTCGATCCAGAGACGCTTCCGGGGACCGACCACCTCAGCGCGTTGGAGCGTCGCACCGGTGATCACCGAGATCCCCTCGTCCATCAAAGCCCCTTCAAGCTCCTGTGCGACGTCCGAGTCGCATTCCCGGAGGAGCTGAGGTCCCCGCTGGACGACCGTCACAGAGGCCCCAAGCCGGGCAAAGAACTGGGCGAACTCGAGGGCCACGGCCCCCGCGCCCAGAACGATCACCGAAGCGGGCAGTTGGCGGAGCTGGAGGGCCGAGTCGCTGGTCAGATACCCGATCGACTCGAGACCGGGAACCGGTGGTGGGGCGAGCTCGGAGCCCGTCGCGAGCACGACATGACGGGTCCGGAGACGTCGACCCGACTCGAGTTCCAGGTGGTGGGGATCCACAAACCGAGCCTTGGAACGGATGAACTCCCACTTCCCCTGCTCGAGCTGCTGGCGTCGATAGCCGGCGAAGTCTCGGATGAGCTCATCCTTCCGGGCCATGAGACGTTCAAGATCGACGGTCACCGGACCGGCCTCGATACCCCAGGTGCGTCCGGCGGCGATGGCGTGTCGGAGTTCCGCAGCATGCAGGAGGGCCTTGGTGGGCATGCATCCGCGCAAGATGCACAGGCCGCCGATCTCGGGTCCGCCGTCCACCACCGCGATGCGATGTCCGCCTGCAACGAGGGTCCGCGCCGCGGCATAGCCAGCGCTGCCGCCTCCCACCACCACCGTGTCGAAGTCCATCGAACTCATGCGGGGAGTCTGGTTGGGGACCCTCCCGCCTGCCAAGGGGTGTCATACAGGGATGAAGAGGGTGACCCACACGGCGACGCGGAGACACGGCGAACGACAAAGGAAGAGACATCGGAAGCACAGGCTTCAAACCCCTGGGAACCCATCTGCGATCCGCGGCACATGGATCTGCCCGAGAGGTCAGACGGGTCCCCTCCCATGTGGGAGGATACCGGACTCCCCCCCCGGATTCGCTCCAACCTTCCGGGGATGTCCGGAACGGCACGGAGAGTATCGGTTCCCGGGGAATGGGCCCACCCGCCCCCAGTGAGGCCGGGTACTGAATCACCCACCCGCACTCCGTTGTCTCTCCTCTTTTCTCCCCCTGCCTTTCCTCCACGTCTCCGCGCCCCCGTGTGAGCCCCCTTCTCTTCCCCTGCTGCCCGGGTCTGGACGTGCCGCCGCATCTGGGCGCTAATGCGAAAGTGAGCCACGCGAAGAAATCCGAGACGTCCGCTGCCAAAGGGCCCAACCCAGCTGGGCCCACCCCCGACGCCACAACGGGGAAGCTCTCCTCACTCATCATCGATCTGCTGAGGCCCTACCGGACCGGTCTCGCCATCGTGCTCGGCTCCATGCTGGTCCAGACGCTGACGAGCCTCGCCGCGCCCTGGCCGCTTAAGGTCATCCTCGACAACGTCGTCGGGAACCATCACCTGCCCGCTTGGCTGGAATGGATCCACCGGTACCCCATCGCCCAGAGCAAGAGCGGCCTCGCACTCCTCGCGGCATCCGCCGTGGTGCTCATCGCCCTCATCGGCTCCATCGCCGGATACGTTGCCAACTACTATACCGAGAGCGTCGGACAATGGGTTGCCAACGACCTCCGACTCCGGATCTACCACCACCTTCAACGGCTGTCGCTGTCCTACTACGACACCCATCAGACGGGTCTCCTCCTCAGCACGCTCACCGACGACGTGGCCACGATCCAGAACTTCGCCTCGTCGGCGACGCTCGGGATCCTGATCGATCTGCTCACCATCGTGGGCATGCTCGGGTTGATGTTCTGGCTCGACTGGGACTTCGCCCTGATCGCGGTCGGCGTCACCCCGTTCCTCCTGCTCTTCGTCAGCCGCTTCAAGAAGTCGGTGAAGAAGGCGACCCATGAGGTCCGCAAACGCCAGAGCGACATCGTGGCCGTGGTCCAACAGGGACTCGGATCCATGCGCACGGTCGAGGCGTTTGGCCGTGAGGACCTCGAGGAAAGCCGACTCGGTGAGGCGAGCCACGCCACGGTCGAGGCCGCCCTCAAGGCCCGCCAGATCAAGGCCCTCCTCTCCCCCGTGGTAAACCTCACGGTCGCCCTCTGCACCGCCATCGTCCTGTGGCGCGGCGCGTCCCTGATCCTCAGCGGCGCCATGACGGTCGGCTCGCTCACCGTCTTCCTCGCGTACCTCTCCAAGTTCTTCAAGCCGGTCCAGGACCTCGCCAAGATGACCAACACGATCGCCCAGACCTCGGTAGGACTGGAGCGTATCCAGGCGATCCTCGACACCGATGTCGGGATCCCACAGAAGACCGACGCCAAGGACCCGGGATCGCTCCGTGGACGGATCGTCTTCGAGCATGTGGCCTTCGCCTACGACCCCGCGGCTCCGATGCTCCGGGACGTCAACTTCACCATCGAGCCCGGACAACGCATCGGGATCGTCGGCCCCACCGGCGGTGGCAAGTCGACCGTCGTGAGCCTCATCCCGAGGTTCTACGACCCGACGAACGGTCGGATTCGGATCGACGACCAGGACCTGGGGGACCTCGAACTGGCCGCCCTCCGTCGCAACATCGGGTTTGTCCTCCAGGACACGGTCCTGTTCCGGGGCACGATCCGGGAAAACATCGCCTATGGGCGTCCCGGGGCCTCCGAGGACGAGATCCGCGAGGCCGCGCGGCTCGCAAACGCCCATGAATTTATCGACCGGATGCCCCAGGGCTACGACACCCTCGTCGGCGAGCGCGGCCTCACCCTCTCCGGCGGACAACGCCAGCGTCTGGGCATCGCCAGGGCCCTGATCCGGAACTCGCCGATCCTGATCCTCGATGAACCCACCGCGGCACTCGACACCGAGTCCGAAAAGCTGGTGATGGAAGCGTTGGAGCGTCTCATGCACGGCCGCACCGTGATCACGATCGCCCACCGCCTCAGCACGATCCGAGATGCCGACAAGATCATCGTCCTGAAGGCCGGCGTCGTGGCCGAGGAGGGCACCCATGCCGAACTGGTCCGTCTCAACGGCGTCTACGCCGAACTCCATCGCATCCAGACCGGAGACACCCCCGCCCCGAAGGCCTGACCCTTTCCACAATACCCCATGTCCCACCGCTCGCTCATCGTCCTGCCGGACCGCACCGCCCGACCCTTCCTGACCGCCATCGAGAACGCGAAGTCCTCGATCCGGATCAAGATGTTCGTGTTCTCCGACCCGGACCTCATCCAGGCCGTCATCGCCGCCCGCAAGCGGGGCGTGGACGTCCAGATCATGCTCAACGCTGCGCGTCGCGATGGTGAGGACGACAACGCCGAATCGCGCAAGACCCTCCACCACGCCGGCATCCCGATGAAGGACAGCAGCCCCGATTTTGGGGTGACGCATGAGAAATCCATGGTGGTGGACGAGAAGCTCGCCTTCGTGAAGTCCCTGAACTGGGCTACCCGGAACCTGACCGAGACCCGCGACTATGCCGTCACCACCGAGCACAAGGACGAGGTCCGCGAGATCCTCGACTGCTTCGAGGCCGACTGGCATCGCCAGGCGTTCAAGCCCCCGGGCACGACTCCGCTGATCTGGTGTCCGGCCAATGGTCGCGAGGCCATCGCCCACTTCATCGACAAGGCGAAGCACAGCCTCTTCGTCCAGAACGAGCGGTATCAGGACCCGGTGATCATCGAGCGCCTCATTCGCGCCAGGGAGCGGGACGTGAAGGTCCACGTGATGGCCCGTCCGCCGCACAACCTGAAGAAGGAAAAGCTGCTCGAAGGGGTGAGCGGTCTCCGGATGCTCAACGACGTCGGGGCGAAGATCCACAAGCTCAACAAGCTGAAGCTCCACGGAAAGATGCTCCTAGCCGACGGCAAGCGGGCGATCATCGGTTCCATCAACCTCGCCCCGGGCAGCTTCGACGACCGGCGTGAGCTCGCGATCGAGGTCGACGACACCACCCTCGTCGAGGAGCTCCATGACGTCGCGCACCACGATTGAGAGCATTCCCACAAGGTGGACCTCTCGGATGCGGGCCTGTTGGCGGATCTCGAGAAACGGGGCAAGGCCGGCGAGGCGGGGAAGCTCGTCCTGGACGAGTGAGCCCGAGGCCCAGAGCCCGAAACCGAACCTGACCCAAAGTCGATTCTGTCCTGGTCTGTCAGCCCACCTCGGCCCCAACCCAAGGAATCAACGACGCCTGGGGTGTTGTGGGGGCACACCGTGCACCCAGTGATGCAGGGCACTGCATCACCCACCAGAACCCGGGCCCGGTGCTCTCCGCCCTAGGCTCCGCACCGATTCGATGGCATCATCCCCCCATGAAGGTTTCCTTGGTCCGGACTCGTTGTGTCCCCAAAGCCTCCTGCCTCGTGCTGATTGGAATGCTCGGTCTTCCAGTACTTCACGCTCAGGAGGCCGCTCCCTCCCCAAACGCCCCAGCAGCCCAGCGTCCAGCAGAGGCCCAGCCCGGCGGACGACCTAAACGTCCGGATGCCTTCGAGCGGTTTGATCGGAATGGTGACGGCCGGGTGACCGCGGACGAGATCAACAACCCCGCCATGCTGCAGTGGCTGGATCGCGATGGGGATGGGGCCATCACCCGACAGGAGGCCGCCGAGGCGATCACGGAGATCGGCGGACGCCGCCGATGGGCCGCTCCATCCCCGAAGGCCACCAACGCTCCCCTCCCTACGACGTCCGCCGCAGCTGAGCCCAAGGAATCCTTCTGGCCCGTGAACCCGATCGCCTGGGGTATCGGACGACGCCTCCAGGCCGGGTCGTGGATCAGCCTCGATGGGCGCCCAGTGGATCTGGATGTCCGCCCGTCTGGCAAGGGACGGCTCCTGCTCGCCACCTCATCGACCTGCCCCCTCAGCCGCAAATACGGTCCCGCCCTTGGACGCCTCGCCACCGAGGCCTCGGCCCAGGGTTTCGAGGTGGTCTTCATTGCACCGGTCGACTCGGACCCGAAGGACGATCTCAAGACGATGGCGTCGACCCATCGATGGACGGCTCCTGTGCTCCGGGATCCGAAGGGCGAATTGGCCCGACGCCTCGGCCTCCGCAGTACCACCGAGGCGATCCTGACCGACGCCGCCGGAACGGTCGTGTACCGCGGGGCGGTCGATGACCAGTATGGCTTGGGCTACGCCAAGTCCGAGCCGACCCGTCGTCCGTTGAAGGACGCCCTGGCGGCGGTACGAACCGGGGACCGTCCTGCGATCGCGGCCACGACCGCCCCCGGATGCGATCTCGATTCCGCAGGGCCGATCCCGGTGCCGACGGGTGCCACGGTGACATTCCACAACCGGGTCTCCCGCATCCTCCAGACCCACTGTCAGGGATGCCATACCACCGGCGGCCCAGGACCGTTCGAACTGGAATCCCTCGCCTCGGTCGGCAGCCATGCCCGCGTGATCCAGACCCAAGTCGAGAAGGGCCTCATGCCCCCGTGGTTTGCCGCGCCGGAAAAAGGTGGGGCCTCCAACCACAGTCCGTGGCTGAACGACCGTTCGTTGCCGGAGGATGACCGACGGGATCTCGTCGCCTGGCTGTCGGGATCCCGTCCTGCGGGCAACCCGAAGGACGCCCCACTGCCCCTGCCTCCGGCGGGCGACTGGAGCATCGGGAAACCCGACGCCGTCTATACGATCCCGAAGCCGATCGCCGTCGCGGCCGAGGGCGTGATGCCGTACCAGAAGACCACCATCGAGACCGAGTTGACCGAGGACCAGTGGGTGACGGCGGTCGAGATCCAACCCACGGCGAAAGCGGTTGTCCACCATGTGCTGGTCTTCGCCCGTCCACCCGGACAGCGGGGGCGGGGCGGCTCGGATTCCAGCGGCGACGGCGTGACCGGGTTCTTCGCCGCCTACGTGCCCGGGAACACGTTCCAGATCTACCCGGAGGGCTTCGCCAAGCCCCTGCCGGCCGGGAGCCGACTCCGCCTCCAGATCCACTACACGCCGAACGGCACGGCAACGGAGGACCAGATGCGGATCGGGTTCCGGTTCGCCAAGGGAGCGCCGCGGCACCGGATCCATGTGGTCGGCGTCGCCAATCCTCTTCTCCGGATACCGCCTGGAGCCCCGAACCACGAGGAGACCGCCTCGCTGCCGGTGCCTCGCGAGGCGCGGATCCTGGCGCTCATGCCCCATCTCCATGTCCGCGGAAAGGCCTTCCGCTTCGAGACCCTGGATGCCGACGGTGACCGGAGGACCCTTCTGGAGGTGCCGCGCTACGACTTCAACTGGCAGCTGAGCTACCGGTTCGAGCAACCCGTGTCGATCCGCAACGGGACCCGGATCCGCGCGACCGCGTGGTACGACAACAGCACCGGGAATCCGGCCAACCCGGATCCCACCCAGGAGGTCCGCTGGGGTGAGCAGACCTTCGAGGAGATGATGCTCGGCTACGTCGAGTACTACTTCCCGGACGCGGGGATCTGAGGGGCAACCCCACGCCCGCTTCGCAGCCGGTCGACCGCATGGCACCACCAGAAATCCGGCCTGCGGAAGGGGTCATGGTTCCAACCCGTGTCGGCCCTCAACTCGAGGGACTCCGAGCCGGCGTCGAAACCCAGGACCCGCCCCCATTCACGGCCACAGGCGGTGAAATGGCCCATCGGGGGGATCGATCGCTTCATGCGGGTCTCGATCGGCAGTGGATCGAGGGTGAATCCGATGGCCATGAGGCCCACCGACCCGGCCACCGGGAGGGCACAGGCCAGACGAGACAGCCATCCCTTGGGCACCTCGATGCCCGGCCATGCGAGGAGCAGGAACGGCAGGGCAAAGATCAGGTATCGGCATCCAAACGAAGTTCCCGGGCCAAAACCGAGCTTCGCCATCGTGAGCACTCCAGTCATCGGGATCCAAATCGCCGCGATGCCGTCCCAGATTGATTCCCTCCACAACGGCCGGATTCCGAGGAAGCAGACCCCTATCGGGACGACCCCGTAGATCAACAGTCCATGGTTTGAGGACAGGAGGACCTCGTTGAGATTGAACGCGAGTGGATGACTCATCGCCCCATCCACGAGGCGATCCACCCGAAGTCCCGGATGGATTTCCATGAACGGGGATCCGAAGCGGGCCTGGTTGTAGGCCAACCGGAGGGCAACCGCAGGCAGAGTGGCGATGACCGCGGTCGCAAGGTTGCGCCAACGGTTTGAAGCGGCAGCGTGGACTGCCATCAGGCACATGAGGGACGGGATCACGAGATCCGCCTGACGGCGGCTGACGCACGCGACCCCCAACCATAGGCCAGAAACGATCGAAGACCTAAACCCGCCCTCCATCCAGCGACACCAGGCGGCGAAAATGCCCAGTGCCAAGAGGCCATCCGAGAATGGAATCCGTGCATAGGGACCGATCGGCGTCGCGATGGCGACCAGGACCAGCCCCGCAGCGATGTGCTGCCCCTGGGCTCCAAGCCCCCTCCATCGTCGCGCCAGCTGGTACAACAGCAGCAGCACAACCGGCACATTCGAGAAACTGACAAAGAATTCCTCCCAATCCGTGCCGGAGGCAATGGGCAGGATGGCAGCGACCGATCGACCGCAGAGCAGATACGGGATCAGGCTAAGGCTGTGACCGATTCCATACTGGCTCGTCCGCCCTCCTTCAGGCCGGAATGGAGCGCCCTTCCAGTGGTCGGGAACAGCCACGCTCCCTACCAAAAGAGATCGGCTCAGATCGACCGTAATCGCGACATCGCGGTTTCCAATCCGACCCGAGGCCGTCAGAAGGAAGAATCCAAGGATGAGCAAGAGAACCCGACGGACGGGCAACCCGAACCCATGCACAGGCGCGGCGACTGGATCTGGCACACGATCGGAGGACACACTTCAACGACGACCGGCGAGACGGTCCGGGTTCACGCTACAGGAGGAAAGATCAATTCCTTGCCCGTGCCGGGAGGTCACACCTAGCGTCGATGTCGAATGTCGCATGACCGGACTTCCCGATCCAGTTGCGGTCCATCGATCGCAGTGGTGATGCCCACCCACGGGCCTCTCCAGGGAGCAGCCCAGGCGCTCCGTGCGCTCGAGAAGCTGAGCCCAGGACCGGACGAGACGATCATCGTCATCGACACCCCGTCCGCACCGGGAGACGTTGCCCTCCTGCCCAGAGACGCCCGGTGTGTGGAGGTTCCCCCGCAGTCGGGTCCGGCTGTAGCCCGGAACGCAGGTGTCAACCTCGTGTCCAGCGAATGGGTTTTGTTTGTGGATTCCGATGTCGTCGTGCCGCTAGGCACCATCGCAAACGTCCGGGACATCGTGAGGCGCAGCCCTGGATTGGCGGCGCTGTTCGGCACGTATGACTCAAACCCCGGCGATCCAGGGTTTCTCTCCCAGTACCGCAACCTGCTCCACCAGTTCGTCCACCTCCAGGGTCGGGAGGACGCAGAGACGTTCTGGGCGGGGCTGGGCGCCGTGCGGGTGGAGATGTTCAGGAAGGTGGGCGGATTCGATCCCCGCTTCCAAAGGCCCTCGATCGAGGACATCGATCTGGGCGGACGCATCCGGGACCACGGTGGAGCGATCCGCCTGGAGAAAACCCTCCAGGCAACCCACCTGAAGAGGTGGACCTTTGGATCGATGCTGCGGACCGACCTGTTGGATCGGGGCATCCCGTGGACCCGCCTGATCCTGAGGCGCGGGCAGACCCCGAATGATCTCAGTGTGGACCCGAAAGCCCGGCTGAGCACCGCGCTGACCAGCCTTGGGTTGCTCGGCTTGGGCCTCGGCCTGTGGAGCCGATGGGCCGCTGCCCTCGGCATGCTCAGCCTGGTGCTGCTTTTGGGAATCAACACACCTTTCTACCACCACCTTGCGGGACTCAGGGGCCCAGCCTTTGCCTTGAGGGCGGTCCCCCACCACATCCTTTTTTTCCTCATCTGCGGCATGGCCGGAATCATCGGAGCGTTCCTCCATGCCTTCGCAACCAGAGATCTTCCCCAAACGGCCACGGAAGCCAACGCTCGACGCCACCGGTGACCTACCTCGAACTGATCCCGCTTCCGCTGAGGCACTTACGACTTCCTGGAAGCCCCGGCGGGTCGTGTCCACATGCGCGGTAGCCTTCGGATTCCGGTCCCCGGAAGACATCCCTCCGGATTCCTGACTCCGAGAATGGCATGGTTCGTGCCGCAATCCAACCCGGATGCGAATTAGGACTGCCGATACCCTCTGCGAGCGGGAGTTCAGAACCAACTCCAGTGATCCACAGCGATCCGATGCACAAGGCCGTCCGGTCGCTCCGTATTCCAGTCTCTCGTCCCAATGGCTGATCGTTGGCGCTGGCCCGGCTGGGCTGACCGCCGCCCATGAGGCCGTCCGCCATGGCATCACCCCGCTGGTGATCGAGCAGGGCGATCGGGTCGGGGGCATCGCCCGCACCGAGGAGCATCGGGGCTTTCGCTTCGACATCGGCGGACACCGCTTCTACACCAAGGTCCCGGAGGTCCAGACACTCTGGGAGGAGACCCTCGGCAGCGAATTCCGTCTCACACCCCGGCTGTCGCGGATCTTCTACA
>SXGR01230027.1_pt1 | contig 13895 bp, 10 predicted proteins | sample 3174711 | NCBI WGS metagenome assembly SXGR01 (sample SAMN11356860, study PRJNA531348) | freshwater metagenome | isolation source: freshwater sample F1-60 | place: China: Fuxian Lake, Yuxi | collected 2017-12-25
CCGCCCGATAAAATTTTGAATCAAAGGCCGCACGGGCGGTTCACGAACCGCCCCTACAAAAAAAAAAAAAAAAAAACTAACGCAATGTGACCGTTGCTATTTCCGGAAAATCCTTTCCCCAACACTTTACGATATCGCCCACAAGATACGCACATGCATGGGCATTGCCTGCTGATATTGCAAGAACATTTGCACCCAAAAAAACAGCGGTTGATGGTTGTTTCACAACCGCCGAAGGAGTAGGAGAAATGCCCAACCGATTATCAGCATGATTTCCCCAACAACGCACCGTGTGGTCATCATAAATCGCACAACTAAATCCTGAGCCGAGGGCGACTGCGAGGACTTCGTTGGTTGATGTTGCCACTGGCACTGTCGACGTTACATTCGTTCCACATGACGTAGGATTGTTCCCAACTTGGCATGTGTCATTTTTACCCCAACACCGCAATTTTCCGGTATTGCGCAGAACGAGACAAGCATGGCCATTGCCCGATGCAATCTGTTGAACAGTTGCTCCCGTAAAATCAATCGCGATCGCCGTTTTCGAGAGATTGCCATCAGTTGAAGTGATGCCCAGACTGCCCTCTGTATTTCTCCCCCAACACATGACACTGCGATTATCGAGCAACGCACACGTATGGTTGGAACCTGCTGCAAGGGCTACCGCAGTACGGCTCGCACCAACCGAGATAGGGAGTAAATTTCTCCCCATTTCATCAGGCCCATCGCCCACGTTGACCATCGCTGAAGCCGCCACACCCAATTCACCGTTCACATTCCCACCCCAACACTTCACCGTGCCATTGCCCGCCAATGCGCAAACATGGGTTGCCCCCACAGAAACGGATCGCACCGAATCAGGTACAGGAACAGATTGCACCAAAGTCTGAAGCGATACCGGATTGTACGTCGATGGAATTGTTGGTGGGATTGTTGCACCACCACGGGGATCCTTGTCACCAAGCCCCAATTGTCCGTTGGTATTCAAACCCCAGCACCGCACTTTGTTATCATCCACCACCACGCACGTTGTGGATGTATTAGCACTCACACCATGGGCCACGGAGAAACTTCCCAAAGACACCGCCGATAATATTTGAGGATTGAGCTGAGTTGTGGAGTTATTACCCAATCCAAGCTGTCCTGAAAGATTCGCAGCACCCCAACACTTCACCGAAGCATCATCCAAAATAGAACACGAATATCCCGTGCCCAATGCAAGAGGATGCGTGTCGTAGCCATCGCAGGTGTCATTGCAAATCCAATTGTTATCGCACAATTCAAATCGGTCGAGCTGGCCGTTGCCGCATGTGGTGGTCACCGCAACGGCATCAGCACTACTGCTTTGAACGGTTGCATCGCCTAATCCCAATTGCCCTACATGGTTCAATCCCCAGCACTTCACTGTACCATCGTCCAAATACGCACAGGTATGGAATCCTACGCTGGTCGCAGCAATCGCCATGGCTCTGTGGTTTCCACCAAAGGTAGGTGTCACCAACGTGCCTGCTGCTGAAGTGGTCGCTCCATTTCCCAACTCACGCGACGTATTTAATCCCCAGCATCGAACGCTTTGATCATCAAGCAATGCACATGCGTGGGCTGCACCTGCGGTGAGTGCTTTCGCCTTGAGGGTCCCGCCAAATGCAACGTTCTGCGGTGTATGTATTTGGGTCGGTACCGCTGTAGACGACACACCCAATTGCCCACTTCTGTTGTCTCCCCAACACTTCACCTTACCATCGCTCAACAACACGCACGTAAATGCGCCGCCAGCGGCGAGTGATACGGGAGTAATACCGATACCCAAACCCAAAGTAGGTCCCGCGATGCCTGCAATCTCATTGAGCTCATCACCCACACTATTCGTACTTTGAATGCCAAGTTGATTGTTGGTATTTTTTCCCCAACATTTGACGGTATTATCATTAAGAATGGCGCATGTATGGTCTCTGCCTGCTGCAATTTCTACAGGTGTTTTGCCTGTCCCGAAATTAATGGCAGTCAGAGGATTTGCAATTTCACCCGATGCATCACCAATCACAGCAGAAGCGCCCGTATTGACCTGGCCTAATCGACCGTCAGCATTATTCCCCCAACATCTCACCGTCGCATTGTCTAAAATTGCACATGCATGTGTTCCACCCATGGCGAGCCGTACGGCCTTAATGGGTGTTACAGGAACAACGTTCGGCACATTGCCAAAATCAACAAGGACCAATGCATCGCCCATTTGCAGCGGTGCTGTTCCAACAGACGCAACAGCCCCTGTGCCAGTCGGGGGTTTGCCTATCCCCAACAGCCCGGCAGCAGACGTAGTAGGTGGCGGCGGAGATGACGGCGGGTGTTCTTCCTCCCAAACCTTAGAATTGCTTCCCCAGCACACAACCCGACCATTGTCCATCAGAGCGCATACGCTAGCACGCCCTACGACGACAGCATTGGCAGTTCTTCCCACAGGGAGCGCGACGGGTGACGTGGCATGATACCGATCTGATGCATGCTCCAAACCCAATTGCCCAAATTCATTATAACCCCAACACTGCACATCACCTTTTGGCGTGATGACACACGTAACAGCATCACCAAGCGCCAAGGGCATTTTGCGATAACCATCGCAGGTGTCGTTGCAAATAAATTTTCCGTCGCACAATTCGCCGGCATCAAGCGTTCCGTTGCCACATGTTCCCGTGCGCGGAATGGGCGTGTACGTACACGCACGCTGGCAATCTGTTCCCACCAAAGCATCCAACGTGTTGGCATTGTTATCATCGCAAGAACTAGGACAGTTTGCATCGCAGGATTCAGCGGGTTCTACGATTGTGTTTCCGCACACAGCTAAGCAATCGGTATCTGTATTGGCGTTATTAGAAAGACAACAACCATCGCCAGATAACGAAGCACTCATAGGCGTATGTGTACATTCAAGGGAACATGCACTCTCACTCCCTGTTTGTGTATCCACCGTGCATGCATTGCCATCATCACACGACGTAGGACAATTGCCATCACATTTTTCTGGGCTCTGCACCAAGCCATCGCCACAGACAACATCACAATCGGTATCAACATTGATAAGAGAATTATTGCATTCATTAACGTGACAACAACCATCGCCACTTGCACACCCAAGCACTGTTGCTTGGCATCTGATTTGGCATGGCTCTCCCAACGGCGCATTGCGCGTACACGGATTGTCATCAGCATCTGCCAGGCAGACCGTGGGGCAATTGCCATCGCAGCGCTCTCCTGGATCGATCACCCCATTGCCACACAGCAATTCCGCACGGCCTGCACCTATTTTAAGATCACTGAATTGGCATCCAGAACCTACCCATGCAGCCAAGAACATCACGCGGCGAAAAAACATAACCCCATGTTGTGACATGATGTGCGTTTCTCGCAACTTTCAGGAACCATTGTACCGCGCTGGCGTTGGCCCTATAATCTCGGAAATGAGATCGATGACATCATTATTTCTTCTTGGATTGCCATGGTTTGCGGCTTGTGCACACTCACAATCTGCCACGCAGGCTAGGAGCACCCTCGCAGGGCTTGGCGACAATACAGGCCTCTCAGGGCAAGTGACCTTTCTGAGTCAATCGGATGGAGTTCAGATCGAAGGCCACGTCGCGGGGCTCATCCCCGAAAGTGTGCACGGTTTTCACGTCCATGAAACGGGCAGCTGCGCAAGCGCCGACGGCATGTCAGCTGGAGGGCATTTCAATCCAGAAGGACACGCCCACGGCAGCATCACAGGCGTCTCCCATATCGGCGATCTGGGCAACATCACCGCAGATCAGAGTGGAAACGCCACAATTAACGTGTTCAAAGCAGGGGCAACGTTGGGCACAGATGCCAACAGCCTGTTAGGACGCGCTGTCATTGTTCATGTCACCGCCGATGATCTCACATCTCAGCCGACCGGTGCCGCTGGCGCTCGCATCGCCTGTGGTGTTATTGAACCTGTGTCGCAATAACTTCGAGGTAATATAATGTCTCAGCCCATCTCCCCCGCCCTTAAGCGTATCATCGCCTTGATCGTATTTTTTAGCGTTGTTTTTGTGGTGATGTGCACCCAAGGGTACATGAAGTTCAAAGCGTACCAAAAGGCACAGGCAGCCACGTGGATTGATGGATCGCCCTGGAATGCCCATGCGTTCTCCATCCCTGAATGCCTGCAAGCAGGATGGCAATGGCAAAAGGGCTGCGATGGTCTTCCTACGTTATGCAAATTGCATAGCCAAACCTTGTTTCACGGATGTTTAAAAAGCCAAGATCGCAAAAGCTATTGCGACACCATGGGAGCACCTGAAATTACCAAAGATATTTATAAAATGTGCAATCAGATCATCAATCCGGCATTGCTCACACTCACGCTGGCGAAAGAGCGTAGCCAATGCAATGCCATGGGTCGGGTGATCGATGATGTGTGTCGAGGGTATAAAAAGGAATAATGCTGTATTTTTCTTTTAGGGGCGCTTGTGAAGCGCCCTAAAAGTTTCATTCAAGCATCGCAAGGGCGGTTCGCGAACCGCCCCTACAGTGAACACAAAAACCGATTACAACAACTTCCCTTGCCGATCGGCTTTGCTCGGTGCTTTGGCTTTTCCACGTTCAACGACAGTCACCCGTGACACCGGTTTGTTGCCCACGTGAATACCGCGTGTGGTGGTGCCCATCAATTCGAGACTTGCCAGATCAAACGTAGTACCCGCAACGCGCTGCCTAGAGCCTGCCTGATAGCTCACTTCAAGCACACCGGGCTTATCACCTTGCAACAGAAGATCGACTTTGCAATCTACATCCTTCATCAGGCTGTATTCTTTGTTGCGAATAAACTTATGGATGTGTACTTTTTTCGCAAACAAATTTTTCTTTTTGTCACGATAAACGACGGTAAAGATCACACCTTGTTCGGGATCAAAAAGGTCACAATACAAAACTTTGCCATTGAGAAGCACTTTTTCAGGCACTGGCATAATGCGATAGCTGCCATCATCTGAAATCACCAAAAATAAATCGTATTCACTGCACGTGATCCCATAACTGTCGCCTTTGACTTGGGTTCCAAAAAAACCGCTCTTGCTGTCATAGGTGACTTTAAGCGTTTGTCTCGCCACGGCCTTGCGATCGACACTTTCAAACGTCGTGATTTCCGTGCGCCGTGGGTACTGTTTCCCGTATTTTTTAATCAAACCATCCAAATAAGAAATGACGGTTTTCGTCAGATGGGAAAGTTTGCTTTCTGCCGATTTGAGAGCCTCGGCGATAGCATCCATTTGTTCGAGGTGCCTTGCAATATCAAACGCAGAAATACGACGGATCCGAATTTCAAGAAGACGCTTCACATCGTCATCCGTGATCTCGCGTATGAAACTCTTTTTAAATGGCGCCATACCTTCATGGATCGTTGAGGTCAAACCCTCTTCCGTGGTCGCTTTTTCAAGGCGCTTGTACACACGTTCTTCAATAAAGATCCGTTCAAGCGTGAGCCAATGCTGCTTGTCTTGAAGCCTTGCAAGCTCAAATTCAAGCTCAACTTTGATCTGGGCACGAAGACGGGTGGTGCAATCTTCAAGCACCTGCTCCACCGTGTATTCCACGGGGCGCCGATCTCGGATCACCACAATATTGCTCGACACCGACATTTCGCAGTCGGTGTACGCGTAGAGCTGCGGGATCACCTCTTCGGCGGTTGTACCGCGCGGCAACACCAATTCGATTTCAACTTTATCGGTGGTGTAATCGTTGATGCTGGCAATCTTCACTTTGTTTTTTTGCGCAGCCGCTTCGATACTGGCGATAAGGCCTTCGGTGGTGGTGGCAAAAGGGATCTCGCTCACCACAATTGTTTTTTCGTTTTTTTCTTTGATGCGCGCGCGCAGCTTTACTTTCCCACGACCATGATCGTATTCCGAAACGTCCATCAATCCGCCATGGATGGCATCAGGATAGAGTTCATAGGATCCGCCCTTGAGAATGGCTTTTTGTGCTTCCAAAAGTTCACCGAAATTGTGCGGCAAAATTTTGGTGGCCATGCCAACGGCAATGCCTTCGGTGCCAAGCATCAGCACCACGGGCAATTTGGAAGGCAAAAACTCGGGTTCTTCTTTGCGCCCATCGTAGCTTGGAACAAACTTGGTCAAATGCTTGTTAAACAGGGTTTCTCGGGCAAGATCCGTAAGACGACATTCGATGTATCGTGATGCTGCCGCCGCGTGCCCTGTGATCACATTCCCAAAATTTCCTTGTTTTTCGATAAAATATTCTTTGTTTGCAAGCACCACCAACGCATCGCCAATGGACACATCCCCGTGGGGATGCAGCTTCATGGACTCGCCGATGATATTGGCCACTTTGTGAAACTTGCCATCGTCTGTATCAAAAAGCGTCGCAAGAATGCGTCGCTGAACAGGCTTGCACCCATCGCGAATATCAGGAATGGCGCGGTCGATAACCACGTAGGATGCATACTCGATAAAATTTTGGCGCATCAGCGCGGGGAGTTGATTGTCTCTCATAAATCTAAGCACCCAAATCGGTGATAAGGTTATCGATCACAAATTGCTTACGCTCAGGGCTATTTTTTCCCATATAAAAGCTGAGCGTTTTTCCGATTTCACCCACGTTACTAACAACCACAGGGATCAATCGAATATTGGTCGAAATAAATTGTTTAAATTCTTTGGGACTGATTTCACCAAGACCTTTAAAACGTGTGATCTCTGGGGTCTTAATCACCGCCAGGGCCGCATCGCGTTCCATTTCGCTGTAGCAATACCGGGTTTCTTTTTTGTTGCGCACACGAAAAAGAGGTGTCTCTAAAATATGCACGTGGCCTTTAACGACCAGATCTTCAAAGTAATGCAAAAAATACGTGAGAAGCAAATTGCGGATGTGCATCCCATCCACATCGGCATCGGTTGCGATCACCACTTTGTTGTACCGCAGGCCTTCAAGGCTGTCTTCGATCCCTAAAGCCCGCATCATATTGTAAAGTTCTTCGTTTTTATAAACCGCGTCGCGTTTGAGACCAAACGTGTTGAGCGGTTTGCCCTTCAGCGTAAAAATAGCCTGGGTGTACACATCACGGCTCTGCACCATGGCCCCACCGGCCGAATCCCCTTCGGTGAGAAAAATCATGGTTTCTTCACGGCGCTTGTCCTTGGGACTGTCGAAGTGGTCACGACAATCAATCAGCTTAGGAATACGAATGGCCACTTTTTTGGCGCGATCACGGGCTTCTTTTTTGATGCTCGACAATTCTTTGCGCAAACGCTCATTGCTCTGCACTTTTTCAAGCAATTTGTCGGCTTCGCTTTTGTTTTTGTGAAGCCATTTTTGCACTTCGTCTTTGACGATGGTGACAACCCAAGAACGCACATCGGTGCTGCCCAACTTGTTCTTGGTTTGGCTTTCAAACACAGGATCTTGAAGCTTGATGGCCACCGCACCCAAAATGCCTTCGCGAACATCTTCACCCGCAAAGTTTTTTCCAGCGTAGGCATTCAAACCCTTGAGCACGCCCTCGCGAAATGCGCTTTCGTGGGTGCCACCATCGTTGGTAAACTGGCCATTCACAAAGCTGTAATGGTGTTCGCCGTAGCTATTCACATGGGTGAAGGCAAACTCAATGCGTTTGTCACGATAATGGGCAATATCGTACAGCGGCGGCTCCTCGCCGATCTCTTCGGTCAGCAAATCAACAAGGCCCAATTTACTTTTGAATTTTTTGCCGTTGAACACAATGGCAAGACCGGCATTTAAGTATGTATAATATCTTAACCGACGTTCTATATATTCTTCGTTCCATACGTAGGATTTAAAGATCTCAGGATCCGGAATAAACCGAACAAGCGTTCCCCGAGGGCTTTGGCTATCGCGACCTTCTTTGTCTTCCGCGAGGAGACCCTGGTGAAACAGCGCACGTCGGTATTTGCCATCACGCGTACTTATGACTTCAAATTTAGATGACAACGCGTTGACTGCTTTGCAGCCCACCCCGTTAAGCCCCACCGAAAACTGAAACACATCATCGTTGTATTTTCCGCCGGTGTTGATTTGGCTCATGCACTCGACCAGTTTCCCCAAGGGGATCCCGCGTCCATAATCGCGAACGGTCATCTCGCTTGTATTTTTATCAAGCGTGATTTCAACGAGCTCGCCCTCGTTCATGATAAATTCGTCGATGCCGTTATCAACCACTTCTTTTAAGAGAACGTAGATACCATCTTGGGGATGGGAACCATCACCAATACGGCCAATATACATGCCCGTACGCAAGCGAATATGGGACAAGGCATCGAGGGTTTGAATCGATTTTTCGTCGTATTGTACTTTTTCTTTTGCCATGGCGTGCTCATCAGGCACCACATGCGCAGGGGAACTGTCAAGACACTTGCAAATTTTTGTTATTTTTGGGGCGGGCGTAAGGTGTCGTGAGGAAAACGAGGTTGCCCTTTGGAGAGACGTTCCATTTCACACCAATGATCGTGCTGTAATTTTCTTACAGCGTCCATGATATGAGGGTTTTTCTGATCCATCGGATGAGGTTCCGACATTTTTGCAATGGCGGCGGAAATGTAATCGTCGCGGGTGACGGGCTTGGAAGAGGAACTCACGGTAATTCTACTCCTTTGATAAAGGGCGCAGCAAGCAGCGCCCCTACAAACAAGACAAGGGCGCAACACACAAAGACCATGCACAACAGCAATAGGCCAAGCATACGAAAACCCAAAAAAACAATATTGAAACATACATGCACATCAGTCAACGCACAATCGGGTGATTTTTCACGACAATGCCCACAACACGGGTTATGCTGCTGCGATGTTTCTCATATTGTTACTTGTCATGGCGGCACCTGCACGGCCGTCGGTTATCACGCTCGAACAAGCGATTGACGAATGCATTGCATTCAGTCCAGACCTTCGCGCCGCCGCAGAAAGCGTTGAACAATCCCAGGGCGATCTGAAAACAGCATCGCTGCTTCCCAATCCCACCCTGCTCTTTCTTTCATCACTGCAACCCTTTGCGGGCCATCCGTTCAGTCCTATCCGACAAGGCGGCCCTCCACAATTCGATGTCTCCCTGCTTTGGCCCGTCGATTGGTTGTTGTTTGGTAAGATATTTAAAGCCAAAGATGCTGTGCACAAAGGTTTGGACGCAAACCGAGCAACGCACGAAAATACCATACGGCAACGTGTTGCGCTCACCACGGCCTCTTTTTTTGCAGTGTTAGAAGCCAAAGAACTTGCACGACTTGCCCATGAACACGCCAACAACCTCAGCGAGGTATCCAAGCTCACCCAAAAGAAAATTACCTATGGCGGCGCATCCAATGTGGATGGCGACCATGCAATCCTTGCCGCCAACGTCGCACAACGAGAAGCACGCGAAGCGGAGTTTGTATTATTTGTGGCCCGATCCCAATTGCGCGCAGTGCTTGGTCGCCCAAGTCCTGCCCCTGATTTTGATGTGGTCGGCACGCTTGAACCTATCAAACGCGTGCCCACTGAAAATTTTGACGAAGCCTATCAACGCGCACAAACCCACAGACCCGATATTCAAGCATTGCAACTGCGCATTGCACAGGCAAAAGCGCAGCTTGCTCACGCCCATCGCGACGCATTTCCCGCCATGAACCTGCAAGGTGGATTTAGCTACCAAGATCAACAAAAGGCCATCGGTTATCCAGGGGCATTCTCATGGAGCCTTGGTATGTCCATGGAGATCCCAACATTCGATCGCAATCAGGGCCATATTCTCAAAGCGCAGGCCCTAACCCGCGAAGCGGAGTTGCGCCTGGAAGCGGCCCTGGTTCAATTGCAATCAGAGCTAGAGCAAGCACTCCACGGTTATGAACTCGCCGACACGGTGGTCAATCAGGATCTGCCTTTGCAATTGCGCATGGTGCGCGCCATTCGTACGCGGATGATGGAGACGTACAGCAAGGGCGGTCAAACATTGGTGGATGTGCTGGATGCAGAGCGCGATGTTCTTGAAACAACACGCCTCAACACCATCGCGCAGGTGGGTTATTGGCGGGCGTTGTACAGATTGCGAACGGTGTTGGGGGAAAAACAAGAGAACAGGGCGGTTCGCGAACCGCCCCTACAAGAAATCACGACCGAGAAAATTCAGCCATAAATGCCGTCAGTGCATCCACTGAAGCTTCTGGGACCGCGTTATAAATAGATGCACGCAAACCACCCACAATACGATGACCCTTAAGGCCCACAAGCCCTGCTTTCTCGGCATCTTTCCAAAATTGTGTATCCAATTCTGCAGAAGGTGTACGAAAGCACACGTTCATAATCGACCGACTATTTTCTTGCGCATGGGCTTTGTAAAATCCGCCGCTGTTGTCGATGGCGGCGTAAAGTTTTTTTGCCTTGCGTTGATTGATCGCACCGATGCCCTCGGCGCCCCCTTGGGCCTTCAACCACTTGAGCTGCAAACCCATCATGTAAATGGCAAACACCGGCGGTGTATTAAGCAATGAGTTGGATTCGGCCACCGTGCAGTAATTGAAAACATCAGGAAGATGCGACCGTGAGCGCCCTAGAAGATGTTTTTTGATCAACACCACAGTGGTACCTGCGGGGCCCAGATTTTTTTGTGCGCCCGCGTATACGAGATCAAATTGATTCATGTTGCGTGGACGACACAAAATATCGCTGGACATATCGCAAACAAGCGGCACATCCCCAGAGTGAGGCCAGGCTGTTTCCTGCCATTGCGTACCGTACATCGTATTGTTGCTTGTGATATGCAGATATGAAAGATCAGAGGGAAGCACCTTGTTTTCAGGAATATGATCATGCGCAGGACCACTTGTGGCAATAACCACCGTGTCACCCACTTTGCGCGCTTCTGCCAAAGCACCTTCTGCCCAATGGCCTGTGATCACATAGCCCGCTTTTTTTCCTGGTTCTAATAAATTCATAGGCACCACGGCAAATTGGGCCCGAGCCCCAGAGGCCATAAACAACACCGCTGTGTCGTTACCAATCCCTAGCAATTCACGAAGCAATGCTTGGGTTTCATCGTGAATGGCCTCATAGACAGGCCCGCGATGGCTCATTTCTAAGAGCGACAAACCACGTCCACGAAAATCCACCAATTCTTGTTGTGCTTGCAGCAAAACGACGTGGGGCAATGCGGCGGGACCTGCGGAGAAATTGTGGATCATGTTGGACCGGTTAGCAGGGGGAATGATGGGGGGTCAATTCCTAGACCGGTTTAGTGAGCTCAAAAATCATAAATAACGGGATTTTGCCGTAAATTGCATAGAAATTTGAGTTTTCTTCAATCACGGATGCAAGTGGCTTAGGCTCAAGAATATCTGAAATAACAAACCCGCTGTCTCTTATATCCTTGATGATGGCAGACAAAGGCCGATGATAATAACTTACATGAAATTCGTTAAACCAAACATCATCAACTTTTCGTGCATTAAAATAATCACCAAAAACCGTGTACTCACCCGACGTGTGTTTTTCGTATCCCAACACACGCGATTCGCTTTCTGACATACGCGTCACTTCTGCACCCCACGTCATGGGATGGTGCGTTGAAAAAAGAAATGTTCCGTGTTGTTTTAAAATCCGATGAATGCCACGAAGCGTATCTAGCCAATTATCGATATAATGCATGGTCAAACTTGAATAAACAAAATCAAACGTCTGTTCCGGAAAGTCCAATTGCTCCATGTCCATGACATGAAATGCCAAATTGGGATAACTCGTTTTGGCGTAATCAATCAGCCCTTTTGAAATATCAATGCCAATCACTTTTTTTGCACCACGTGATTGGAGGTGTGCACATTCTTCGCCCGTGCCACAGCCGATGCACAAAACAGATTTCCCTTTCAAATTTGGAAGTTGTTGGTACATGGCTGGCTTTTCCAAAAATGTGTGCGCGAGATTTTTTCCACTGCGCATACGTTCTGCCCATTTGAGCGCGTATGCATCGTAGGATTGAATTGTGTTTTTATCAGTCGCCATGTGCCATCCTTCACTTTTTGATTTGTATTTAATTATTTGACGTCGCGATGCAATGGTATGCTTTTCATACAGATTTTTCTCGAGGGATCGAATTGTTCAAGTATCGTCTATTGCTTGTTCTGGGTGGATTTGTTGGCATCTCCTGTGGGGGGAGGTCTGAAACGAACGGTACAGGAAAAAGCAGCCGAGATCCCAACACCCAGTAATTTCTTGCCGTAGATTTATCTGCCGAACTTCCCACGTGTGGCGTGGAAAATGACAATACCCTCGCCTGGGTCGCCACAGAACACGTAACATTGTGAACATGGGAACTGGGTCGAGGTGAGCATTGCGGGGCCCAAGGGCGATAAGGGAGAGCCAGGCACGGATGGCGCCGATGGTAACGACGGGCAAGATGGCGCCCCTGGTGCAAAGGGCTACAAAGGAGAGCCAGGTGCGGATGGTAGCTCAGGCTCCGTAGGCACCAACCTTACCAATGTAAAAACACTGGCAACCCACGGATCAAGTCAAGCCTACTCACATTCGTGCGCAATCAGAAATCACAACACGCTCTGGTGCTGGACATGTATACTCACTGCGGCAAACAACATTTCGGCAGGTGAAGTTTGGTGCGTGGGAAACAATAACAGCGGACAATTGGGCGATGGAACAACAACGTCACGCACAATCTGGGACAAAGTATAGAGCTAAACAATGCCATTGATTTTTCACTGGGAACCAACCATGCATGCGCGGTGATCGACGGCGGTACGGTGAAATGTTGGGGCTATAGCAGTGTGTGCAAGCTGGGAACTTGCTACCTAGAGCAATACGCAACAAAGCACACCAGTGCGGTAAGAATTACACATGCACGCAACTTAACGATAACACCGCAAAATGTTGGGGAGCTGGAGCTCAAGCCCAATTGGGACATGGAACGATTTCTAACACCAACATTCCCGTAGATGTTAGACTTCACAACGTGAAAGCAATTGAACCACACCATCAGTACACCTGTGCATTGCTCATAGATGGTACTGTCAAATGCTGGGGAAATAATAATTACGGCCAACTGGGCAGAGGTGCCTGTGATGGAGCCCCCCAACGTGAGACAAAAGATGTGCTGATGTTCGTCTTACCTTAGGTTTTTTTTTCCGGCACCGTGTACAACACCATCAACATGGCAATGTGGCCCATGCGATCATTCGTGGGTTCTGCACGATTCACAAGATTGTTCATGTAACCCAACTCAAACTGCCAAGCATTGTGCTTCAGATTGAGTCCTGCAAAAACGCGGTTTTGATCAAAGCCCTGAATAGGACCTTTTGTTCCTGGATCGTTCAGCGTAAAAAAAACTTCATCGTACACCACAAAACGCAGATCTTTATAAATGGGACGCATGGCCCGCATCATGGTTCGCAAGCGCAACGACACGTCGCTGGCGTTCGCGATCAAACGTTGCTCAAATCGCGTGCGATTAACAATCATCCAATCGCCAAAATTTTGTTCATATAAAAATTGTTGAAAAAATCGCTGTTCGTCATCAAATTCAGGCGACAAAAGTGGTGTCCATGCATAGCCACCCCACAGCGAAATATAAGCCGTGACTTGGTAACCCACAGCCAAACGTGCGATCAGCCGCTCAGCGCCATGGTCTGCCGTGGTCGAAAATCGTGGTTGCAATTCAGTCCAATACCGTAACTTCGGCAGGGCGTGGCCTTGCACAGCGAACATATTCCACGATTGGAAATCGTGATCAAATTGCTCTGCATGCGCTTTGCCGCATACTGTCCAAGCCACCGTCATCACGAAAAAAAATGCAATCACGCGTCTATCGTTCAAATCACGCATGGTCAGCCTTTTTTAAAGAGTAATAAATGGTGGAGCCGAAGGGGATCTAAC
>SXGR01322998.1_pt1 | contig 13895 bp, 10 predicted proteins | sample 3174711 | NCBI WGS metagenome assembly SXGR01 (sample SAMN11356860, study PRJNA531348) | freshwater metagenome | isolation source: freshwater sample F1-60 | place: China: Fuxian Lake, Yuxi | collected 2017-12-25
AGAAATTGCGACCAGTCCGAAGAGGACAACCTGGGTGATCTGACGCAGCTCGATCCAGTCGAAATTCGACTCCGCCAGATTCAACACCAGCAAGGCAGGAAAGAAAAAATAGTAAGTCAGTTTCTCCAGCCCTGGCCAAAGCTCAGCGCTCACCAGATTTATTCGACTGATCAAAAAACCGGACAGGATAATGGCGAACACTGGCACGAGGGCGGAGACAATCATGGCGGCATACTACTACAGATCTTCGCCACCACAAGCTGGCGTGTTAGGCTTGTCACCATGGAATACGTCCCTATCATAGCCTTCGCAATCACCGCTTGCGTGACACCGGGCCCTAACAACGCAATGATCATGGCCTCAGGTGTCAATTATGGAATCCGGCGCAGCCTGCCACATTATTTCGGTATATGCCTTGGCTTTCCTGCCATGGTGGTCGCAGTCGGCCTGGGAATCGCCACGGTGTTTGAACAATTTCCGTTACTGCACCTGCTGCTGAAGCTCGCCGGCGCAGCGTATTTGACTTACCTCGCCTGGCGCATCGCCACCACACCGGTTGCACAACTCTCACAGCAAGCCGGCAAGCCATTCACATTCCTGCAGGCCGCTGCGTTTCAGTGGATAAATCCAAAGGCGTGGGTTCTTGCCGTTGGCGCCACAGTAACCTATACGGTCATCGGTGAGGGCTATATTTCGCAAGTGCTGATTCTTGCCCTGATATTTATGCTGTTTGGTGCTCCCTGCATATTACTCTGGCTCTGGTTCGGCACAGCACTGCGGCAGTTCCTGCAAAATCCACTCGCGGTGCGGGTATTCAACTACACGATGGCTGCATTGCTCATGTCATCCCTGATTCCAGTATTCATGGACTTGTACGAAAGTCTTGTCGCTTGAGACACGGACACGTAACAACTTGCCCAAGGTTCTGCCCGCGATTTCTGCAGCCTTCCCATAGAAGAAGCATTCCCCTATAGTGTGGCGAATCTCTTTTGACTCTGCACGAAATGTCCAAGTTGCTTCCAGATTCATCCCCCCCGATACCCCTGCTTATAGGTGGATTTATCGCCGGCGTCATTGTAGTTGGAATTGCCTCGGGGGTGTTTACCGGCGCAGCCGGACAACGCACCGAGCAAGCTCGAAGCACGGGGTACGAGGCAGGGTATGCGGCAGCTCTTGCCGAACGCCCTGCTCTGCTGGTTGAGGATCACGCCATTCGGGTTTATTCCAATGCCATTTTCATGGAAAATCTGGAAGTGGAATTGAAAGCAGTGGCGCAATTGACGAATGCAATCGATTTCAACTATGGGGAAAAGGGCGCGGAGCGGGAACAAGTATCCGCCCTCAATCCCGGCGATGCCATCGCACGTCGAATCGGTGACTATCTCTATGTGATCAAAAACGTTTCCGTTTCGGCAAACCTGGAACGCGCTACTGTGCAGGTTACCCGTATCACCTTGCCGCCAAACTGATTTCCTTTTACACACTGAATACCGGAGGATCTGTTCTGTATGCAATTTCTAGTAATGGCTTATGACGGCACCGATGCCGATGCAATAAATCGAAGACTGGCCGCGCGCGAAGCCCATATCGGAGGTGCTGCAGCACAGAAGAAGGAAGGCAGGCTGATTGCCGGCGGCGCCATACTCGACGCAGCTGACAAGATGATTGGCTCAACGCTTTATGTCGAGTTTGACTCGCGCGCGGAGCTGGATGCGTGGCTGCAGAACGATCCCTATGTGAAAGGAGATGTGTGGCGAGACATCACGGTGCAACCGATTCGCCTCGCCTTCAAGGGCTGAAGTCTGGACGGGCGTTTACTCGCCTGGTGCACGGTGCTCCAATAGCAAACCTACCGCAGTACCCTCACCAAACCCTTTCCAGTAGGTGTGTTCGGCAGCAGGCTGGCCCTGATTTACTGCATACACACCATCTGCTCCGTCGGTTACCAGATCAAGATACTCTGCGCGATCCTGCATGCCCTTCAAATGAAAATCAAACCAGGCGGTGGCGAAGTGAGCCATGATGTTATTCATGCGCACGTTGTCCCACACCGGATCGGTATAGTGTGATGCTCCAGTCGGATTACCACTGTCGAGAATTTCCTGTGGCACAGGATAAGGGGCACCGGCGTTATGTCCTGCATTCTTGAAGGTTAATAGGTAGCGATCACTGCCCACTGCCTGCTCAAATATCGCCCGGGTGCCATTCTCATATCCTGCGACGGTGTCAACATCACCTGCCAGATAGAACGTTGGCACTGACACTCCGGCCAGATCATCCGGTCGCCAGAACCCCGCATTCATGCCCCAGGGTGCCACCGCGAAACCAGCCTTGATGCGGCCGTCCAGGTTTTTCCGGTAATCGGGATTGCCAGTGGCATGCGCTTCGAGCAAGCGATTGGGTGGCGCCATCAGCCCACCAACAATCTCATCGCTATAGCCACCGCCCAGATTGTTAACCAGCCCGTAACCACCCATGGAATAACCGACGACACCGGTATTCTCTGCATTGACCAGGCCAGTCAGGAAACTGCTGCTGTCGGCAGCTAGTCCCGCTATGGACTCCAGCACGAAGCGCTGGTCCAGGGGCCGGTTGTACAAGGTGCTGGTAAATGCCTGTTGATCCTCATAGGTGCTGTCCCGGTGATCGATAGAGGCAACGACATAACCCTTGCTGGCGAGGTTTTCGCCAAGATGGCTTAACAGGTAACGATTGCCAGGATAGCCATGGGAAATAATAACCAGCGGAAATGACGCATCGGTGCTGACCGGCGCCGCATCGCGCACTGCCCTGCCACGCAGCGTTGCCGTGATTTCCGGATTGCGGGTAATAGCTCGATACTCGCCTGCTGCTTGCTGCCCGCTGGCAAGAATTGCCGGATACCATATCTCAACTGTTAGTTCCCGATCATAAACCGCAGCTTCACTGCCTCGGTCCGTATTCAGAATATCGATACGTCCGGTATCCACCAGCTGCAGCGTCCGGACACCAATGGCAGCAGTGCCAAAAGCAGCCAATTCGGGTGCATCTGGCCGAATGATATCTATCCGGTTCGGTTGGGCGGCAAGAGAAATTGCAAAACTGCTGGCAATACTGAACACCAGCGTCTGGAAGAGATTTGATTTCATGGTTGTGCCTGTGGAGTGGATGATTGGATATAGCAGTGACGAATCGGATGCCGATCTTTCACGCCAGCCTAACGCAGACCGGCGCGAACTGTAAACAGTCGCGCCGGTCGGCTTCAGGGTTACTTCGATTGTTACTGGTACTGACGACTATACGCCTGACCGCGCTGCGCAGCCGTATCGGAGTGTCCGGAAAAGTCGGACAAGATCAGGTACAGGCAGGGAACCAGGAACAGGGTGATAAGCGTGCCAAACACCACACCCCAGCCCAGCGAGATGGCCATCGGGATGACGAAAAATGTCGCCGGGTTTGCGGTTACCATCAGCGGCACCAGACCCATGAAGGTTGTGGCAGAGGTCAGGAAGATCGGCCGGAAACGCATGGCGCCAGCCATTGCCACGGCTTCCACCATGCCCACCCCTTTATCCCTCAGTTCGTTGATAGTCACTACCAGTATCAAAGAGGTGTTCACCACCACTCCGCTGAGCGCGATGATACCGAGCGTCGAGAAAAATACCAGGTCGGCTCCCATGATGTAGTGACCGACGATGGCACCGATGATGCCAAATGGAATCACGCTCATGATAATCAATGGCTGGGTATAGGATTTCAGGGGAATCGCCAGCAAGACATAGATCAGCAGCATCGCCAGTGGGAACGTGGAGAAAAGCTGTGACATGGACTCCATCTGCTGCTCGCCCTCGCCACCGACTACCATCTCCACATTCAATTCACGACTCCACTGCTCGGCGAACTTCGTATTAATTTCACCCCGCACTGCTTCCGGTTTCACCATGCTGCGATCGATATCCGCCCGCACTGTGATCACCCGACGGCCGTCTTGCCGATTGATACTGGAATACGTATTGCCCAGGGAATAATCCGCGATACTCAGGAACGGGACTTCGGCACCACTGGGCGTGCGAATCAGCAGATTTTCCAGATTGGAAAGAGACTGTCTCTCGTTTTCTGGATAGCGCACCATCACACGCACGTCATCCATTCCGCGCTGAATACGCTGCGATTCTGCACCGTAGAACGCCTGTCGTACCTGTCTGGCAATATCATTGAGGGTCAAACCCATGGTCTTGCCACGTTCCAGCAGCTGGATCTGGACTTCCTGCTTGCCGGCTCTGAAGGAGTCGGAGATATCAAATACTCCGGGATAACGCGCGAGTTCCTCTCGCAGTTGTGTGGAGGCAATTTTTAGATTTTCTTCATCGCGACCTTCGAGACGGAAATTCAGGGCATCGCCGGCGGAAAAGCTGTCTGACACGAAAGTGAGTTCCAGTGCATCGGGAATCGTGCCAACCACCTCACGCCATCTGTCGCGAATAATCGCGGAACTGAGTTCGCCGCGCTCGTAGAATGGTGTCAGGTACATGACGACTTCGGCACTGTCACTGCCCCCGGCGCCGCCACCGCCAGGTCGTCCGGGACCGCCACGAGGTGCACGACCACCGATAATGGTCAGGATACTGTCAACAATGCGGGCGGTGGATTCAGGCGCAGCGCCACTGTCTTTTAATTCCACCAACTGCAAATCCAGTTCGGCGGCAATCTGAATCGCTGATTCCTCAACCTTGTCGATTGCCTCCTCGGTAATTTTACCGGGAACACCGGGTGGCATTTGCAGTGAAGCATAGATGACATCACCTTCAACCGATGGCATGAACTGGAAAATTACCCGTCCGCTCAGCACCAAGGCAAAAGTGATGATGATCACGCCAGTTGCTGCAGACCAGGTCGCATACCGGTATTTCAACGACTTGCGCAGGGCGTGGCCATAAACGTGCTCGGCGAAATATTCCATGCCGTAAGCGATGCGTCCCTGCAAATTCAGCCACCATGTGAGCAGTCGGGTACCTTCAAACAGATAGCCTTTGGTTTTGCGATGGGCGAGGTGACACGGCAGAATAAATTGTGATTCCACCAAACTCACCAGCAGGCAGAACACAACCACCATGCCGATCGCATTAAAGAAGGCACCCATCTGACCGCCCAGCAGCAGAATGGGAAGGAAGGCGGCAATGGTGGTCAAAACGCCAAAGACCACCGGCACAGCAACCTCGATTGTGCCCTCTATGGCTGCCTCTTCCGGCGAGAGTCCTGTGGCTTCCAGCGCGTGAACCCGCTCTCCGACCACAATCGCGTCATCAACGATAATACCGAGCACCAGTATGAAACCCATCACTGTGAGAGAGCTGATAGTGAGTCCTGCTGAAGGAAACAGGGCGATCGCGCCGAGAGTTGCAACGGGTATCCCCGCAGCTACCCATAGCGCAATCTTGAAGCGCAGGAACAATCCCAGCACCATCACTACCAAAATCAATCCGGAATAAGCGTTGGAGGAAACCGTGTTTATGCGCTGCTGCGTGGCAATGGCAGAGTCGGTAATGACTCGCAGGGACATTCCCTCAGGCAGGTCGAAATCGGTGGAAGCCATCCAGTTTCGAACCTGTGTTGCTGAGCGAACGATATCTTCATCACCAATCCGCAATATATCAATAATGGCGGAATTTACGCCGTCCACCCGTGCGTCGAGATAACCTTCCTGGAACCCATCACGCACAGTTGCGATATCACCGAGGCGCAACTGGGTACCATCGGCAAACGACTGCACGATAACGTCTGCGTACTCCGCACCACTGTAAACCTGGCCTTTTGTACGCAACAAAATTTCACCGGACTCTGTACGCAGTGTACCGCCTGGCATATCCAGAGAAGCCTGATCAATGGCGCGGGAGATTTCGTCCAGAGTCAAACCATACTGCTGCAGCGTGTATTCGGACACTTCGATGGAAATCTCGAAAGGGCGAATGTATTCAATATTAACTGTGGAGATGCCATCCAGATCGAGTATCTGGTTGCGAACGTTTTCCGCTTCTGCCTTAAGCACCGCATCGGTGGTTTCCCCGGAAAGCGCCAGAGTCATCACGTTACCGGATGAGGTAAAGGCTCGCACGATAGGCTTCTCGGTTTCGACCGGGAACGTGGAAATGGCATCCACCTTGCCTTTAATGTCATTCAGAACGCGATTGAGATCAGCGCCGGTAGTGAGCTGCAAGGTAGCGTCGCAGCCACCTTCGCGTGCGGTACTGGTCAAGCGCTCGATGTCCTCGGCGGCTTCCAGTGCCTCTTCCAGGCGCAGACATACTCCGGTTTCCGATTCTTGCGGCGTCGCACCCAGATAGGCAACACTGACTTGAATCAAGCCGAAATCAATATCGGGAAACTCTTCCTGATTCAGATTCAGGTAGGAAATCACTCCCGACACGAGAAACACTAGCATCATCAGATTCGTGGCGACAGGATTCTTGATAAACCAGACTATTGGAGTTCGCAAAGGATACCTCGGTTAGCGCACTAGATGATTGGATGATCAGGTCGGTTAGATATATTCAACTATTGGTTGTACGGACATGCCTTCAACTACCGCCTGAATTGGCGAAATGCAGATGCGCTCACCGGGCAGCAGTCCACCGCTGATGAGAACGCGGCTATCTTCAAGGCGGAAAATCTCCACATCGCGGTAGTGCATTTTGTTTTCGCTATCAACGAACAATACCTGATTGCCATTGCGTATCACTGACCGCGGCAGAGTAATCATATCGTAAACTTGCCTGCCGGAAATCTCGGCCTGCACGAACAGGCCGATTGGCAAGGGAATTGCTTTCCAGCCGGATTCCCCGCCTGCGTTGTCCGCGACTTTGGGTTGCACGACACGAATGATGCTTTGCACGCTATTGCTGTTCGGGTCGATGGAAGCTTCGGTGCGGACCAGTTTGCCTTGCCATTGGTGCTCTTCTCCACCGTACATTCCTTTCAGGATCACATCAGGCGCTGTATTCGCAGGTAATTCACCGCGATGAGCCAGTGCAATATCAAGATAACCAAGTTGTTTGATCGCCAGAGGTGCGCGTACTTCCACGATATCTGCCCCGAGCAGAATACCGACGCTTTGAGCGCGGTTTACAAATTGACCGAGTTCAATATCACGCGACTCCACCACAGCATTGAAAGGCGCCCTGATTTCCCCTCGCGTTAAATCGAGTTCGGCTTGTTGCAGACTCGCCTGCGCATCGATCAGGCGCGCTCCAGCAACCTCTGCCTGGCGTTTGGATTCCTGCAACTGGGCATCGCTGACAAGGCGTCGCGCTGCCAATTCAGTGATGCGCAGCAGTTCATTGCTGGTGTGGCTGGCATCAGCCTGTGCCTGCTGCAGGCCGGCACGACCGCGGACTACTACAGTTTCATAATCGCTGACGTCGAGGCGAATCAATACCTGGCCTTCTTCAACATAGCCACCGGCTTCCATGGCGGGTGATATCCACTCCACGGGTCCCCCCACGGCTGCAGAAACGCTGGCCATCTGAGCCGCCTGTACTTTCCCTTGCGACTCCACAACAAGTCTTACGGATTCCTGTTGCACTTCGATCACACGCACTGAAATCGGGATGACCTCTGGAGCAGCTTCCTCCACCTGGGCTGGCGTCCGGATCAGAACTACAGTGAGGATGATGCTGCCAAGCATTATAGCTATCGGTAACAAGACTCGCTTCATGCGAATACTCCTGGGTTAAAACTGGTCAATAAAACTTGCACTGATTCCTTTCATTTGCACACTGCAGCGCGCCGCAATGCCGGTTTCAAGTCTACGATAGCTCTGGACACGGATGTTCTTAACTTGTCAAAAAATTCCTGCATCGCGGCCGCAGCCATGGATCCGTCCCGGGTGTTGATGCTTTTGAGCATTTGCACTAACAGTCGGCTGGTGGAAGCCGCGCCAGGATCGGGCTGGATACCGAGCTTCAACATTTGCTCTACAAACTGGGCTTTCAGATTGCCCCCAATCAACCGCACAACCAGGATGTCCGCAATTTCAGTCAGATAATCCGGTATCTTTCGCCATGCAGGCTGCATGGCTTCAAAATTGTCCTTATTCTGAGACATGACTACGAGCAATTCGGCAATTTGGTTCAGTTCTGCGGAATTCGCTTTTTCGATGGCATTGCGGGTGGTCAGAACAGCCAGTGCGCTGAAGGTTTGCAGAAACTGATCAACTAGCGCCCGCTCTGGAACCGGATGGAGTGCCATCAAAGGCCCAAGAATCGCAATACTGGCGGCATTAATCGGCTGCACCCGGGCACCACCGGGGTGCACCCGAATCAAACCTAGGTGCTCCAGCTGCGATAGCGCTTCCCTTACAGCCCCGCTGCTCGCATTGAAGCGCCCGGCCAGATCGCGCTCAGAGGGCAGGCGTTCGCCGGCGCGATACTGCGTGCGCAAAATATCGTCGCGTAATTGCCCAGCGATCTCGTGGCTGATAGTGCAGTGGACGGGCATGCTGATCCGGAATTTCGAGGTTAATTTGGTCGGACCAATTTGGTCGGCCAAATATAGCGGCGAAAACCCGGGAGTCAAATTGCAGGCGCTGAAACAGCGGAAAAAGCAGACCAAGCGAATGGTCAATCGTGGCTTGGATTAGAAATCATCAAATCGCTGAATCTGCAGCTTTTCTTCATACCTGCGTGGATGCACATCCGCAGGGTCCAGCTCTTTGGCAAGTATGAGCTCTATATCGCCAGCAATTGCTTCGACAAAACGCTGCAATTGCGTCGCATCCAGCGCCAGTTGCAACATGGAACCCCACTCTGAAAGCAGTCGATTGTCGATCAGGCGCACGTCATTATGACGCGCCCATTCAGCCGCGATTCTGGCGCCCAGATCATGCAATTGCGTTTGCTGGTTCTGCCTGTCTTGCGGCGTCAGGACAGCCAGAATCGCCGCCTCAACGTCCAGCCATCCGGTTGGATATAACAAACTGCCTTGGTAAAAATCCAGAATCCAGTCCAGGTACTCAGCTTCGGATTGAATCTGCTGATTGACTGGATTTACCTGATATAAACACTGGAAATATTGAAGTGAGGGGAGTGCTTGCGGCCAGTACTGGCTGAGTTCGTCCCGGCGACCACTGACACAGGATACCAACAGAATACAGCAGATCAGGATCATGCTCCGACTTAACACCACCACCATCGTCCTCTTTGATCGCCTGCGGCAGAAAGCCAAACACATGTGAAAGGGTGTCCCATATAATGCCTACATCTGACTGGCTTGTGGTTAAATTCAAATTACCTGCATCGAGGCTGTCCAATTTTTATCTGACATTCTGTACTCACACAGGGATATGTGCAGGCATGAATAACAGTCTGGCATGCACTGTGGCAGTCTTTGGTTGTTCGAGGTTGGTAAATCTGCTTGAATATGATCCGGCTTGTACCACGTCGATCCGCAATTTACCCATGATTCACAGTATTAAAGCCTTGAAACACTTTATAATACCAGCCAATGTCAAATTTGCGTTTTTAAAATCCTGCTACTCGAAGAATTGAATGCTAGGGAATCCTTAAAACGATATCTGATTGATAACTTCGAGGGTGTGTTCATCCTGGTCATCCTGCTGTGTATCAGCGGCATCGTCTGGGTGGTTGAATCGAAGCTTTCCTTCCTGAATTTCTTTTATTTGCCGGTATTGTTGAGTTCTTATTATCTCGGTATCCGCTCCGGGGTACTCGGAGCATTCTTCACTTTCCCGGTGATTGTTATCTTCGCGGGCCTTTACCCGGATCGCTTCGTCCAGCCAACCGATGCCTTCTCTCTCTGGGCCTCCATATTCACCTGGGCGGGCTTCCTGATATTGACCGCTGTCATCGTGGGATTCACCCATCGCGAACTCCAGGACAAAATTACCGAAGCGCTGCGCGCCAAGGCCGAGGCCACGGGTAATGCCGAATTGCTGGAACAAACCATGAGCACGATTCGCGAATTCGAATCGGAACTCGACTATAAGGTAGAAGAACGCACTCGCGTTCTGGAAGAGAAAACCAAATCTATCCGCGCCCACAAGGAAAAAGTGGAAGAAGCTCTCTATTCCACCACGGATCCGGCGGTGGTCAAACTGATGATCGAAAACCGGATTCGAACCGAGAATCGTCGCATCAGCGTCATGTTCTCAGATCTCAAGGGGTTCACCAGTTATTCCGAAGAGCACTCTGCCGAAGTCGTTATTATCGAGTTGAACAAATATCTCGCAGACATGGAAACTATTCTGCTGAACTACAACGCCCACATCGACAAATATATGGGTGAGGGCATCATGTCTGAATTTGGCGCTCCCATTCGCTATGAGAAACATCCGTTGCTTGCTGTCGCCTGCGCCTGGAAAATGCAACAGCGGATGCGCAAGGCTAATTATCCTTTCAAACTGCGCGTGGGAATTTCCACAGGGGTTGCCACCACCGGAATCATCGGCGCCAAGCGGCAGTCTTTCACCGCGTTCGGTGACACTGTCAATCTGGCTTCACGCATTGAAGGCATGTGCGAACCTGGCAAGGTCACTGTCGATGAAGCAACCTACAAGGAAACCAAGGAAATTTTCCAATATCGCCCGGTGTCCGGGTTGAAATCATACAAACAGTTCGACAATGCAAATCTCGTCGAAGAGATTAATGCATTGATGACTGAGATCGATCGGAACCCGAAAAATGTAAACCTGCGTATTCAGGTAAGTCGTTTGTTGCGACAAGCCAATGATCCGGAACAGGCTCAGCTACACCTGAAGTTGGCCATGGAAACAGAACCCGAAAACAATGATGTCAAGGTAGCCTATGCTGACAACGCAGTTGTGCTTGAGAAGCAGCGTGATTTGACTGTACGCGGTCGTCGCAGCACTGTGCATCTGTATGAACTCGTCGATTTCATCAACCCGCTGGATCATGCCAGACAATTGCCGCAGCAACTGATGCGGGACCTGGAAACGCGACTGAATAAACTGGTTACCTACCCCGAAGACCTGATACTTCCGGTTGAATGCATTGATGGTTCTGTCGGCTTTTCCCGCCTCTCCGGCATTACTGCCTACCTGATAGCTGACCGCATGGGTCTGGTCGACCAGGAGAAGCACGATATTCTGGAAGCCGGCTACCTGGCTGAGATTGGCAAAACGATCGTGCCAGAGAATATCCTGAATCGAAACGGTGGCTTGACTGAAGACGACTTTACCCACATTCACATGCATCCACGTGAAGGTGTGCGCAAACTGCGCAATGCCGGATACGAAAACGAAAGGATGCTGGAACTGATCGAGTGCCACCATGAAAACTTCAATGGCTCGGGTTATCCAGCTGGAATCAGGGGTGACAATATCCCGATAGGGGCGCGCATCCTGGCAGTCGCAGAGGCGTATATCAGCCTGACTTCCAAGCGTCCTTACCGCGACCCGTGGGATGGACATGCTGCCTTCAATGAAATCGGCAAATACACCCGGTCTGGAAAATTTGATCCTACAGTCGTCGAAAAATTAGGCGAAATCGTTGCCGAGCTGGGCAAATAGCACAGTCTGCTTCTCCACCAGGATCATGCTACCAACGCAGCCAAAACACGGCGCTCACCTTGATAAGGTCGGCGCCCGTGCATTACCAGAAAATTATCCACCAGTGCCACATCCCCGGTCTGCCATTGCAAATCAAAGGTCAGTGAATCACCCAATTCGATAACCCTGGCCATCGCCTCAACAGGTATCGGCGAGCCATCGCCGAATCGAATGGATTTGCCAGCTTCATTGCGCCGGTCCTGCCAGCCGCGGAAAGCGGCAATCAACTGGTTGAAAAATACACGACGCCCATCTGCCAATTGCCGAATTGCCGGCAACACTGGTGTGACCACCCTCAGACTGTCTCCTTCAAGCCACTGCCACTCGTATCCGAGCTTCTTAAGGCGCGCTTCTGCAGCGGCGCGATCCGCAGCATTGAGTGTATTGCGCCAACTCCGCCCCTGCCCTGATTGCAGGTCTTCTACGCCCGGCATCGTGTTGGCATACCGTACTCCCCTGGTTTCGCAATCCCTCACAAAATCCGGCAGCTGAGTTTGCAAAGCATCCAGCAACACATCCGAGCGGCACAGCGGCGTCGCCCCACCGGATTGTGCTGCCTGCTCGCAAAAGAAAAACAGGTTGGATGGGTACAACGGTGTCTGCGCCATTTCGTGATGCAGGTAAATGGCTACGCTGGGCGGCGCTTCATTGGCAGTAAATACACGTGCAGTGCGATTGCGGCGCACGGCATTGGACAGGGATTCCTCGTAGGTAAATCCAGGCAAGTCGAATGCCTGGATGAAAGCATCGAAGTGCAAATCAGTGATCAGTGGCAGTCCGCGAAACAGGATAGCGCCATGACGCGCCAACTGCAGCAACAAGCCCTGCTTCTGAGTCCTAATCAACTGAAGGCACTGCTCAATGTTTGACACAGCAGGACTGGCTACCAACACGAGGGGGAAACTCACGCCAGCGTAATGCTGCTGGCCTGACACGCTTGCCTCAACCAGAGGCGATATTCGGGAATTTGTCTCAATCATCTGTTTCAATCGTAAATAGGATAGAAGCGGTTAAATGCCAATTCGCAGAATACTCCCGGATCATTGAAACGACGGTTCTGGTTCAATGCTGATATCTCCCGCATTTCCTCATCAGTAAGCGCAAAGTCGAAAAGCTGCAAATTTTCCTGCAAGCGCGCGCGATTGCTGGTTTTGGGAATGACTGCCGTGTTGCGTTGAATTCCCCAGCGCAACACCACCTGCGCAGGTGATCGCTTCACTCTGGCAGAAGCATCAAGTACGGCTGATTGCAATAACACACTGTCTTGGGCCGTCGCCATATCGAGCGACACATAGGACAAGGCTCCGAGCGGCGAAAACGCGGTAACAGCCAGCGAGTAGTGAGCGGCCAGTTTTAACAGTCTCTCCTGGGTCAGGTAAGGATGTGATTCGATTTGCAGCATTGCGGGCTTGATGCTCGCATACGCCATCAAGTCATTCAGCAGTGCGGAACTGTAGTTGCACACCCCGATGTGCTTCACGAGGCCGCTGCTAACCAGTCCTTCCATCGCCTGCCACGTATCTGCCAGCGGCACGGGATCAATCACCATCTCTGGCGAGGATGCAGCGGGATCGAAAATCCACTCCGGTGGATAACGCCTGGCGAAATCCACATATTTAAGGGAAATGGGGAAATGAATGAGATACAGATCCAGATAATCGACACCGAGATCGAGCAAGGACTTTTCGCAGGCTGCCCGCACATGCTCGGGGCGATGGTAAGTGTTCCACAATTTTGAGGTAATCCATAATTGCTCGCGTGTCGCACTGCGTTGATGCAGGGCAGTGGCTATACCGGCACCAACCTCTGGCTCATTCCCGTAATCTGCAGCACTGTCCAGATGACGGTAGCCCAACCTTATTGCATCCGCGACAATCTGGGCAGTCTGCTCCCGGCCGATTTTCCACAGGCCGAGACCCACTGCTGGCATCTGGCTATCTGCAACCTGAATAACTCCAGCTGTGTTCAATGCAGTTCCTCGATATTTGTCGGCACTCTCGACGGGCGAGCTATTAACCCGCCATCAGAAGCTGACGGGTTAATAAGCTTCCAGAAAATGTGATAGTGACAGCTGCTGCAGATACTCCGCAATATTCACAACTCGCTTTTCCTGTATTGATAACTGCGCGGCCGATGCAACCACCATCGACCAGAATCCATCGGTTACCGTCGCTGCATCAGCAGCGATGCCTTCAAGTTGATTGATGAAGGCAATGTGCTCGAAATAGGTCGCCCCATGATGCCCGCTCTGTTCAATCAGGCTTGGGTAAGAGACCACGCCCCTTCGCGATATACCCGGCTCGCCCTGACCCCTCAGCGGGTGGAAGAGCTCCAG
>SXGR01034229.1_pt1 | contig 13892 bp, 7 predicted proteins | sample 3174711 | NCBI WGS metagenome assembly SXGR01 (sample SAMN11356860, study PRJNA531348) | freshwater metagenome | isolation source: freshwater sample F1-60 | place: China: Fuxian Lake, Yuxi | collected 2017-12-25
AGAGGTAGCAGGAGGAGAGCTGCGAGTGGAGCGTGCCGGAGTTGAAGAGCGTGGGCGTGCTGCTGCAGAAGCGGCGGCTCTTGTAGAGTTCGTAAAGGCCGGTGACGCGGGATTCGCGGTCGCCTTTTTCGTCGAGCATCAGGCCCATCGATACGCGCATCCAGAAGAACTGCGGGGTCTCGATGCGCTTCGCATTCTTCTGCGATTTGTCGACGATCAGATAACGATCGTACATTGTCTGAATGCCGAGGAAGTCGAACTCGAGGTCGGAGGACGGATCGAGGACGGCGGAGAGTTTCGCGAGATCGTAGTCGAGGAGACGGGGATTCAGCCGCTTGATGGCGACGCCGTGCTCAAGGTATTTCTTGAAGGCACGCTGGTGGGCGGTCTTGAGGGCACCAATGCCGTCGCGGGTGATGTCCCAGCCGAGGATCTCTTCGTAGATATAGGTGAGCTGGATGCGGCCGGCGAACTTGGCGAAGTCAGCGTCTTTTTCGATGAGCGTCTTCGAATTGAGAACGATGGTGGCGTCGAGATCCTTTTGGGAAATCTGATCGTAAACCGACCGGCGGAGTTCGGCTTCGATCTCGTCGTTGGACAGGCAAAGGTCGAGGCCGATGCGGGCAAACTCAATGCGTTTGCGGAGGTCGGCGCCGTCCCAGAACGCGTTTTCACCACTGGCGCGCTTGACGAGAATCATGGTCTCCTGACCGGCGGGCGCGGTGGCCACGGAGACGAAAGGCACCTCGGAATCGGTGCCCGCCTCGCGCGACGCGGCGCGCTCGGCGCGGAAGAGGATATAGGCCTCGGCAACCTTGAAGTGGCCGGACTTCATGAGTTCTTCCTGCACCATGTCCTGAATCTCCTCGATATGGACAAAGGATTGCTTCGAAGAATGGACGCGCTCGGAAACGGCGCGAGTGAGGGCCACGGCGGGCGCGGAGTCGCGCTGGAGGGAGAGGAACGTTTTGCGGACGGCGATCTCTACCTTCTGCTCACTCCATGGCACCACGTGATTGTTGCGGCGGATGACACGGAGGGTCGATGTCGCGGCCGAGTCACGGTCGATGGCAATCTTGCGGGCGCGATTGAGAAGGAGGCTCTTCGCAACAAAGTAAGCGTTGTTGTCGACGAGGGTTTTCTCGATGAGCTCATAGAGGGCGTTTAACGAGAGGCGGACGGGAGACTGGGTGCGAGCGAGCACCGCGAGATTGCCGGCGACTTCGCGGCAAATCCGGGCGAGCCAAGCGCGGTTGGCGTCCGTGAAGATGTCCTTCTCACCGCGGGCGAGATGGACGTTGGTCAGGGCTTTGCCGAGCGTGTCGGCGACTTCGGCGAGGACGAAGCGCTCTTCGCCGTGCGGACACAGGAGAATGACGTTCGGAACCTCGATTACCTCCGTAGCAAGGACGTCCCGCCACGCGTAGTGAGGCTTCTGTTCAACGGGAGTGTGGACGGTGCGCTTGAGGGCGAGATCGTGCGCGAGGGAGGGATTACTCATGGCAGGTGAAGGCGGCTGGAAACTTTAACGGAGATGAAACAAAACAGCAGGCGTGGCGGCTGAAAAAATGCGGTCCGTCGCGCAGCCCACAGGGGCTCGGGACGGAAAGGGACATTTTCTGAGAGAGTGAGGCGGAAACGGAGGGGGCAAAAATCGATCCGACGGAAACAGCGAGGGGGGACGGGGGGGGACTCAGAGATCGTCGTCGTGGGCGACGTTGAGCGAAGAGGCTTTCTGATATTCGGTAACGCGACCCTCGAAGAAATTTTGCTCCTTCTTGATGTCCATCATCTCGGCGAGCCAAGGCAGCGGGTTCTTCACGCCGGGGGCGAGCGGGGCGAGGCCCACGCCCTCGAGGCGGCGATCCGCGATGTAATCGATGTAGGTAACGAACTCTTCGACCGCGAGGCCCACGGCGTTTACCGGCAGGCAATCTCGGATAAATTCTTTCTCGAGCTGGATCGCCTCGGCCATGAGCGCGCGGAGCTCTTCCTTAAACTCCGTGGTCCAAATCTCACGGTTTTCTTCGATGAGATCCATGAAGAGATTCCGGAATACCTCGATGTGGTTGGACTCGTCGCGGAGCGTATAGCGGAACATCTGACCGATGCCGGGAAACTTGTTCTGGCGATAAAGCGAGAGCACCATGCCGAAAAGACCGTAAAACTGGGTGCCTTCCATGCACTGTCCGAAAACGAAGATATTTTTCGCGAGAAGTTTTTTGTTCTCCGGCTGCGTGAGATCGATGTCGCGGCGAAGCGACTTGGAAACCCGCGTCACAAACTCGTTCTTCCGGACGATGGTCGGCACATCCTCGAACATCGCCTCGCACTCGTGCGGGTTGATGCCGAGCGATGCGATCATGTAGAGCAGGGAATCGGCGTGGATGTTCTCCTCGTGCGCGTGCCGGCCCAATACGAGCTTGAGCTCGGGGGCGGTCACGAGCTCGCGGACGACGTGCTGGATGTTGTCGCCGACAATCCCCTCAGCGGCCGAAAAATAACCAATCCCCATCCGAATGATCCAACGCTCGACGTCGGACACCGTCTTCTCATCGCGCCATTGCTCGATGTCCTTACCCATCGGGATATCCTCAGGCTCCCAGTGATTCGCCTTCATCGTACGGTAAAGATCGTAAGCCCACTGATACTTCAGGGGCAGCAGATTGAAGCACATGGTCTCGCGGCCATTGATGACTTTCTTGGCGTCAAAGGCCGATTCGGCTTTATCCTGATCAAGGACGAAGGTCTTGGAGCCGACTTGAAAGATTTTTTGCATGGAAGCTGAAGGAAAAAAGAGGAGAGAAAGGGTGTGGAAAAGGCTGTTCTTGCCGTACGGAAGCCAGAGGCGACAATAAATTACTGGAACTTATTAACGCCTTACTAACCACCACAGGATGTGGTTTACCCGCGCGACAACCACAACCGATGGGATTCGCCGAATCCGCCGTCAACAGGTTTGTAGCGAGAAATGCATTAATTTTCGCCCTATTTTTGGCTTGCCGGGCGAACGAGAAATTCGTTCCGGGCAAAAATTTCCAACACGCAGCATCGTTCCCCTGTTTTCTCCTCTGAAAAGTGCCTAAGATTGGCCGGAAAATGCGGCCGTCCGGTCGCTCCCTGCAACCGAATCCGCAAACCCATGACAGGGTATTCAGGATGGCCTGACGGATGCAAATGAGCGCGGAGGATCCCGTCACCAAACTCATGTGACGTCTTATTTTTCCGCCGGAGACCCGCCGGATTCCGGCCCCGAAATCGGTCGCTGGAGATTCACGATGGGACGCCCGCGACCTTTCCCCTCGGCGAACGCCACGCCCGAGCACGCTGGGCCCAATTTCCAGCCGTTGCGCAGACCCACGAAACTCGCCCCGCAGCCCGCCACCCTCTCTGCGCCACGATCGACCGGCCGGAACTCCTCGCCGTCGCACGAAAATACCTGGACCGCGTTTCACCTACGAAGCGCCAGTGAGTCGCGGCCACCGCGCCGAGGACCGATCTTTGTCCTCCTGGTTCAAGCCACACGTCCTGCACGGCGCTCTCCATGCTATTTCAGCCCCTTCACCGTGAGCGATTTCGGCCGCGTTTCCGCCCAGACGCTTAAACTCGGCGTGCGCTGCCTCCCAAGCCGAGTCGCCGGCGGGACGCACATCTGCAATCCCTCGGCCTTCCAAACCAATCGGTCGCCACGGCCGAGCATGTGCGCGGGCAGCGTCGGCAACGAAGAGTGAACGCGCCGATCTCCCTCGCGATGGAATTGAGTAAACGAGGCCCGCGAGTCCAGCGAGCGGCCTTCGACGGAATTGCGCTGGAACTCAGCAAGGTCCACCCAAGTGAGAATTCCGCCCCAATAGTGCAATAGTCGGCAGTCAGCGCCTCGACCGGATTCTTGCCGGCCTTGTGAAGGCAATACGCGGCAGCCAGAGCATCGGCCATGTCGGCCCGGTCATGGAAGCGATGAGCAGCGAGCTCTTCCCAGAGCGGGCCGCCCCGAAATTGGAGGCGAGACCCACTGTTGCTCGTCTCCGAAAGATTCATACGCAATGTGCTTTCGCATCAAGCGGGTATGCCCGCGCCGTGAAGTGCTGCGCCAACCTGACTTTTTAGGTCGGGGTGAGCGTCGCATCCATATTTCAAATACCTGACCAGAGTAAACTTCCACGATTAAGGATCGCGGCTGCGGACTGGGGTGACGTGAAGTTCGCCGCCTAGGGGACAGAACTACGCAGCCGCCGCAACCGCGGGATTTCCCGTGTGGGCGGGGTGGCCAGGGCGGCGTCACAGTCGGTCGCGCGCCCAGTCATCGTTCTCTTTCCTCGTTCTCTTGATCTTTCTCTCCGGCCGACAAGCCCCTCCGCGCCGGAGGCCTGACGAATGAGAAAGATAAAGAGAAAGAGGAAAGATTGGCGGAACGACTTTGACACGGCCCCAGTGGAGGAGGCCACTCGGCGGATCGGCTCCGCTCCGGTTACCCAATGACTTTCGGAGCAATATTTTGCTTGGTGCCCGGGACAGGACTCGAACCTGCACACCTTACGGCAAAGGCTTCTAAGACCTTCGTGTCTGCCATTCCACCACCCGGGCTCGAGCGATTTCAAGGCGCAGCTTGCCGATTCCCGCGAGCCCGACGCAAGCGGCGAAATCACACCCGCTTCACTTCGTCTCCGCGCTCGGCAAGAACTTTGGCTCGCGCCGCGCCCGCGTGTGCGCCTCAAAATCCGCTGCCAGCGCGAGCAATTTCACTTCGCTCCACGCGCGACCGTAAAACAGGAAACCCGTCGGCAGCGGGGACCCCATCCCAGACGGCACGATCACGCTCGGGTAGCCCGCCATCGCCGCAACCCCGGCACCACCGCCGACGAGCGCATCAAGACGGTGTGTATCCATCAACGCATCAATTCCCTCGCCGCGCGCGACGCGCCAGCATTTCTCCCGCGCTTCCAAATACGCCGGTTCAGTCAGCGGGCCCTTGGCCTGCGCCCGCGTAAAGTATTGCTGGCCGAAAAGCGGCTGCTCCTGCGCCCAACGCTCGTCATTGAACTTAATCAAGTCGGCCATGCTCTTCATCGAAGCTGCAGGCCCAAGCCCAGCGAGGTAGGCGTTGATGCCCGCTTTCATCTCGTAGAGCATCACGTCGATTCGCGCGGGGCCGGCGCTCGCCGGTCCCGGCAGCTCGCCTACGTCGATAATCTCCGCACCGGCGGCGCGTAACGCATCGAGCCCTACGGCCATCCCGGCGTCCGAATCGCGCCGGGCACTGGGATTGCGAATCACGCCGATCCGCGCGCCGTTGAGCGCGCCCGCCGGCAGCGGCAGCGCCAACTTCCTAGGTAAATCAGCCGGTAGATTTTGCGTGACCGCGTCGCGCTCGTCGACGCCGGCAAGTGCCGCCAGCACGAGCGCCGCGTCGCGCACGGTGCGGGCAATCGGCCCGGCCGTATCGAACGTGGCCGCAATCGGAATCACCCCGCTACGGCTCACCAGCCCCACCGTGGGCTTGAAGCCCACCACACCGCACACCGTCGACGGCGAAATGATCGAGCCATTGGTCTCGGTGCCGATCGCGACAACGCACAGGTTCGCCGAAACTGCCACCGCCGAGCCGGAACTCGAGCCGGACGGATTCCGGTCGAGGACGTAAGGGTTCCGCGTTTGCCCGCCGCGCCCGCTCCAGCCACTGACCGAGCGCTCACCACGAAAGTTTGCCCATTCGCTCAGGTTCGTCTTACCGAGCAAGACCGCACCTGCCGCCCGCAGTCGCGTGACCAGATCCGCGTCGCGCGGTGGCTTTAGGCCGACGAGCGCGAGCGAGCCGGCGGTCGTTTCCATTTTGTCCGCCGTGGCGATGTTGTCCTTGATGAAGACAGGAATCCCATGCAGCGGGCCGCGCACGCGGCCCATTTTGCGTTCGGCGTCGAGTCGATCCGCGATCGTCAACGCATCGGGATTCAACTCGATAATGGCGTTGAGTTTCGGACCCGCCTTATCCACGTTCTCAATACGTGCGAGATACGCGGCCGTAAGCTCCCGCGCCGTGAGCGTGCCGGCCGCCATCCGCGCCTGGAGGCCGTCGATCGTCGCCTCCGCAAAGGCAAACGGCTGCGCTGCGGCGGGCAGCCACGCCGACCACCCTAAGAGGAAACCCAATATTACGCTGCGCATCACGGGGCCTCGCCCAACCGGTCGCCCATCTTGGCGTAAAGCTCGATCTGTTCCGCACTCGACTTAACCAAATCCGCGTCGAAGCGGATGCGCCCGTGCTGGAACAGCGTGATCACGCACGAACCCCCAAACGCAAAGAGCCCCTTTTCATCCCCCTTGGCCACCGCACGACCGGGCACATATCCCTGTTTAATGCTACCCACATTCGTCGCCCCCACTTCCAGGATGGCCACCGTGCCAAACTCCACCGACTCGACGAGCGTGAGCTCACGTTTGTTTTCGACGAGGTAGCGGACATTGCGCCGCAACGCGACGGGACTCACCGAGTAGAGCCAGCCGTTGATCAGTTTTGATTCGTTGGGCGCACCTGCCACCGGAAAGTGAAACCGGTGATAATCCACGGGACACAGCCGCGAGACCAGCATGGCGCCGCCGGCGAACGCCTTTGCGAGCGCTTCATCGCCGAGCAATTCGTTCAACGAAAACTTTGCCCCCTTCACATAAAAACCTTCGGCCGTGTCGACATTGGGCATCGCGAGATGCCGTCCGTCCGCCGGAAACACCGCCACGCGCGCGCCCGCAGCGATGGGCCGCGCCTCGGGCTTGAGCGCCCGATAGAAAAATTCGTTGAATGTTTTGTAGTCGAACGCCGACTTCGCAAACTCGTCCACATCGAGATTGTAGTTCGTGATGAACGGCAAAATTCGGGCCGCACTGTTGTTACCGCCGCACAGCATCTGGACCAACTGGATAAACGTCCCGCCCGCATCGTGACCCGCCCCGATGTTCATCCGCCACCCGTACCACCGAGAGAAAATCGCCCGCCGCACGAGCAGCCAGACGAAGAAACGCCCGGCGGGGTTCTCGTAGGCAAAACGAAGCCAGCTTTCCCCGTATATTTGCTCCGTCTTAACGGTGCGGGTAGTGCGGTCAAAAAAGCGGATGGGCTCGGCGGGCATCCGCGCAGACTCACGCAAGCGTGTGCGCGCGAAAAGCACGAAATCGCCTCCGCGGGGATCGTCGAAAGTGAGGTCGACTGAGCCGGGGTCGCGCGGCACAGGCTTCCCGCCGCGCTCGCGCGGTTTCTTGCCCGGTCTTCCGCAGTGGTCGCGCCTGCGCCGGACCGGCGACATTCCTGTCGCCGCGCGTGAGCGGCCGGCACGCCCCCTTCCGCACGAACCACCCCCGTCGCGTCTCCGCGCTATTCAGCTCACCGCGACCGGAAGATCTCGCTGGCAAGACACTCCACGATCAACGTGCGCAAACCGTAACCGTCTTTTTTCACCGATTGAAAGATGTCTTCGACCACGAACTCGTCCACGGCCTCCATGTGCCGACCACTGGCGTAGCTGAGAAACTGTTTGATCAAGTGACGGGTGAAATTCTCTGACCGACCTGATGCGAGGATCCGTTTGAATTCATCGAACCCCGCGTAGGTTTCCCCTGAGCCGAATTCGCCGCTGGTATCCACTTTCGGCGCCCGGGCATTGCCCTTGGGTTTGGCGTAGGCCGTGCGCCAACGGCCGATCGGATCAAAACTCTCGAGCGCAAATCCCAGCGGATCGATCTTCCGATGGCATTCATTGCAGGTCGGATCGGAACGGTGCTTCGCCAGACGCTCACGCACCGTGGTCGCGCCGCTCACATCCGGCTCAATCGCCGGGACCACATCGGGCGGCGGCGGCGGCTCGATGCCGAGAATATTTTCCGAGACCCAAACGCCGCGCGTCACAGGAGATGTTTCCACTCCGTTGGCACTCACCGTAAGTACTCCCGCCATACCGAGCAGACCTCCCCGCTGGCCGTTGCCCACAATGCTCACGCGTTGAAAACCGTCGGCAATCCGGAGCGTCTTCTGCTCGGGCAAATTGTAAAGTTTGGCCAGCCGCTTGTCCACGAAGGTGTAGTCGGCCTCCAGGAACTGCCGCACCGATCCGTTTTCCTTGAGCAAATGGCGGAAAAAAAGCCGCACTTCCGTCTTCATCGCTTCGGGCAAATTTTCGGCGTAATATACCCGTGTCGATTCCCGCGGCGGCGGCATGCCGCCCAGTTCGCGCAGATTCAACCAGGCATCGAGGAAGGCGTTCACGAACCCGGCGACCCGGTCATCGGCCAGCAGTCGCGAGCTTTGTTTCCGCAGTTCCGGCACCGTCAGCAGTTTTTTGGAGGCGGCCGCGGCGCTCAATTCCTGATCGGGCGGTGTCGTCCAAAGGGCGTAGGACAGGCGCGTCGCGAGATCGTGAGCTCCGAGCTTGGTTTCCTTTTCGTTCGTGATCTCGCTGAAATACAAAAATGACGGCGAACAAAGAATCATCTTCAGCGTATCGAGGGCGGCCTGACGCGGCGTGGCCTGCTCGGCGATCCGCCGTTCGTAGGTCTGCCGGATGCTGGCGCGATCCGCGCTTTTGAGTGGATGCCGGAACGCGCGGGCCCCGAAGGCATAGAGCTGGTCGAGCGCCTGCTTCGCCTGAAACCCCTTCGCTCCGAAGACCGCGATTTCTTCCGCGCTGCCACCGGGCTCGGTGAAAGGACCCGCGATCTTGATTTCGCCGATGCGGATGTGCGGGAGTTTGCCCTCTTTCAAAATGTGCGTTCGGCCGATGCCCGCCTTGGCGAACCGACCCTGGAAGTCGTCCGCATAGCGCTTGTTAATCTGGGAGATGGAGGCACGCGACTCGTAAGGGCCGTTGGGGAAGATGAAGCGCGGCGTCTGGCCGGCTTCGAGCCACACGCGAAATTTGATCCATTCCGGTTTTTCGTCGGGCACCACCGCCTGCCCGAGCAGCGGCTCGATCGCCTGCGGATAATGGATGTGGTTCTTGGTCGCGTCGCCGGGCACCACGCCGAGCAAAAACGGCTCGGAGAAATCGATGCCGAAGATCGCGGGGTCGTAATGCGTGTCGCGGTGCAACGCCTGCGCGTGGACCTCGATATCGTAGAGCCCCGGGACCGGCACGCCCTTGAGAAAGTCCTCGATATGGCCGTAGCCGCCCTGCCGCGTGTCGGTGTTCGGCTGTTCGTAGAGACAGAGATATTTGTAATTGAATGCTGCTTTGTGCGGCCCCGAGAGCTCCTCGTATTGCACAAAATTGCCCGTAAAATGCCAGGACTGGGGCGGCATGTCCGGCCGGCCGAGGCGGGTTTCGACCAGACGATTGGCCGCTTGAAAATACTGGTCCAACAGAAAGCCGGACGTGACGAGGGACTTTCCGATCGTGTCGATGTGTTCGCTGGCTTTTTCCTTTGGAAAATCCGCCGTGAGACCGAGGGTATCCACCCGGCGACCAAAGAGGGTCGCCAGCGTGTTCTCGTATTCACGGTTCGAAAGCCGGCGCATGACCGTGCGCGCGGCGGTGCTCTCGATCTTGCCGCGCGCCCCAGTGATGCCCTCCCGCAGGACGCGGATCATCGCGAGCCGCTCGTCGTCGCTCGGATGGTGTTCCGCCTTCCCGGGTGGCATTTCCCTCAGCGTAAGCTGATCGATGATATCCTTGGCCGTGATCAGCGCCGCCTGCGTGGCGAGCGGCAGCTTGAAACTTGCAAATTCCCGGTCGCCTTTCTGCGTCTCGGTGTCGTGGCATTTCAGGCAGTATTTTCCCACGAGCTGGGAAAATACTTTTTGCCCGGGTGATTCCGCCGCTTGAGCAAATGTCGCGACGCCCACGAGTCCAAGGGAGCGGATCAATTTGAAAACGGACGCGACGCCCTGGGCGCATTTTTGCCGCGCACGCAACGGAGGCGTCGCGACTACTGAAAGATTTAAGCTCATCGACGAACGAAATTTCCCGGAAACCACTTTACGAAATCCCGAACCGCCCCGTGCTGTTGCCGAACGACTCCGTCTCGACGCCCATGCGCTGGGCGAGGTCGACGTAGAGGTTGCACAGCGGCACTTTGCTCAGCCCCATCGTCGGAATTTTTTTGAACTCACCATGTCGGAAGCCGCCGCCGGCGAGGACGATCGGGAGGTCGGAATTTTTGTGCGAATTCGCATCGCCGATGCCGCTGCCAAACAGCACTGCAGTCGAGTCAAGCATGGTCCGGTCTCCATCAGTCATTTTGGCCAGCCGCTCGACGAACTTACCGAACTGCTCGATCTGGTAGGCCTCAAGCGTGATAAGATGTTTGATCGCCGCCTCGTCGTTTCCGTGGTGAGAGAGGCCGTGGTAGGACTTGTCGATCCCGAGGTCTTGCGGCAGAAAATCGCCGCCGATTTCCAACGTCGCAATCCGTGTCGCATCGGTCTGCAGCGCGAGGGCGATCAACTCGTAGAGCATCGGCAGATCCTGCACCTTGTTCTTGGTTTCCGGCCGGTCGAGGGGCGGCTTCGGCTTGGGCAGGCTGGCCCAACGCTGGCGCAGCTCGAGGCGCTGCTCGACGTCGCGAATCGAGGTGAAGTATTCGTCCAGCTTGTCCCTGTCTTCCCGGTTCACCTGCTTCGAAAGCCGGTTCGCGTCCGCCAAGCCAGTGTCGAGAATGGAAGCCTGCAAGCGGTTCTCCTGATTGCGGCGAGCCAAACGCTCCGGGGAGTCGCTGACAAACAGGCGGTCAAACAACTCGGCCGGTCCCGTGATCGGCGGCACGCGCACGCCGGATTTGGTCCAGGCGATTTGGCAGCCCCCGTGGATACCACCCTCCGAGCCGACCGTAAGGGACGGGAAACGAGTCTGATGACCAATTTTGTCAGCGATAAACTGGTCGATGGAGACATTGCCCAGCGGCCGGTTTTGCGCTTCCGAGTTGAGCACACCCGAGAGGAAGGAATGGACCGCGAAGTGCCCGCCCTTGATGCCATGGTCGAGCCCGCGATAAACCGTCAGCTGCTTCCGCACGTCCCAGAGCGGCTTGAGCAGAGGCGTTTGTTCGTAAGCCGCACCCGTGGTTTCGGGAAACAAACTCTTCACCTGATAGCCGAGCAAATTACCCACCGCGACGAAACGCCGCGCCCCGACGCCTGCACCCTTCGCCAACTGCACGGCGCTATTACCACCGACCGCGTTGGCCAACAGCGACGGCAGCGATGGCATCGCCAAGGTTGCACCCAACGATTTTAAAAGGAAGCGGCGGCGGTTCATGGTTTGTGTGTTCAAAGGGGTAACGGGGTGAATCGTGGGTCGGCCGCAAGACGAAGCAAACAGTCGACGGCTGCGTGTGCACTTTGACAAGCCCACACGAAATGGCTGAGCGACAAAAACTCAAGTATTGGTTGGAGTTCGAGAGTGTAATACCAACGTTGCTTGACTTCTAGTTATGAAGTGGACCGAGGTGGGGCCGGGACCACCAAGCCTGGCCAACGGCGAGTCGCAGACCAAAACCGTCGGGCCCGGAGGTCCCGACGCCACCCTCAAAAAGTCAATTTCCCAACAGCTGTTGGCATAAAACACCCCGGGGTCGGACCGGTCCTGCCACCCATCAACCGGTCAAGTCCCGTGCCGCGGAGCTCATCGCCCCCGGGCGCCGTGCGGTCCGGCGCCGCGATTGCCTCCCCCTCCACCGAAGACGATCGGCGGGCTCCCGCAATGCCCACTTCACTTCTTTCCGGCGTTGGCGTCGGCCGGCGGGGTCACGCTCGGCCGCGTCAACCTGAGCCGTGCCAGTTGCACTTCTTGGGCGAGCTTGGCGCGTTGGGCAAACTCTGCGAAGGGCAGGCCCGAGACTTCGGCGATGATCTCGGCGAGCATCGCCCGGCCTTGGATCTTCTGCCGCGATGCTTTTTGGGCGAGAAGCCGGCTCCGGATTTTTTCCACGAACGGCTCGCCGGCCCGTTGATAAGCATCGATCAGCACGAAGCGGAAACCCCCGGGACTGGCCAGGGAGATCCGCGCCTCGGCTTCCGGTTTGTCGACCGCTTCCCGTTTTTCCCCTTTGTTCCAGTTCAGCAGATCCAGGCCCACGCCGAGCACGCGCGGGCTTTCGCCCAGGCGTTTGTTCAACATGTGCAGCGCGTAGATTTCGTCGGCCCCCTGCAGCTTGAGCGTGACGACATCCGACAAAAACCGCGCCAACACCCCGTCGAACCACTCGCGGTCATCCACGAAGATGCGCTGGGCCTGCACGTGCTCGAGACAGTCCTGGATAAATCCTCCGCGGAACCGAGTGTCGCGGCGCGCCATCCAACTGAAGGGATCATAGATGTAGTAAAGGTTGGCGATGAACGTCTGCTGCAGATACCGGAGCTCCGTCTCCCGAACCGGCTTCTCGGAATAGAAAAATGGATACGTGAGCTTGACCTCCTGAAACGCCGTGGACGGCACCTGCAGGGGCAGACCCCGCTCGATGAAGTGAAAGCCTTGGTGCGTGTCGAGATTGAGGCCCTGCGTCTTGTCGGTCGAAAACGATCCGCCCCGGTCCCGGTTATTGGTGTTTGTGAAGAACATCACCTCCCACCGATCGGTGATGCGCCGCTCCCACTTGCCAGCGTCGGCCTGGTAGCGAATGTCGGCCGCATATTTGGAGTCCGGTTTGCCGGGCGCGATTTTGTTCAGGCGATCCAGATCCCAGGCGACCAGGGCCTTGATCTTGAAAAATGGCTCCCGGATGAGCCGCGTGATGATGGCTCGCTCGCGCCGCAACCACGTGGACTGATCCAAGGCAAAGCTGGAGAACTCAAACGACGTGCTGAGCCGGCCCATTTCCGATTCAAAATCCTTCCCGAGTTTGATCCGAAATTGCAGGTGTTTGATTTCATCGAGCACCAGTTTCTTGTGATAGCCGACCAGCAGCTTGTTGAACGATTGCGCGAAACTGAACACCACAGCGTTGTCGCCCTCGTAATCCTTGCCCGTGAACCCATCGATGAGCGGGATCTTCCCGTTGTAGACCGTGACATTGAACGGCTCCATCTTGATGACCTCATCGCCCGCCGGCGCCTGCGCGCAGAGAGGTGAGATCACCGCTCGTAAAACGACGACAAAGGCAAATAGGCTAATCGCAACAGACATAGTTTTAGGACGCGGACCACGCGGTCACCGGAGAATATTAACGTCGATCACCCCGCAGCCAAACACGTTTTTTCCACAGTTTTTCGCGCGCCCGCCCCGCGAGTCCGCCGCCCTGCTCATAGCCGGCCACGCCCGCCTTTACGACGGCGGTACGAAAAAGGCGTGAACCGACGAAAACCCGGCGGCGAGGGCGTCGCCGCTCCAACGGCCCCCTGCACTCCCCCTTCTGGGAGGCGCTGGGGACACGACACCCTCGTCGCGTTTCTCAAGCACCCTGCCGCCCCGGCTTACTTCATCACGAGCCCGCCGTCCTTCACCGAAAAATTCACCTCCGCCCCCTCGCTCACTTCGCCACTGATCAACTTCCGCGCGAGCTTGGTCTCGATCGTGCGCTGCAGGAAACGCTTCAGTGGCCGCGCGCCGAAGACGGGATCGTAAGCTTTCTCCGCGGCCCACTCCCTCGCTTTTTTGTCGAGGAACACGGTCACGCGGCGGTCGGCGAGGCGCTTGTTCAAATCGACAAGGAGCAAGTCCACAATCGTCTCGATTTCCTCGAGCGTGAGCGGCTTGAAAAGGATCGTCTCGTCGATGCGGTTCAGAAACTCGGGGCGGAACGCCTTGCGCAGCTCCATCATCACACTCTCGCGCACGCTCTCGGGAATCGAGTCACCCGTCACGCCTTCGAGCAGATGCCGCGAACCGAGGTTCGACGTCATAATGATGATCGTGTTCTTAAAATCGACCGTGCGCCCCTGCGAGTCCGTGATGCGCCCATCATCGAGCACCTGG
>SXGR01096134.1_pt1 | contig 13891 bp, 12 predicted proteins | sample 3174711 | NCBI WGS metagenome assembly SXGR01 (sample SAMN11356860, study PRJNA531348) | freshwater metagenome | isolation source: freshwater sample F1-60 | place: China: Fuxian Lake, Yuxi | collected 2017-12-25
CGCTGGGGGTCGAGGAGGTCGATGGTGCGGTAGCGCGAGCGAAGGAAGCTGCGCGGTTTAACAAGATTCAAGCCGAGTTTACCACTGGTAAAGTGGAAGATGTGCTACCGGAGATCGCCAAGAGGTTGGCGGGTCGATCGCCGATACTTTCGGTCAATCCGGCCCGACGTGGGCTGGAGCCGGGCGTCGTGGAAGCGATCGTTGCCCTCAAACCTCGCCGGATCGCCTACATTTCGTGCAATCCACGGGCGATGGGCCGCGATCTAGCGCTGTTTCGCGAAGCGGGGTTTGAGATCGGCGAGGTCGAAATGTTCGACATGTTTCCGAACACCGCCCACGTCGAGTGTTTGGTGATCTTGGAGGGCGCTCCCGATACGGGCGACGCTCGTCGGGGTCCACAACGGCGTTTGGTCGGTGCGAGTTCCAAGACATGATCCCCAAGCGCTGAAATATCGGAGAGCCGATGAGTCGACACCGAGGTCCGTTCGGGAAATTGGCGCGGTGGGTGCTGGACCATCGGACGCTGGTGTTGGTCGTGTCTGCGGTGATTACGCTGCTCGCGGTCGGCCTTTCGACCCGGCTAAAAGTAGATAGCAACCTGCTTCATTTGATGCCCGAGAGTGAGCCGGACGTGGCCGCCTTGCTCAAGCTGCATGCGGAGGAAGGCGGCGCCAGCATGGTGACCCTTGGCTTTGAAGCGAAGGATCCTGCGGAGTTGGATCCTTTCCTGGATGGCCTGACGGAGGATCTGGGCAAGATCGAAGGCGTAAAATTCGCATTGCATGAGATCGATCCGGATTTGGCGTTTCGGTTGGGGTTGTTGTCGCTTTCTCCGGACGAAGTCTCCTCGTTGAATACCCGCTTGCATGGCGCATTGGTCCTTGGACCGGCGTTGAATCCCATCGTCACCCAGCGGCTGATGGACATGGGGCCGTTGACGGAGAAAATCGCCAAAGCAGGCGAACAAAAGCTGTTTGGTGACGGAGCGACCACCGGTCGGGTGGTGGTTCGCCCGGAAGGTGCCGCTGCAGACACGGTATTTGCGAAGAAGCTCGTTGCCGACATCCAAGCGGCGGTCGACCGGGCGGATCCCGAAGCACACGGCATTCGGCTGACCTGGATGGGGGGCGCGTATCGGCACAATGTCGAGGATCGCGAAGGCATGTGGACGGACATCCAAAAGACGGGTGTCGCCTCCTTTGTGTTGGTGCTGCTCTGCATCGTGGTCGCCTTTCGCAGCATTCGAGCGACCATTCTTCTGTATTTGCCGGTGTTGGCGGCGAGCGCCATCAATCTGGCGCTGGTGTGGGCGATTTATGGATCGATCAATACCTACACCTCCTTCGGAACCGCGATCTTGCTCGGGTTGGGGATCGACTACGGCACACACTTGGTTGCTCGCTACCGGGAAAAACGCGCCAAAGGCATGGAGATGGAGGAAGCGATCGTCCGCGCTTGGGATGTGACCGGTCCTCCGTGCGTTACTTCGGCGGTGACCTCGATCGCTGGTTTTCTGGCGTTGGCGGCCGGACGATTTGAAGGGTTTACCCAGCTTGGGGTGGTGTTGGCCCTTGGACTGGCGATTTCGGTGGTGTGCGGGGTGGTGGTGACCCCGGCGTTGATCCCCTGGTTGGACGCGAATCCTCCGATGTTGCTCGGTGCGAGCCATCATCGAAGCAAGAAGAAAGCCACCTATCGGTTGGCGCCGCTGGGATTGGCGCTGGTGGTGTTGCTCGCGGGCTTGGCGGCCACCCGGTTGACGCGGTTGGAGTGGGAGTTTGACCTGTCCGCTTTGCGCCGCGACGGTCTCGCATACAACGAGCTGACGCCCGAAGAACAACGGATCGCTCTAGACTCTTACTCTCCCGCGGTGATCACTCTGGCCAACGCGGAAGAGGTGCGCAAGGAGCACCGTCGCGTCGAAGAGCAAATCAAAGCGGGAAATATGCCGCACGCCTCGCGAGTGGTGTCGATCGAGTCGGTTTTACCGGCGGATCAAGCCGATCGGCTGGTCGCCCTTCAGGAGTTAGTAAAAACTCTTGACCATCCGAGCCTGCGTTACCTCCCGCCGCCCTTGGTAAAAAACCTACTTCGACTGAAAGGTTTTGATGCGCGGCCGGTCACTCGAGAGGAACTGCCGCCCTCGCTGTTGGCCCTCCTCGGTGCGGACGGCGGTCATCAACGGCTGCTGGTGTTTCCACGTGGAAACATGTGGGACCTCCGCGAGGCGTCCAAATTCTCGGAAGAGATCCATCGGGTGTTCCCTCAAACCGCGGTTGCGGGGGAGCTTTTGTCCATGGGTGCGCTGTACAAGATGGTGCGCACGGACATTCCTTGGATTGCGGGATTGGCCCTCGTATTGGTCGCGGCCCTCACCCTGGTCGATGTGCGTCGATTCCATTGGTTTGTGGGTGCGTATGGCACATTGCTTGCCGGAATGGTGTTTGCGGGGGCCGCCCTTCAGATCGCTGGGGTCAAGCTTTCGATGGTGAACATCGTCGGCCTGCCGATTTTGGTGGGCATCGGCATCGATGTGGTGATTCATCTACTCCACCGCCTTCGCGAGGAGGGCCCGGGAGGGATCGGCCAAGCGCTTCGAACCACGGGGATTGCGGCGGTGGTGTCCACCGCGACCACGGTGGTCTCTTTTGCGTCATTGATATTTGCTGGCAACCGCGGGATCCGTTCGTTGGGGATCTTGGTTTCTGTGGGGTTGACCGCGGTATTTGTGGTGACCTGCATTCTGCTGCCGTTGGCCTGGGCAGCGGGATGGCGGCTTACCGGGCGTTCACCGGCCGCGACGGATGCAAAAGCTTCCGGACCATCCGAGCCGTAAAATCGTGGCCCTCCAGGTACGCGAGCTGCACTACCTCTGAGCCATAACCTACTTCCACTGCGGAAATATGGTTGACCTCACGGCCATCGGCGACGGCGCGAACCGGTCGGTGTTCCGGGCGGCGCACTTGGACCCGCGCCCGGGAGGCTGCGGGGAGGGCGACAGGCGATAACCTGGGAAGGTGTGGGCAAATGGGTGTGACCGACAGCACCTGTAGCGTCGGATGGCAAGCCGGCCCGCCCGCCGAGTAATTGTATGCGGTGGACCCCAATGCGGTCGCAAAAATGACGCCGTCGGCGACGAGTGGATCGACCACCTTGTGCCCGTCAAAAAACAGCGTCAATCGGGCCGTTTGGCCAGTCATGCGTTCGAGGTAGACGTCGTTGAGCGCGCGTTCGGTGACGGTCTTGCCGTCGTCGAGGGTGATGTGGGCTTCCAAAAGAGGAAACGCTTGAACGGCCCAGGCGCCGCGGTTGATTTTCTCGGCGACAACGTCCCATTCGTCGACGTCGTTAAGCAGAAACCCAAGATTTCCACCGTTAATCCCGAGGTAGGGCCGATCAAGTCCGAGCCCCGCGACGGTCTGCAGCAGAAAGCCATCGCCGCCGACGACTACGATCAAATCGTCTGGAATCGACAAAGCTTGCAGCTTTTGCGCGATCGCCACTGCCCGGGGATTTCTAGCATCTTGAACGATCATCGACGTCCCTCGCGGTGGGTCAACACCATCATCGCCCGGCCGGTCGCCAATGGCCCAGCGATGTCGGGTTCGTCCGGGGTGCCCGGAGCGGAATAACTGAAGATCAGGGTCCCTTCTGGGCTGGGAACCGCCCAGACCTCACCGAGCTGCGGATCGCTCGCCGATGGCGCATGCAGAATAAATCGCGCGCCGATCCTCCCGTCCACCCAAGCGGTCGTTCGATCGAGAAGAATGCAGGCACAGCCGAGCAATAACCCCTGCTGAAAGGGGGTGGACCAGACGTCCAAGACGTCGGTGGTCCAGGTCGATTGCGCGTGCAATTCAGGGAGATCCCAGCTTCCAGCCTGGTCGGCGTTCGGTGCCGGGATTCGCCACGGCCCAAAAGAGGTGTCCACCCAATGTTCGACCGCGACGGAGTGATCTTCGCCGCCATGCACGATCGCGACGATCGGGTTCATATCCACATAATTGACCGACACCAGCGGATCGCCGAGGGCGTTGAACCAGCGTTGCTCCACCAACTTCTTTCGATCCCAGAGGCGGTAGTGCTCGATGTCACCGTTGGGGAACGCCCAAACCTCGAAGCTTCCTTTGGAATTCCGATAGCGGGCGCGAGCGCCGTCCACGCGCTGGAATCGGCGAACCACCACGGGTTCGTCCCTTCGCGGAAAGGGTTCGTCAGGCCTTGCAACCGCGATGGCCGCCCACGCCGCCATCCCCCACATGGATGCTCCCGCTGTATTGTAGCGTTCAGACAGGGTATCCCGCTGGAGGTCGATTGCGCTTGTTTCGAGCCCACGGATTGGGCAACGACTATCTCGTTCTTGAGGATTCCCAGGGTCTATCGCCCGATCTGGTGCGTGCGATCTGCGATCGCCATCGAGGGGTCGGTGGAGATGGAATTCTGGAGCCGAAACCCGCCAAAGACGGCGCCTACGGGGTTTGCATATGGAATCCGGATGGCTCGATTGCCGAAAAATCAGGGAATGGGCTCCGGATTTTTGCGTGGTGGTTGGTGAATCGGAGAGGCGCCCCCGCCGAATTCGATGTTTGGACGGGGCACGATACCGTTCAATGTGAAGTTTCTGGGCAAGACATTTCCGTGGCGATGGGGCGAGCCGTCGTCGAGATGCCGCGCCGTCTCGACGGCCTCGATCGAGAGTTCCGGCAAGTAGACCTCGGTAATCCGCATGCCGTGGTGTTTGTGGAGGACGATTTGGACGCCCTTCCTTGGCGTCAGTGGGGAGAATGGCTGGAACAACACCCACATTTCCAAAATCGAACCAATGTACAGATCGCCAGGGTGGTCGACATTTCCACCGTTGAAATTCGGATCTGGGAGAGGGGAGCCGGTGAAACCCTGGCTTCCGGCTCTTCTTCTTGTGCGGTCGCCTCGGCGGGTGTCGCCAGCGGCCGGCTGCGGCCTGGTCCAATCACGGTGCGCATGCCCGGCGGCATCCTGCATGTGAACGTGGATGCGGCGATGAGCGTGCTTCTCCGCGGCCCAGTCGAACCGATCGGCGTCTGTGAAGTCTGGCCTTCTTGGCTCAGCGCTCGAGGCTGATCACCAGAGCCAACCTTTCTTTTTGGGCCGCAATTTCTGCAACGCCTCCTGGGCTTCCGTATGGCTGGGCTCCAGCTGAAGCACGCAGTCAAGCCATTGTACGGCTTCTCCAACGTTTTCAGCGGAGGCGGCCAAACGAGCGCGCAGCCATGCCAGGTTCACGTTCTTGTCCTGCAGGTCTCCAGCGACCTTCAGCGACTCCTCGGCGTTAAACCACATGGAATCCGCATAGTAGCGTTCAGCAATGTCGGCGATCACCGCCAGGGCGCGGGGACGGCTCTCGGGGCTGTTGAGGCCGTGGGAAGCGGCGCTGAGCGCCTTTCCGCGATCGTCGAGCTCCGCAAACAACTCGGCGAGATCGAGCCACATATCGAGATTTTCAGGCTCGGCTGCTATCCCATTTTTGAGTGCGGCGAGGGCTCCATCCATGTTCCCCGCAGCGGCCTCAAGGTCAGCGATCACCCCCCAAACCAACGGAGGGGCGCCGTTTGTAGACCATTCGTAGGCCTCGTCGAGCGCTCGATCCAGCTCTCCTAGGCCTTCCAACGATTGAAGGCGCACCGCACGGGCGAGAACTTGTTCCTCCTCGTTTTCATTCCAGAGGATGGCTGCGGTGGAAAGCTTGAGAGCGATCACGAAGCGGTTCATTTCTGCCGCGGCGAGTGCTGCTTGCAGATAGTTTCGGCTGGGATGCAGGGCCGAGAGATTATCATGGAGTTCGCGGGTTTTTCCTGAGGTGAGCCCGCAGTAGTCGCAGCGGTAGTTGCCCTCTTTGAGTTGGAGGTGGCCGCTGCAATTGGCGCATCGCCCGCGATCGGGAGGGCTGAGCGGCACAAGCCAGGATTCCATGGCGTCGATGTGCTGGCATCGGCTGCACACGTAGATATCGGATCGTCGGTCACCTACGCGTGTTTGGCGCCATTTCATCGAGGGTTGGTCGCAACACCTGGGACTGGGCATTTAGGCTCCGATCCTATTGAATGGCGGGCTCGTCGGGCAACGGACGGTAGGCTTCAGGTAACAATTCGGCGATCTTGCCATGTACGCGTTCCAACAACCCTCTTTCATCCTCTGGTATTACCAATAGCGGCTCACCAAAGGCGATACGGACGGGGGCGGGTTGGAGGCGGTCGGCGTCGACGGGAAATACCCGATCGGTGCCGACGATGGACATCGGTACTACGCGGAGATCAGTGTACCTGAGGTAGCGAGCTACCGCCTTCAGGAACGGTCGCATTTGGCCGGTTCGCGTCCTCGATCCTTCAGGATACAGAAGTGGAATAAACCCTGAATCGAGGGCTTCGTGCGCAAGCCGAACGCTCTCGAGCGCCTTGCGGGCGAGCTCGCGCGGACCGATCGAGGCGGTGCCGTCCAGTCGCGTCGATTGGGGGGCAGGAAGTGTATTCAAACTCGCGGCCGCAAAGCGGCGAAAAGGGTCGGCGTAGACCTTTGGGCCCGCGATGGCCACGATGTGATTGGCCACATCCTCCGCACCCGACCACAGCAAAAGAGCGTCCGTAGCCGTCGTATCGAGGTACGAAAGGTGATTGCACAGCAGCAGCGTCGGCCCAAGTGCTCGCGCCGAATGGAGGTGTTCTAGGCCAAGAACCTCCCATTCCACGAGCAGGGGGACGCACCACTCCCGAGCGAACCGGCGGGCAAGCGGCTGGGCTGCGAAAAAGCGGTCTTCTTCTCCGAGAAACTCCAGGTGCGCGGCGAGTTCGGACATCTGTTCGTCGGTGGCCTCGTCGAGCAGCCGCTGAACTCGCTGTTGGCTCGCTTGGGCCGCTTCCGGATCGGTGATCCACGCAGACAAAAGCGCTGGAAGCGCTTCTCTGAGCGTGCCCGCAGGAATGGCCGCCAGGCTCTTCATGCGACGGCAAGCTCGTCGTCGATGGGGATCAACGCGCCCATCATCGGAAACTCTTCTTGAAGCAGGCGTTCAACGCCCATACGCAAGGTCATGATCGAGGAGGGGCAGGACGAGCAGGAGCCGACCAGCCGAACGTAGATGTCGTTGTTTTCGATCTTGACCAAAGTGATGTCGCCGCCATCCATTTGTAGTCCTGGTCGCACCATTTCATCGAAAAGCGACTCTACAGCGGCGACCGTGATCTCTTCGGAAATGTCGGAAGTCGTCGGTGAAAACGGTGTTTCCGGGGGTGGCGCGGCCGCGGGGTTTGGAGCGGGCGGCGCTTCGACCGGCGGCACTTGGACGGGAGGCGATTCCACTGAAGCGGGCATCGAGGTCTCAGTGGCGACCTCAGCGCTGCGCGCGCCAAACCAGCTCTTCAAACGCCCTTTGATGCGCCTTCGAAGTCCGAGACCGAGCATGATTTCTCCAACGCCAAGAAGGAATTTCTAACTCGTTGCCGCGCGGCGTGCGAAGCGTGCTACCCTCGACGCCGCGAAAGGGGTGCTGAATGGCATCAGCGATGCGTCCCACGATTCGGGTCGTGAGTGCAGAAATCCAGAGAGAAGGTAAGTATCTGATTACGCAGCGGAGCGCTCGCGCGGTCCTCCCGATGTTGTGGGAGTTCCCCGGCGGGCGTGTTCGTGACGGAGAGAGCGATTCCGAAGCGTTGCAGCGCTGCGTGCGGGATCGCATCGGTGTTTTTGCAAATGTCGGCCATCGATTGTTGGAGGTGGTGCACGATTACAGCACCTATTCCGTGTCTTTGGCCGTGTACCGCTGCACTTTTGGGGAAGAGGAGCCGTGGGCCAACAATGTGGCCGCGCTTGCCTGGGTTTCTCCCGAGGATTTCGCGGACTATCCCTTCCCGGGTGCGGATCAGCGAACCGTGGAACTACTTCTCAAGGATGGCGGTTGAAGTACGCCATTCGGTCCACGACGGGACGGGGCGCGGGATCGCGGGATCTAAATGTAGCAGCCGCCGTTTAAAATCGTAGGTTTGAGTATAGTTTTTGAGTACGCTCAGCCCCAGAAGCCCGGGGTGTCGGTCGCGACCAATGAACCGGACGCCGGTGAGTTCGTGGGTTCCTAAACGCACGCTCTTAGCTTCGTAGTAGATAAGATCTTTGGCTTTGCTCCCTGTCTTTCCGGAGCCGCGTACTTTCACGTTCTTTTTGCGCTCAACGATGGTTGAACCAGTGTTTTCACCGTCGAACCAAGAGTCCGAGGCGCCGGTATCCACCAAGACTCGGAGTTTCTTTTGGTCCACGCCGATGTGAACGTGAAGACGAGGGCTGAACAGGGACTCCCGCCGCAACGGAGTTTCGGCAGTGCCGTTCGGTGGGGCCTCCGCTGGATTTGACCATTGAATGGACGCTGTTGCTGGATCGATGCGCACCGTAAATCGTCGAAAGACATCGGCGCCGAGGACGCCGGCGATCCGAACGTCCTTTGAATCACGGATGGACGAAGTGGTGTTGAGATCGCGAACGGCGCAGACAAGCCCGGAAATGGTGTGGTTTCCGATTTTGAAGTCCGGAAGCCGCGCCTTGCGAGCTCGAACGGTGCCTGCTTCGCCGCGAATCGCGAGTTGGCCGTAGAGCTTTAGGCCCAGCGCCTTGGCCAAGTCGTCGTCGCAGGTGGATATACCGTATCCGGTATCAAAGAAGAACACCTGCTCGCCAAAGGCGGCGGGATCGGTGGGGATGTACCAGCGGTTTGGGTCTTGCTCGGTGTGAACCAATGGCGTCGTGGAGTCGACTCCATAAGTCACTTGGGGCCGACCCATGATCGGTGTACATCCCAGACAAAAGGTCAGGCCAAGGGCTCGGATCACGGCTGGGTGCAGCCTGGCCCAGGAAACTCCGTAAGTTCGCCTTGATCGCTCCACCAGGTCTCTGGTTGAGACTCAGGGCCCGCGTACGGGTCGACCGCATTTCCTTCATCGTCCATGATCTGAAAATGTAGGTGCGGTCCGGATGAATTCCCGCTGCTTCCCACTTTTCCGATGACCTCTCCGCAGCCGACTTCCTGGCCGACTTCAACGGTGGGAGACCCGGTCTTCATGTGCCAGTACCAGGAGCGAATGCCGCCCTCATGCTCCAAAATAACGTAATTTGCTGACATCGGGTGCCCGTCGCAGGTCACATCAAACTCGGCAAAATCGATGTGGCAGCGATCGTATTGCTCGCTTTCCACTGCAATGACAACCCCGTCGGCGGCGGCGACGATGTCGATGGATCCGGCGTCCATCGTGTCAAAACCGCCCTTGAGCATGTAATCTGAGCCGTCGTGCTGATCGTAACAATTGGGGAACGAACGACCTTCATAGTCTACGCAGGCGGCGCCGCCGAACCCTCCACCGTTGTTGGTCGGGTCGTGGTCAACGCCGATCCGCGCGGTCACCATGTCGCGCTCAGGAAGTGGAAAGCCGAATTGTATCGGACCGCGCGCAACTTCCGATACGTCGCTGTCGCTGTCAGCCGCAGCCGTGTCTGCGGGGTTGGGTTGGCACGCCAACAGCGCCAAAAGCAGCGTCCACATCAAACCTCCGGTGTGCAGAATACCTGGACTGTGCCGGGCCCTCCACCCACATTCCGTCACTAGTAAAGTGATTTACTAGTTGGTGCGAAGTTTCAGAATAAGGTCCAGCATTTCAGGTATGCGGGTAACTTTTTCTCGAATCTTTCCGGCGGCCTGCCCCTGAGCCAGCTCGTGTGCATCCAAGCGCTTCCAATCGGCGTAGTCGGTGAGGAACACGCCGCGGTCGGTCAGTACCTTCACAATCGCCGCTTTGTCCGCCCCAACGGGCGAAGGCGATGCGAAATCGGCGATCACCTGCTGAACGGTGGCGATCGAGTCGCCGCGGTTGGTGCCGATGAGGCCGCTTGGACCGCGCTTTGCCCAACCTACGACGTATTGGCGAGGAAGGACCTGCCCCTGGGGGGCGTCCAAAACCCGACCTTGAACGTTGGGAATGGTACCACCCTTGGGGTCGAATGGAACGCCGGGAATGGCGACGCCGTGGTAGCCCACCGAACGAAAGACGAGCCCTACGGGGAGGATTTCGGTGACTCCTGTGCCTTTGGCGGAAACACCGTTGGCTCCAGCTTCCAGCCGGTTTTTTTCGATGCGGATGGCGCTCACTCGCCCGTTTTCACCGAGGATCTCCACCGGAGAGGCCAAGAACCGCAGGCGCACCTTTCGATCGCGGCTGCCTTCGCCGAAGGTGGAACGCTCCGTCAAATAATCGACGTTCTTCTTGGTGTTCGCGTCGGCAAGGTCGGCCTCGGAGGCCGCATCGATCGCCACTTCAGAGGGGGACACGACCAGATCTGCGCTTTCTAGCTCACCGATTTCCTTGATTTCTCCGGGCGAAAAGGCGGCCTGGGCGACGCCGCGCCGGCCGAGCACGATCACCTCGCGAATGCGGCTCGAACGCAGCGCTTCCAGCGCGTGCGCGGCGATATCGGTTTTTGCGAGTTCGTCGGGATCTTGGGAGAGAATGCGGGTGACGTCCATCGCCACATTGCCCACGCCGACCACGGCGACGCGCTCGGCGGTCAGATCGAACTGCAAATCGCGGAAATCGGGGTGTCCGTTGTACCAGCCGACGAGTTCGGTGGCGGAATGGCTACCGAGGAGATCTTCTCCGGGAACGCCAAGTTTCCGGTCGCGCGCGGCGCCAACGGCGTAGATCCAGGCGTCATAGTGTTCGGCGAGGTCGGCGACCGTTAGGTCGGTGCCCAACACCACATTGCCGAAAAACCGGAAATTGGGATTGGAGGAGATCTTGTCGTAGATCTTGGTGACGTTCTTGATGCTCTGATGATCGGGAGCGACGCCGCCGCGAACCAACCCGTAGGGGGTGGGCAGGCGGTCGAACATGTCGACTTCGAAGGCGGGCTCTGCGTGCTTCAGCAGGGCGTCGGCGGCGTAAAAACCGGATGGACCTGAGCCGATGATGGCGATGCGAAGTGACAACGGCGCCTCCCAAGGGAAACCCGTTAACCGGCGCCTGGCGGCTTACCAAATCGTCAAGTGCTTTACTTTTTGGGCCGATTGGCCAGGTCGAGGCCTTTGACCGTAAGAACCGCAAAAGCACCGGTCGATCCGGGCTCGGTCGTCTGCCCCCATGCGCCGACCCGCGCTTGTAGCGGAAGGACAGGGGTTCCCCGAGGAGTGAGGTCCGAAGACCCATGCCAGGCGGGTTTGAGGTGCTTACCTGGATCCGATCACGGTGTAGGCGTCCCCACCTTGATCGGCATTTGCTGGGGCCCAATCCCAAACGCGTGGATGGGAGCCGAGCCATTGGCGAAGGGCGTCTTTCAGAGCGCCGGTGCCGTGTCCGTGCAGGAGGAAACCCACCCTTTGGCCGCGGACGATCAGCCGATCGATGAACAGATCGACGGCATCGAACGCCTCTTCCACGCGTTGACCGCGGAGATCTAAGGTGTTTCCTTGAATGCGCAGTGCTTCGCCGAGTTCGGGTGGGCGTTCGCGGGGGGAGAACTGAACTTTGGGAACCTGCACCGCTTGCGTAACGGGGGTGTCGGCGATCTCCAGATCTTCCGGTCGCGCCTTGACTGTGATCGCGCCGATCTTTACCCGAATGGTGCTTCCAATGCTAACGATTTGGCCAACGCTGCCACTGGATCGCACCCGCACCCGATCGCCGACGGCGAGTTCGGCCGGCGCAGAAACGGGCAAAGCGGGCACCAAATCCTTGAGCGCGTTCAGGGTCGCCCGCGCGGATTCGACTTTGCGGTGATCTGGTGCGCGCTGAAGATCGGCGACCACCGCGGAGATTGCCTTCTCCGCAGCTTTCAGGCGGTCCAAGAACCGGGCGGCCTCGCGTTGTTCCAACTCTTTGCTGCGTTTCTTGAGTTCTTCTTCGCGTGCGGCGACCGAACGTTCGCGTTCGCTGAGCGATTGCTGAATGCGTTGGCCTTCGCGAACCGCTGTGGCTGCCCGATATCTTTCAACTTCCAACGCGGACAAAGCGTCTTGTAAGCCGCGTTCGGATTCGGACATCAGCCCGCGGGCGCGTTCGACGAGCTCGGGTGCGATGCCCATCCGCAAAGCGGTGTCCAGAGCGTGGCTTTCCCCGGTGGCGTCGTGCACCACGCGATAGGTGGGGCGCCCATTGGCGTATTCCATCGCCGCCAATGCGTAGCGATCGTCGACCGTCGCCAACCCTTTGAGCTGCGCAAAGTGGGTGGTGACCACCACCCGCGGACCACGCTCGATCAACGCCTCCAATACCGCGCGCGCGAGCGCCCCCCCCTGTGCCGGATCGGTTCCTGAGCACAGCTCATCCAGCAGAAACAGCCGACCCGGGGCCGCCGTCGCCAGCATTTCGCGAAGTGCGACCAAATGCCCGGAGAAGCTAGAAAGATCCGCGGAGATGGCTTGAGTATCGCCGATGTCCGCTAACACGGCGTCGAACCGGTCGATCCGCGACCCTTCCTCGGCAGGGATAAAGCAGCCCAGGCGAACCAACAGGGCGCACAGGCCGATGGTTTTGAGGGCGACGGTCTTTCCGCCGGTATTGGGTCCGGTGAGCACCAGGACCGGCTTTCCGGCAGCCAGAGCGAGGTCGTTGGCCACCACCGCGACTCCGCGCAACAGCAGCACCGGATGGCGCGCGCCTTTCAGTGTGATAACGCCTTCTTCGCCGACAACGGGGCGTTTTGCACCCAATGCCTGCGAAAGGGACTGGCGCGCGCAAACCAGATCGAGTTCGGTGGTCGCCTCCAGGCCCAGCAGAACGGCCGGCGCAATTCGCCCCAACATTCCAGAAAGCATGGTGAGGATGCGGTGTTCGGCGGCCTCGAGCTCGCCTTCGGCGATCTTCAACCGGTTGTTGAGGGTGATCACTTCGTTGGGTTCGATGAACGCGGTTTTTCCGGAGGCAGAGGTCCCGTGAACGATGCCGATGTCCCAGCGCTTGGCATGGGATTTGATTGGGAGAACGTAGCGTTCCCCGCGTTGGGTGACGAAGCGATCTTGGAGCACGTCCGCCAGGGTATCGCCGTGAACGAGGTTTTCCAGCGTGCGGCGGATGGTTTCGTGGAGATCGGCGATCTGTTTACGGAGATCGCCGAGTTCTGGGTACTCCGCCGCAGAGAGCTGACCGCTTGCGTCGAAAGAACGGTTTAGAGCGTCAGCGATCCACGCGTCCACCTCAATGGAGGCGCCCATGCCCGCAAGTGTAGGCGCTTCGTCCGCGGCTTCTTGCAGCCGGGTAGCCAACTCGCGGAGAGCCATCAGAGAATGCGCACAACTTCGCAGCGTGGGTCCGTCCAGAACCAAACCGCGGACCGCCTGTCCAACAAACTCTTCGATATCGCCTACCGCTCCTACTGGGAGCGGGCCTTCCTCCTGCTCATACCGGGTGAGCTCGTCGATGGCGTCGTGGTCGGCGCGGATTTCCGATGCGCGTGCCCGAGGAAGAAGTGCTAAACAAGCGCGTTTTCCCATTGGCGTGCGCGCGCGGCTGACGAAGGCGGTGAGCACCACCTCCCAGTCGAGGACCGCTTGCGTTCGCGCGTGGAGGTCCATCAGAGCGCTTCACCGATGCTTTTGCCGCAGCGTACGACATCTCCGGCCTTGACGTTCCATTTCCAGCGGCCAGGGGGCGCGACCAAAACCACCGTCGAACCGAGATGAAATACACCGAGACCTTCGCCTCGGGCGAGATCTGGCCCGTCGTCGAGCTTTTGAACTTTTGCCCGCCCGCCGGTGTTGGTGACGATGTCGCAAAAATCAAGCGTGATCCGGCCGACTCCGAAGGCGCCCACCAGTACGGCATGAAGTGGGCCTTGGGTGGTCTCAAGGGTGACGCACACCCGCTCATTGCGTTCAAAGAGACCTTTC
>SXGR01631693.1_pt1 | contig 13890 bp, 22 predicted proteins | sample 3174711 | NCBI WGS metagenome assembly SXGR01 (sample SAMN11356860, study PRJNA531348) | freshwater metagenome | isolation source: freshwater sample F1-60 | place: China: Fuxian Lake, Yuxi | collected 2017-12-25
CATCGTGATCGCATATCAGGGAGCGGAACAGCTCCGTAAGTTCGGTACGAACATCTTCATCGTCGATCTGGTCGGAATTTCGTTGCTGCGGGAAATTTCGCCGTTGATCGTCGCGATTCTCATCGCCGGCCGATCGGGATCTGCCTATGCGGCCGAGATCGGCACCATGAAGGTGACGGAGGAATTGGACGCGGTCCGCACACTCGGCATTTCGCCCATCAACTTGCTGGTCCTGCCGAGATCCTTGGCCCTCGTCATCGCCTTGCCGCTGTTGACGGTCTATGCCGATGTATTGGGTGTTTTCGGCGGCATGCTTATCGCGACGAGCCAGTTGAACGTGAGTTTCACCGAGTTTCTGGCTCGCTTCGAAGAGGCCGTCTCGGTGCGGCACTTTCTCATCGGTCTCGCCAAGGCGCCGTTCTTTGCTATGATCATTGCGATGGTCGGCTGCTATCAGGGGTTTCAGATCCGGGGGGGCGTGGACGACGTAGGCCGGCATACGACGATCGCCGTCGTGCAGAGCATTTTTCTCGTCATCGTGTTCGATGCGATTTGCAGCGTGTTGACCAACTGGTGGGACCTGTGAAGCGCGAGACAGACACGGCGGCGCCGATTATCGACATCAACCATGTCTCCACACAATTGGGGGCGGCGGTTGTCCATGAGGATGTGAGTCTGTCGATCAGGCAGGGCGAAGTCTTTGCGATTGCCGGAGGCAACGGCTGCGGCAAGTCCACGCTGTTGCGGGAGATCGTCGGCCTGCTGACACCTTCGGGTGGAACCATTCGGATTTTGGGAGTCGATAGTCGGCAATTGGGGGAGAGCCATGGCCGGCCGATTTATCACCGGGTCGGGGTCATGTTCCAGCACGGAGCCCTGTTCAGTTCGCTCACCCTGGCGGAAAACGTGGCGGTGCCGTTGCGCGAGCATACGGACCTGAATCCAGGATTGATTCGTGAGATCGTCGCCGTCAAGATTGCCATGGTGGGATTGCCGCCGGACAGCGGCCTGAAATTTCCGAACGAGCTCAGCGGAGGCATGAGACGGCGGGCCGCCCTCGCCCGCGCGATCGTGATGGACCCGGAGCTGCTCTTTCTTGACGAACCGACGGCCGGGCTGGATCCGATGATCGCCGCGGGGTTCGACGATCTCGTCCTCTCGTTGAAACACCTCTTGGGGTTGACGATCGTCATGGTGACGCATGATCTGGATTCCCTGTGGCGCATCGCCAGCCTGGTGGCGGTGCTGGGCAAGGGCAAAGTGCTGGGGGTCGGAACCATGCAGGAATTGTCGCAGTCCGACGACCCGGTGATCAGAGAATATTTCCACGGTCCACGCGGGCGCACGGCGCTGGAACAGGCGGCATGGAACGGCACGCGACGTCAGCCGTAAAACGTGACGCGTATCTCGCATGCACGAGATACGAACGACGAGATACGGGAAGGGCCACTAAGTGGAACCAAAAGTGAACTACATCCTCGTCGGTTCCTTCGTCGCGATCCTTGGCGCGGCGGTGTTGATCGGTCTTCTATGGCTAGGGAAAACCGACTACCGGGGCATCTATGACCGTTACGAGGCCTACTTTCGGGAATCGGTGGCGGGCTTGAGCGTGGACTCGACCGTCAAATATCGCGGCGTCGACGTGGGGCGGGTGAAGAGCATTACTTTGAATCCCGATAATCCCGAGGAGGTCAAGCTGACACTGGATATCGCCAGTGGGACGCCGGTCAAGACGGATACCATCGCCGTCCTCGTAACACAGGGGCTTACCGGCCTTGCGACGATCAATTTGACCGGAGGTAGCCGGGAGGCGCCGAGGTTGGAGGTCTCGGAAGGGCAGGCATACCCGGTCATCAAAACCGGTCCCTCCTTGTTCTTTCGATTGGATGAAGCGATCTCCCGATTGCTGTCCGAGAAGGGATTGAGCAAACTCCTGGCGGATCTGGACGTAGCAGCCAAAGGGGCGGCGGATGTGCTGGGTGAAGAGAACCGTACGGCGTTGAAGCGAACGATCACCGATCTTTCCGAGGTCGTGCACTCTGTCGCGGCCCATCGGGCACAGATAGAAGCAGGTCTGAACGGCGCCGCCCAAAGCGCCGACAATCTTGTCAAGATCACGGCAGCGTTGAATGAGCAGGTGCCGGTCATGCTGGCGCGGATCAACAAGAGTGCAGCCGCCTTGAATGCGATGACGGAAGAACTCGCACAAACAAGCAAAGCGGTGCGGGCAGTGGTGAATGACAGCCGACCGGAGTTGGAACAGTTCTCGCGGAAGACTTTGCCAGAAGCCGGGCTATTGGTGACGGAACTGAGGGAGCTGGCCACAACGCTGACGCGGGTGGCGCGGGATCTGGAACGTGATCCTGAGTCGCTCCTGTTCGGGCGCAAGCCTGTGCCGCGCGGGCCGGGAGAATGACAGCTCCGACGCGTGCCCCGCGAGAGTGGCGGGAGTTGCGAGAAAAGCGCGACGGGTCAACGAGGTTGTCGGGACGAGTCCTGCCTTTCGCGCACGTCTCGCCTCCCTTGCAAGCACAAGATACGAATAAGGAGGAGAGGCCGTAGATGAAGTATCGGATGGTACGGGTGGCTTGCGTTCTGTTGACATTGACGGCGGCCGGCTGTCTTTCCTCCCGCTCGGAGTCGCAGCCCACCCATACCTATCGCTTGAGTCTCGACTCTGAGCGCACTGAGGTCCGGCCAGCCGACATCAACGGCCCGATCTTGCAGGTCAGCCTGCCGCTGGCCGAGCCGGGATTCGAGACGCCTCGGATGGTGTATGTGAAGCGTCGTTATGAATTGGAGCATTACGCCCTGAATCAATGGGCCGACCAGCCGGCGCGCATGTTCGCGTCTTTGATGGTGCAGGCGCTGGGGCGGACCGGATCGTGGCGCGCCGTCGTCCCATCGCCGGGCTCCATTCGCGGAGATTTCCGCCTCGACTCCTACGGATTCTCGCTGCAGCAGGAATTCATGCAGGACCCCAGTCTAGTGAGGGTCACAGTTCGCGCGCAATTGGTCGAGGTGAAAGAGTCGCAGGTTATAGGAACACGCATGTTTGAAGCAGTGGAGAAGGCGCACAGCAACGACGTCTACGGCGGCGTAGTGGCCGCGAATCGGGCGATTGCCACGTTGCTCGACGACCTGGCCTCCTGGCTTCGTGACTGTGCGCGTCATTCGCCGGAATGCAGCCGTTGAGCAGACGGTGGGCGGCTTGCGATGCCCTCGCCTCTCCGGGCTTGTAACCCACCGAACACTCACAGCTCAACACTTCACCGGAGGTGAGCATGGACGTTCGGACAAAAGGCCGAAGCCAATTGTTTGCTCTCCAACTCGATGAAAGCCACAGTGACGTTGGAGCCGGTCATCCACCAATCCTAATTTCACGTCATTCACTTTCCCACCGGCTCTCTTCATGTCACGAAAGCCGGAGGCCTTGGAAAGAGCTTCAAGCCGCGCCCTGTGTCCAGAAGCACCGATGTCTACTCTTGTGTTGACCTCTTTAAGCTTGATGCCCTCTTGCCAGTTTGTCTCGTTCCAAGTCATGAGGATGGTGTTATCCATGAGCCGAATTCAAGATACAAAGGGCCAGGCATGCCTGTGAACAGGAGCGCGATACATGAAGAGTAGCGAGATGAGAGGGGACGGCTCTGGTCGGGAGCCGATCCCGCGCGCGGCACAACATTTCGCGTGATGGATTGACCATCGATGCCGAATGGGCCATGGCTGAGAACCCGCACCGTGTCGGCCGAATCGATCTTGCCGTCCACCTTCCCCATCGCATTTCGCCCGAGCAGAAGGAGCGATTGTTGAAAGTCGCGCAGGGCTGCACCGTCCATCAGTCCATCGCAAGTGCGCTGACCATCACGATCACCGTGAACCCTCATACACCATCGGGAGTCCGTTCATAAAGACCGGCGAGGGTCGAAGAACAGGGGCGGTGAAAAATGATTTGAACCAGCTAACGCCGGCGGATATGATGCCGACGAGTTCAATCAAGGAGGTCGGCATGAACGCATTCTCAATGATCGGAGCAGGGGTCGCCGTTGGATTGATTCTGAGCGGCTGCTCGTCGTACCACACGGGCAAACTCGCGGCGCCCTTGTATGCGAAAGCGACAATTACCGGACCGGGCATTACCGGAGAGGCGCAACTCTACGAAAAATATGAAGGGCGGGTGCGGATCAAGATGACCGTGAAAGGCAGTCCGGAGAGCAAACTCACGCCGGGATTGCATGGCATCCATATTCACGAAACGGGAAGCTGCGAACCCTTCGCGTCGGCCAAGGGTCATTACGACGGCAATGTTGATGCCAATGTCAATCCGGAGGCGTCGGTTACCCCAGGGCTTGCGAATCATCCCTACCATCTTGGCGACTTGCAGAATCTGTATGTCGATGAGAGCCGGAACGGCTCGCTCTATACCATTACGAGCCGAGTCACGCTGGCCGATGGGCTGAATACGCTGTTCGATAAAGACGGCAGCGCCTTCATCATCCATGAACTTCAAGATAAGTACGTGCCTGATCCACTCACCAAGGATGCGCCAGGCGGACCCCGGATTGCTTGTGGTGTGATCGTCAAACAATAACGAGAACATTCTGTAGGGTTGGTGACGGTGCGGGATCGATCTCTTGAGAAGAGAGCGATCCCGTGCGGTTGTAGTCTAAGCAGAAAGATGGTGATATGAGCGAGCGGACGACGATCACAGCGTTCTACGAAGAGGAGCGGGGTCGCTGCGTGGGACAGACTGAGGTCAAGGTTAAGGGAAGATCTCTAGCGTTGCCTCTGAACCGTAGCCTCAGCCTTGGCCTGATTCTCCTTGTGGGCTGGCTGGGGATAGTATTTGCACCGGGCTTCGACCGAAATGTCTGGGCCGAGTCGTCCGTCTCACAGCCGGGCGTGAAGCGCAAGGCCAATGTTGAACGAGGCCGGAACATCTTCCACGACAACGGCTCCTGCTCATACTGTCATGGAATGGACGGCTATCTCGATCGATTGCCACGAATGGAAGAGAACCTCGCCGCGCGCATTGCGCGGCTGAATCCGCCTCCGACCGACCTGCGTGATCCCGGCGCGCTTCGCCTGAAGACGAACAAGGAACGAGCCCACGCCATCCGGGAAGGCCATCCTAGCACCGGCAGGTTTCGAGATTTCACCATGACCGATCGGGACATGGCCGATACCTTGCTCTATCTGGCGTTCATCAGAAAAGACCCCAACCCGGAGCAGTAACAATCTTCAACCGGACGGACGACCTCCAGATCCCGGTTACAGACCATCCAGTGAATTGCTTCCCAAGCCTGTTCATGCAGTGATCTTGTTACCGGATCACGAGAACTGGGCATGCCACCTGATGGACGATGGCGTGCGACACGCTTCCCAGGAGGAAACGATCGATCCCCTTGCGCCCATGTGAAGCGACTACCACCAGGTCCATGGCTTGCGCCTGTTCTTCGACCATCGCCGCCGGATTGCCTACCGCCACCTTCGTGCTGACCGTATATCGAGAATCCAGGAGCTTGGCCGCAGTGGCCTTGACGAATTCCTCTGCATAGCGCTCCGTGCCTTCCCACCAAGTTTTTACCCCCAGCGCGTCATAGGGGCTGTCTAATCCGACGGGAACGACGGCATTGAGCACGCAGAGCTCAACAGGTGTCGCGAACTGGTGGCGGCTCAGCCACTGCGTGATTCGATCGGCGTCATCATGGCCCTCAATGGCGACCAGTACCCGTTTAATCGGGTGCGCTGGTCCTTTGACGATCAACGTGGGACGAGGCGCATGCGACAGCACGCGATGAGAGACACTGCCGAGGACGATTTCAGTGACCAGGCCGCGGCCGCGACGGTTTGAGCGCCGTCGAGAATGACCTGAGCGGGGCTGCCGATTTCATTGAGTTTCCGCACGGACCCCACGTCGGACGGAACCATGGCGGCGGCTCGTTCAAGCAATTGATGACCTGAGTCCACCATTGCGGTACAAAAGTCGTCGTAGCCTTGCAGATTGGTGATCTCAGCTATGAGCGGCTGCTCGAAAAAACCGAGATTGACCCCATGCACCAGCGTGACGTCCGTGGGATGATAGACATGAAATGTCTGGGTGACGGCGGTGAAGGCCTGGTCCGACCAATCAACACCGATGGCGATTCTCATTCCCTGTGCTCCTTCATCTCTAGGCAGAAGAAGGCTCTGCCCGCTCGTGTATTGCTTCCTCAGCCAGGTTCAAGTATTCCACGACATCACGATCGCCGACCTGGGCAAAATCGACATAATGATTTCCTACCGCCCAGAATGGGTCCGGTGTGGCAAGGACCATCAACTCATCGACTTGTGCACGGGCCTCTCGGATGGTCTCCACCGGGCCGACCGGGATGGCTCCAATCAGACGTTGCGGATTCAGGCTCCTGATCAACTGGACCGATGCGAAGAATGTGGAGCCGGTGGCGATTCCGTCGTCCACGAGAATGACGGTGCGGTCGGTGAGCACAGGAAACCGACGGTCTTGCCGATAGAGAGCCTGCCTCCGAATGATCTCCTCCTGCTGAAATCGAACAAGCTGTGTGAAGTCCGCCCGGGAGAGACGACAGGCCGCCATCACTTCCGGATTCAGATAGACCACTCCCGTCTCACCCACCGCGCCCAAGGCATATTCTGGATTATCCGGCGCGCCCAGCTTGCGGGTAATGAACACGTCCAACGGAAGATGCAGTCCCAGGCTCAATTGGTACCCGACCACCACGCCGCCACGGGGGAGCGCCAGGATGAGGGCTCCCGGATGTTCACAGTAGGAGGTCAGTCGTTCGACGAGCCGCCGACCGGCTTCTTCGCGATTTTTAAAGATCATCATTACGGCCTATCCCGTCTATTTGGTCGTTCCAGTCTTTCCGGTCTGTCCGGCCTAGGCAGATCGGGCAGGTTGAATGACGAGACAGACCATCAGACTACTTGATGCCGCTGGTCACCCCGACTCCGATTAAAAACATAGCCGCCAAGATCAGGAAGACCATCAGCCACCGGAAATGACGATGAGGCTTGGTCTCTTCATGCTGCCAATGGACCTCCCAAGGGATGTCGAGATATCTGGGATGGCGGAACATGATGTCCTCCTTTCCCTCACGACACCTTCACCTCGATCGCTTTCGGTTCGGCCTTCTCGACGCCCTCATGACTCTCTCTTCGGAGAGGCGTGACTGCTGTAGACTCCGACTGCATCGGCAGTGCCAGGTTGATCACAGGCGGGAACAGGCTTAGTTGATTGCATAGATTCAAGGAGTTGCGAGTTTGGCGAGGTGCGGAGTCATGGACCGTGGACTGATACGCTGTTGCATTACAGGGCAGGACCCTTTCGGGCACTGTGGAATCTTTCGACATTCGATAACGCTCGGCAGACCGTTGGTGCTGCCGAGCGTTTCTCATCCCTCGACATTGCTCGGGACGGTCTGAATAATGGCGGCGGCGACTGATCTACTCTTGAATAACCTTGGCCCGCTTCTGGAGATAGGCGTTACGGACAGCGCTGTAGAGATCAACCGTAGATTCTTCGACACCCTGATATTTTTCAAGGTTGAGCGAGCGGTCATTCACCACTTCGGTGACTTTTGCGTCGAATAAGATGAGAGACGTCGTCGTTCGATTGTAATGGGGAATCACGGACGGAACGTCGCCGATTTCAATGATAGGCAGAGCCAGCCAGTGAATGGGATTGAGGAAAAGATCCCCGACATACCCAGCCAAGTCCCGGACTGTAAACGGCGGATAGAGCGGTACGACAATGTAAGGTCCTGGTTTGACTCCATAGAAACCGAGCGTTTGCCCTAAATCTTCTTCGGGCGTCTTCAGATCCAGGTCGCTCGCCCAATCGATAAGTCCGGCGATACCAACCGTGGTGTTCACGAGAAAACGGCCGGTTTCGATTCCTGCTCCACGGAACTTACCCTGCAAGATGTTGTTGATAAACCGCGACACGAATCTCGTGTTATTAAAAAAGTTACTGACCCCGATTTGAACCAGATTCGGCAGGATAAAGTCATAGCCTTTGGCCACCGGCTTCAGTATCCACCGATCCATCTGCTGGTTGAATTTAAAAACCTTCGTATTGAATGGTTCCAACGGGTCGTACTCTTCGATGTCCGTCTCGCCAGGCTTGGCAAAGGGGTCGAATGGTTCTTCTTGAGAATTACCCTGAACCGTGGTGGGAGGGGCAGCGGCTGAAGACAGGGTGACAATACGAGCCGGTGTGTTCGAGTATTCAGTTCCAGGGGGCTGAATAGTTTTTGAGGCGACTTGGCTCGCGCAACCAGAGAATGATAAGAGCGCAACAAGAAGGGCGAGTCCAACCATTTTCCCATTCAACTGGATCGTTACCCCATACATTCCGGCCATCATAGTTTTCACCACGCTCCCCCCTCAAATCAAACAAATCAACCCATTATCGTCAGGTGGGTGCGACTTTACCAAAAGCCGGCTCAATCGCCAATCATTTATTTTGGTCTTTGGATCGCAGCCTTTCATGAAGAATTCGGTTTGTCGCATCGTCTTTCCTCACTTTCTATTCGTTGAGCCGACAGACAGATAGGTTCTCAGCACGTCGCGCCGAGCGATGATGCCGACCAGGCGGTCTTTGGCATCGACCATCGGCACGCGGACGAGATCGCTCGTGCGCAACACATGCACCAGCGTTCCCAAGTCGGTTTCAGGACGAACGGAATAGGGATTCCCCGTCATGATACCGCCCGCCGTGAGAACGCCGAGACGATGACCATCGTCGATCGCCCCCAGCAAGTCGTGCTCGCTCACGATTCCGATGAGCGTTCGCGTCTTGTCGATGACCGGGACCGCCCCGAACCCTTCAATCATCAACGACACAATCACATCTCCCTTCGTGCGAAGGTGGACAGACTGTACCTGCCGTTCCATCACCTCTTCGACGGTCATCGAGGAAAAATCCTTCGCTTCGGCAACCCGCAGCTTCTTCGTCGGCATGTATCCCCTCCTCTACCAGAATAGTCTGTCTTCGGACCTCGAACCCTCGTGTTTCGCTCGTCTTGCCTTTCCCGCTTGTCGCGCATAGATACTGACGCCATTCACCACAGTAGGACCGTCCGCTCTGCTGCAAAACGCCGCAGATTCCGCTTCGGCTTTACGGTCGAGCTATCTCACAACCCTCTAGTAACAGGCTGATTCTTCCCTCCTTGGACCTCTCACTACCGTCATACCCAATGCAGATTGGATACCTGAACGCGCGGGCACGAATGGGCAGCTGACGAGAAGAGGGAAGGGGAAGGAGCAGCCATGAAAATCCTTTGTGCCGTGGACGGGTCGGAATTCTCGCAATGGGCCATCGAAGCGGTGGGGTGCCCTCGGGCGAAACGCCCTCTCCTCTGTCACCTTGCTGCACGGCTCTCCTGCTTCCACCATTGCGCGGCGCGCGAGGGGATGCCGCTAGCGTAGCAGCCTGAACCTCATCGAAATGCCACCGCTTGTCTGCATAAATTGCCAGACACTTTCGACAGATTGCGGGCCCTTTGGGGGCCTTTGTTGCAAGATGCACCAGACACATTGCTACCAGCCGTTCCCGTCAGGCATGATCGCAGAAACGATGCCGGTCTCCCAGCTTCGATGAACCACGCACAGTTCCGGAGGCCTATCGGGAATACCGGGCGGCCGGATTGTGAGGATGACGGCCCCGGTATGTGATGGTGTGGAACTGGGATAGAGATCGGCTGCAAAGGAATCTTCATGTTCGGCACACGCGCCACACCGTTTGAAATGTACGGGGTCACAATCCGGGTCGATCTCAACTGGATCTTTCTGGCGCCGCTTCTCACCTGGTCGCTTGCGCAGGGATACTTTCCCGAATACTACCTCGGCCTCGCCGATGCCACATACTGGTGGATGGGAGCATTCGGTACGCTGGGCCTCTTTGGATCGATCCTGTTCCATGAATGGGCCCATGCACTGATCGCCAAACGCTACGGCCTGCGGATCAAGAACATCATCCTCCTGATCTTCGGCGGCGTGGCGCAGATGGATGAAGAACCGCCCAGTCCGAAGGCGGAGTGGCTGACGGCAATTGCCGGCCCGATTTCGAGCTTTGCGTTGAGCGCCGCCTGCTATCTGGCGTTCACGGCTGGATATCGCATCCACTTGCCGATCGTTCCGTTAGGCATGATCGGATATCTGGCGTTTGTGAATGGCCTGCTGGGAGGATTTAATTTGATCCCGGCCTTTCCTCTGGATGGCGGGCGTGTGCTCCGCGCGGCCCTCTGGCATTGGAAGCAGGACCTCCATCGGGCAACCCGCTGGGCGTCCCGCATCGGATCCTGGTTTGGCCTTGCGCTGATCCTGTCGGGAATCTTCCACGTGATCACCGGCGATTTCATCATCGGTATCTGGTGGTTCATCTTAGGTCTGTTCCTGCGGACAGCGGCCGGAACCGCGTATTATCAGGTGGCCGCGCGCACCAAGCTCGGCGGAGAGGCGATTCGCCGATTCATGACGCCGAACCCGGCCACCGTTTCATCGGATCTCGCCCTCGACGTACTAGTTGAGAAGCACTTCTACCGTTCGCTGCACGAGATGTACCCCGTGATGGAAGACACAGGCCTGATCGGATGTGTCTATTCCAAGCAAGTCGCCGGCATCCCGCGGGACCAGTGGACACAACTCACGGTCCGGGACATCCTCACGCCCTGTTCAGCAGAAAATACGATCGCCGCCGATGCCGACGCGCTGACCGCCCTGTCGATCATGAATCGGACCGGCGCCACCAGAATGCTCGTGCTGGACGGCGATCGTCTCGCCGGTGTGGTGACACTGAAAGACCTGCTGAAATTGCTCGCGCTGAAATTGAATCTGGAAGGCGCGGCCTGATTCGTCCTCACTGAAAACCTGTCCCTGCGGTCCTTTGCGCAACAGCCACGGTAAGAGTTCTATGGCTCTCGTGCAAGACACGAACCATTACTTCGAAGCGGCAACGCTTCTTGTGCTCCATGACCAGAGCACGATCTTCGACCGCTCATTTTTGAATTGGATGGTAGAAGAGTACGAAGAAACTACGGAGTAGAAAAACGCGCGCGGTTGGATATCTTCCAGAGACAGATCAGGGGATTACCAATCTCGGTAAAAAAAATAATACCCGATCGCGACAACTATCGCCTGAAAGACAATCAGCCAACGGATGAGCCCCCAACCGATCGTGGGTTGCTCATCGCCCATCCTGCGTTGCAGCGACTTATTGGCGAGAATGAAGCTCCCCACCAGTTCCCTCGCCTCGTCCCTGCCGATACTCCACTCACGCTGAAGCGAATCAATCGCCTCGCTTCTTTTGCCGCGCCAGAGCGCGTCGAGCACGCTCTCGGGAAAACCAGAGGACTGTTCCGGTTGGGTTGTCATCGCGGAGGGAGTGTACCAGAAACTAGAGCGTCTCTGTCAAAGCCTTCTTACGGCACAGGCTCCGCGATATCACGGTTCCCCTCTTCCCATTTTTGTCGCTATCAATGTTCCATCGGTCTCCTGATCCCATACACCCGAATGGTCGCAGTCTGAACCGCCGGAAAGGAGGAACACCATGAACACAGCCACCGCTGAAGTCCCTATGCACCATCGGGTCCGAACCTTTGTCGGCGCGCCCAGGAAAATGCTGATCGGCGGCAACTGGCTCGACGCCGTATCGGGAAAGACCTTTCTGCTACATAGCCCGTGGGAGTCCGGATGGCTCTGCTGCGCTCGGAGCTCGGAAGTCTTTTGGATTCATAGTGCGGGAACCCTCAATGCAAGGCCACTTTCAAAAAAGGAGAGGCTTTGCAAGAACTCTTTCAGACAGAGGAAATCTTGGTGGGAGGGATCAGAAGCTTACGCGGCTGAAAAATAATTGCCTCCCATCCGTGTACATAGTGTCTGCACCGGCGATTTGAATGAGGATTGCGGCTTGTAAATGATTGGAGTTTGGTGGGCCGTGTAGGGGTCGAACCTACGGCCCGCTGATTAAGAGGCCGTTCGGGGCCATTCTTACAAGGGTTTGATCGGTCAGCGGTTTCCACGTTCTTTTGGTTTTTCAGGCAGTTGAGAAGGCTCTATAGATTCGATGGAGTCGATAGAGTCTGTGATTTTGACCCCCTCCATCACAAATTATCACAGCGAAGGCCCGCCGACTTTCAATCGGAACGCCGAAAGTCAGCGGGCCATTCGACTGCTAAATCGTCCGACTGTGATAATTGTGATAGCGGCCAGCTCGGCCTGAGAAGTCAATTCTTGGTGTGTACCCTGCTTCGATGATGCGCCGGACTTCTGATTCCGGTATGCGAACCGCCCGCACCGATGGTCTTACGGTCGCAATGCGACGTTCAAGAATCATCCGTCGGATGGTTGCTGCCTTGAGTGCAAGCCGTTCTGCCACTTCCTGGGCCGTCAATAACTTCTCCATTTCCACCTCCAAGTTTAGATGGTTGATTCATTGACCCCTGATCTTCAGTCCGAATCGCTGAAAGCCAGCAGGCCTCTTGCTAATATGCCAATTGTGGCATACGATGGGCTACGGTAGGAGCTGAATGAAGCCAGTCTATTGTGTGGGATCTTCGAGGGAGGAGATGCGGGAGCTTCCCGAAGATGCGAGGGAAACGGCGGGGCATCAGCTCTTTAAGGTGCAGCAGGGCAAGGAGCCGGATGATTGGAAGCCCATGCCTACGGTTGGGCCTGGCGTCAATGAAATCCGAGTCTGGGAGGAAAGCGGAACCTATTGGGTTCTGTACGTGGCAAAATTTGAAGAGGCCGTCTACGTGTTGCACGTCTTCGAGAAACGGACTCAGAAGACCTCGAAAGGTGATATCCAACTAGCCAAGGGTCGATATGCCGAATTATTGAAGTGGAGGAAGGAGCAAGACCTATGACACGCGCTACAGTGACCAAAGGCAGCGGGAATGTGTTTCGGGATCTAGGATTCTCCGAGGAGAAGTCCGCTGAGTTAATTCTGAAAAGCAGCCTGCTTCAGGCGCTTCAGGAAACCATCAAAGGGCGAGGCTGGAAACAGATCGAAGCTGCAGCTCAACTACGAATTGACCAGGCCAAGGTGTCAAAAATCCTCGCTGGTCAGATGGCGGGATTCTCCATTGAACGCCTCGTTCATTTCCTTTCGATGCTCGGTCAAGATGTAGAAGTAAAGGTTCGCAAGGCTCCTCGCGGACGCCGACAGGGAACCGTGCGGACACAGCGTGGCAGAAAGCTTGTCAACGCGGCCATCTGATTGTTTGAAGAACTTCGGCCTCAGGTGTAGGGGCATTGGTGCCGAAGTCGGGATTTGATTTTCGGCTAATTCAGCACTTTCAATACTGAGGCAATGTTCACAGACTTTAAATAGGTACTTCAATAACTTGTGGCCTGAGAAGCAGTGAGATGGAGTGAGTAGAAAATCGCTCTGCTATACGACCGTTTTACAACTGTAGCTTTATATGGTCCTCGTCTTCCTCACCTGTACCCCTATTTGTCTTGCCTGAGACCCATCCTTAAGTACGGATTTGGGGGTTCCCGGCAAGACGCAGACACCATTGGAGAGCGGACATTTACGGCGAGCGTTTCGCTTGGCACTGAAGAAAGCTCGAATCGAGGAATTTCATTTCCACGATTTGCAGCACACCTTCGCTACGCGGCTGGTTCAAGCGGGAGTCGAACTGTACAAGGTGCAGCGACTCTTAGGGCATAAGTCGCCGATGATGACGCAGCGCTATGCCCACCACTATCCAGAAAGCCTGCGGGATGGGGTAGAGATCCTGGACCGGATCAAGCCGACATCACAAAATATCACAGTCGGCTTGGTGGGTAGGGAAGTGCGCGCGGCAAGTGGTTGATTTTGGTGGGCCGTGTAGGGGTCGAACCTACGGCCCGCTGATTAAGAGTCAG
>SXGR01250158.1_pt1 | contig 13880 bp, 14 predicted proteins | sample 3174711 | NCBI WGS metagenome assembly SXGR01 (sample SAMN11356860, study PRJNA531348) | freshwater metagenome | isolation source: freshwater sample F1-60 | place: China: Fuxian Lake, Yuxi | collected 2017-12-25
CATCTAAACATCTAAACATCAGAAGTGCTGTTTTTGATAGTATGATAAGATGTTAGTATGTTAAAATGAATTTACTATGAAATTATTTATTAACACTGATGGAGGGGCGAGGGGGAATCCGGGGCCAGCTGGGATTGGTGTGCTTATTGCTAACGAGGCAGGGGAAATTATTAGTCGTCATAAAGAATACATTGGCAAAGCCACCAATAACGTGGCGGAATATCGTGCTTTGATTTTGGGGCTTCAAAAGGCGCGAAAAATATCAAATTTTCAATACCAAATACCAAATCAGGTTCATAACTCCCCCCCACCCCCTCTTATCTTAAGAGGGGGGGAAGAGGTGGAATTGGAAATTCGGATGGATAGTGAGTTAATAGTTCGGCAAATGCAGGGGAGATATAAGATTAAAGATTCTGGACTAAAACTTTTAGCCGAGCAGGCGTTTGGCTTAATTAAAAATTTTGAGCAAGTTAATTTTATTCACATTCCGCGTGAGCAAAATAAAGAAGCGGATAAATTAGTGAATGAAGCGTTAGACGAACACTTAGCGAATAGTTAGAAATTTAAGTTGGTCTTGGTCTAAAATCCAAAGTAGGGTGTTGTTTTGAACAAGGCCCATTTTTTTAATTTCAGTACCTGAATATAAATTGTAACGATTTTGTCCGCCTTCTGGATTAATTTCTAAGGCCGTAATTGTTTTTTGGTTATGGAACAAGGCATAGTCTAAGTCGGGTAAAATTATTGGCGTTTTTAAGGTTTCGGAAGCACGGGTAATGGAGACAGGGGGGTTGCCCTGGGTTTGGAATTTTAATTCTCCGGAATCCAACCAGCTGTTGGTGTCTTGTCCAGTTTTAATATTCAAGTCTCCCAAATTCTGGGTTAAGGTCTGTAAACCCAAGGTGGAAACTTGATACAGCGAAGTTCGGTCAATTATAAATATATTTTTTTGATTGTTTACTGCGAGCTGGGGCTGGTATAATTTCGGTAAATTGGCAAGTAAACTCTGGGTTTTTAGCGAATCTAAGTCTAAGGTTTCTAGGGCAAGGGTATTTTCGGATTCCACAATCAGATAAGCCAAATTTTCTAATGTAGTAAAGGCTTTGGCTTTTTGCACTAGTAATTTAAATTGATTATTAGCCTGCGAATATTCGTAAAAACCTAATTCACCGAGAGCCAATAGCCGATTGTCTTCTGCAAATTGGAAATCAGAAAGATTTAAATTTTTTAAGTGTTTTTGGAGATCTATAACTTTTTTGGTTTTTTGGTCAATTAAATAAGCTGTTTGTTTTATGGGTAGGTCATCAGCCGTTAATAAAAAATGAAAATCTTTGGTATAAATAATTTGGTTGGTTTTTTGGGGCAGGAGGTATTGCTCAGGGGTGGTGGTATTGTTTTGATGCCAAACCTCGAGTTGATTTTTAGCTAACACAGCTATAGTTTTACCATCGGAAACTACTTCGGATACATCTTGGAGTCGGGCTGGAATCGTCTGGTTAGTTTTAAGTAAAATAATTTTTTTATTTTCATCTTTAACCCAAAAGACTTTCCCTGCTTCTAAGTATAAAGATTTTTGCCAAGGGAAATAATCGGGTTTTTTGATGGTAAGTTTATATTCTCCACCAGTTAAAAAGCGGATTTGTTTTAATTCGGCATCGCCTATTTCCACAGCAAGATTATTTAAACTGATGTTCGCGTCTTTGGGTTCAATTTTAAAAGCAATTATACCTGTAGAAACGAGTTTTTTAGTTTTCCAATTAAAAGTTTTTCCGCTTACAAACATCACAATTAAAGGCGCTACTAACCCAAAAATTACAAAACCAGCGATTATTAGACCATATCGAAATTTTTTATTCATATAAGTAGGGCTTACAGATTTATCCCTTTCCCCTCCTTTGAGGGGAGGGGTTAGGGGAGGGTGATAAATGTCTGTAATTAAGTAAGGCTTATTTGATATTTAAGTTTTTTTTACCCCACCCGTACCTCTCCCCGATATCGGGGAGGGAACTAAAGCCGTAAGTCGTAATAATGCTATTTTACCTTAAAATTAGGCTTGTTTCAATGTGCTGAATTTGATATAATTGGCTTTGAATTAGGAATGGGTATTTAAAATTACTGAACTGCATCATAATTCTTAATTTCCGCCAGAGGCGGATCCCGCTTCGCGGGACATAATTCATAATTCTAATCTGAATGTTTGACAACAAGATTGGCATAGATTTGGGCACGGCCAACACTTTGGTGTTTTTACCGAAGAAAGGCATTATTATCAACGAACCAACGGTTGTGGCAATTTCCATTGAAGACAATCGCATTTTAGCTGTGGGTCAAGAAGCCAAAGAAATGCTAGGTCGAACTCCGGAAACCATTGTGGCAAGTCGGCCAATGAAAGACGGAGTCATTGCTGACTATAGAGTGACTGAAGCTATGCTGAGATATTTTATTAATAAAGCTTTGGGCAAAGTGCGGTTTCTTCGACCCGAGGTTATGATAAGTGTGCCCGGTGGCATAACCTCCACGGAACGTCGAGCAGTAATTGACGCAGGCGTGAACGCAGGCGCTAGAGCTGCTTATGTAATAAAGGAAACCGTGGCAGCAGCCATTGGCGCTGGTATTCCCATTGGCGAAGCCCGAGGCAATTTGATTATAGACATTGGCGGAGGCACCACCGATGTAGCGGTGTTATCCCTCGGAGGTATTGTAAATTCCACTTCAGCCAGAGTTGCTGGTAACCAAATTGATGCTTCTATTGTGGAGTATGTTAGAAAAAAGCACGGTTTGGCAATTGGCGACCGCACGGCAGAAGAAATTAAAATTACCATAGGGAGCGCTCTGCCAGTGTCTGAAGAAGAAGTAATGGAAGTCAAGGGTAGAGATAATTTAACTGGTTTGCCTAAAACTATTAGTGTATCTACCAATGAAGTGGTGCAGGCTATTCAAGATGATTTAAAAAATATTGCCCGAGCAGTGAAAACTGTGCTTCAAGAAACCCCGCCAGAATTAGCGAGCGATGTAATTGACAGGGGAATGATAATGACCGGCGGAACTTCGCTTTTAAAAAACTTAGACCAATACATTAGTCAGTCTGTGGGGGTGCCGTGTTTTTTGGCTGACGAGCCTTTGTTGTGTGTGGCTAAAGGCACGGGGTTAGCTTTGGATAATTTAGATAGTTATAAGAAAAGCATACTAAGCACAAAATAATTAGGGGTTTTAATTTGCAAAAATTTGAAAAATGCTCTATAGTTATACTATAGAAAGAACTCATAGTGAGCAGGTTGTCCTTGCGAGTTTCGCCTTGGGCGGGACGTGGCAATCTTTAAGCAAATGGAATAGATTGCTTCTCCATCAAAGGTGGATCGCAATGACATGAAAAAGTTTGAGTCTTAAAATTTTCTGATAATCTTTGTAAACAAAGAGTTATCGGAAATACTCACAATAGTTCAAAAATCGTTAAGAAACAAAAATATGAAAAAGTCGTTTTATGTCTTTTTATGCTCATTAATGGGTATGTTGCTCTTTTTAATTTTACAGAGGTTAAGTATGTTAGCTTATTTTTCTTTAACCGGACATAATCTGTTTCAGGGCTTAAGTCAGAATTCGTTGTTAGAACTTTCGGTAGAATATTTTAGTTTGTTCTTGTTTATTTTGTCAGGTGCCTGGTATGGAATTTGGCTGGGTTTAGGTTGGTATCATACAGTTTATGAAAACCCCGACTGCAATATTTGTAAGCGAGGCTTTATTAGTCATTTAGTAAAGGAGTATTGGCCTCAAAAGACCAATCCTTACTTGGTTCGCGATAAAGTTAGAAATCTTTCTGAGCAAATAGCAGAAGTGGGGGATAATGTTGAGCAGGCAAGTTTCAGGCTGGGAGTCAAAAAGCCCAAGGCAATTAGAAAAAAATTAGTTAGAAAAACTAAAGTAAAAAAATCTGTATGAGTGCAGAACCAGAATCCAAAATAACTTTTGGTATGATATTAAAATACGGCTTACTGGTTTGGGCTTGTTTGTTGCTGATTAAGTGGGTATTTTTATCTTGGTGGGGGCTTGGAAACTTTACCGTAGTGGTTTATTATCTACTAATTATATTAGTGAGTCGGAAGCTGTGTAGAAAAATTGGGGTAATTAATATTTTAGAAGCTGGCTTTATTGGCATTATGTGGGCAATTATTATTTTGTTATTAGATTCTTTACTTGCCAAAAAATTCATTGATGCTCAAGTCTTTGCCACTGGGGGGTATTGGTTTAGCTATTTGGCAATGTTTTTATCGGTCTTCTTTTTGCATAATAAAAGACATATTCACATTAGAAAAGAACAGGCACATCATCATTAGTAGGTCTTAGGGTATAGGTTTTAGTATATGGGTAGTTATTGGTATGTATAGACCTCACACTTAGAAACCACACTGGTTTTTATTCCCTCCCCTTGAGGGGGAGGGTTAGGGAGGGGTGATGTAGTGCGGATTGAGGATGTGATATCTATATATTGACAGTCTGGTAGAGTATGCTAAACTGTTTGAAACTTAATAATATAAAACTATGGCGAAGTCGCGATTCGCTCTCGTTGCTGGTAAAATGCCAGATGGTCTGACTCGCCGTAAAAAGAGTTTATAGAGCATACCGATTTTCGGATAGAGGCAAAAGCAAGGTGGTACCGCGGGAAAACCCGCCCTTGTGAATAACATTGTTATTCTTAAGGGCGGGTTTTAGTTTGCCCAAAATTTTAAAGGAGGAGCTACGCGCATGAAGGTGTTGCAGATGCGGGCTCGTCCTGCATCAAGCTTGACTTTGTTTACTGTTTCCTTGCGGGTTTTTCGGCCCGTTGGGGAGCAGGAAATAAGGCTTCTCTGGTCCAAGTGGACCAGAGAAATTCCGGGGAAGAAATTTCCCGTACCGTCAACCAAACTTCTGTTAAACCCCCTTAAAAAAGGGGTTGTGGAAGTAATCTTTTCTGGAGTAAGCAAGATGCATCCAGAGGAAGCTAAAATAGCTGGTGAGTCACTGGCCGAATTCTTGCAATACCATTTGTTTAATTATTCGCTCTGGAAACAGGGTAAATAGTTAGTTAGTGGTTTCTACGGCGCGTTTTAAGTGGACTTCGGAGGACACTTAAGGCGCGCTAAATTTTGTTGACAAAAGGTAAACGAAAGGATACCATAATAATAACTCAAAACTAGTATTAACTAAATCAAGAAAAGTTATTAGTTATTATTTTTGAGTTATAAGTTTTATGACTTCAGTCATCTTGCATTTAGATATGAATAGTTATTTTGCTTCTGTGCTTCAACAGGACAATGTTGAGTATAGAGGTAAGGTTTTGGGTGTGTGTGAGCATTTGGGTGGCATTATTATCTCTGCGAGTAAAGAAGCCAAACAGTGGGACATTAAAACTGGCACGCCAGTGTGGGAAGCCAAAAAAATCTACCCCAAGATTATTTTAACTCATACTACAGCCGAAAGGTTTAGGTTTTACACTCGTCGGTTAGTGAAACTAGTTTCCGAATATACAGATAAAGTGGAAGTGTATAGCATAGATGAAGTGTTTTTGGATATTACACGAGTATGTAACATACAAAATTCTAAATCAGAAATCCGACCTGTCTTCCGAAGCCTTGGCAAAGGGGAAAATCCTAAACAAATCTCAAATCTTAAATTAGAAAATCTAAAACTAAACACTGGCCACTGGCCACTGGTCACTAACCCATATCAAGAAGCTGTAAATATCGCTCTAGAAATTAAACAGCGGATGAAACAAGCCGTGGGGGATTATTTAACTTGTAGTATTGGTATTGCGGAAAATAAAGTTTTGGCCAAAATTGGTTCGGATTTAAAAAAACCAGATGGAATAGTAGTGATTATGAATAATGAATTAGGAATTAGGAATTATGAATTAAGACAAAAAAATATTTTATTTTTGAATAAACAGGATTTATACCATCAACTTAAACTTACAGATGTACCGGGGATAGGGGAAAGACAGGAAAAAAACTTAAATGCTTTAGGAATAAAAACTCTGTTAGATTTAAAAACTTATCCCCAAAGCCATTTGCTAGCCAGATTTGGTAGGATTGGCGGATACCATTTATATAATTTAGGACAGCTCAATGCTTCTTGGAAATCTTTAGTGCGTCAAGAGCAAGACCTAAAATCCATTGGTCATATGTACACTCTCCCCAAAGAGTATCGTAAGCCGGAATTTTTTGAGCCAGTGTTATTTAAATTATGCGAAATGGTCGCTAGGAGATTGAGGCGCAAGGGTCTGGAAGGTAATGTGATAAATGCTTTTTGCTATTTTAGAGATCATCAAAGCTATGGTAAGAGTGTTAAGGTAGGGGATTATGTTAGTGATGGTAGGGAGATTTTTAGGCATGCTATGGAGATTTTTAAAACTTTAAACACCTCCTTAGCCCCTTCCCATTCGGCAAGCTCAGGACATGCTTTGGCCAAAAAAAAAGAGAGGGGTTCTCTTCGCCACCCCCTCTTTTCTAAAGAGGGGGGAGGGGGAGTTAGGGAATTTAAAATGATTGGTATAACCGTATCTCATTTGAGATCTACTACAGGACAATTAAGTTTGTTTGGACACAGAGAAGAAAATAAAGGACTCTTAAATGCTTTAGATAAAATCAATGACAAGTATGGTGAGTTTACAGTTGCTCGAACACCGATATTAGCCACAGGAAAAGTTTTTCGGGATTCGGTTGGATTTGGCAGAGTTAAGGAATTGTAATAAATTATTTGACAAGTTTTTAATATTCATATAATCTGTTTTTATAAATCGTTTATCTCGTTAGCGAGTAAACTTAGAAGTCGCGCTCTAAGCAAGATGTGCCTTAAAATCGGCAACGGAAGTTCTACCGTAAAATCGAACACTGGGATTTTTGTTCCGGACTAAGAGCCCCGCCCTTTGTTTACAAAGAGTGGAGAACCAAGGTGGTACCGCGGTGCATCAATAAATTTATTGAAAATCCGTCCTTGAAAATAACATTTTTGTTATTTTTGTGGACGGATTTTATTATTAGAAAAAATATATGAACTATTTAAAAGATAACGACATTCCTTCAAGACAAATAAAAGAAATTTTGGCATTGGGCGTAAAAGTAAAAGCCGAACCGCAAGCTTTTAGCCAAGTTTTAAAAGGCAAGACTGTGGCTTTGTTGTTTGAAAAGGCTTCACTCCGCACCAAATTTACCCTTCAAATAGGCATTCAGCAATTGGGAGGATACTCTGTCTTAAATGACGGGAAAATTCCGGACAGAGAGCCTATTGCAGACATTGCCCGTAATTTAGAACGTTGGGTAGATGTCGTGGTGGCGAGAGTTTACGCGCATTCTACTTTGGAAGAGTTGGCTAGAAACTGTTCAAAGCCTGTAATTAATGCCCTTAGCGATTTGTATCACCCGTGTCAGATTTTAGCTGATATGCTAACTTTACAAGAAAAATTTGGAAATTTAAAAAAACTTAAATTAGCTTTTGTGGGTGATGGCAATAATGTGTGTAATTCGCTTTTACTTGCTGGCATGGCTTTGGGTTTGGACATAAGAGTAGTCACGCCAAAAAAATATGCACCTGCTCAAGAAGTAATTAACAGCGCAAGGAAGTTAAAGGTAAAAAGTCAAGGCAAGCTACTTATTACCAACAATATTAGTAAAGCGGTAAAAGGCGTGGACGCGATTTATACTGACACTTGGGTGAGTATGGGACAAGAAGCCGAAGCCGATGTGCGGAGAAAAGATTTTAAAGGTTTTCAAGTTACGGAAAAAATGTTCAGGCTGGCAAAAAAACACGCAGTGTTTATGCACTGTTTGCCTAAACACCCAAACGAAGAAGTGGCGGACGAAGTTTTTGAAAGCAAGCGCTCATTGGTTTTTGAGCAAGCGGAAAACCGCCTACATACCATAAAAGGACTTTTAATTTACTTGTCATCATTTCATTAATATTCGATATTTTAAGACGGGCTTATATGGTATGATAAGTAGGTGAAATTGGTAAAAAAAGTCTTTCAATTTATATTGAATAACCGTAAAGGGCAAATTTTCCCTTTGTTTTTTATATTATTAATTACTGGGTATTTTTATTTTCAAAATTTAGGCACAAGTTATATTACTTTATGGGATGAAGCAGTGCATGTAAATGTGGTGAAGAATTTAAGCCAAGATTGGTGGCCACCCCGCTTGCATTTAACCGACATTGGCAGAGATTTTCAGGATTGGACCAATAATTACATATGGGTGCATAAGCCACTTTTACCCTTGTATTTGCAAGCAATGTTTTATAAAATTTCTCCGACTTTGTTTGCTTTTCGTTTGCCCGGAGTAATTTTTGCGTTTTTGTGTATTGGAGCGCTGTATTTTTTGGTTAAGAAGCATTTTAGTTATAGTCTGGCTCTTATAACTACCAGTTTGTTTGCTTTTAATCCGTATCTGCTCGAATTAGTAAAGGGCAGGCAATTTTCTGGACTTCATGATTTAATGTTTTGTTTTTTTGGAATTTTGGTATTGAATCAGATTTTAAATATTATTAAATTTAGGCAAGATGAACTCCCCCCGCCCCCTCTTTGGAAAAGAGTGGGAGTTATGAATTTGCCCCCTCTTTGGAAAAGAGGGGGAGTTATGAATTTGCCCTCTATTGGTTCAAAGAGGGGGAGCTATGAATTTGCCCTCTATTGGTTCAAAGAGGGGGATAGGGGGAGTTGTTTGCTTTTTGGTCTCTTTACTGGACTTGCCTATTTAAGCAAGGGTGGGTTAGCCTTGTTATTTTTTGTGCCGATGTTTGCCCTGTTATTTGCATCTAAAAATAAAAAACCAATCATTTTTAACCTTTTATTTGCGGTTTTCATTACTTTTATAATTATTTTTCCCGAAAAAATTTATTTGCTAATTGTGTATCCGGCAGAATATTTTTTTGAACAGGGTTTACAAATTTTGCATTTGTTTACGGCTTTGGAATATTGGGGCAGACCGTGGGATTATTACTTAACTGTGTATTTACGGGATATGGTAAGTCCGCATATGTATTTGCCAGTGGTAGCTGGGATGATTTTTTCTTTTTTCAACTGGCAGAAAGACCAGAAAATAAAAATTTTGGCAATTTGGGTTTTGGCATTTTTTATCCCCTTGTCTGCAGGGAAAACTCAAATCGCCAATTTTATTTTTCCGACCTTACCTGTCTTAATTCTCTTGTCCGGATTATGGTTTTTTTGGTTAATTAAAAACAAAAAACTAGTCTGGCTTTTGGCATTGTTTATTAATACCTTATTTGTTTATGGGTTTATCCGGTTAGATGTTTTTAAAGTTAAATGGCATTTATTTCAAGAAGGGTTGTTTATTCAGAGATTTGCCTTACTGGTGTTATCTGTTTTATCCTTGGGTTTATTTTTTGTGCTTTTAAAATTTATAAACGAGAGAGTTGATTTATCTCGTTTGGTTAATCTATCCTTGTCTTGCGTTTTATTTTTGGTTTTTGGCACCAGTGTGAGAGCTATGCAGTTGAATAATCAAAAAATCTTTACTGATTGGGAAAACCAAAAAAATTTACAGTTGTTGGCCTTGACTGTTAAATCACAAATTCCGCAAAATGCCATTGTTTTAACTTATCTTGAAAAAGTCAAAAAATCGCATTTATATTTTCAATACTGGTCAGGTATTGATGCTATGGAAATTAATGATCGTCAACCTTTATTTTTATTGATTAAGCAGTTGCCCGCAAATCGCTCACTTTTTATTTTTTCAGATTCACCTCTTGATTTAAAGACTCCGCCTTTATTGTATCAATATGGCTTATATTTTCATCAAATCCAATAAATGTGTTATAATTAGCTAGAAATAATTTAAAATTGAAAGGAAAAAAAATGGCGGAAAATGATCAATACAAACAAATGCTCACGGATTTAATCCAAAAACAAATGGTGGTTTTGGGTCCCAATATTGCCTTGGACAAGGCAAGAAAAATTTCAGGCTTGAAAATTTCCGACGATGGGCTTGTTACAAGCATAGATGGCGACCCTCAAATGATTTTAAAGGGTGTGGCTAATGAATACATGCAACTTTCTGGACAAATTGCCCAGATGACTTTAAATAGTTTGGTAGAAAAATATCCGACTTTAAAAACTCTTTAATTTTTTAGAATTACAGATATATCATACTACGAATAACTAAAATACCCTGTATGAAGCTTATTTTGTAGGCATCTGTAGTGCTTATTTACTTTTTGTAGTTCAATGTTTTTAAATTACCTGTTAATCATAAATTTTATCGCAATAGCTTTAGTTGTAAGCGGTTATGCTTATTCGACTATGAGGGAGCGGAGATTTTTGCGTTCCAAGGCTCTGCAGTCTTTGGAGTTACAGCAACAAGTTTATCAAGCGCAAGTTTTAAAGGAAATTAACGAAAGAATAGGCTACTCTTTAGACACTAATAAAATTGTAGATATTATTACTAGCAGTCTGGGGAATTTGTTAGAATATGACACCGTGTCTTATATGGTGGTGGAAACCAGTGGTCGGGTGGTGTTTAAGTGCCAAGTGGAGAATTCAGTGAGCCATAAGTTTATTTCTGAAGTTAAAGAAAAGATGCTGAATTCTTATTCTGCAATTTTAAATAAATCTATCACTCCGGAAAAAATTGACGAAAGTATCACGGGTAATATTTTGGACGACAACGTTACTTTAAAAGTTCAATCGTTTTTTAATTTGCCCGTGGTAATTGGGGATAAATTAGTGGGGATTATTAACGTCGCTTCGGTGGACAAAGGGCGTTATGGCGACAGTCAGGCAACAATTCTTTACACCATTACTAACCAAGCGGCTTTGGCTGTGTCAAAATTGCAAGCAGTTTTAGAAAACGAAAAAGGCAAATTAGCTGGGATTATTTATTCTTTAACCGACGGAGTTATTATGGTGGATGTCAATAATCAATTATTGGTTTACAATCCGACAATTAGAAATATTTTTAATTTGTCCGCAGATAAGTTGGTTACGATTTTTGATATTGTGGACGGGTTAGCAGGTAAGGTGGATTTACGGACTAAAATTGAGCAGGCGATAAAAGAAGACAAGCCAGTCGTAGCTCCGGAAGTATATTTGAAAGATAAGGCTTTAGAGATTACTGTGTCGCCCGTAAAAGATAATTCTGGTATGGTTTTTGGCACCAGTGTTTTATTTCACGACATAACCACGGAAAAATCTTTGGAAAAATTGAGGCAAGAATTCACTGCTATGATGGTTCATGAACTGCGGGCACCTTTAACCGCTGTCCGTTGGTCTTCGGAAAGTATGATAAAAAATTTAGCCCAGGCACAAGGTTTAGACACCAATAAAATAAAAGATACGGCGGTGACTATTGAAACTGCTTCCAATAATATGCTGGAGTTAGTGAATGACTTGCTAGATGTGGCAAAAATTGAAGCTGGAAAATTTGAATTAAATTTGCAAGGCTATGATTTAGTGGAGGTAATTAAATCCCAAGTAGAGGCGTTTAAGTCGCAAGTGGAAATGAAGCATTTATCTATTAATTTAACTGCTCCTGACAAATGTATGGTAAAATTAGACAAGGTTCGGATTTCGCAGGTTTTGGGTAATTTACTCTCCAATGCCATAAAATACACAGACAGTGGACAAATTGAAGTTGACTTGCGAGTGAATGAAGGCAAAAACGAAGCAGTGGTGGCGGTAAAAGATTCTGGAATTGGCATACCGCAGGAAGATTTAAATTTGCTTTTTTCTAAATTTAAACAATTGAAGTCTGGCGACAGAAGTCGAAAAGGCACGGGGCTCGGACTTGTGGTAAGTAAGGGTATTGTGGAATCCCATAATGGCAAGATTTGGGTAGAAAGCGCGGGTGAAAATTTGGGGAGTATTTTTTATTTTTCATTACCAATTAAATAGTTTTACGAACTACGAATTAATACTAATATACGAATTTTGCAATTATCCTTTTGTGAGTTAGATTAGTATATTTGAAATAAATTAGTAGTTAGTAAAGATAGAAAGAAAACAAATATGGCAAAAATTGTAGTTGCCGAGGACGATAAATTAATTTCTGGTTCTCTGTGTGACGGGCTTCGGTCTGCTGGCTTTGAGCCAACTCCTGCCTATGACGGAGAAGAAGCAGTGGCTAAAGTTAAAGAATTAAAACCCGATCTTTTGCTTTTGGATATAATGATGCCAAAGTTAGACGGGATTGGGGTGTTGTGGGAATTAAAAGCCAACAATGACACAGCCTTAACTCCGGTAATTGTGCTTACTAATATCGGGGATGTAGATACCATCAGTAAAATTGTTGAAGCTGGCGCTACTGATTATTTATTAAAAAGCGACCAGTCAATAGACGAAGTGGTTAAAAAGGTAAAAGATGTGCTGGGCAGAGATGTAAAATTAGGGCAGTAGTAGGCTGTTGTTGCCATTTCGAGCGATCCGCCAGTTGGCGGAGAGCCGGGGAATCTTGATGATATTAAAATTTGTATTCTCCGAATATCTTATGAAAATTATTTTACAAGACAACCGGAGGTTTATTTTGCGCTTAAATAGGGGTGAAGAAGTTTTTACGGAAATAAAAAACTTTGCGGAAAAAGCCAGTATTACTGCTGGTTATTTTAGCGGTATAGGGGCTTGTGGTGAGACAGAACTCGGGAGTTTTAATTTCCAAACCAAAAAATATGAAAACCAAATTTTTACAGGAGACTTAGAAATTCTATCTTTAACAGGAAATGTTAGTCTTTTGAATGGACAAGTGGCATTGCATGCGCACACCTGTTTGGCTAAACCAGATTTTTCTACTATTGGCGGTCATGTACAGCGAATGGTAGTCTCCGTCACTTGCGAGATATTTTTTATTAAACTTGAAGGAAAAATGGAGAGGAAATTAGACCCAGAAATGAATATAAACTTACTTGATTAATCTATGGATATTTTAGCTCATTCGCTTTGGACAAACGTAGTATTTTTTAAAAAATTCAGCAGTGAAAAAAAACAACGGCTCACGGCCGTATTTTTTGGCATTTTGCCAGACTTGGTCTCGTTTGTGCCCAGCACTATTTATTTACTATTTGCGGGCAAGCAGTTTTCACCGGCTTTGTTTGGTTCCGATTTGTGGGTCTTTCGTTATGCCGAGGCTTCTTACAATTATTCTCATTCTTTTGTTGTGTTTTTATTGTCCGTGGGGCTAGTATATGTAGTTTGTAAAAAAATTTATTGGCCTATGTGGGGTTGGGGATTACATATTCTTATAGATATTTTTACTCATAAAAATTTTTATGAAACTCCCTTTTTATTTCCAATATCAGAAGTAAGATTTGGTCACGGTATCTCTTGGGCGCATCCCACCTTTATGTTTCTCAATTATTTTGCTTTATTGGCTGTATACTTATTTTGGTTTTTAGTTTTACGAAAGAAATATGTCAAAAAATCAAGCTAAAGAATTTTTTGTAATTGCTCATAATATCCGTTCTTTGCATAACGTAGGCTCAATCTTTAGAACAGCTGACGCCTTTAATATCACCAAAGTCTATTTAACCGGCTTTACTGGCACGCCAGACTATTATGTGCATAAAAATAAAATAGAAAAAGTGGCACTGGGGGCGGAAAAGTTTGTAGCTTGGGAATATGTAAAATCGCCCATTAAACTTATAAAAGCATTAAAGGCAAAAAAAATTCAAATAATTGCTTTGGAAAACAATATACCTGTAGGGGCCGGCATTGCCCGCCCAATAAATATTGCGAAATTTAAACCCAAGTTTCCTTTAGTATTGGTTTTGGGGCAAGAAAGACAGGGGATAAGTCCAGCTATATTAAATTTGTGTGATAAGGCTGTGGAAATCCCCATGTATGGCAAAAAGGAAAGTTTAAATGTTTCGGTGGCTTTTGGAATAGCTAGCTTTTGTATTATGAAAAA
>SXGR01123785.1_pt1 | contig 13876 bp, 10 predicted proteins | sample 3174711 | NCBI WGS metagenome assembly SXGR01 (sample SAMN11356860, study PRJNA531348) | freshwater metagenome | isolation source: freshwater sample F1-60 | place: China: Fuxian Lake, Yuxi | collected 2017-12-25
ACCGCAAGCTGTACATCTGATTGAGCCCGCACGGCTCAAAGCGGCTGGGCATAAGGAACATGTCGCTGCCGGCCTCGATCTGGTGAGCGATCTTGTTTTCAAAGCCGATATGGCCTGCTACGCGGCCAGGAAATTCGACGGCCAAACGCCGAATGAAATCTTCATAGGCCGGGTCGCCCGACCCTAGTACGGCCAGACAAACATCGTCCGTCCGGAGCAACTGGCCGGCGATGGCTGCGAAGAAGTCGATGCCTTTCTGCTGGACCAGACGGGTTACCATTCCGAGCAACGGAAGGGCTGCGCTTTTCTCGTCGAGCCCGAGCGCAAACAGCAGATCGAGCTTGCAGGCTCGTTTGCCTTCAAGCGTGTCTGAGCCGTAGTTGCGCGCAATATGGCTGTCGACGCGGGGGTCCCATTCCTCGTAGTCGCAGCCGTTGAGAATGCCGGTTAGTTTATGCGCCTGAGCTCGCAAAAGGCCATCGAGCCCGGAGCCGAATTCGGGCGTTTGGATCTCAAGTGCGTAGCGTGGACTCACAGTTGTGACAGCATCGGCAAAAACGATACCACCCTTCATGAAATTGACGTCGCCGTAGTATTCGAGAAAATCGGGTTGCATCAGCCAACGATCCAGGCCGAGTTCGGAGAACTGGCCGGCCGTGAATCGCCCTTGGTAGTCAAGGTTGTGAATCGTGTAGACGATCTTGACGCGGCCCAACAGCGGGTCTTGCAAGAGTCTCGTACGAAGATAGACGGCGCACAAGGCCGCCTGCCAGTCGTGCAAGTGGACCACGTCCGCCTGGAAGAGACGGCGCAGAACACCCAGTGCCCCCTGGCAAAAGACGGCAAAGCGCCGGTGGTTGTCGAGATACTCAGTTCCGCCGGAATTGTACAAACCAGGACGGTTGAAAAGCTCGGGGCAGTCCACGAGAAAAAAACGGGTACCGGCGACCTGTTTTTCCCAAAGGTCGCAGGAATAGCTGTACGGGCCGAGGTGGACGGCGAGATTCTCCCACAGGAGCACGGCGCCATCCAGCGAAATCGAGCCGTACCGTGGGAGTACCACGGCAACATCATGGCCCCGTTTGCGTAGCGCGTTCGGCAGAGCTCCTATGACGTCCGCCCAGCCGCCGGTCTTTACCAAAGGCGCCGCCTCGGAAGCGACCATCAGGATTCGGGACACAATCCTACCAGTGTAGCCGCGCCCTCGCAAAGCCGATACGAAAGGTTGGATTCGACGGCGCGGAGATAGGCCTTGCGCCTGACCTAGGGTGAACCTCCGGCACCGCCGGCCGCAGCGTAGAATTCGGCCTTGGCGGAGCGCTGCAGGGCCAGCCCAATCACGGCAATAACTGCGCCGGCCAAGGCCCACACGGCCAGCCAATCGCCGCCGATGAGAAAGCCGGCGACGAGCGGCCCGATGATCTGGCTGATCGAGGAAAGCGATTGCGTCACACCCATCACCGCGCCCTGTTCGTTCGGCCTGGTGCGGCGACTCAGCAGGCTCGCGATTACCGGCCGCAGGAAGCCTGTGAAGGCGAGAGCGGTAATGGCGGCGTACATCGCCGGGACTGACCACGCAATCGCCAGGAAGATCTGGCTCACGATTTGCGCGAGAAACCCGATCACCAGCAACTTCGACTCTCCCAGTGTGCCAATCAACCGGCGCAGCAGGAACCCCTGTACAAAAATTCCGAGCAGGCCGGCGTACGCGAACGAGTAACTGACGCCGGACGTGGAGAGTGAGAACCGGCGCTCGGCGTAGAGAGCGAAGCCGCCAAAGAAGAGGCCGAAACACAATTGGCTTGCCAGGAACTGCCAAAGGAGCGGCGCGATGGAGGGCTGGCGGAAGTAGGCGGCGAAGCCCGCAACATCGAAGGGCGAAATACGGCGCGGCCCGGCGGCGGCGTTGATGGTGGCCTCGACTTCGCCGGGCTCTAGTATAGGTTTGGGCGGATTGGCCGGCAACATGAAGGTTGTGGCCAGCAGGCTGGAAAAAGACATGCCCGCGGCCACCAGGACAGCGGTGCGATCGCCAAAGTTGGCCGCAACGAAAGCGGTCACCGCCGGTCCAACCAGGAAGCCGATGCCGAAGGCGATGCCGAGGATGCCGAAAGATTTGGCGCGTTCGGAAGGCTTAGAGACGTCGGCGATGTAAGCCTGCGCCACGGTGATGTTGCCAGCCGTCGCTCCGTCGATGATGCGCGCCACGAAGAGCATCCAGAGGCTGGTGGCCGAGGCCATCAGGACGAGTCCCAGGAACGTGCCGAGTTGGCTGGCCAGCAAGACTGGCTTGCGGCCGAACCGATCCGAGAGTGCGCCGAGCGGAGGGCCGCAAATCAGCGAAAACAGGGAATAAACCGACAGCAGCGCGCCCACTTGCCCGGCCGTGGCCCCGAACGTCCTGGCGTAGAAGGGCAGCAGGGGTAGGAGCATCGTCAGGCCCAAAATATCTATTAGGACGATGAGGAAGATCGGGATGATCGGGGAACGGCTCAACTCTAACAGCTTAGCCTGCCCAGCCTCGGGTAAATGTTGAATTGGCGGAATACGAGACACCCGGCACTTTGATGCGGGTCCCTCGCAATCCCGGTTCAGGGCGCTACTCCCTCCACCAGTAGGCGAGGGGTGAATGACAGAGTCTCACGCGAATGCAGCACGGGCCCCTCGCGCTTGGCGGGGCTCGCCAGCAGGATCGCGCCTCTGGGTTCGTCGACCAGACGTTGCGCTATCGCGGCGGGCAAGTCGATCTGCCACCAGCCTGCGCCCGCCTCCGAACACGGGGCACGTACGGTGAGTGCGGGGACGGGAGAAGGAAGCGCACGAGCCTCTTCGTCGAATTTTGCCATATAAGCGGCCATCAAATGGCCGTTGCATCGCCCGCGATCCAGGTGAACGATGAGCTTGGCGCCAGTGGCCCGCCAGCCTTTCAACGACGTGGAGCGGAACTGGATTGCGACCACTTTGCGCGGGGTGTCGAGCGCGAGCAGGCGTTCACTCCCGCGCCAGCGCGCTCCGCTACGGGCCGAAGCCGCATCGCCGATACAGTCCAGTGCAGCCGTCGCGGCGCAGAGCGTAAGGCACGAGCAGGCAAGAAAGCCGGCCGCGGCGACCAGGAGTGGCAGCATCATAAAATGCGCCTTGCCACGTGGAGCCCGATCGCGCCGCCCAGATGCGAAGCCCGCCATTCAAGGGCGAAGCCGTGGGCTGCCAGCGCGCTTTCGAATTCCGGAATCGTCACAAACCGGCGAATCGACTGCGCGATGTAGCTGTAGACCATAGGTTCGCGATGCCAGAGCCATCCGCTCAAACGCCCGGAATGCCACATGTATCGGAGAAACACTTCGCGCCAGAGTTTGCCCACCGGCCTATAGAAATCGAGGTTCAGCAGAATTCCGCCCGGCCGGATCACGCGTGCGATTTCTTGCAGCGAACCATGCAAGTCGCCGGTGTTGCGAATGCCGTAGCCGATACTCACTATGTCGAAACTACGGTCGGCCACGCAGAGCCGCATGATGTCGCAGGCAGCCAGGCGGAGCGGCGAGCCGCGCCCGGCCGCCTCGCTCAACATCACCGGACTAAGATCCAGCCCCAACGCCAAGCTTGCTCGCGAGCGTCCGGCCAGTTCGATTCCCAGATCCCCGGTCCCGCACGCCAGATCCAGCAGCCGCTGGTTTGGCAAGGCGCGCCGCACGCCTTCGTCGATCAGGCGCGCTTTCCACGCCCGGTCCATGCCGAACGAGAAGACCCTGGTGAACGAGTCATACCCCGGCGCGAGAATATCGAACATCGTCGAGACGTACTTCTTCTTGAGACGCTCGTCGGCCAGATGGGCGTCGAGGTCCATGGCAGCCAATTCCTTCGGATCCCGGCCATCGCGCGCCTTTAGTGAAACCAACATTGTCCTTACACAGATTCTACTTGCTCCGTGGCAACGTTTCGAAGGACACTTGAAGATTCCGGAGGTCTAGCGAAGTAAAAAATTGGCAACCAAGAGCCCGACTGAATCTGTATTGTTCGAAGCCGGCGAACGCTGGACCATCAACGATGCCAAGGACCGTTACGATATCGATCGCTGGGGCAAAGGTTATTTCTCCATTGGGCCCAACGGCAACGTCTGGGTGCATCCGGACAAGAACCCACAGCGCCGCATCGATTTGAAAGAGCTGGTCGACACGCTGGTGTTGCGCGGCATTAATCCACCGATCCTCATTCGCTTTGGTGAGATGCTGAAGCATCGCCTGGGCGAGTTGCACGCGGCGTTCTCCGACGCGATCCGCGAACACAACTATTCGGGCCAGTATTCGCTGGTGTTTCCTATCAAGGTGAATCAGCAACGCCACGTGGTGGAGGAAGTCTTTCGCTACGGCAAGCAATATAAGTTCGGGCTCGAGGCAGGATCGAAGCCTGAATTGCTGGCGGTGATGGCGGTGGCCGACAACGACACGCCGATTATGTGCAATGGCTTCAAGGACGACGAGTACATCGAGATGGCGATGCTGGCCAAGAAGGTGGGCCGGCAGATTATTCCGATCGTCGAAAAGTACACTGAGCTCGACCTGATTCTCAAGCACTCGCAGCGCCTCGGCGTACGGCCGGTGATTGGCATCCGCTTGAAACTGGCGAGCCGCGGATCGGGACGATGGAAATCGTCCGGTGGATTCCGCTCGAAGTTCGGGCTGACCGTTTCAGAAACGTTGCGCGCGCTTGAGCAGCTCAAGGCGCTCGGCATGGAAGACACACTGCAGCTTTTGCACTTCCATCTGGGCAGCCAGATCACCAACATTCGGCAGGTGAAGGGCGCGGTGACCGAGGCCGCCCGCATCTATGTGGAGCTCCGCCGGCTGGGCGCGGGCCTGCAATCGCTGGACGTGGGCGGCGGCTTGGGGATCGACTACGACGGCTCACAAACCGATTTTGAATCGAGCGTCAATTACACGTTGCAGGAATACGCCAACGACGTGGTCTATCACATTCAAAGCGTGTGCGACGAGTCCAGCGTGCCGCATCCGAATATCATCACCGAGAGCGGGCGCGCCGTCGCGGCCTATCACAGCGTGCTGGTCTTCAACGTGCTTGGCGTCAGCAGCGTGGGTGAGCAGGCCACCGATCCGGGCGCGGCGCCGGTCAGCAGCGAAGCCGAGCAGCCGCTGATCGACATGATGGACACGTTTAAGAGCCTCAGCAAGAGGAATCTGCTCGAGTCTTATCACGACGCACAGCAGGCGTTGGATTCTGCGCTTAATCTGTTCAGCCTCGGCTACCTGCCGCTTGATCAGAGGAGCCAGGCGGAGAATCTGTTTTGGGCAATCTGCCACAAGATCTACCGGATGCTTAAGGACGTCGATGAAAAGCCGGAGGAACTGGAAAACCTCGATGCGCTGCTTTCGGACACCTACTTCTGCAACTTTTCGTTGTTCCAGAGCATGCCCGATAGTTGGGCGATCAAGCAACTCTTCCCCATCATGCCGATTCATCGGCTGAATGAACCGCCCACTCACAACGCGGTCCTGGGCGACATCTCCTGCGATTCCGATGGCAAGGTGGATCAGTTCATCGACCGGCGCGATGTGAAGAAGACTCTCGCGCTGCATTCCTTCAATGACGAGCCTTACTTCTTGGGCACGTTCCTGGTGGGCGCCTACCAGGAGATACTGTGCGACTTGCACAATCTGTTTGGCGACACCAACTCCGTGCACGTCAGCCTGAACGAGGGGGGCGAGGTGGTGCTGGATACGGTTATCCGCGGCGACACGGTGGCCGAGGTGCTGGACTATGTGCAGTTCAACGCCCGCACACTGCTCGATCAGTTCCGCGCGGACGTGGAGCGGGCCGTGCGCGAAGGCAAGATGGGCTATGAGGAATCGGGGCGGCTGCTGCGATTCTACGAAGACGGGCTCTACGGATACACGTATCTGGAAGACGCGCACGTGAGGTAGGGGGGCGCTCGCTGGCGACGATCCGGGCTGTTCTCATAGGCACGCGCAACCCGCTGAATATCGGCGCGGCCGCGCGGGCGTTGAGTAACTTCGGGTTAATTGACTTAGTGCTGGTTGACCCCTATGATTCTTCGTTCCGCGAAGCAAAATCGGCGATGGGCGGCAAGGGGCTGCTGGCGACGGCGCGTGTGCTCGGGACGGTGCAGGAAGCGGTGGCGGACTGCACGCTGGTGGTGGGCACGGCGTCGGTGGGCAGCCGGTTGTTGAAGCTGCCCGTGCGGCGGCTGGAGTATGGCGCGCGTTTGATTCGCAAGGATCCGGGACCGGTGGCGCTGTTGTTTGGATCCGAGAAGACCGGGCTTTCCAATGACGATTTGAGCCTGTGTCATTGGCTACTGCGGATTCCTACGCGGAACGAACATGAGTCGATGAATCTAGGGCAGGCGGTCGCGGTATGTGCGTATGAATTAACGCGCGATGCAAAGGCGGCGGTTGAGCGTATAGCGACGCGGCCGATTTCAGCGGTGGAGTTGGATCGGATCGAGGAGCAGCTCTACGGGATTTTGGAAGCGTCCGGTTACACGCAACCGAAGACGGCGGATACGACGCGGCTGAAGCTACGGCGATTGCTGCGGCGTATGGATATGCGGGATGCGGATGCCGAAGCCTGGTTGGGGATGCTGCGGCAGATCGAGTGGAAGATTGGCACCGGCCCGAAGTAACAAGAGATCAAAGTATGTTTACAGCTCGTGCGGCGACCATCGCCAGAGTGACGAGAGCGATTGACGCCTGAGTCATCATCAGTACTTTGGCCCAAGCCGAAAGAACCGGCACGTCAGTAGGAGAGAAGGCGGTGCTGGTGTTTGAACGCGACCGAACCGCGAAACAAGCATCATTTGCCGGCCCTGCTGGTTTGCCGACACCAGAGTTTCCAGAAGACCAAGGGACATCGCCAGTACGGTTTCGGCGGATTGGCCGGTCGCGGCCTCCAAGGATCGTAACTTCCGCCGCTTCACCGGAAGCTTGGATGGTCTTTCCACCCTCGGGCAATTCGGATTGGAACGACTCTATAGATGCTAGCGAGGTCCGCCGCCGTATCGATCGGCCGATCTTTTATTGCGAGGCTCATTTGAAGCACTTTCCCGGAACGCCGGTGCTTAGTAGGGAGTGACGGGGTTCAGTCATGCTTTATGTATCGGAACAAGCCAGCGGAAGCCCGATTGGTAGCGCGTTTGGAAGTCCGCGACCCAGACTCCCGGGACAGAAAGCCGGAACGGCCCCGGCTCCGTCTCAGAGTGTCCCCGCGCAATCGATTCCCCAATGGCGCGCCACCCCGAACACCCTTGGAGAGAACGAGCAGTCGCTGTACCTCTCCCAATCTCGGTTGATCATCGCTGCTTGAACACGCGCCGGCCGCCCGGGAGGTTTAGGCGATCGCTGTGCGGATCACGCGATAGAATAGGGGCCATGCGCTGGTTGGCACCGATCGTACTTTCATCTATCCTCCCCCCCTCAGAATACGGATCTCACCGGCTTGATTCGGCAGGCTGAGGCGGGCGACGCGGCGGCACAATACCAACTGGGCCGGCGCTATGCGAATGGCACTGGAGTCCGCGCCAGCTGCTCTGAAGCTCTGAAATGGTGCCGCCGTTCGGCGAACGCAGGTGATCCAGGCGGAATGGCCTGTTTCGGGTCGCTTCACGTTACGGGTTGCGGAGTTGGTCCGGATCCGAAGATCGCCCATCACTACGTAGTGCGGTCGGCGAACGCCAAGCACCCTCGGGGCCAAGTGTGGATGGGGCGTCTACATGAACGCGGCTTTGGCGTGAAGCAGGATTATGCCGAAGCGCTGAAATGGTACCGGCTTGCCGCCGAACAGAACGATCCGGATGCTTTTACAAAACTCGGTGAGTATCACGCGACGGGCACGGCTGTAGCCAAGAACGATGAACAAGCCGTGAAGTACTACGCGGCCGCAGCGGCTCTCGGCGACGCGGCGGGGCAGACTGGCCTGGGTGAGCTGACCGACACCGGCAGGGGTGTTTCCAGGAATCCCGCGGAGGCGGTCCGCCTGTTTCGGCTCGCGGCGGATCAGAAATACGCTCCGGGCCAGTTTCAACTGGGGTGGGCTTTGGAACATGGACTCGGCGTGGCGCCTGACCCGGCTGAAGCTGCGAAGTGGTACAGGCTGGCCGCCGATCAAGACCTGCCGGACGCGCAATATTGGCTGGGACGCCTGTACCAAGATGGCCGCGGCGTCGTCAAGAAAGAGACTTATGCAGCAAGTCTGTACATTGACGCCGCCCGGCGCGGCCACGCTCTCGCACAAGTGGCGCTGGGGCTCGCCTACGATCGCGGTATGGGTGTGGGTAAGAGCAAACGCGAAGCCGTGAAGTCGTTCCAATTCGCGGCCGCGCAAGGCAATGCCGAAGGCCAATACCGTCTCGGCCGGCATCTGTCCACTGGAACCGGTGTCGCAAAGGACCAAGTCGAGGCGTTGCGCTGGCTGCGGGCAGCCGCCGAGCAGAAACACGCGAACGCGAAGTTCTTCACGGGGCTCGCCTACTCCCGCGGCGAGGGAACGGCCCGAAACGACGTGGAGGCAGCGAAATGGATCCGTCTGGCGGCGGACCAAGGGCAAGTGGACGGTTTGTACTTTCTGGGGCGATTCCTGGAAACCGGCACCGGAATAGCGAAGGACGAGAAGGCGGCCGTGCGTTACTACGCAAAGGCCGCGGAATCGAAGTTCCCCCTGGCACAGCTGCAAATGGGACTCGCCCACGCGCGAGGCACCGGCGCGACGAAGGATCCGGCGGAAGGGGCGAAGTGGTTCCGCCTCGCCGGCGACCAAGGCAACGTTGAGGCTCTGTATCAACTCGGCCTTCTCTATGCCGACGGCAACGGAGTGGCGAAAGACGAACGCGAGGCGCTACGCCTGTTCCGGCTGGCGGAGAGTACGGGTCATGCGGAAGCGGTGAAGCGGATCGTGCCGGAGCCCGCCCTGCGTATTGTGGTTCCGGCCGTCGGAGGGATCGCGCTAGACGCCGCTCGGATTGACGCGTTCAACGCCGCGTTCGCCGATCCGGCCAACGTGGAGCGTGTGGCGAATCGCGAGATTTGGGCCGGAAGTGTGCGTGGGTTGCGCACGCGGGCTCGCAAAACGGATGGGCTGGTTCTTATTGCTTCCGACAGAACGGAAATATTACTCAGCAAGAGTTCTCTGCCAATCGTGTCCGTTTACGCGTCGATAACGGATTCCGTGGGCCAGATGTTCATCGAGTGGTTCGGAGGCGGGCCTGTCAGTGAGGACCGCGTGGCGATCGAGGGTGTCCGCGACGCGGCCGGAGCACTCCACGTGCTGGGTATCTCGCGTAACGGATCGACTGATCCCACGTGGCTGGCGGTCGGAACAGTAGTAGCCGATGGCACCAGCTTTCGTGTGAAGGGCGGCAGTTGGCCGGAGAGTCTTGCGTACACGGAGCGGTTGAAACCGTTCCGCGGCCAAGAAGTGGCGGTCGAGATCTTCGTGCCTCTGGAGAGGGACGCTGAATTACGCCGGGTGGTTCCGCGATCGCGCTACCGCGAGATCTGGAAGCCGGATCTGCCGGCGCTGGCCGCTCGAGAAGTTCCGAAAGCATTGCCCGACCTGACTCGCGAGTTGGAGAGCCGGAGCCGCGTGAGGCGCGAATTGCCGCTCCGTACGTTGCTGCCACTTGCTATCGCCGGTGACGCCGGAGCCCAATATGCGATAGCGCTTGTCCACATGAGAACGATTGAGAGTTCTGTGTTGGCCACGGCGTGGCTCGAGCGGGCGGTGTTGGGCGGACACCGGGATGCCCAGCGTCTTCTGGCGGTTCTTTATCTCGCCAACGGGAACGGCATTACGCTTGAGGGCGGTCGCGGACCGAAGAATTGCTATGACTTCAGGACAAGCACATTCCACTTGGAGATGGCTGACATCGAAAAGGGAAACGCACTCGTGCGCGAGTGGCTGGCCAAACAGGGGCGCTTGGATTTGTTCCGGACGGAGGATCCTCCGCTGCGGAAACTCTAAGATGAAGGCGCTGGATCGGAATGCCCTAATATGGTGGTAGGAAAGAACCACCCCGGGCCACGCCATCACATAAAATTGCGCGTGTAGAGGCTGGCCATTTCGCTTGCGCGCGGTTCGGCGAAGCCCAGTTTCTCAAGGCGGCCCCGGCGGCCGTCGTTCAGCACCATCTTGGCGACGCGTTCCCGGCCCAACCTTAGATCATCGTGCTCCCAAGAGCCGGCGGCGATCAGGAGCAGCGCATCAAAGACCTCGGCGTTCAAGCCGGCCGTGTGTTGGAGTTCGTCATGGCGGCGGCGGACGGCGCTCTCCAATCGCCCCATTAGGCCAGCGTCGTGATCGATGTGTTCGCGCAGATGCGACATGCCGAAAGCGACATGGCGCGCTTCGTCCTGTGCGGCCATCCGGCAGACGGCTTCAGTGACCGGGTCCGGCGCGAATCGGGCAATGAACCAGAGCAGCGAGAGGAAAGTGCCTTCGCCGAGGACCGACAGCAGGAAGGCGGCAATGGCGAAATCGGGTTCGTCGATCAGTGTCTTCAGCGAAGCTTGGCCGCCTGCGGTGGACAGGCCAAGGTGCGGTCGGCGTAACAGAGCGCGCCGGGTGAAGACTTCGATGTGACGCGCTTCGTCCGCCGCTTGGATGGCCAGCACCTGCATCACTTCGCGGAAATGCGGATGAAGTTGTGCGAGAAAGCGGCTGGGGACGATCAATGCGGCGGTTTCGTTTTCGACGAAATAGGTCATCAATTGGACTACCGCATCTTCGATTTCGGCGGGCAGCTCGAACGGCGCGGCCCAGGGGATCGCCGTGGCAGGATCCCACTGATTCGCGGCGGCCTGCGCATAGATGCGTGCGGCATCGGGCGACCACACTTCACTTTTTTCGGCAAGTTGGAAATGGAATTCGGGCGAACCGGATTCAACCAAGGCTCCGCGCGCGGCGAGTCCCCATCGTTGCGGCGGATGATCTGCCACGGCGGCGGCGCCACCCCGCGCGCTCGGCGCAGCTCCAGCGTTGCGTGGCGGCGGGGCCTTTGGTGATCGTCATACCTGGAAAGGGATGGCCTTCGGCGCGGCACCACGCGCGGAGGTGTATGGCGAGATCAGGCGAAGAACCGGCAACGTCGACAGTCTCCCCGTCGGCCATCGCCCGCAGAGCGCGTTTCACCAGCAAAGCGCCACCCTGATCGAATGCCAGGTCCTGTAGATCGACGAGCATCAACCGATGATTCCGGCGACCGCGCGATCAAGGTACCCATCTCGGTCCGTTGCGGCGGAGAGCAGCGCGTAGCCTTCGGTGCGGCCCGGGAGCCATTGCTTGAGCCCTTCCAGGTCCAGCAAGGGGCGCACCAGCGGATCGGCATACGACATCGCCAGGAGCAACTCGCGGAAGCGCGCGATGCCAGCGGCTGGCGCGCCATCGAGCACGGTGAAGTTGCAATGATCGAAGGCGGGCGTGTGTACGAGGACGCGGGTCGAGCCGGCTGCCAAAATGCCTTCTTGAGCGAAGGCCAGATAGTTGGCGTCAAGGATACAGGCTGCATCGGCATCGCCGCTCATTAGCGCGCGGACGGCATCGCGTTCGCCGCCGATGTGGTCTCCATGTTTGCCGGCGAGTTTGTCGAACGGCAGCACTTCGAAATCGCGACCGGGTTGCGAGCCTTGGGTGGCTATGACCTGTAGCGGAATCAGCGTGGCCTGTGGCGAATCCTTCGCGCCAACGGCGACACGCTTGCCCCAGAGTGCAGCTATTGAATCCGCGGGCCCGGCGGCGCGCGTGATGATCACCGACGTGAGATCGCGGTCCGAGTCTCTCATGCAGATCGCTTCAGCGCGGCGGCCAAGGCGCTCCGCGATACGCTCCGATTCAAGCCAGGCTAGCGGCGAGTTCCACGCGACGTGCACATGTCCGGCAAAGTGAGCGCGCACCTGGGCTTCGTAGTTGGTGTAGAGCACGTAGTCGAAGGCGAGGCCGCGATCGTGAAAGTATTGTTGGAAGCCGTCCCAGATGGTGACGACTTTCGGGTCATAGGCAACCGCACCGAGGACCAGAGGGTTTCAATCATTTTGCTTGGATCCCTTTAAAACAGCGGCATCCCGCACACGGCCTTGCCTATAAAATCGTAAAGCACGTCGGTGGTGGGGGCCATGACTCCGGCGGCGCGGGCATCGCGGAAGTATCGTTCGACACCGACCTCTTTGCGAAAGGCGGCCCCGCCGCAAACGCGCATGGCGAGATCCAGCACTTCGTTGGCGGTTTCTCCGGCGGCGGCCTTGGATTGGAGGACCCTCAGCATCGTGTCAGGCCGTTGTGCGGCGATGGCGGCCAGAGTATCGGCGAGCAGGGCGGCGGCCATATCAGTCTTGACGCTCATCCGCGCGATGTAGTTACGAATTGTAGGGAGGTCGCACAAGGCCGCGCCAGTGTCGGCGTGACGCGTGGCCGTTACGTGCGCGATGGTGCGGCGAAGCGCGGCAGCCATGAAGCCGACGCTGCAAGCGGCATTCAGCACCGCGAACGTGGGCAGCACGACGCCCATCATGATCTCGAAACCTTGCCCGTCGGCCCCGAGCATGGCGGAGGCGGGCACTGAAACGCCGGTCGCAGTGACGGGAGACGAGTCGTTGCCGCGCAGCCCGAGTCCTTCAAAGGGTCCATTCACGGTGACTCCGGCGGCATTGGCCGGGAGAAGCCAAAGGGTGCTGAGTCCGGCGGCACCGATGGGCTTTGACGATGAAACGTAGGCGGTGGCGCGTGAGGCAGACGTGACCCAACTCTTGCGGGCGTTGATCGCGACGGCTCCGTCCGGGCGGGTTTCGGCCGTGCTCTCCGGCGCCCAGAAGTGGCTCCGCGAGCCCATTTCGCTGAAGGCGAGCGTGCTCAGGTGGCGGCCGGCGGCGGCTTCGCGGCGCACTTCCAGAGAGGCGTAGGCTTCGAGTACGGAGACGCCGCAGTAGTGCATCGTCAGCACCATCGCCGTGGAGCCGCATTCCTCGGCCACGCGACGGACGATGCCCGGGACGCTGGTAAGGCTCAGGCCGAGGCCGCCGGATTCCGTGGAGCTGAGAGCGCCAAGAAGTCCGGCGCCGGCGAGTGCGTCTATGGAAGCTTGGGGGAAAGCGCTGTCGCGATCAACCGACGGCGCGTGTTTGGCAATGGTTTGCGAACAGATGCGTTCGAGTGTTTCTTCGTGCGGATGAGCGGTTGGCATTGGTCCTCGCATTTCGATGTCCCTAGGCTGTGGGCCTCGAAGATGCGGTGCTGGACCGATGGGGCTACGAGCCTTGGGCTTTGGGCGGTGGCCGGGTCACGCCCAGCCGATTCCTGTTTCAGCGACTGTGTTGCATGACTAACGTTTTTCAGTCTAGCACGAGGCCGCCGAGACAAACCGCCCAATCCCATCAGAAACGACTAGCGCCGGCCGCGATGACCGCCGCCTCGGTAGAATCCGCCTCGGCTGTAGAAGCGCGGGCTGGAATAGAGGTAGAGGCTCAGGCCCCAGCCATAGCCGGATCCCCAGTAGTTACCCCAGTAGCCGCCGAAGCCGCCGCCGTAGAAGTACGGATAGATGGCCGGCCCGCTGCGGACGATCGTGGTGGGCCCGCGTTGCTGAAGGCGCGGCGCGAGATCTTCCTGACGCACCGGAGTGAAGGCTTGCGTGGCGCGCGCGGTGTCGATCGCAATTGGCTCCAGGGTGCGGAAAGTTACTTCGGCTTCGGGGTAGATCTCCGTCGCGCGGCCTCGCGTGGTCAACACGCCGATGCCGGAGGCTGCCGCGCCGACGGCCGCGCCGATGGCTGCGCCCACGCCTCCGCCCGCTGCCGCGCCGATGGCCGCTCCCGTGCCAGTGGCAGTGCCGACGGCCGCCGCGTCGCGCCCGACGGAC
>SXGR01063114.1_pt1 | contig 13865 bp, 10 predicted proteins | sample 3174711 | NCBI WGS metagenome assembly SXGR01 (sample SAMN11356860, study PRJNA531348) | freshwater metagenome | isolation source: freshwater sample F1-60 | place: China: Fuxian Lake, Yuxi | collected 2017-12-25
GATTATTGTCGAGGTGGCCGTGGCCGTGCTGGCCAATCACAACGAGTACTTCCCAGTGCTTGAGCAGGTAGGCGCAGGCTTGGCCGAGCTGCGATTTGGGCAACACGTGGACGAGCAAAAGGCCGCATTCAAAGAAGTCAGCAGAAGCCGTCGGAGTGAAGATCGCCGCTTATCGGCGGCTGGAGCGAAGGGCCGAAGGATGCAGGCAACGAATGCGTCCGGTCGAAACGTAGGCGTCCTCAGGCGATGACGTTGGGTTGGGCTTGGTCGCTGGGCCCAAATTGCAGAGAGCTGAGGCGTCGGTAGAGGCCGTCGGGTTGGGCGGTGAGTTCGGTGTGATTGCCCAGCTCCACGACTCGGCCGGCGGCGAGCACGGCGATGCGATCGGCGGTGCGGATCGTGGAGAGGCGATGAGCAACGATGAACGTCGTACGGCCCTTCATCAGCCGTTCGAGGGCCACCTGCACCAGACGCTCGCTCTCGCTGTCGAGGGAACTGGTGGCTTCATCGAGAATTAGAATCGCGGGATCTTTGAGAATCGCGCGGGCGATGGCGATGCGTTGACGCTGGCCGCCGGAAAGCTGGATGCCGCGATCACCGACCAGCGTCTCGTAGCCGTCAGGCAGGGTGGAAATGAAGACGTCGGCATTGGCCTGCCGCGCGGCTTCGCGGATGGCGGCGGCATCGGCACCGGGCCGGCCGTAAACAATATTTTCGGCGATGGTGCCGCCGAAGAGCAGCACGTCCTGGGGCACGATCGCCAGTTGGCCGCGGAACCAGTGCAGCGGATACTCGCGGGCATCGCGGCCGTCGATGACCAGACGGCCGCCGCCGGGCTCGTAGAAACGCAACAGGAGTGCGGTCAGCGTAGATTTGCCGGCACCGCTGGGACCCACCAGAGCGATGCGTTCGCCGGCTTTCGCCGTGAGCGTGATGTCGTGGAGGACGGGGGCGTCGGGCCGCGACGGGTAACGAAAACTCACGCCTTCGAAGGACACCTCGCCGCGCAACCGAGCCAGCGCAGGCGTGGTGGGCGGAGCGACCGCAGCGGAAGTTATTTCGGTCGTCTCGCGGAGGAGTTCACGCACGCGTTGGGTGGCGCCGACGGTTTTCTGGATCTGGCTGAATAATTCGGCGGATTGCCCCATCACGCCGGCGATGAAGGTGGTGTAGAGTACAAAGCGGGTCAGTTCGCCCGGGGTGAGGCGGCCGCTCTGGAGGAGGCCCGCGCCGAACCACAGGACGATCACGATGCCACCGAACAGCGCGACGATGAAGAACGCCACAAAGACGGCGCGCCAGCGCGCGGCGCTGAGGGCGGCGGCCAACACGCGACGGTTGGCGCCGTCGTAGCGGCCGAGCTCGAAGGCCTCGTTGGCAAACGCCTTCACGCTGGCGATGGCCTGGAGCGTTTCTTCCACGATCGTGTTCGTGGCCGCGAGGTGATCCTGCGTCTCGCGGGAAAACCGCCGCAGCCGGCGGCCGAAGAACACGGCGGCCGCAATCAGCAGCGGTAATGTTCCCAGCATGACGGCGGTCAATCGGCCCGAGGTGAGCGCGATCATGGTGATGCCGCCGAGCAAGAAGACGCTTTGCCGACACAGCTGCGGGAGTGCGTCGATCAACGCGCCCTCGATTTGGGCGACGTCGGTGGAGACGCGGCTGGTGAGCTCACCGACCCGGCGCTGGGCGAAAAACGCCATCGGCAGCGAGATGAGCCGACGGTAGCAATCGCGCCGTAAATCGGCGAGAGCGCTCTGGCCGACGCGATTGAACGCGAGGGCGCTGTTGTAGGAGGCGAGCGCCTGCAAGGTGACCGCTGCCGCCAGGAGCAGCGCGACTTGATTGAGCGTGAGCGCTCCGAACCCAGGCAGTGTGGCGACGCCGGGGTGCAGCGCGCAGTCGATCAGCGCGCCGGCGAGGAGCGGAAAGGCCAGGCCGAGCGCGGCGCTGATAAACACCGTGAAGAGTCCCGCTAGAAAACGGGCGCGGTAGGGCCGGACGTAGCAGGCGAGCGCGAGGGCCTGTCCCACACTTTCGCGGTTGAGCGGGGCCTTGGGCAGGCGGTCGAGAGCGTGGTCTTCAGCGGTGGGATTGCGGCGGGCCATGAGCGGTCAAGCTCGAGGTGCGTCGACGAAAAGGCAAATGCTCGCATGGGCATGGGGCTGGCCGGCGATAGCGCGCGCGGTCCGTAACCGTCAGGGAACTACAGAAACATCCCGCTGAGCCGACAGGAAGGCGTCTTCAGGGAGTCGTGGGACGTGGCGCGGTGGCGGCGGGTGTGGCTGGCGGCGCGCCAGCGGGGGTCGCGCCGGAGGGGCACCCGGTGTAGGTGCGCCCCCACGACGTCCTGCACCAGGAGGGCCGCGCTCGGGACGGGTAAGATTCGTGGCGACGTCGTTGGCGGCCTGGGTTTCTACGCCGGGCTGGTTGAGAAAACCGAGGTCGCGGAACCACTCGATGAACCGCGTGGGCCAGTTGCCAAAGGCAATGAACCCGCGATTCGTGAGTCCACCCGTTGACGGCGGCTCAACGGGGCCGACGCGATCGCCGGGATGGTGACCGCGCGCGTAGATGTGGATTTCGAGGTTGGGCACACCCGTTTTGAGCATGGCGGTGAACCATTCGTTGGCCCAGATGGCATGGCCGCGGTCGCCCCAACCGGCACACGTGATGAAGGACGGTGGGGTGTCGCGGGGGATGGGCGGGGGCGTCGCGGGGTGTCCGCCGCGCGGCGCGGCAAACGGAGTCGGGCCGGGGTAAATGATCCCGGCGAAATCAGGCCGCGATGAAATGGCCGCCTGCGGATTTCCGGGTAAGTTATTTTTCTGATCATACTCGGCCCAAACGACCGCGGCGGGTGCGGCCAGCTCGGCTCCGGCTGAAAATCCCATGAAGCCAATCTTCTGGGGATCGAGGCGCCATTCCTTCGCATACGCGCGCACGAGCTTGATCGCCTGCAAGGCATCAAACACGGCATCCGTCTTCGGATGGTAGCCCCCGCGGCACAGGCGGTTCCGCAGGATCACGGTGCTGACGCCGTAGTTGGAGAAAAACGGCACGAAGTCGGCGCCTTCGCCGCCGACGTTCAACGTAGTGTGGCCGCCGCCCACCGCCAAGATGACGACAGTGCCTGTGTTCAGCGAGCGATTGCCGGGGTGAAACTCGATCGAGGGATTGTGGATATTGACGATACTCGCGATCTGCCCGGGTGCGCCCATCGTGTAGCCTCGGCCTCACGGACGCGCTCCGTCTTGAGGCAGGGCGAACCGGGCGGGAATAACGGGATGACCGCGCCACCGGGCAAAATCGGTTGCGGTGCGTAGGGCGCGTCGGTTACTGGGCCCGGGGTCGGCACGCCGAGTGGAGCCGGCAAAGTGAAGAGGGGAGCGGTGCCCGCCGCCGCCTCGGCGGACTGGACTGAACTCACGGGCGAGACGAGACAGCAGACGAGCATGCTGGCGAACACGGGGAGGTTTTTTGCCATGAAATGGTTTTATGAGCGCGAAACGGGGCGGCGGCTAGGCGGTTAAAAAAAAAGGGGGTTGTTCAGCCCCGAGCATGCACTCGCGATGGCGGCGCGATTCTGATTGCTCGGATCGCCGGATATTGACGGCTTAGCGGGCATGGGTGCCAAATATCTACCGACGATCAAAGACCTCAAGGCCAGCCAACGCTTCAAACAAAAGCAGAAGCCGTTGCACAAATTCAAAAAAACGCCGGACGCCTCGGGCGCGAAGAAGGGCAAAAAATAACCGCCGATTGATCACGGTGGCTGGACCCCAAAGCCCAACCGGTCGCCCCTCCCTTTTTTTCCCCATGAAAACCAAACTGCTCTCCCTCGCGGCTCTGCTCGGCATTGCCGTTGCCTTCGCCGCCGACGACAACAAGCCCTTCCCCCTCGGCTACTCCGACACGCCGCTCATCCCGGGTTCCAAATGGAAAGTTCACGATATCGACCGCCCGGCACCTCCGGTGGTGGCTCCCGGTGCCAAGCTTGGCGATGCGCCGGCCGATGCGATCATCATTTTCAACGGCAAGGACACCTCGCAACTTTTCAGTCGCAAGAAAGACAACCCCACTCCGCAGCCCTCGCCGTGGGTGATCGAGAACGGGGAACTGATCGTCAATGGCGGCGACTGCTGGACGAAACTCGAGTTCGCGAGCTGCCAGCTGCACGTCGAGTGGCGGAGCGACGCGAAGATCCAAAAAGGCAACTCACAAAAGAAGGGAAACGCGGGCGTGTTTTTCATGGATCGCTACGAGAGCCAGATGCTCGATTGCGATAATAACCCGACCTATGCCGATGGCATGACCGGCAGTGTGTATGGGCAGACGCCTCCGCTGGTGAATGCCGGGCGCAAGGCCGGCGAGTGGCAGGTCTACGATATCATCTTCACGGCCCCGAAGCTCGTTGCGGGCAAAGTCGTCGAGCCCGCCCGCATCACGACGTTCGTGAATGGGGTCTGCGTGCAAAACAACACCTCGATCATGGGACCCACGAAGCACAAACAGGTCACCAGCTACAGTGGTACGTTTCCCGAGAAAGCGCCGTTCCGTTTTCAAGACCACAAGAACGAGCCGCCCGTGCGGATGCGCAATATCTGGGTGCGCCCATTACCGTAAGCGTCCCGTAACCGCCTGATCTTTTCACGCTGGCTCTGAGCCAGCGTTTTTTTTGGCCACGCGCGTGGCTGCGGCTCAGGCCTTCTCTACGAAGGAAGCTTTGAGGGCGAGGCTCACGCCGTCGATGCGGCAGTCGATCTCGTGATCACCGTCGACCAAGCGGATATTTTTCGCCTTGGAGCCTTGTTTCAGGACCTGTGATCCGCCGTCCACTTTCAGATCTTTGATGAGGGCGACCGTGTCGCCTGCGGTCAGCACATTCCCGTGCGCATCCTTCACGATCCGCATCGCTGCGGGCGCGGCGTCCTTGGGCCATTCGTGCCCGCAGGTGGAGCATTCCCAATGATCAGCGTGGCTGAGGAAACCTTCGAGGGTGCAGGCAGGGCAGGCAACGTTGGTTATGCGGACGGTCTCGGTCATTGAGAGCGGTCTGGTGTGGAGTCCGCGGCGTCCGGAGCGAGTGAGTAATGCCCGTGGAGCCGGCTAACTCGCTCACAATCCACTCACGAACCTCTCCGCCTTCGCGCGTGCGGTCGCTCGAGCGGTGGCGGTGGCGTGCTCGGCCTCGGCCTCAACAGGGCAAGGGAATGTTGCGCCGTGCCCGGATTGCGCGGTGAACGTTCCCGACGGAAACGCGCTCGGTTGCCATCGCCGTGAGGTGCAGATATCACCGTTGCGTAACCCGGCGTCTGGCGGAGACGTGCGGGCAGGAAATTTTCTTGGTTGGCGTGCGGGATACCCATGTTTTTACTGCGTAGTCTGCGGACCACACCGGTTCGTTTCACCCCCTGAGCCCTCCCATGAAGTCTACCCTCTCTTTCGTCGTTGCGCTCACGCGCGTCCTCTTGCTCGTACTCGTACTCGCGCCCATCGCGGAGGTCGCTGCGGCGAACGCGGCCGCCAGCCCGGCCTATAAAAAACTCACGCTCTCGAAGGAGTTTTACTCCGAGGGCGCGGCGTTTGCCGACTTTAACAAGGATGGCCAACTCGATGTCGTCTCCGGACCGTATTGGTACGAGGGGCCGGATTTCACGAAGCGGCACGAGCTGTTTACGCCGTTCGTGTTCGATCCGCTGAAATACTCCGATAATTTTTTTGCATTCACGCACGACTTCAATGCCGACGGTTGGCCCGATGTGCTGGTGCTGGGGTTCCCGGGCGTCGACGCTTCGTGGTATCAGAATCCCGGAGTCAAGGGCGGCCCGTGGCGCCGTTATGTGGCCGCGCTGCCCGTGGACAACGAATCCCCCACCTTTGGCCCACTGCTCGCGAAGGGCCCGCCGTCGATCGTGTGTATGAGCGCGGGCCGGATTGGGTACTTTTCGTTGGAGCCGAAAGACCCGGCGCGCCCGTGGACATTTCATGCGGTCTCGCCGGTCATGGCCGGTTGGCAGCGCTTCACTCATGGTCTCGGCTTCGGTGACGTGAACGGCGACGGGCTCAATGACATCTTGGAAAAAGATGGTTGGTGGGAGCAACCGGCGTCGCTCGCGGGCGATCCCGTGTGGAAGCGTCACCCGTTTTCCTTCGCTGCCAAGGGTGGCGCGCAAATGTATGTGATGGATGTGAACGACGACGGCGTCCCCGACGTGATCACCAGCAAGGCCGCGCACGGCTACGGGCTCTCGTGGTTTGAGCAAGTGCGGGCGACCGACGGTGGTGAGAGTCGTTTTAAGGAACACGTGATTCTCTCCGAGAAACCCGCGGAGAAAATCGCCGGCGCGCAGTTTTCCCAGCTCCATGCGGTTGTGCTGAGCGATGTCGATGGGGACGGCTTGCCCGATATCGTGACGGGGAAACGGTGGTGGGCGCATGGCCCGAGCGGTGATGCCGATCCCTCGGGTACGCCCGTGCTCTACGCGTTTCTTCTGCGCCGTGGTCCGAACCACTCCGTCTCCTACGAGCCGCGTCTGCTGGAAGACACGACCGGCGTCGGCACCCAGCTCATCGCAGCCGATGTGAATGGCGACGGCCGCCCTGATTTCGTCGTGGGCAACAAGCGCGGTACGGCGGTACTGTTGTCGCAGAAGAAGTAGTTTTTAATCACCTACCGCGTCCTGACGTCTGCGCTGCGCTTCCCCAACCCCTCCGTCCCATGACCCGCCACCCACTGACTTCGTTTTGCATCCTTGCCCTGTTTGCTCGCGCGATCTGCGCGTTCGCGGTGCCGCCCGCATCGCAGCCGATCTTCGATGGGAAAACGCTCGCTGGTTGGTCGGGTGGCACCACCGAGTGGCGCGTCGAGGACGGCGCCATCACCGGCGAAATTGCTGCGGGCACCAAGCTCGCGAAGAACGAATTCCTCTACTGGCAGGGTGAGGTTGCCGATTTTGAACTCACGGTGGAGTTTCGCCTGACGGGTCCGGCGGCGGCCAACTCCGGCATCCAGTTCCGTTCGGAGCGGCTGCCCGACGGCAGCGCCAAAGGCTACCAAGCCGACATCGATCTCGGCGCGCGCAGCTTTGGAAACATCCATGAGGAACGCGGCCGCAGTGTGCTCGCGCCCCGCGGCACGCGTCTGGCGGTCGCGCCCGACGGGCGGCGGTGGACGGAAAAATTCGGTGAGATCGACGATTACAAAACCCTTCTTCGCTCCGCGCCCGCGTGGAACAGCTACCGGATCGTCGCCCAAGCCTCGCACATCGAAGTGTGGCTGAACGGCACGCGGGTCTCGGTGCTCGATGATCACCAGACTGGGGTTGCGCGCCACGCCGGTTTGCTCGCGCTCCAGTTGCACAGCGGCGACGGCCCGATGAAGATTCAGTTTCGCAATCTGCTGCTCACGCAACTTGGCCGCACCGAACTCCCCGCGGTCGCCGTGAAACCTGCGTCCGCTCCGGGGGCTGCGTCCGCCGTCGCGGCACCCGCCAACGTCAACATCGGTATCTATCGCCGCAACGGTGATCCGCCGTTGAAGCGCGTCAGCGGTGTCGATGACCTCACGCGCCTCACCTCCAGTCCCGTGCTGTGGCCTTTGCGCGACAACCCCGCCAAGCCCACCGCGGTCGCGAATCCAGCCGCGCAAAAAGTCGTGGCCGGCATGAAGCTCGTAAATGGCTTCCAAGCCGAACTCATCGCGGCGGAGCCGGATTTACACCAACCCGTCGCCATGGCCATCGATGAACGTGGACGCCTCTGGGTCGCCGAGGCCTACGGATATCCGAACCGCCAGCCGGAAGGGCAGGGGAAGGACCGTATCATTATCTTCGAGGACAAGAATGGCGATGGCGTATTTGAAACGAAAAAAGTGTTCGCCGAGAAACTGAACCTCGTGAGCGGCCTCGAACTCGGTTTTGGTGGCGTCTGGGTCGGCGCCGCCCCGCATCTGCTCTTCATTCCCGATGGGAATCATGACGACGTGCCTGATGGACCGCCGCAGGTGCTCCTCGATGGTTGGGGTTTTCAGGATACGCACGAGACGCTCAACAGTTTCACGTGGGGCCCCGATGGCTGGCTCTACGGCTGCCACGGAGTGTTCAGCCACGCGCTCGTCGGCAAGCCCGGCACGCCGGCGGCCGAGCGCACACCCGTGCGCGCGGCGGTGTGGCGCTACCATCCGACGCGCCATACGTTCGAAGTTTTCGCGGCGGGCGGCAGCAACCAGTGGGGGCTCGATTTCAACAGTGTGGGCCACCTCTTCATGACGCATTGCCGGAGTTTTTACGGTGGTGGCGGCACGAGCTACGTCGTGCGCAACGGCCACTACTGGAACCAAGCGAACAATAGTTTCGCGGCGTTCATTTCGAATCGCGGACCCGACTTCGCACCCGATTTAAAAAACTATCTGCTGGCTTCCGCGCGCTACGACAGCGGCGAAGGCGGCGCCGGCAAACCCGGCACCACGGCGGTTTACGGCGGCCATTCGCATGTCGGCACCATGATCTACCTCGGCGATAACTGGCCCGATACCTACCGCGATCATCTCTTCACCCATAATCTACACGGCCACCAACTCAACCATCAGGTCAACGTCCGCACGGGCTCGGCCTACGAGACGTTTCACGCCGGCCACGATCTGCTCTTTGCGCCCGACCCCACCTACATGGCGGTCGACATCCAATACGGTCCCGATGGCGCCGCCTACGTGATTGATTGGGTCGATACGCAGCACTGCCACAATCCGCGCGACGAACTCTGGGATCGTACCAACGGCCGTCTCTATCGCGTGGCTTGGGCCGCCACCTACAAGCCGATCAAAGTCGATCTCGCTGCAATGACCGACGTGCAACTCGCCGCGCTGCACACGCACCAGAGCGAGTGGTATGTGCGCACCGCACGTCGCCTGCTCCAAGAGCGCGCCGCCGGCCGGACGCTCGCTGCCGCCGCGCTCGCTGACCTGCGCGCGCAGGTCGGTGACAACTCGGGTGGTGATGTCGCCCAGCTCCGCGCGCTGTGGACGCTGCACGTCACCGGCAGCTTGGCACCCGCGCAACGTGGCGCCGCGCTCGCACATTCTTCGGAAACGGTGCGCGCTTGGGCGATTCAACTCGCCACTGACGACCGGACCGCGTTGGCCCTCTCCGCCGCCGATCTCACGCGCCTCGCCACCAACGATGCTTCGGCAGTCGTGCGCCTCGCGATCGCTGCGGTCGTCCCGGCGCTGCCGCTCGCAGACCGTTGGCCCGTGGTCGCCGCGCTCGCGCAACAGGGCGACGGTGCCACCGACCGTTATCTCCCCAAAATGGTGTGGTTCGCCGCCGCGCCCGCAGTCGCGAGCGATCTTCCCCGCGCGCTGGATCTTGCGGCGAGCACCGCGTTGCCGACGCTCGCCGACTCAATCCGTTGGTTCGTTGCGCGCACGCCGGAGGGTCGCGATCAACTCACCGCGCGCATCGCCGCGCTGCCTGAAGCCGCTGCAGCGCGCGCGCTGCGGGTGCTGTCGTTCGCGCTCGAGAGTGAAGCGGGGTTGAAAATGCCGGCGGGTTGGCCGCAGGTGGCGACCCGTTTTTCCACGGCGGCTGATCCGGCGGTGCGTGGCGCCTATGAGCAACTCGCTGCGCTCTTCGGCGACAAAACTGTGCTCGTCGCTATCCGCTCCCGCCTCGCCGACACCGCGACACCGCTCGTCGAACGCCGCCGCGCGCTCGACCTCCTCAAACGCGCCGGTGACACCGAGTCGACCGCGCTGCTCGTACGACTCTTGGCCGACAAAGACCTGCGCGCGGCGGTCATCCCGCTCCTCGGAACGGCGGCGGATTCCGCGGTCGCGGCCGTCGGTCTCATCATGCATTTTCCCTCACTCAATCCTGCCGATCGCACCGCCGCGCTCGCCGCGCTAACGAGCCGCCCGGTGCTGGCGCTGCCGCTGCTTCGCGCGGTCGCTGCTGGTGGATTCGACAAGCAGGCGCTCACGGCGCTGCACGCCCGCCAGCTCCGCAACTTGAAGAACCCTGAAGTCACCGCGCTCCTCGATCGCGCGTGGGGAAAGACGTCCGAGTCCTCGGCCGATATGAAGGCCACCGTGGCTCGGCTGCGCCGGACCTACAACGAAGCGCCGGTCTGGTCCTACGATGTCGCTGCGGGGAAGAAAGTTTTCGAGCGCTCCTGTGTCGCCTGCCACGCGACCGAGGGCGCCACTGTTGGCAAGCTCGGTCCGAACCTCAGCGGCACCTGGCGCAACGGCCTTGATTATTTTCTGGAAAATATCGTGGACCCCAACGCCGTCGTCGGTGCGGACTATCAGCTCAATCTGATCACCAAGCGCGATGGCACCGTGATCTCAGGGATGTCGGACAACGAAACGGCGACCGCCTTGGTCGTCCGCACCATGACCGAGACCGTTACGATTCCGAAGACGGAGATCAAAGCCCGAGAGGTCACGCCGCAATCGCTGATGCCGCCCGGCTTGCTCGAAGCGCTCCCTGAGCGCGAGGTCGTCGAGTTGCTGAAGTTTCTGACCACGGAAGTAAAATAATCCGCTACGTCGCGGGTTTCCGTGAACCGCGAGGCACTACGCCGCGATGAACGGGAGCTCAGGTTGCGGACGGTGCGCGGTGAATTTTCGGCGTCCACGTCACATAACTCGGTTCCTCGTGGAGGAACGCGTCGGGTGCGTCGGTCGGGCGACACAAGTCAGCGTCGATCACGCGTGGCAGCAGTTCGGCGAGAGCGTAGGGGATAGACGTCAAACCGGGCGGCGGTTGTGACCAATGGCGGAAGTTTTCCGGCATCACGAGTTCGCCCCTGAGCTCCCCGACCGGCACGCGCCGCAGCGAACCGCCCAAGGTGAAGTGGTGCCAGAGTTCGCGCCGGCCATCCGCGATCACGCCGACGTCGGGTCGGCCGAGCGCTTGGGCGACGACCGCGAGGCTACAATATGAGAACATCGGGCGGGGCTTGAGTACGTGCCACGTGCGGAGCGCCATGGCGCACGTGCGGATGCCCAGCACGGAACCGGGTCCATCGCAAAAAACCAACGCGTTGGCCGCGTCGATTTCGACGCCGAGCGCGGTCAAACTCGTGAAAAGCCCCACCCCCGTGTCTTCGTCCGAAGTGCTCCAGCGCGCCGTCCCGAGCCCGCCATCAGTCAGCCAGCCGACTTGTACGCACGTGGCTGCCGCATCGATGACCAGCAAGGGAGCGTGGGCGGCAATAATTTGGCGGAGACTCGGCATATTTGGCTTACGAAACGTCCCGCGACGAGCCCGCGCAAGCCCGCAGACGGGCGCAGAATCCGGCATTGACCGACGCATCTCGGGACGTAGCGTGACCAATTCTCCCAACCAAAACCCGTCCGCCCACACTCCCGTGAACGTCCAACAGAACAGTCTCTCCGCTACACGCACCACGCTCGTCGTCACCCTCGACCAGAGTGAAGTCGCTGCGGAACACCTGGCGGTTGTCACCGAATTTGCCAAGCAGGCGCGCATCCCCGGCTTCCGTCCCGGCAAGGCCCCGGCCGCGATGATCGTGCGCCGTTTTGCCAAGGAAATCGCCGGGGAGTTTAAGCAAAAAATCGTGGGCAAGGCCTACCGCAGCGGCCTGGAGGAGGCCAAACTTGACGTGCTCAATGTCGTCAATGTCGAACCAGCCACGATCGCAATGGGTACGCCCGCGATCATCACGATCACGGTGGATATTCGTCCTGAGTTTACGCTGCCGGACTACACGAATCTGCCGACGGAAATCACGCCGACCGATGCCACTGATGCCGAAGTGGACAACGTGATCGAAGGGCGGCGCGGCTAACGCGCCGATTTCAAGGCCGCGGACCGTCCCGCGCAGAAGAGCGACTATGTGAAGCTCGCCTACGAGGGCACGATCGACGGCCAGCCCATCGCTGACCTAGCGCCAGATAAGCAACTTTACGGTAAAGTCCCGCAGACGTGGGAAGAAGTCGAGGGGACCAACGAAGGCGTCATCCCCGGTCTCGGCAAACAGCTCGCCGGCCTCAAGCCCGGGGACAAGCACGACGTCGCGATCACTTTCCCGGCGGAATTCCCAGCGGTGCCGGCGCTGGCGGGCAGATCGGCCGTCTACAAGGTCGAGGTGCAGGAGATCCGGGAGCGCGTGCTGCCGGCGCTCGATGCCGAGTTTTTCAAATCCCAGCAAGTTGACGATCTCGCTGGTCTGCGGGCGCAGGTGCGCGCGAATCTCAAGGGCCAGAAAGACTACCACAACCGCGCGGCTCAGCGTCGCCAAGTCACGGAGGCGCTCGCGGCCAAGGTTGATTTCCCGGTGCCGGATTCCCTAGTCGAGTCCGAGACCCAAGGCGTCCTGCGGCAATTTATCGAAGAAAATATGCGCCGCGGGGTGCCGCAGGAGCAGTTCGAGAAAGATAAAAAAGAGCTCTTTGAAGGTGCGAAAAAAGCCGCTACCAACCGCGTCAAGATGCAGCTCGTCCTCGCGAAGATCGCCGAGGCCGAGAAGCTGACGGTCGAAAGTAGAGACATCGATGCGTTTATCTATCGGGAATCCGCCCGCACGCAGCAGAATCCCGAGAAACTCGTGAAGACCCTCACGACCGATCGCGACCAGCTCCGCGCGGTGCAGCAGAATATCATATTCGACAAGGCGGTTGATTTCCTCGTGTCCAAGGCTACGGTGAAAACGATTCAGGTAGTGGCCTAACCGGCCGATAACCCTTTCCTTGTGAGCTACGACCTAACCATTTTCGACAACAACGGACGCGAGACGCGGGCTATGAGCGTGTATTCGCGCCTCCTGAAGGATCGCATCCTGTTCATTGGGACGCCGATTGACGACAACGTCGCAAACTTGGTGATCGCACAGATGCTCTATCTGCAGATGGAGGACGCGAAGAAGGACATCCATCTCTACATCAATTCGCCCGGTGGCGTCGTGACCGGTGGCATGGCCATCTACGACACGATGAATTTCCTGCAGTGCGATATCGTGACCTATTGCCTCGGCATGGCGGCCAGTATGAGCACCGTGCTCCTCGCTGCCGGCACCAAGGGTAAGCGTTTCGCGCTCCCCAACAGCCGCGTCATGATCCACCAACCCAGCGGCGGAGCCGGTGGCCAGGCTTCCGATATCGCCATCGCCGCGAAGGAAATTCTGCGTTGGCGCAAAGTCCTCAACGAAACGATTGCGAAACACACGGGTAAGACCGCTGAGCAGGTCGAAAAGGATTCCGATCGTGATTACTACTTGAGCGCCTGCGAGGCCAAGGCCTATGGCATTGTTGACCACGTGGTGGAGTCCACCCGTGACGTGCAAAAGATTGCCGTGTCGACCGCCGCCTGAGTGCGGCAGTCTGATTCATGAGCGAACTCCGCCCTCGACTCACCAGCGGCTCACTCCAACTTCGCAGCCATGGCAAAATCCGCGCGCATGACCCTGTGTTCGTTCTGCGGCAAGTCGCAGGCTGAGGTCAGAAAAATCATCGCCGGACCGGGCGTCTACATTTGCGACTCGTGCGTCAATGTCTGCAAGACGATCATTGATCGCGAAGTCAAATCGCCGGCGGTGGATATCAAGCCCACGCTGCGCCTGAGCAAGCCAGCCGATATCAAGAAGACGCTCGATGACCACGTGATTGGGCAGGATCACGCCAAGAAGGTTCTCTCGGTCGCCGTCTACAACCACTATAAGCGGCTGATGTTTGATTCCGGCCAGTCTGGCAAAGACTCCGCCGCACTGTCGCCAGAGTTTAACGACGTCGAGGTCGAGAAGAGCAATATCATGCTCCTCGGTCCCACCGGCTCGGGAAAGACGCTGCTCGCGCGCACCCTCGCGACGATCCTCGACGTGCCGTTTGCCATTTCCGATGCCAC
>SXGR01234135.1_pt1 | contig 13864 bp, 10 predicted proteins | sample 3174711 | NCBI WGS metagenome assembly SXGR01 (sample SAMN11356860, study PRJNA531348) | freshwater metagenome | isolation source: freshwater sample F1-60 | place: China: Fuxian Lake, Yuxi | collected 2017-12-25
AACCCCGGCAAGATGCGCTTCGGCAGCTCGGAATCCTCGTCCCGGCTCGCGGGCGAGCAGTTCAAGCAGGCGGCCGGCGTCGATCTCGTGCACGTACCGTACAAGGGCGGCGGCCAGATCGTGCAGGACATGCTCGGCGGCCACGTCGAATCCGGCTTCACCAGCGTGCTGACGTTCCTGCCGCACTACAAGTCGGGCAAGCTGCGCATCCTCGCCGTCGGCGGCAAGGCGCGGGCCGGCGCGATGCCCGACATCCCGACGGCCGCGGAAGCCGGCCTGCCGGGTTATGAGACCTATGTCTGGTACGGCATGTACGCGCCCAAGGGCACGCCGGCGCCGATCGTGTCGCGCATCCAGCAGGAAATCGCGCGGCTGGTGCGCCTGCCGGAGTTCGCCGAGCGCTTCGCCAACCTCGGCGCCGACGCCGTGGCGAGCACGCCGGAGGAGTTCGCCGCGTTCACCCGCGCGGAGTACGAGAAGTTCTCCCGGCTGGTGAAGGCCGCCGGCATCCAGCCGGAGTAGGCGCCGTGGGCAAGGGAGCGCTGTCGGGCCTGCGGGCGCTTGAGATGGGCCAGCTCATCGCCGGGCCGTTCTGCGGCCAGTTGATGGCCGACCACGGCGCGGAGGTGATCAAGATCGAACTGCCGGGCGACGGCGACCCGATGCGCGCGTGGGGCCGCGGCAAGCCGGTGTGGTTCCCCGTGATCGCGCGCAACAAGAAGTGCATCACGCTGGACGTGCGCCTGCCGAAGGGCAAGGAGATCCTGCGCAAGCTCCTTGCGAAGTCCGACTTCCTCGTCGAGAACTTCCGCCCCGGCACGCTGGAGAAATGGAACCTCGGCTTCGACGCGCTGCATGCCCTCAACGAACGCTTGATCCTGGTGCGCGTCTCCGGCTTCGGCCAGACGGGACCGTACGCGAGCCGCGCGGGCTACGGCTCCATCGGCGAGGCGATGGGCGGCATGCGCTACCTCGCGGGCGATCCGTCGACGCCGCCCTCCCGCGTCGGCCTGTCGATCGGCGATTCGTTGGCCGCGACCTTCGCCTGCCTCGGCGCGCTGATGGCGCTGCACCGCCGCCACGAGACGGGCAAGGGACAGGTGGTCGACTGCGCGATCTACGAGGCGGTGCTGGCGATGCTCGAGTCGACGGTGCCCGAGTACACCGAGGCCGGCGTGATCCGCGAGCGCACCGGCTCCATCCTGCCGAAGATCGCGCCCTCCAACGTCTACGCGACGCTCGATGGGCAGATCCTCATCGGCGCCAACCAGGACAGCGTCTGGAAACGGATGGCCGAGACCATGGGCAGGCCGGAACTCGCCAGCGACCCGCGCTACGCCGGCCACGTGGCGCGCGGCGAGAACCAGGCGGAGCTCGACGCATTGATCGACGCATGGACGCGCGGCTTCACCTCGCAACAGGTGCTCGATCTCCTGCACGCCGCCGGCGGTCCCGCCGGCAAGATCTACCGCGCGCCGGACATGCTGGAAGACGCGCAGTTCAAGGCGCGCCAGGCGCTGTTGCACGTGCCGCACGCGGAGTTCCGCAACCTCTGGATGGCCAATGTGGTGCCGAAGCTCTCGGAAACGCCGGGAGAAGTCGGCTGGGCCGGACCGGGGGTGGGCGAGCACAATGAAGCGGTGTACGGCGAGCTGCTCGGCTATGGGAAAGCGGAACTGACCGGGTTGCGCGAATCGCACGTCATCTGAAGTCATCATCCCGCGTCCGTAGCATCGGAGGAAGCCCTTGAAGACCCTTGGCAACATTCTCTGGCACTTTCCGTTCTTCGGATTCATCAGCGCGATCTCCGTCTACCTGCTCGGGCTGCTGTTGACGGCCACCATCATCGCGGCGCCGATCGGGCTGGGCCTGATGGAGTTCGGCAAATTCCTGTTCTCGCCGTTCGGACACGCGATGGTCAGCAAATCGGACCTCAACATCGCGCAGAACAAGGCCTGGAAGGTGTATTCGACCGTCGTGATGGTCCTGTACCTGCCGTTCGGGCTCCTCTTCGCATTTGGCGCGCTGATCCAGGTTGCGCTCCTGTTCTGTTCGATCATCGGCATTCCAGTTGCCCTGGTCGTCGCCAAGTCCCTGGGCACCTATCTCAACCCGGTCAACAAGAAATGCGTCAGCAGCGCCGTCAGCGAAGAACTCGAAAGGCGGAAGGGACAGGCCGAGGTCGAGAAGTACCTGGGCGGCCAGGATCGGCCGGCGATCCCGGCGCCGTCGAACACCGTATCGACGCCAGACGTCGAGCCAGAACGCGTCGAGCCAGCACGAGTGGCGTTGCAGCCGGCCGTTGCGGCCGACGCGCCTCCAATTGCCGGCTCGACGGATACGACCGCCCCCAAATGGCTCGTGCCGGGCGTCCTGGCCGGACTCGTCCTGCTGGTTGGTGGAGGCTACTTTCTCTTCAAGGGCAAGAAGAGCGAACCGCCGGGCGCAGTCCCGGCGCAGGCCGTCCCTGTGCAGGTCGCCTCGCAGGGCGCCCCCAGCGCCAACGCGGCCCGATACCTTGCGGAACTCAGCGCCCTTGTCGACAAAGGCGGCCTCAAGCTCCCTGCTTCGGCGCGCGAGACGATGAAGCAGTGCCTCAATGCCGGATGCGACCCCAACGCCCGGCCGAAGGGACACCCGCTCATCAACCTCGCCGCCATGAGCGGATTCGTCGACGTCCTCCAGATGCTTGTCGAGCGAGGGGTCGACGTGAACGGCGGTTCGGGTCAGCACGACGAGGCTCCCCTCTATTCGGCGATCCTCGGGGCGCAGACCGAGGCGGCGTTCTACCTGGTCGAGAAGGGTGCGGACGTCAATCGCCGGCGGTTCGACGGCTTCCGCCCCCTCGATGCCTTCGATGGCGGGCAATACACGGGGCAGCCGGAGATGGAGCGCCTGATCGCGACGATGGTGGCCAAGGGCGCCAAGGGGCGGGAACAGGCGCCCTCCAAGCCGGGAGGAGCCCAGCCGGCGCCACCGCCGCAATTCGACGCCAGCCCGGTGACGTCAGTGATGCGCGCGGCGGCGTCCATGACCTGGCCGTCGGTCGACAGCCAAGTCGCGGCGATCCGCTTACGCGCGCCCGCGATCGCCCCGGGAGACCGGAAGCGCTCCAGGTCTCTCAACAGCGAGGGACTCCAGGCAGTCAAGACAGATCAGTACGCCGCGGCAGTGGACGTGTTCCAGCGCGGCCTCGAGGCGGATCCCTCGGATATCGAAGTCCGCAACAACCTCGGCTTCGCGTACCACCTCGCCGGCCGCACCGACGATGCGATTGCCGCCCTGATGAACGTGCTCGTCCTGGCGCCGGATCGCACGGCAGCCTGGACGAACCTGTCCCAGGCGCTCGCCGTGAAGGGCGATGCGCAGAACGTCGTGGCCGCCATGCGCCTCGCGGTCCGGTTCAGTGGAGACCGGGCGCGTACCCGGGAGTACTTTTCCAAGTTCGCCGCCACGCATTCGAATCCGGTTTTCCGCACGTCAGCAGAGAGCGTCCTGCGGGACATGGACCAGATTCCGCGGCAGGCCAACGACCGGAGCGTGGACGGCCCGGCCAAGCCCGCTGCGCCGAAGCCAACTGCACAGAAGCGGGAGGTGCAGAACGCGCCTGCGCAGCAACCCACGCCGGTCGCTCCGCAGGCCGCGCCCCAGCCAGCCAGCCCACGTGACCCGCGCGAGTCCTGCCGTCAGGGAAACTTCATCGCGCAATCGATCTGCGAGTCCCGCGTCTGCAGCCGGGACCCGACGTTCGCGGACCATCCGCGGTGCAAGGAGGTCAAGGCGCTCGAATCGCAGAAGGGCCCCTCCACTCCGGCGTTCTAGTGGATCTTCACCCCTTCGCGTTCTTCGCCTGCAGCTTCGCCTCGTAGGCCACCCATCGGTACCGTCGGCCGCCCTGCGCGTCCTTGCCGGCGCCGCCCGCGCTCAACACCCGGTGGCAGGGAATGGCAAATGCGATCCAGCAGCGCGTGCAGGAACTGCCGACGGCGCGCACGGCTTTCGGCGCGCCGATCGACTCGGCGATCTTCGAGTATGTCGACGTCCGTCCGCAGGGAATCCTGCGGACCTCGCTCCAGACACGCTGCTGGAAGTCAGTGCCGCGGACATCCAATGGCAGGTCGAAACGGCCGGTGGGCACGGCGATGTACCCGGCCACCCTGGCGACCAGGGCCCGGCATTGCGCTTCGTCACGAAGTAGGATCGCCTTGGGAAATCGCGGGCGCAGTTCCTTCAGGAGATCCGCCGCTTTGTCCCTCACGATGATGGAAACGATACCCTTGTCGCTGGTGGCCACGAGCAGGCGACCGAGCGCGCACCGCCCGATGCCGTAGGTGATCTCCTCGGGTGGACGCCGTCGCAGCGGCCCGTCCGAAAAGCCGCGGGCGGCGGTGGAAGATTTGCGCGATTTCCGTCGTCCGAACATCCTGGCCTGGTTCCTCCCCTGCTACGATTATTCCATGTGCTACTCCGCAATGGAGAACGCGGAACTTCGCTGGCTGTCCAGGCACAGCACGAACGCGGATGTCCGCCTGGACGCCATCAACGAGCTGCTCAGGCGCTCGACGTTCCCCAACGACCACAAGGTCAGGATCAGGTTCACCAAATCGCTGGAGGTCGCGTTCGAGAAATCCACCGACCCGGCCCACGCGGAAACTGCTGCGCTGTTCGCGCGGTTGCGGGCCAACCGGCGCACTGAACTCGAAGCCGGGTTGTTCCAGCAGCGCACGCGGCTGGTGAAGGCGGAACGCGCCCTTGCCGTGAAGGAGACCCGCAAAGCCCTGGACGACAGGCGCATCGCCACCGACAAGGTCGAGTGGCACATGAAGCAGCTTGCCAGCCTCGACCGCAAGGACGTGCGCGAGTCCGACCGCCGCATCTTCCCCATGTGGTACACGCTCGTGCTGGCGAACGTGGAGGGAAGGCAGACAGTGATGCCGATGCGCTACCACTGTCGGCAGAACGGCAAGCCCGCCAGCATCGACAAGCAATTCGACGGCCTGTACAACGCCCGCCGCGACAACCTGGACGGCTACTGGAAGAACCTCTGGGGCAGGCGGCACGCGATCATGGAGGCAAGCGCGTTCTTCGAAAACGTGGCGCTGGAGGACTTTGAACGACGCGCCCTGGCGCCGGGCGAGAAATCGCAGAACCTCGTGCTGGAGTTCAAGCCGCAGGCCGCCGAGCCGATGCTGTTCGCATGCCTCTGGGACTGCTGGCAGTCACCCGGCGAACCGGACCTCTATTCGTTCGCCATCATCACTGACGTTCCGCCCCCGGAGGTCGCGGCCACCGGGCACGACCGCTGCCCCATCCCGCTCAAGCCCGAAAACGTCGATGCATGGCTGACGCCCGAGGACCGGACGAAGGAAGAACTGCAGGGCATCCTCGACGACAGGGTGCGGCACTTCTACGAGCATCGCAAAGCGGCGTAACGAAGGGGCGCTACTCCAGCGCCAGCCCTATGCGCTTGACGACCGGCCCCCACCTGCCTGACGCCGCTCGCAACGTCGAGAGCGCGTGCTCTGGCGAGCCGCCGAGCGTGACGACATCGAATCCCGCGGCGCGCTCCTTCAACGCGGGTTCGGCGAGCGCCTTGCTGACTTCCGCGCTCATGCGGGCGACGATGGCGCCGGGCGTGCCCTTGGGCGCGAACAGGACGAGGAAGAACGGCGCGTCGTACCCCGGCACGCCCGCTTCCGCAGCGGCGGGAACGTCCGGCGCGAGCGGCGAGCGCGCGAGCGTCGACACCGCGAGCGCGCGAAGCTTGCCCGACTTCACGTGTGGCAGCACCGTGGGCGTGGCGAGGAATCCGCAGGGAACCTGGCCGCTGACGACGTCCAAGGTGGCCGGCGCGGGACCCTTGTACGGGATGTGCGTCATGGTGGCGCCCGTCAAGGAGAGCAGGAGTTCCGTCGCCAGGTGTCCCGGAACCCCGGGACCGCCGGAGGCGTAGTTCAGCTTTTCCCGCCTGGCGAGTTCGACCAGGTCACCCAGCGTCCGGGCGACCACCGACGGATGGCAGACCATCATCTGGGAGAAGCTGCCGAGCAGCGTCACCGGAATGGTGTCGGTCCACGGATCGAAAGGCATCTTGCGGTACACGAGCGGATTCACGGAGTACACGGTGTCGGGGGTGACCCCGAAGACGTATCCGTCCGGCGCCGACTTCGCCACCGCATCGGCGCCGACGTTGCCGCCTGCGCCCGGCCGGTTCTCCACCACCAGCGGCTGCCCCAGCACCCCCTGCAGGCGCTCGTTGACCATGCGGATGAGGATGTCGGAAGGCCCGCCCGGCGGGAAGTTGTTCAGCGTGCGGATCGGCCGCGACGGCCAGTCCTGGGCAATAGCGCCACCGGACAGGCAACTCAGCGACAACGCCACGACGCCCACTCGTGCAAGGCAGGTAAAGAAGTTCATGCGGTCCACCTCCTGGAAGCGAAGCTTAATTGGCGACAGCGACGCCGGCAACGAGACAAGGGGCGGATCGCAGTACCGCCATTGCGGCGCGTGGCATATCCTCCCGATCCATGGCGAACAAGCTCCTCCTGGCCAATCACTTCGACCTCGCGACGATCTGCGGGACCACCGTGATGTTCGCGGAAGTGCTGCGCATCGCACCGCGCGAGGCGCCGGGCGTGGCATTCGCCTACGAAAGCTACGAACCGCACGCTTCGCCGGAAGCGCTTCTCGCCCGGCTCGATGCGTCGCACCGCGACGCTACCTGCGTGGTGGCGGTAAATGCGCACATCGAGGTTCGCTGGGACCTGAGCGATGCCCTCTTCGCCTGGTGCCGCGAGCACGGCATCCCAGCGTACGTCTACGCGCACGACTACTGGCCGCAGCACGAGGACGCGCTGCAAACGCTCGTGGCACGGCACGGCGCGCGCGTCATCGACGTTGCTCGGGGGCTGCGTCGTGCTCACGGAAAAGTTTCTCGACGGTTCTTCCCGGCATCACGCGTTCGAGGCCTTCCCGGAATTTGCCGTCGTGAATTGACTCGTAAGTTACGTCCTTGAAGCGGACGGTGAGACTTGGAGCGAACACGGTGTCCACTTTGCCAAAGGCCTCGGCAAGATCTGCGGCAAGCATCGCCTTGAGTTCTTCCCCTTCGACTTGCGCATTCAGGCTTGCCTTCCGGTATCGAGCAAGCGGCTTTTCGGTCGCGCGAGGCATGAGGTAGTCCACGAGGTTCTGAATGCTCCGCTTCAACTCGTCTGTGAGGTGCGCCTCGGCTGCCCCCTTGAAATCAGCCAGTCGGATCCTAAACTGCGCAATCCTTGCGTCGAACTCGGTCCGCCGCGCTCTAAGGATGACGGTGTCGAAGTTTGGAACTACGAACAGGTAGTCCCTCACAATCTGCGCCTTTTCTTTTTCTAAATTTTTCTCGCTGTACTCGACGAGCCTTGGAGACCCGTCTGGATACGCTGTTGGGAGTCCATTCTCGTCTCGCTCTGGAACCTTCACCCGGAATGAATTTTTCGCGTCAAACATGCGAAAACTGTTGCGCCAACGATCAAGCAAGTCTGCACTATCCGCTAGCCCCATGAGATCAGATGGAATTGGGGCGACTCGCGATGAAAGCTTGTAGTTCTCCACTTTGAATTCAACATACTGGATGCGCGAATTGAATACCCGTTCGGCACGGGCGATGTTGAACTCTTTGGGGGGATTTTCTTTCAGATCCTTCTCGACTTCGGCAATCTGTTTGGCCGCTACTACTTGCTTTCCGATCTCCGCATCAGACGGGAGGCTGTTCTCATCGACAGCCATCGCGCGCTCAACCTGCGCCAACGGAACATCGCGAATCACGATTGCGTTCGGCTTCTCGGGCTGCATGGACCCTGCTTCGACCAGGAGCGGTGTGGGCGCGTAGATCAGTGTTTCCGTGTCGGAAATCAGGATCCCAAGTCGCACCCCGGGCTGGTGCCGGAGTTCCAACAGGTTCTCGTCTGCGAGCTCCTTTATTTTTTGCAGGCCTGCGATGTCCCCATAGCCTAACCGGCAGACTTCTGGGTCCACGTCGAGGATCACTGTGATAGACAGCCGTCCCAGTTCCACGAAACGTTTGCCAAGCGCTTCAGCGACTGCCTTGGAGATCCCCGGTGCCACGAGCACAAGTTTTCTGCGTGCGGCGCTTATCGCGACCAAAAGTGTCTCGTCATTGACGACAGTGAAGGTACTCATATAGCCGTCCTCGTTCTGCTAGACGATCACGTCAGCTCAACAAAATCTGACTGGTCGCCCTGACGCTGCACTCGAAACGCCGAATTTGGCATTAATGACCTCGCAGTCAAATGCGGTGCGAATGGGAACAGTGCGGGGTGATCGATAAGTTGTCCGAATTGTGACCCTCTGTCTTGTCCCAACAAGACGGAATGCACAAGAAGCTGGCTGACATCTTCTCCCAAGCGAATTCGCTGAGCCGGCCCAATTAGGGAACCATGCTCGTTACCAGCGCGGAGCAGACCCCACTGGGTAAGTGATCGCAGAACGTGCTGAATCGTTCGTTCGAGCGTCGAACGATCACCCCATGCCTCGGTCATTCGGCGCTTGATCTGCGTTCGATTTGCCAGCCCATTCAGTTTGATGAGCTTGCCCACGTGGGTGGCCACATCAAGAAAGAACGGATGAGTCCCGGCCGCCATTGCCCAGTGAATGCCGATTCGTTGTTCGCCTGATGCTGATCCAATGCATTTCAACGCCGCTTGCTTGAGGGGCTCGGCCCGCGGAGGTACAGATACCCAAATTCGAGTAAGTACCGTAAGTGTCTTGCCGCGCCCGCTGTTGTTAGTTGTTCCCGGTTCCACGTCCTCCAGAAAATCCCAGAGGAACTTTCTGGTTTCGTCCGGTGAACCGCCACGGACAACTCGTGCAGCCGCCGCATCCAACCATTCCGAACGAATAGTCCGATCGAACCCTATTTTTGTTTTGGTAGAGATGCTCATTCGGATTTCAACACGGTGATGAATGGCACGATGGCCTCTTCTATACAGATTCCCCCGTGCGCCACAGTGCGCTTTCCCTCGCCAATGAAAGCCTGCAGCGGTGGGGCAATGAGGGCGAAATACTCTTCAGGTAGGCCAATGCTTGGCCACTCAAATGCCCCTGGGTACTTGGCGGCAACATTCGATCGCAACAATGCATCCGGGAACACATGCACACGTTCGCCCCGCTCGTCCGCGGTCACGCCGACGTTGGGCTTACCGATGCCAATGCCCTCGACGTTCCCATGATCGGCCGTCAACACCACTTCAAAGCCGGAATCGATCAGCGTATCAAGGAGACGCCAAAGCGCGCCCCGCTTCGCCCAGTGCCGGACCCCGGCGTGCATGCCATCCGTTCCCGTGACGATCCCGTGCAGCATCTGATCGATCGTGCCGACCACGATTCCCGCAACTCTGCAGCGAGGCTGTTCGACCTTCTCCTTGATCCTTCCGATAAAGACATCATCGTCTTCGAGCGAGCCCTGACAGGCATAGACGGCATCGCCTTTCCGTAAGCCCCGATCCTCCCAGAAGCGGGTCCAATGCTGTTCTTCTTTGCGTGTGGTATCGAGGCTCTCCCCAAGAAAGAAAGGAGGATCACCCGCAAAAATCGATTGCCGGGAGATGGACGTCAAGGTCGGCACCCACGCAAACAATCCGAATTCCTCGGTAGTCCATTTAACCGGCGGCATTTCCTGGCGAACAACCGCCCACTGGTCCATGGCCAGACCATCAATAACAACTACCGCCAGCTTCGGTGAGCTTCCCTTCATGGCGAGACGATGAGCCATGTACCTCGGAATCTGGTGAAGCATTACGGGCCGCGGCAAGAACGAAAGGCTGTGCAGGGAGGCAAAGTGCAAAACCATCCATTCTTGAAAGCCCTGCTCTATCAGTTGGTGTGCTTTCTGGAAGCGATCCTTGTCTTCTACCGCCAAGTCCTCCGGCAATGCCCAGCGTAGTGCCACCACTTCGGCCCATCGGGTTGCTGCCTGAATCCAGGTCTGGTGATCGCTGTTCGCAGAGGGGCTGGTGGAATCCGAGAGCTGCAGGAGCTTGCGGAAGCGGGAAACTTGGTCGGCGGCCTCAGAACTGGCCACGCCGACAGCTATCCACGTTCCTTGAAAAAGCGACCGGGAAACACCGCTTGTGGGAATCAGCAGGCCGTCGGTGAAGAGATTGTCAATATAGACCCGAACATCATCGTGATCGAACGGGAGATGTAGCGGACCTGAAAACTTAAGTCCGTAGGGCTCGACCTCCTGTCGCATTTCATGCGCTTGGGCGGCAAGTTTCCGATTCAAGAAGATCGGCCATCTCTCCTGCAAGAATTCAAGGAAATTGGCACGGCTTGCGACAATCTGATTGAGTGGCCAGTCCTCCCATCGTCCTGCCGAGCGCAACAGTTGGATCAGGCGCTCGTCCAGCGACTTGGGGATCAGCTTCCCACTGTAGTGCCGTCGAAGCAGCGCCCGGAGAAGTTCCGCATCGCTTTGGATCTGCGCGGGGTCAAGGCGAAAGACGTTCCGCAGCAAGAAGTCCCGCGTGGCGTTCTCGCCCATTGGCTCAGGCTTGAAGAGTTGCTGTGCGGTAGATACTGCGTCGAGTTCTCCACGATCCAGCTCTGAAAGAATATGGGGAGCGAGCGAGGGGAACAATTCCGCGAGGCTGAATGAGAGAATCCGGCGATCGCGCTCCGCCTGTTGAAGGAGATCAAAAGGAAGGCCGGTAATGTCGGATCGGGTCGCCCGCAAAACAACAACGAGATTGGTGCTGTTGCCGTTATCCCAGGCCTCCCGAAAACGACGCTCATAGGCATAGCGGAAGGCGACGTGGTCTTCGAAAGGGACGATTTCGAAGCCACGTTGACGAATGCCGTCAACGACACCCTGCTCGGTCAGCAGCTCGTCGGGATCGGCCACCACGGTTAGCCGAGCGACGCTCGCGATGTCGCGACTGAATTGGGCCAAAATGGGATCGCGCCATGTGCCCGTGGGCAATGAATTGCTCATGCGCTTTTTCCCGTAGAAGCCACACGGACCATGAGGATCGCAGCGAGATCAGGGAGCGCTGCTTCTCGTGCCGCGAGTTCACCTGACCATGACTGTTCCTCGTCGGCCACCAGGCGAAGCCGATGAGCCCGGACCTGAGGTAACCCCAGCCTCTCAATGGCGCGACGACGTGATGCGTATGCATGTACGCCCTTCTTGCGTTCGCGAACGATGGTCAGCTGATGCGCGGTCGCCAGCTCTTCAAAGATCGCCGTGCCGTGCGCTTCTGCAGCCTTGCGGCTGCCATCAAAGGCGTCGACTGCCGGCTTCCCGGACAATTCGTCGCCTGCCTGGCTCAAGCCGCTGGGCAGGTCGATTAAGCGCTCCCAGACCGTACGCGCCGTTGGACCGAACACCCTCCCATCCTCGGTCAGGAAAAGCGCGACGAAGCGCTGCTCACGCCTTCCCGCGCTATGCAGGCTGATTCGCCACAATGACCAGACTCCGCTCGTCTTGTCTGAGACGTCAGGGATGACGATCGAGGGTATCGGTTGCCCCGGCGCGAAAACGGGCAAATTGTTTGTCAGCCCCCGTACGCGCTCGTCTTCCAGAGAGATCAGAGTCACCCCTGCCCTATCCGCTTCATCACGGCTGAAGACCGCTGCGGTGCATGTGTCGCCATTGGGCCAACGAAGATCGTAGCCAACGGCCGCCGCTTTGACAGACGCACCAGCGGACTCCTGGCTGCGCAGAAAGCCGAGGGTCAGCCTCTCGGTCCAATATGGCATCTGGTGGGTTGCGATCTTCTTTGCCGCAGACGCGTCCAGTCTTTCCGTCGAACTGAGCAATCTGGAACCCGCACGGGCCTCCTCGGCACGGCGCCGTATGTCGTCGGCCAGGGCAGTCGCGCGCTGCTCGGCATCCTCTGGCGCAACGATCGCCTGAGCAAACAACTCCTCGAAAGGAACGCCACCTTCTTCGGAATCGAGCACATCGGCAAGTTTGTCTACGCCAAACTCTTCGAGAATTCGTGCCAACTTCTGTTCAAGAACCTCGCGGACGCGAAGCTCGACGGTTCCCTCAAGCGCGAAGTTCATCGCGCGCACAATGTGCTTCTGTCCGATGCGGTCAACACGACCAATGCGTTGTTCGATCTTCATCGGATTCCACGGGAGATCGTAGTTCACGATCACGTGGCAGAACTGCAGGTTCAGGCCTTCGCCACCAGCGTCTGTGGAAAGGAGAATCTGGGCGTCACCCGCGAAGCGCCGCTGCGCTTGGCGCCGTTCTTCCAAATCCATACTGCCATTGAGTGACACGACGGTGAAGCCGCGATGCTCGAGAAAGTTGGCAAGCATCGCCTGCGTGGGTATGAATTCCGTGAAGATCAGAACCTTCAGCGTCGGATCGTTTTCCTCGCGCTGCTGCAGCTGAATGCGGTCGAGCAGCGCTTCAGCCTTGACGTCCGGCCCCTCGGCCTCGCAGCGCCGGGCTGCGGAGAGCAGAAGCTCCACCTCCTTACGTTCGTCTTTGAGACCCTTCAGGCGGGTCCTCAGGATGGTGTCGAATTGCTGCTGGCCATCCAGCGACGACCAATCCTCGCCCACATCCTCGGGGAACAAGGAAAGCTGGCCTTGGGGCAACTCCAGCACCGTGAGTCTGCGCTCCAGCGCGGTGCGGATGGCGGCCGTGCTCGAAGTGATCAGCCGCTGCACAAGGATCATCAGAAATCCGACGGCGGTCTGCTTCTCCTTGATGGCACGGTTGTATCCGTCGCGGACATACTCCGTCACTGCATCGTAAAGCGCCCGCTGTTCCGTATGCGCACTCCCCCACTCAATTGGCACCAGCTGAGTGAAGCGTGGCTTGAATAGCGGGTTTTCGTTGGCGTCGATGGCGCGGCGTTTCTCGGTCCTGATGACGAAGGGGGCGACCGCTTCGCGTGTAATCGCGTCGTCTCCAGGAAGCGCGTCGGGATCCAGAAACCCAATCAACCTGCGGAAGGCATCCGACTTACCTTGGTGCGGCGTGGCCGACAGGAGCAGGAGGTAAGGTGCCGCCTGTGAGAGAGCGTCTCCCAGTTTGAACCGGGCGACCTGCTCGGTGCTACCGCCCAGGCGATGCGCTTCGTCGACAATAATCAGGTCCCATCCGGCCGAAACAAGGTCTTCGAACCTTTCTCGGTTGTAACGGGCAATCTGTTCCTGGCTCCATCCGCGCCGCGTGTCGATGGGCTTTACCGAGTCGACCGTGCAGATGACCTGATGCTGCATGCGCCAGAGGTTTTCGTCCTCGCCGACGGCCCCGGCCTGGCGGAGTGCCGCGAAGGTACCGGGAAGGATGAGCCGGAAATCCTCGCCGAAGTGGGTCTTCATTTCCGACTGCCACTGCAGGACCAACCCTGCCGGGGCAACAACAAGAATCCTGCGAACGAGCCCTCGAATCTTCAGCTCACGCAAGATCAAGCCCGCCTCGATCGTCTTGCCAAGCCCGACTTCGTCGGCAAGCAAATAGCGAATGCGATCCCCCGAGATCGCCCGCTGCAATGCGAGCAACTGGTGAGGCAGGGGAATGACTGTCCCTTCCAGAGGCGCGACGAGCTCGTCACGCTCCAGGGCATCGGCAATACGCGCAGCAGCGCTCACATAGGATAGGCGCTGCAGCAGATGATGCTCACCCGCCTTTAGCGGGACAAGGCGTTTCTGGAGAACCCTAACCGCCGTACCCCGGCGCGGCAGCCAGACCAAGCACGTCGCCTGACCCCACAGCGTGTCGACATCGACAACGCGGCAAGGTTCGTCATGGTCAGTGCTGTGCCACCATTCGCCGGCTTGCATGCATACCCTCACTCATCACCGAGACGCATGCTCGCCACGTCGTAGTACATCA